>Ga0315899_10008495_pt1 | contig 11011 bp, 7 predicted proteins | sample LakEriMetagenome_2_FD_203518 | JGI IMG/M metagenome (GOLD analysis project Ga0315899, IMG submission 203518) | Freshwater fungal communities from buoy surface, Lake Erie, Ohio, United States - Buoy 4 MA112 | ecosystem: Environmental > Aquatic > Freshwater > Lake | place: USA: Lake Erie, Ohio...
CTCGGAAATGAAGCTCCGCGATCTGACCGAGTTCATTCGCAATCTCGGTTTCAAGACCGATAATCTGCAGGACCGGTTTGAACTGAAGCGGATAGTCGACCTGGCCCGCGCTCGGCCCGAGCAACACGCGGTGCACTTTGCCGTTCTGCGGAGCATGCAAAAGGCGGTCTACAGCCCCAAGGACTCCGGGCACTATGCCCTCGCCAGTGACCACTATTGCCACTTCACCTCACCGATTCGCCGCTACCCGGACCTGGTCATCCATCGAATGATCGGCGACTTGCTCGATGGCCAGCAACCCCAGGCTGACTTCAAGTGGCTCGCCCAAATCGGCCAGCACTGCAGCGAGACTGAGGTCCGAGCCGAACAGGCTGAGCGGGAGCTGATCAAGCTGAAGTTGCTCAGTTACATGTCCGATCGAATCGGCACGGTATTCACCGGCACCGTCACCGGCGTCGAGTCGTTCGGGCTGTTCGTGCAGGGACGCGAGATTCCGGCCGAGGGCTTGCTGCACCTGGAGAACCTCCCCCGCGACAGCTACGTCTTTGACTCGGCCACGCGAACACTCAGCGGAAGACGGAGCGAGAACCAGTTCCGACTCGGCGATATGATTAGCGTCCGGGTCCGCTCGGTCGATCTGGAACGCCGGGAGCTGGAGTTTGACTACGTCGACTCCCAGGGACGGGCCGTTACCGACAGTCCGAACCGTTCGCTGGACGGAGGCGGGACCGGGGGACGTTCCAGGGCCCAGAGCCCGGCAGGTCGAACCAGCGGTCGCAGGGGCCTCGAGGGACGGGCTCGAGCTCCCAGGGCGTCGTCGGGCAGCCGTGAATCGGGCAGCCGTGAATCGGGCAGCCGTGAATCGGGCAGCCGTCGGCCGCAGCGGGATGAGCGGGGCGGAAGCCGCAAGGCGAAGCGGCGGAAATAGCTCGCTTTATCCGGAACCAAGCCGCCTTTTGGGGCTCGAAGTCAAACGGTTGCGGAAACGACGATTTTGGCGAACAAGCCAAGGAAGTCGAGCCGGTAAACTTCGATCGGATCCCTCCCCCGATCGAGCCGATCTGATTTGGCATGGGGCTTGCATCTGATTGGAGGGCAGCAAGGTCAAGCTGCAAATCAAAACGGTGATTTGCCGGACTTTCTCGCCGCAGCTGCCCCTCGGAAGGATAGAAACCATGCTCAAACTGACGACATCCCGTATCGGTTCGATGACACTTTGTGTCGCGTTGTCTTGGCTCACCAGCCCCGGCTGGGCCTTACAGGAGCGGTCTGTCCTCCAACAGCCTGTCCTCCAACAGCCCGCCGGACCGGAGATTCAACTCAACGCACCAGCGAACAACCCGCTGCAGGTCGAAGCGCTCAAGCCAACGACGCCGCTGAGCGTTCAGGGCGAGCAAGACCCGGACCGCGACTTGGACCTCGTGACCAAGGGGCCGTTGCATGAGGCTTTCGCCGAACTTCCGCAAGATAATCCGGCTCCCAACCCGCTGGTGACTCGCCAACCGCCGGAGCCCGTCAAGGAGCTTCCGCCGAAGTACCAGCCCGAGGGCGAAAACGTGGAGTGGATTCCGGGCTATTGGGCGTGGGATGAAGACCGGGCTGACTTTTTATGGATCAGTGGCATCTGGCGCGACATTCCTCCAGGCCAACGCTGGGTTCCCGGCTACTGGAATGAAGAGGAGGGCGGAGTGCGCTGGGTCAACGGCTTCTGGATGGACGACGAGGTCGAGGAAATCGAGTACCTCCCTGCCCCGCCGGAAAGTCTGGACCAAGGTCCTTCGACGCCAGCGCCGTCGGATTCCCATTTCTATGCCCCCGGCAACTGGGTCTACCAGGATAACGATTACGTCTGGCAGGCCGGTTGCTGGATGCCTCGCGTCGACAACTGGATTTGGGTCCAGCCGTGCTATGTCTGGACACCGCGCGGATGCGTGTTCCGGGCCGGTTACTGGGATCGCCTGTTTGATTCCCGTGGTGTCGTCTTTGCACCGGTTTGCTACCACCGGCCGATTTACGCTGGAGTGGATTACTTCTTCACCCCCAGCTGCGTGATCAACACCAATTTCGATTTGTTTCCGCATCTGTTTGTGCGGCGGAATTGCCGCAGTTATTACTTTGGCGACTGGTACGACAATCGCTATTTCGATCGCGGATTCTGCGCCTGGTCGCAGTTGAATATCAACGTCGGTTTCGGCCGTTGCTACGACCCGTTCTTTGTCTACTACAGCCACTCCAGCATTCGCTACAACAACTTGGCTGTGATCAGCTGGGCTCGCAACCAGTACGATTTCTGCTACCAGAATATTGGTTACCGTCCCCCGGCACTGTTCAACTTCAATCTCAACATCATCAATCAAAAGACGATTATCAACGGGCAACCCACCCCGCAACCCGTGGCTATTGCCGACACGCTGGAGCGGAGAGTAAAGACCACCGCACGTCGAGCAGACGGCCGTGATGCCTTCAAGCAACTGGCGGAGGAAGAACGCCGCGACTATCAAAAGCGGAGCGAACCGATTCAGGAAATTGCCCGGGAGCGGCGAGCAGCCGAACGATTGGCCGCCGAGCAGCGTGCTGCCGAGCGGCGGGCAGAGCGCGAGCTTGCCAAGGCCGCTAACGGCCAGTCTGCTAACGGCCAGTCCCCCGATGGCAAGCCTGCGGCAGGCGAGGTCGATCCTGTACTGAAGGCCGCAGATCAATCGGGCAAGGAGAAAGCTCGCCCGGAGAAGTTGGCCCTGCCCAAGGTTGATCGCCGACAGCAAATCGCAGCGGATAAGGCTGCAGCCGAATTGAAGCGCCAACAGGAAAAGGACGAGCGGACCGCGCGAACGGAAGAACGCCGCGCCGCGACGGAGGCTGCTGAGGCAGCACGGCGGGAGGCTCGGAATGCGGGCAAGCCCGGCGCTGCTGCCTCCCCGGTCCTCAACCGCGACGATGCCCGCGGCCAGGTTGCCGGCGCTGAGCCATTGCCCAGCCCATCCGAGGGAAACAAGCCGCGAGCCAATCGCGGCGGCCGGCCCGCGGAAACCAACGGTAACGCCGGCGGCGGCCCCGCCGACGTCGCTCGCAACGGGCAAGCCGACCGACTGACTCCCGAACAGCGTCGCGACGCGAACTCGGCTCGCCAAGCCGAACAGAAGGCCGCTCAGCAGGCTCGTGATGCAGCCCGCGACGCCGCTCGGCAGCAGGAAGCCGCGGCTCGTGAGAGCGAACGGCAGCAACGCTCCGCCAGTCGCACCAATCCGCTGCCTCCCACCAACCGCAGCCTGCTCCCCGAATCGAGACCGTCCAATTCCGCGGCGCGGGAAAATTCCGCAGCGCGGGAACTGGAACGCAACAACCGCTTGGCTGCGGAGCAACAACAACGCCAACAGCGCGACCAGGAATTGCAGCAGCGTCGGGCCAGCGAGCAATCCGCCCGCCAGGCCGCCGATCAGCAGCGCAGCGCCGAACAGGCGATGCGCCGGCACCAGGCAGCTCAGGAACAGGCCATGCGTCAGCAGCAGGAGCAGCAGCAACGCGAGGCCCGGCGGATGCAGGACCAGATGCGCCAACAGCAGATGCAGCAGCAGATGCAGCAGCAACAACAACAGCAGCAGGCACGCGATGCGGCCGCCCGACAACAACGCGAAATGGAACGCCAACAGCGGGACATGCAGCGTCAGCAGCAGCAACAGCAGCAGCAACAACAGCGTGAGGAGCGGCGGCGAAAGGGTTAAATCCCGACGGTTTGAGCGACGGTTGGAGTGGCCCGCAACTGGGCCCGAGCTGTGAAAAACGGAACCCATGCGGACCAGTTACCTGGGAACAGGTGCTGGTCCGCGTTTTTGTTGCTGCCCGCTGTCCGTCGGGAAGACAAGCTCTCTGCGCCGGGCAGACAAGGACGGCGTTGCTCGGGTGCCAGCAAAAATTTTGGCCCGAGTGTCGGGGAGCATGATCCGGCTGGTTAACCCGAGGATCCGTTCGAGCCCGACCGAAGCAATCATCAGTTGATAATCTTGTTGCCGGCGGCCGGCTTGGGCCGCTCAGGCTCGGGAATCGGAAGCGGTTCCGGAGGCGGGGCCTTGGTCGGCTTGTTGGCCGCAAAGGGCCCGGGGCGTTGCGGCGCTGGGGGGGCCGGCTCCGGCGGAGTCTGCTCAGCCGCGGGTGGCAGGAAGCCGGCATTGTTGCGATTCCGCCCCAGCGGGTCCTCGGCCGGAGGCGCGGCAGGCTGGACCGGTGCCGGTTGCTGCTGCTCAGCGACGACCGGAGGCGGTTGCTCATTCACGGCCGGTTGAATTGGCGCTGCGGGAGGTGGTTCTTCCTTGCCCGGCGGAATAAACCCAGCCCGATCATCATTGGCAATCTGATTGTCTTGAGGGCTGGACTGTTTTTGCCAAAGTAAAAAGGTAATGCAAAGCGTCAAGACGGTCAGGAACATTCCTAGCGAGGCGACCGCAACTGCCCAAAGCGCTGTGTTTGATTGTTTTCGCGATTGAGGAGACTGATTCCAGTAAGCGCCCGTTTGCATGGCGGGTGCGACCATCGGCGTCGCCATACTCGGAACGGTTGGCATCCGCGGGGCGAGCCGAATTAACTGGCCGCAGTGTGTGCATCCCAAATGTCCAGACTGTTCCTGGTGCCGGTTGACGTGCAGGCTGGCGTGGCAACGAGGGCAGTTGATTCGCAAATTGCTCATAGGCGACCCCTTTCATCTGGAACCCCAACGCGAGACAGCAGGGGATTCCTTCGTTAAGTCTACGGCCCAGCCCGGAGAAATTAAATCTCGAAAGGACCGAAATGGTTCATTTTTGCAGCCTCACCCGGGAAAGGTTCGTTTGGCAAAGGTGCGTTCTCCGGGCCGCGTGCCGCCTATTTGTCTTCCAGGAGGACTTCCAGCTTCCCCCGCTTTGCAGCCTTCGAAACCAACTCGTAGTCGCGCTCGCACTGGTCGGCATATTGGCTGGAAAAATCGGCGATCGCCTCGTCGAATTTGTCGCTCTTTCCCAGATAGCCCGAGATTTTGGCCGGTTCCCCCGAGCGGGCATGGGCGTGGGCCAGAGTCCAACCACATCGCTCGGCATACTGCAGCATGGCGTGGGGCGTACAGATTTCGACCTGCGGCTTGATCTTCATGTCCTTGAGCTGACGGACGTAGAACTGTCGCCCTCTCTGCCCTTCGGTCCAACCCAGAAACGGGTCGCTCGCCGATTGCAGCATGCGGCAGCCATGGACAATTCGTTGACCGTTGTTGCGGTGCGCTGACTTTCCGGCGAACGCCTCCAGCACCGATGGACGTGCCTGTTTCACCTGCAGAAACAAGGGATCCTCGTCACCAGCCATCAGCAGAATAATGCCGCAGAGAGTGCCGCCGCTTCCCGCTCCAACCACGTTCAGCGCAAAGTCCACGAACCTGAATCGGTCCAAGAGCAGGCGCCGGTCTTCCGCGAGGGTCTCGCGATACTGGACAAAGGCGCGGTTGAAGATGCGCAGCTGCTCCTTAAACGGGTTCTCACGGGGATGGAAGACGAAGGGCAGATTCTCACGAAGCGACGCTTGCTGCCCCTGGCTGGTCGTCAATTCGGGGAACTCATTTTCCTGGACATTCTGTTTCCGCGCTTTGGCAAGTCGCTTTTGCGACCGCTCGCGCGCTGCTTTGTCCCGAATCGGTGGCAGCAATTCCTCCGCATCGACGCTTTGATACCAAACCTCCAGGACGTTCAATTGGCTGTACTCCGCCATTCGCTTGCGGTACGACCGGACGCAACTGAGGACGGAATCGCGTGCCGTCGCACGGCTGAAACCATTGTCGCGACAGGCTAAGACAAAACTCGCAGCCAGGCGCTTGACATCCCATTCCCAGGGAGCTGGAAGCGTCTCATCGAGGTCGTTAATGTCGAAAATGATGCGCCGCTCGGGAGTGGCAAAAGCGCCGAAATTCATCAGATGACAGTCGCCGCAGGCCTGCACTCTCAGTCCGCTCGTCGGCGTGCTGGCCAGGTCGGCCGCCATGTTCAGGGCAGTGGCGCGGTAGAAGGCAAATGGCGACTGCAACATTCGGCCATGCCTGAGCGGAATCAGCTGGGGCAGTCGGCCGCGATTGGACTCCAGAATGAAGGCCAGCGGGTCTCGGCGATGTTTGGGGCGACGCCACTGGGAATGACTTTGCCGAGAGCATTTGTCCCGGAGTGATTTTCCGCAAGCAGCCAGCTCTTTGCGAGTGAGGTTTGACTGGCCAGGAAGTCTTGGGTTGAGCGTTCCCCCGACCCCGGTTTTCATTCGCCTTTTCACGTTGTCATTCCCCGAATTGCGTTGGGCTCGGCAGGTACCGAGCTCCTGATCGGCAAGCCGTTCAGGAATGACTTAAATTGTAATTCAAGCCTCCGCGGCCACGGGATCAAATCGGATCGCCCGGGACGCAATGTCAGGAATCCTCGCCACGTTCCCCGAGTTGCCCCGTGCCGGGCAGTTCCTCAATCATGGATTTCAGGTTGACCATCGCCTCCTGATTTACTCGGAGATAACCCCCGATCGGCCGATCAAGGTCGAGGACCAGGGCCAGAACCGTCAGAAAACCGAGCACGAACAGCAAGGTGGCGGGGGACCGAGTCGACTTGGCAATCGCCTCGTGATAGCCAACACCCAGCATGGAGAATGCCGTGAGGCAAAACAGGGCCAGCCAGAGTACCAGGGGCATGCGGCTTTGCAGGCCCACCAGCACTCGCTTCGCATGGATATCAATTGTTTCATTCAGCGATTCAATAAAGAGGCCGACCACGATCGAGTCGCTCTGTGACTTCCCGACGGACTCAGCCGCCCGCCACAGTTTCAAATGCAACTCGTTGGCGCGTTTCAAAGCTAAATCGACGTCGCCGGTCTGGGTTACTTCCAGCCGCGAATCGACATACTCTTTTAACAGCTCGCGCACCTCGCTCGCGGTTGCCGCGGGCAGCAGTCCAGCCCTCAGGTAGGTAGTGCCAATCGAATTGGCTTCTTCGACGACCATCTGCCGCCGCGCTTCGAATCGGGAGGCCGTTAAGCTGAAGCTGAAAGCCAGCATGAAAGCGAGCAAGCCAAGAGTCGAGCCAACGATCGTCCCCAGCGGGCCGGCTGACTCACCTTCGGTCGCTTTCCAGCGGCGTTTGCCGAGTCGAAACCCGGCCTCAAGGAAAAGCAGCACCGCCAACGTGAACAAACCAAGCAGGGCCCACAGGGGCAGGTAGTCGAGCGGATTGGTTGACGGCATGAAACAGACTCACTGATTCGCTAATTTATTAATTTACTAATTCAAGCTGACGGGTCTCGTGGATTCGCTTCCCCCGCCGTCGAGCGGCCCGGCAGCGGTCGTCAACCTTCCCGCCGCGCCGGTGGAGGATCGCCGAGCAGTAATCGCGGCGGGAGGGTTCCGCGGCCAGCAATCCGCTGGCTTAAGTTTGTCCGAAAGGCGGTGGGCTTCCAAGCGGAACGGTAGGCACCAACTCGATCCGACCCGCTTTGCCAAACCGAAGACAGCTCAGGAAAAAGCCGGCTTGGAATTCGGCTCGACCGCCGCGCGCGAGGCATACCGCTGCTGGAGTTCCGCGCACTCGGCCTGAATCGTGGGGAAATCGCGGAGGTCAGCCAAACGGCCGGGATGCTTGCGAAACCAGGCCGCGATGATCAACTGCAGGTTGATTTCCAGAATCTCCCGCGCCGGGGGAACCGACTCCCGCTCGACCCGGCTTAGCTCGGCCAGCGCCCGGACCGCCTGCTGGCGACTGCGCGGCTGGACCACGCTGCTGATCAGCCTCGCCCCGCGAAAAGCCAACCAGACTTGCCGCCCGCGATTGACCGTGACGGGCAAAATTCCATTGATCGTTCGTTCTGCCACCCGCAATCTCTGCAGCTGTCGCTCCAGTCGCTTCAGGCTCTCCAGCTGGTCGCGCAGCATCGCGGCCCGTTCGTAATGCCGATGCTCCGCAGCCCGGACCATTCTCGCTTCGAGCTGTTGCAGAAACGCCTGATTCCCCTCCATTAAAAACTGGCCTGCCCGGGCGACGCGCTCGAGGTAAATCGGACGGGTGCAGAGCGCGGCACAGGGGCCGGGACAACTGCCAAGTTCAAAGCGCAGGCAACCTGCTCGACTCTCCTCGTCAAAGAGCCGCAATTGGTCGCCAAATTCAAACTTGGTCTTGTCGGCACAATCCCGCAAGCCAAACACGTAATTGAGGGCTTGAACGGAGTCCGCCAATCGCTGGGTTCCCGCGATCGGACCAAAAGCCTGTTGATAACCGCTGCTGGCCAGCCGCTTGGCCAGAAAAACATGGGGCGCGGCCGAGTCGCTGATGCAGAGAAAGGCGGGCTGCCGCCGCGTAGGCTGGCCCTGAGAATTGAATTCCGGTCGCCAGCGATGAATCAGCTCCTGCTCCCGCAGCAGAGCCAGCAGCTCGTCGGCAATCGGTTCCCAGACGAGTGCAGTCGAGGCGGCGCGGATTCGAGCCATTTTGGGATCGGCCGTCGTCCGCGCGAGGTAACCCAGAATGCGATGCCGCAACGCCTTGGCTTTGCCCACATAGATGAGTTGTCGCTCGGCATTCAACCAGCCGTAAACGCCGGGTGATTCCGGGCAACTTTGCCTCACGCAGCGGCGGGCCTCATCCCGGTCCCGCGGCAAGTCCCGCCATTGCAACTCGCCGCGCGTTTGGTCAGCCAGAAACGAGGGACCGAATGAACTGAAATCACCTCCCTCCAGCATTCCTGCCTCCAACTCCTGCTACTTCGACGCTTGTTCCGTTTGTCCGTCTTCGTCGCTGATTCTTGCACGGCCGCTGATTCTTGCACGGCCGCTGATTCTTGCACGGCCGGATAGACCCGGCAATCGGTCTGGCTTTCCCCCGGGGTCGCTAGCAAACGCGGCGACCAGCGAAACTCTGAGGAAGAGAACGGCTGGAGCGGGAGCAATTGACCATTCGTCCGATTATTCCGCCGTTTCGATTTGACTTTCGCCGGAATTTCACCCGAATGAATCGGGTTTCGATGCCGGTTTTTGATTTCTCTCGCCGATACCCTTAAGGACTACCCTAACCGGGAGGACGGGACACGGAAAGTCTCGTGACAGGATAGAAGTCACGTCATGGCGATGGAGCGGCATGACGTGACTTTTTTCGTTTTTCGCCCTCAGCCAAAACGCCGGCGGCTCCCGACCCGCGAACTTAGACTCTCGCGGCGAACTTAGACTCTCGCGGCGAACTTAGACTCTCGCGGCGAACTTAGACTCTCGCGGCGAACTTAGACTCTCGCGTATCGGTTGGGAATCAGCCGACTGGCGATCGCGGGTCTGGATGGCCCAACTCGCCGGATTCCCCGCGATGCTTCTTCCGCTTGCCGGCTTTTAAAACGTCCGGTGCACCCAGTCGAGCAGGCGCTCGGCGGCGACGAGCACGGTCGCGGAATAGAAATGGTCCGCCCGCGGAACTTCCTGCCATTCGATCGATGGATGACCGGCCAGCTTCTGCACCAATTCAGCTCTCAATCCCTCAAAGGCAGGATTCTCCTCGAGCTCCAGCTCTCCAAAAAGGACCAGCGTCGGGAGGCGAATCTGGTCGATCCAACCCAGCCAGTCGAATCGATTTCCTGGCCCATATTTATCGAGATAGGCTTGGGCCGCCATCAAGGTTGGAAAGGGAAACTGAATCCGCAGCAACTCCTGTGACTTCCCCTGTTCACACAGTAGCCGAGCATCGGCCAGCGTCTGCAAAAACAGGGGACCCGATCGAGACTGGGCGAATTGATCGTGATTCAAACGCGTGGGCGAAAGCGCCGCGACGCCAACGACATGCTCGGGGAGCGAACCCGCGACGGTGAGCAGCGACTTGATCGCACCCAAGCTGTGCCCCACCAGCAAAACGCGTTCGCATTGCCGGCGATGGAGAAAATCGACCCAGCCCAGCAGGTCGGCCGGTCCCTCGGCGACATCCTCGACTGAGGCGCCGTTGGTCTGACTGCGGCCGCTGCGAATCGTCAAATTCAGGAGATCGTGTCCGCGGGAATTGCCAACCACGGCGCTAATCCCTGAATCAGCCAGTTGGCGGGCGAGATTCAGGAGCAATGCGGAGCCATAAAAATTACCCGCCAGGCCGTGCATCACCACAGCCCCATCAACGGCAGTGAGCGGCGTTTGGCGGCGTTCCAGAAAAAAGCCGTTCAAGCGAACGTTGTCGCCAGTCTGCGTGGTTACCAGTTCACCCTGCATCATTCGACTCGCGCAAGCAAACGGCCCGGTTGGGTTGCCGGGCCGCATCACTGATTGAAAGGGTTCCGAATCTCAAAGCGGCTGAACTTCGCCGAACCGTTCGGATGGGACACTCGTTCCGTCCAGTCCGCTTGCCCACGGAGCGAGTCTGCGCCTGCTCCAGCCAAGCTTACTGCCCAGCCAAGCTTACTGCCCAGCCAAGCTTACTGCGGCTACTGGTTATTGGCCGGCGCCACACTGCTCAACTGCGAAAGGACCTGCAAAACTCCGTTGAGGTGGGCGAGACGAGGTCCGTAGCGGTCGACGAACTCATTCAAGGCGAAATCGCCGTCGAGCATGTTCTCGTAATTTTCCTTGATGTCGATCGTGATGTTCTCGAGAAACTCGGTTTGGACTTGGCTCAAGGCCTCGGCCGCTGCCCGGCAACGCCGTGCCAGAGCCGGATTGGCTTCGCGCCACTGCCCCAGTTCGGCAGCTCGTTGTCGCTGGGCCGCACCCATCTGGTCGATCAGCTCCTCGAGCATTTCATTCTGCCGGTTTTGACCCGCAACGAGTTGCTTGAGCAAGGCTGTCATTTCCGAATCGGCCTTTTTGTTCTGGTTGACCAGATTGGCCTCGGAAGCGGTGGGGCTGACGTCAATGCGAAAGACAGTGGGGATCTCTTGGGGCTTTTGAGCCATGAACGAGTCACTCCGGAAGAGGGCGGGGATTCGGCCGACCGCAAGTTTCAAAACCGCGCTTGTCTCGAAGACTGCTTGTCTCGAAGACTGCTTGTCTCGAAGACTGCTTGTCTCGAAGACT
>Ga0315899_10008497_pt1 | contig 11010 bp, 7 predicted proteins | sample LakEriMetagenome_2_FD_203518 | JGI IMG/M metagenome (GOLD analysis project Ga0315899, IMG submission 203518) | Freshwater fungal communities from buoy surface, Lake Erie, Ohio, United States - Buoy 4 MA112 | ecosystem: Environmental > Aquatic > Freshwater > Lake | place: USA: Lake Erie, Ohio...
GTTTATATCCTAAATATACCTCTGCCATAAAATCCATTCCTTGCTTGGCCTCCGGATTAATTAGGTATTGTGCAATCATGGTGTCAAACAAGGGGCCCTTGAATTCTACGCCATATCGATGCAACATTTGGATGTCATATTTTACATTGTGCCCAATTTTTTCAATCCCTGTGTGTTCGAAGATGGGTTTGAACTCAGCAACAATCGCTTTGGCTTCTTCATATGTTAGTGGCGTAGGAACATAAAAAGCTTCTTTTGCTTTGTATGAAAAGGAAAAGCCGACAAGGTCCGCACGCAAGGAATCGATGCCCGTTGTTTCCGTGTCAAAACAAACACTAGCTTGCTCTAATAATAATTCAAGTAATTCTGCGCGTTCTTGAGGTGTCTGAATTAAGTGGTACGAAGGTTTTTCACTTTCCAAGGTTTTGTATTCTGTAGCATCTTCGTTTCCAATCGGTTGGGTTAATTCTGCCGCATCAAACAGCCCCAATTGTTCGCTGTTAACTGCACGGTTTGGTGTTAACGGAGTGGATGTAATTACTAATTCTTCGCCAAGGATTTTTTTAAGCAAGTTTCTAAATTCCAATGCCGTAAATAACGTACGAATAGCATCCGCATTCGGCTCACAAATTTCTAAATGTTCTTCATCAAAGGGAACGGTCAAATCGATTAGAATTGTCGCTAACATTTTCGAAACGCGACCTTGGTCCGCATATTGAATTACATTTTCCTGTTGTTTCCCTTTTAATTCATGGGCGTGATCAATAAGGTTTTCAACGCTTCCATATTTTGCAATGAGTAGCTTCGCTGTTTTTTCTCCAATACCAGGAATGCCTGGTATGTTGTCTGAAGCATCTCCCCAAAGCCCAAGGATATCAATGACTTGCAAGGGATGCTCAACTTCGAATTTTTCGCACACTTCTTTTACCCCAAGAATTTCCGGCGGATTTCCTCCACGGCCGGGTTTGTATATGAACGATGTTTCACTTACTAATTGTCCATAATCCTTGTCTGGGGTCATCATATACGTAGTATATCCGCGTTGTTCAGCAAGTTTAGCCATGGAACCGATCACATCATCTGCCTCATGCCCGGCCATTTCAATCATGGGTACATTGAATGCTCGAACTATATTTTTGATGGGTTCGATCATGGATCGGATATCTTCCGGCATTTCTTCTCGATGTGCTTTATAGGCTTCGAATTCTGTTTGTCGGTGTTCACTTCCTCCCGGTGGGTCAAAAACTACCGCTAGGTGCGTGGGCTTTTCTGTTTTAATCACATCGATTAATACGTTGGTAAATCCGAACGCTGCACTCGTATTTTGGCCTTTTGAGTTAACTCTTGGGTTTTTAGCAAATGCAAAATATGCCCTGTAAATTAACGCATAGGCATCCAACAGGAATAACTTTTTTGGGGTGTCTTTAGATAGCAAAACTTATACGTTACTGAGTTCAACAAAATGCTTGTAGAAATAGGGAATGGTTTTAATCCCCATTCGATAATTGAACAGCCCAAAGTGCTCATTGGGTGAATGAATCGCATCGCTATCAAGCCCAAAGCCCATTAAGATGGTTTTCAATCCCAATTCTTGCTCAAACATGGCCACAATGGGGATGCTTCCCCCGCTGCGAACAGGAATCGCCTCCTTACCAAACGTTTCTTTGTAGGCCAATGCTGCTGCCCGATACCCAATGGAATCTAAGGGAGTAACTGCGGCCTGACCGCCGTGATGTGGTGTCACCTTTACTGCGACTCCTGGAGGGGCAATTCGTTCGAAATGGGTTTGAAATAAGTTCGTTATTTCTTCGGGATCTTGATTCGGAACCAAGCGCATAGAGATCTTTGCAAAGGCCTGTGATGCAATCACCGTTTTTGCCCCTTCTCCAATATACCCTCCCCAAATACCATTTACATCCAAGGTCGGACGTATAGATCCCCTTTCTGGAGTTGTATATCCCTTTTCACCATAGGTGTCTGGGATGTTAAGTGCCTTTTTATATGCCTCTTCTGAAAACGGTGCTTGTGCCATGGCGTCTCGATCGGCTCTTGAAATCTCCACTACGCTGTCGTAAAATCCGTCAACGGTGATTTTACCATTTTCATCATGCAGCGAAGCAATCATTTCACACAAGGCGTTAATGGGGTTTTTCACACAGCCGCCATATAATCCGGAGTGTAAATCTCTGTTCGGGCCAGTTACTTCCACCTCAACATAACTTAATCCGCGAAGGCCTGTGGTAACAGAAGGCACATCGTTTGCAATCATCCCTGTATCAGAAACTAAGATAACATCTGCAGCAAGCTTGGCTTTATGTTCCTTAACAAAGTACCCCAAATGCTCGCTTCCAATTTCTTCCTCTCCTTCGACCATGAATTTCACGTTGCAAGGAAGTTCACCGCTTGAAAGCATTGCCTCCACGGCTTTTACATGCATGTAAAATTGTCCCTTATCGTCGCAAGCACCTCGAGCGAAAACAGCCCCCTCAGGGTGAATTTCTGTGGTTTTAATTACGGGTTCAAACGCGGGACTGTGCCATAAATCAATGGGATCTGCCGGTTGGACATCGTAATGACCATAAACCAAAATGGTCGGCAATGAGGGGTTAATAATTTTTTCTCCAAACACAATCGGATGTCCTTTTGTGGTGATTACCTCTACAGCGTCCATGCCAATGGATGTTAATTGTGATGCAACTGCATGTGCACAACTCAGTACATCCGCTTTGTAATTTGGGTCAGCGGAAACGGATGGGATTCGTAATAGGTTAAATAATTCTTCCGTGAAACGATTGAAATTTTCGTTAATAAAGTGTTCGGTTTGCTTCATATCGGTGATGGATTGTTGTGTGATTTCGAAATTACTATATTTTTGTGGAACCCTCAAATAACTACGAAAGCAACTTTTTCAATGGAAACGAGGTCATAACTCGCAAACAACTAGAACATGCGCACATACATTCTTTTTATCTTTTGTTTTTTATTTTCATTTTTGAATTTTGCACAGCCAATTGCTGTTTCCCCCACGCAAACACCGCAACAATTGGTAAGCAATGTTTTATTAGGAGCGGGCGTTTTTGCTTCCAATATTACGATTAATGGTGTTCCCGGTCTTGCCAATACCCCATTTGGGAATATTGCCTATTTCACCAATGCTAACGGTACTTTTCCTATGACCAGTGGTCTAGTATTAACCACCGGAGACGCCATGGGCGCCATGGGGCCGAACAACTCGGGAAGCAATACTTTAGTTGGAAACTCACAAGATGTTTCCTCTGACCCAGACCTTAGTGCGATTGCCAACGGCAACATAACAAATGGCGTTATACTCGAGTTTGACTTTATTCCCGCAGGAGACACCCTCATTTTCAACTACTTGTTTGGTTCGGATGAATATTTAGAATTTGCCCCTCCAAACAATTCGTCATTTAATGATGCCTTTGGAATTTTTCTTTGGGGACCAGGTATTTCTGGGCCTTTTCCGTTGGCAGGATATCCGAATGGAGGCGATAACATAGCAACAATTCCTGGAGGAACGCCTGTGACTATTAACAACGTCAATCCTGTCACAAATCCTCAATACTATGTTTACAACGAAGCCCCACAAGACACTTATTTAGATGCGATTCAGTACGATGGTACAACCGTAAAATTAACAGCATCAGCCTCCGTTCAATGCAATCAAACCTATCATATTAAATTTGCCATTGCAAATGTATTGGATCAGGCCTGGGACTCAGGTGTTTTTCTCGAAGCCGGTTCTTTTTCTTCCGCAGCCGTAAGTGTTGCCGTTGCAACCGTATCGGGAGACACCACCATTGTTGAAGGATGTACCTTCGCAGATTTTATCTTTACTCGACCTGAAGGACAAACAAATGATACCTTAATCATTAACTACACGGTAACAGGATCCGCTATTGAAGGCGTTGACTACAACAATCTGGTAAACCCCATCGTATTTTTACCCGGTCAAGATACCGTTATTTTGAATTTAACCCCAACACAAGATGGCTTGAATGAAGGGTTTGAGTCGGTAACTATTTCTGTATCCATCATTAATCCATGCGGAGATACCATTACCTCTGAGGGAACCATTTATATTGGAGATGGGCCCATTATAAATATTTCAGAGACCGATCCGCTGGTGCAATGTTATCCGGACAGCGTTTTATTGACGGCCTCGGCATTTGGTGGTTATGCCCCCTATGACTTTACATGGACCACCCTCACCGGCACAGTACTGTCGACGAATGATTCCTTAACAATCAATGTAACTCAAAATGGAGTTGTTCAATACCTAATTACTGCGGTGGACCAATGTAACTTTTCGCAAACGGATACAGCGACGGTTACGGTGAACCAAACCATTGCCATTGATGCAATAAATATGACCGAGGCAACGTGCATACCTTCAGGTACTTTATCTGCCGTAGTCTCTGGAACTACAGGGAATGTGAATTATTCGTGGTCTAACGGTCAGCAAGGGCAATCCATTCAAAACCTAAGCGGTGGTTGGTATACTCTTACCATTACCGATCAAGTGTGTTCAGCAAGCGACAGTGTATTTGTTGGCACCATTGCTTCACCAATTGCAGATTTTACGGCAACGCCGGCTGGAGGTTGTTCCCCGTTGAATGTGGTATTCGTAAATAATAGCGCGAACGGAAATGGGTATGCCTGGAATTTTGGTAATGGACAAGGGGTGGTAGTTCAAACGACAGACCCTCAAAGTTCCCAATATGTAACTCAAACACCAGAAGACTACACGGTCACCTTAGTGGTATCTCAAGGGATTAATTGTGTTGATTCAATGTCTATTACCATCCCCGTGGATGTGTGTGATTGTGCCGATCCAGAGGCATTAAACTATAACAGCAGTGCCAATGTGAATGTGCTTTCTAACTGTATTTATCCGTATCCGGAAGTGGAAGCTCCAAACGTCATCACCCCTGACGGTGATTTAACCAATGATGTATTTTTCTTACAATACAAGAATGTAGTTACTATAGAATTAATTATTTTCAACCGGTGGGGAGCAATCATGTACAGCGGATCTAGTTCCGATTTAACACAGTCACAACCCTCATGGGATGGGAAATCGAACGGTAACGAGTCTAGTGAAGGCGTTTATACCTATACCTACAAAGCAACGGGCGTTTCCGGTGGTGAGGTTTCTGGTCATGGATTCTTCCATCTGATACGATAAAATGACCCTAGAAATAGGCCGGTGGGGAGAAGATCGAGCTAAACAATATTTGCTCGATTCGGGATACGAAATCCTAGAGGCAAATTACCGATTCAAAAAAGCGGAAATCGATCTAATTGCCAAAAAAGTGAATCTCATTATTGCCGTGGAAGTAAAAACGCGTTCGGGAATTATAGTGGGTACACCATTTCATGCCATCAACCGAGAGAAACAACGGAATCTGTTGCTCGGAATAAATCACTACGTTCAGAGGTTCAAAGAGCCGATTGAAGTTAGAATGGATGCCATAAGTGTCATTAAACAAGGAGAGGATGTTAATATTGTACACGTAGAGGATGCCTTTCCCGCATTTTAACTCCTTGAATTATTGACGTACCTTTGTAAAAACTGCTCGCGATGAACACAAACAAGAAACCTTCTCCGAAACCGGGGAAATCAACGAAACCCCTTTCCGCAAAGCCGGTAAAATCAGGGAGATCAAACAAACCAGTAGCGTCTAGTGCCGCTAAATTCACAAAAACATCCAAACCGGACGCGCCAAAAGAGGTGAGCGCTCGAGATAAACGAAAGTACATTGATTATAAGATAAAAGTTAAAAAAGGAGATCCGCTGCCAAATTTTAACGAAAATGAAATCCGCTTAAACAAATACCTTTCGAATGCGGGGGTATGTTCTCGGAGAGAGGCTGATGTATTGATTCAAACAGGCGTAGTCACCGTAAACGGTGTTATTGTTACAGAAATGGGGCATAAGATTGCTCCTACGGATGTGGTTCAATACGATGGGGAGACCATTAATGCTGAAAAAAAGCGCTATGTCTTACTCAATAAACCTAAAGGCTTTATAACAACCATGGACGACCCTCAGGGTAGAAAAACTGTCATGTCATTGGTTAAATCCGCGTGTAGAGAACGGGTTTACCCCGTGGGTAGGTTAGACCGTGAAACCACCGGACTATTGCTGTTTACGAATGATGGTGACATCGCTAAAAAATTGACACATCCCCGATACCAAGCCCGTAAAATTTATCATGCAGAATTGAACAAGCCTTTTAAAACGGAAGATTTTGACAGACTTTTGAAAGGCGTAGACTTGGAGGATGGAAAATCAAGGGCTGACTTGGCCTCTTATGTGGAGGGTGGAAATTCTCGCGAAGTAGGCGTGGAAATACATTCGGGAAAAAACCGGGTGGTTCGGAGGATGTTTGAGGCCCTAGGATATGTGGTCGTTAAATTAGACCGAGTCGTTTATGCAGGGTTGACTAAGAAAGATTTGCCCCGTGGGATGTTTCGTCACCTTACAGACGATGAGGTTAGCTTCCTTAAAATGACAAAAAATGTATAGTAAGACACATCTATTATTCAGCTTTTTTCTATTGGTCCTGCTGCTTGGGGCCTGTTCTTCCAATGAAATTCAAAGCAAACACCCTGCAGCTCGGTTTTTTTATCCGATCCTAGATGAACCAAAGGTTTATGTATATCGAGATATGATTGGTGGCCTTGATGAACAATTTCACCGAGTTTATTCGGTAAAAGACCATTTGGGACATCACGTAGTAGTAGAACGCTATGCTTCCGATGGCCGCATCCTTGAGGCATTGAATTTTAATGTGGACTCTTTGGATATTCAAGACCATATGGTAGTAAATAGAAATCAAAAGAAAACTCAAGCAGCAGTATATAAAACGATCTATTTCCCATGGAAAGGCTCTGACCAAACGTGGTTTGCAACAAAATTCGAAGGAGTATTGGACTCTACCTTGATTCTACAAGAATTAAAACGTACGCAACTCAGCGACCACGCGTCTTTAGAGGTGATGGGCGAACAAAAGACGTGTATAACGTATAAAGACCTCACGAAATTCACCCTTATTAACCCCTTTGCAAAAACGGAAAAGAAATTAGAAATGGCCTCAACTACATATTATGCCGAAGGGCTTGGTTTGGTAGAATGGAAGAGTAACGGGAATAAGGTGCATTTTCGATTGGAACAGATTATGGATCAAACGGAATGGTTAAAATTCATCAGGCCATGAAAATAGTTATCTTCCTTTTGTTTTTAGGTGGCAGTCTATCTCTTGCACAGCGCGGGGTCTTTAATTCGGCGTATAAGGGTAATATTAATTTACAACTCGGAACCGCATCTACTTATTTTCAAGCATCCACGTTAAACTTTTCTGGGAGTAAATTCGATTTCCTAGTGCAAAATGCAACCTTGAGACAACCCCATAGTGAGCTTGTACTTCCATCATCAGAATGGGCTGAAAATCAATATAAATTAACGGTAGGCTACACGGTCAAAAGAGGGATATTACTTTCATTGAATATTGATAACTTCAAATATTCACTAACACCACAAGAATTATTGATTTCTGGCCGTGTTGCACCTGGCTATGATCAGTTAGGAGGCTTGTCAGGAATTTACAATAACACCAACGTATCCATGGATACGCTAGGGTTTGCGTTTAATGTTTCAAGTGCAAAATTTATATCTACTCGATTAGAATTCCTTCAAAATCTATATCGTGTAAAAAATCGGATGTTTGTTATTAACGCCGCTTATGGAATTGGAATCGGTGTCTTACACAGTGCTTCCAATATGGTATTTGGTCCAGCAGAACAATCGAAAATCACGGGTTTTTCGGGTTTAGGAGTTAATGTTAATGTTGGTTTACGTTTTGAGTTCTTCCGACACTTCTATATGATGCCATTATTAAATGGTGGTTATTTATTTCAAAGAAATTTAAGGATAGATATATCAGATGCAACTCAACACGTTAGACATAACGTTGGATTCGGACAAGTATCCATTAACATAGGTACCGTTTTCTTCCTTGGGAAGAAAGAAAACTGTGATTGCCCCCATTTTTAATCTTTTTTCCCGCCCGCTCTAAAATCAATCTTGTAATAGAAGATGGGCAAAAATCCTAATTGTGTTTTTTCCGTTACGGGTTGGTAATTTCCTGAATTGACGACTGCTGGATCCAAGGAGGGCGCGTAGGCCAAACTTAAGAGGTTTTTGGTATTCAGTATATTCACTAAATCTAATCCGATTTCATGCGTCATGGCTTTGGCATTCATGCGCCAAGAGATTTTCAAATCCATTCGGAAATAATCTTTAAATTGATATTCATTGAACATCGAATCTTGGTAAATTAAATCTTTTTCCTGGTTTGTTCGCGCAAGATCCACTAACCCATATCGCTTTCCACCTGCGGTAGTAATTTTTGCGCCAAGCCCAAGAATGCTTCGTTTACCCACATTAAACTCTTTGCCTGCAAGTAAATTAGCCACGTAGGCGCCATTGTAGGAAGTGTTTCTTAAAACACCATCGCTTCCTGTGTACTTGGAATCATACAGGGTACCTGAAAACAAGAAAAAGAAGCTTTTATCAAAGTACTTTTGAACGGTTAATTCCAACCCGTAATTATACCCCGTTCCAGTATTCTCTAGCGAATCAGCAAAGATTCTTGTGAATCCACTGCCCATGTTAATCATCGAGAATGCACTTGGAGCAATCGTTACTGGGATGTTATATAAGTATTGATAATAGGCTTCCGTTCGAATACTAAAGCCTTTATTAAAGAATTTTTCATACCCGATACCGGAATGAAGACTTTTTGTAAAATCCATCCCTTTGTTAAAGAAATTACCAACTCCTTTGCGGTTGTCTACATACGTGTACAAGGGTTGTATTTGGCTGTGCATGCCTCCCCCGGCAAAGATGGATTGGTTCCCTGGAAGCTTATGCTTAAATCCAAGGCGTAGCTCCGCCGGACTTAAACTGTTGCTCATTGAAAAATACTGGCTGTGAATTCCCGCCGTGAAGTCGGTATTATCAGACATCCTCCATTTCCATTGAACAAAGGGCTGAATGAGCACACAAGAACCTTCATAATCCCAACGCGTGAAAAACGTATTCGGGTCATCATAATCCACCAGTGCAGAATCCTTCATATTCATTAAGAAAAAATCAGCATTGTATCCGAATTTAATCAGGTGCTGTTTGTTGATTTTATGATTGACCGCGGAGTAGCTAGAAATTTTATTGGTGGTAAAGGTGTATGCCATTAGGGGGTAAATCGCATTGATTTGAATGCTTGTGTCTCCACCCGCTGTGTTAAGGCTTCGTTGCAAATAGTCGTGATTCGCCCGCTGAATCTCCTGAGATAGGGCAAGGGTACTGCTTACAAATGTTTTTTCATTAATGGCTTTTTTATACGTGAGCCCTGTTACACCCATCGATGTTCCAAAGTACTGATCACGGTCGCCCTCCCCATATAAATCGGTGGTATATTCTGTTTTTTCTGAGATCATGATGGCAATGTCACTTTTGCCGCCCATGCCCCAAGCGGAAAGATTTCCTCCTTTTCTCAATTTAAAATTAAACTTAAAGGCTAAATCACCATAGGTTGGAATGGCATCCGTTCCTAACTTTATACCGAACGTTTGAAAAAGAGAAAGGGTCGAATATCTACCCATCATAAGAAAGGAAGCGGTTCCTTTTTTATTCAGCGGACCTTCCGCTAAAAATTCTGTTCCCAATAATCCAAACTGTCCCGTAAATTCATGGCGCTGATCATTTCCGTTTCGGAGCTTTAAGTCAAAGACTCCGGAAACGCTATTCCCATATTCTGCGGGAAAGGCGCTCATTAAAAAGTCGGAGTTGCCAAGGATTTTATTATTTAATACGGATACGGGTCCCCCAGAGCTTCCTGCAATGGCAAAGTGGTTTGGATTTGGAATATCGATTCCCTCAACGCGCCAAACTACTCCCAAGGGACTATTTCCACGGATAATAATGTCGTTTCGGGAATCGTCTGCGCCTTGCACTCCTGCAAAGTTCGATGCCATTCGAGCAGGGTCCATCCGCGAACCGGGATAGCGATTCGTTTCTTCAACGGAGAATTGTTGTGCAGAAATCACCGCCAATTCATTAATGATTTCCCCTTTTTTTCTTCCGGTAACTACCACCTCTTCCTTATTGGTTACCAATTCTTGAAGAGCAATGGTCAGGATGAGTTCTTTGCCCGAGGTGATTTCTACCGTTTGGTTTTTGGGTTCATATTGAGCAAATCGCGTGCTTAGCCCGTATTTCCCTACCGGAACATTGGAGATTTTAAATTCCCCCTCCCCATCGGTTACGGCGCGATAATTTACCCCGGTAGGGTCTTTTAAATCTATTTCAATTTTCGCTCCTGCAAGCGGGAAATTTGTTTCGGAGTCCATAACTTTTCCACGTACATTTTGCGTTTGCGCAGCAACGACAACGCTCATTATCAGAGCAAAAACGGATAACAGTAGTTTCATTCGATTTGGTTTATTTGCGAATATAGTAGAATTCCACGTACCTTGATAAAAGTTAAATAGGTGTTAATTTGCTAATATTGCAAGGATAAGTTTGATATTTGTATAAATCAATTTTAAATCGCGCCTTATGAAGTCTCTTATGTTAACCCTTCTCCTTTCTGTGAGCACCCTTATTACTTGGTCTCAAACGGCCACCACCCTTAGCTGGTATACTGATGTTTCGTTGGCCTCTCAAGCGGCCGCAACAGAGAACAAACCGATGTTGCTTTTTTTTACGGGAAGTGATTGGTGCGGATGGTGTCATCGCCTGCAACGTGAGGTCTTTAATACCCCTGCATTTACTACATGGGCTTCAAGTGATGTGATTTTAGTAGAATTAGATTTCCCAAGAAACAAAGTCCTTCCACAGAACATTAAGGAACAAAACCAAATGCTACAGCAACAATTTGGAGTTCAAGGATATCCTACGGTATGGTTTGTGAATGTCACTAAAGA
>Ga0315899_10008498_pt1 | contig 11009 bp, 6 predicted proteins | sample LakEriMetagenome_2_FD_203518 | JGI IMG/M metagenome (GOLD analysis project Ga0315899, IMG submission 203518) | Freshwater fungal communities from buoy surface, Lake Erie, Ohio, United States - Buoy 4 MA112 | ecosystem: Environmental > Aquatic > Freshwater > Lake | place: USA: Lake Erie, Ohio...
GCGGGCCGGGGGGGGGGGGGGGGGGGGGGGGGTGGGGGGGGGTGGGGGGGGGGGGGGCCGCCCCCCGAGACGACTGAGATGAGAGGGGCGCGCGGAGGGCGGGGCGGAGGAGCGAAAGGCACCGAGGTGGCTGCCCAACGAGTTGGCCTCGAAACGAGCGCCGACGCGCTGCTCGAGGCCAACCGCCGGGCGTTGGCCGTCCAAGTCGACGCACCATGGAACGCATATTTGAGGCCGCAGGGCGATGGATGGGGGCAGAGGGGGGGGGCGCTTTGGTTCGGCAAAATAATCCCGAAGAGGGATTTCGTCCGGGAAGGGGTCCCGAACAAGAAGACGAGGGAGGAAAGCGTATGGGGGAGCGGGATCGGGGGAGCGGTGGATCAAGAATGCGACAGTTTCACATGTGATGAGGCTCGGTGAGGATGCGCGCCGCGTGCGCGACTAGGGGCGGGCGGGTCAATCGTTGTTGCCCTGCCTCGTCATGCGTCGGGACCAACACCGCCGCGGGCGCGCCTTGAAAATAATCCCGGCGCGCGATTTTTTTCAGGGGGGGCTGGCGGTTCGGTGCAGGATTATCTTGTCCCTTGCACGCGAGCGTAGCGATTTACATCGAACCTTTTGCCCGTCGAACGAAGCCCGACCTCAAACCTCTCGCCCGTGCTCTGTGCCTCCATCTCGTCCTCTGCGCGCGCGCACAAAAAAACGCGACGATGGGCTCTCCTCTCCTCCTCCTCCTCGCTTCGCTCGTCTTCCTCGCCCGCGCCCCCGCGCCCGCGCAGGCCCAGGCCCAGACAGCCCGTTGCGCCGTCAGCCTCACCTTTGCGGACGGCTACAAGGAGGAGTTTGGCGGCCGCGGCTCGCCGTGCTGCGTGCCCGTCGCGCGCAACGTGCAGGGCGTGCCGTACGCGTCCTACGTGACCGCTTGGGCGCCCGAGGCCAACTGCGACCGCCAGGACCTCTCATGGCAGAGTTTCTTTGAAGGGCCCGCGTGCACGGGCGCGCGGGTGACCAACCGCCGCCCCTCGTTCGCCGTGGGGTCGGCGTGGATCTGCTTGGACGAGACCCCGCAGCAGCAGCCCAGCAAGCCACCCGCCGCCGCCGCACCCCTTTCCAAGCGCTTTGTCTTTCGCTCGGCGACGACGCGCCAGTGCCTGAGCGTCAAGGAGGGCGTCGTGTTGTTTGGGCAGCCGCGCCTGCAACAGTCGCCGTGCTCCGAGTCGGACGCGACGCAGGGTTGGTCCGTTCGCCCCGCGGGCCAGGGAGTCTACACGATCGCCGACGCCAAGGGCCGCTGCCTGACCACCTACTCGGGCCTGGCCGTCCGCGCAGCCGTCGTGATGCCGTGCTCGGGCGGCAGCGACCAAAAGTGGGCGCTCGACTCGCGCACGCCCAACGGCAAGGGGCCCTACACGATCCGCAGCCCTCTGACGGGCGCGTGCCTGAGCAACGTTGGCAAGGAGCTGGTGCAGGCCAGGTGCGACCCGAACGACCTCAACGACGTGTTCGAGTCGGCGTTTGTGTGAACAAGCAAAAACCAGTTGCGCCACGAGCAAAAAAATGGGGTTGAGCTGCTTGGCGCGCCGCGCCGATCTGGTGGGCGTCGCGCTGGGGCCGCGTCATCATCAACATGACGTCGTCGTGCGGTGGTGCTATTGGCTTGGGCAGTGGCGGCTGCGGCGACGCGGACGAGGGCTCTCCGCCAAGGCGGAGGGAGTCGGAGAGAGAAACCACGGTCGGGGTCCTTGCTCGGCGCAGGGCTGCGGAAGGGCTGCGCCGACGCTCGTGCCGTCCTCGCGAAAAAAAAAATTCCGAGTCCGCGCCGCGCGCCTCAGCCTTTGCACGCGCGCTGGCAGCGCCAAGACGATTTCGATGTCTACCTGATGCCGATCCAATGGATGGGCGCGCCGGAAGGGCTGAACGATGAGGACGAGTGGGACGAGCTGCTTGAGTTTTTCGACGAGGAGAATGCCGCCGCGCCGCGCATGCCGCTGTCCAAGTACTAGGCGGCGCACCGTCAGCTCGAGGCGGCCGAGGCGGCGGATGCGGCGGTGAAGCGTGCTGAGGAAGAGAAGAGGGAGGGCCAGGTGGCGGATGAGGGTGGTGGTGGTGGTGGTGCGGCGATGGAGGAGTGAAGAGGAGAGAGAGAGGGCGGCGAGACGAAAAAGCCGAGACGCACACACACAACGATACGCGCAACACACCCCCGTGCTTCCCTACCGCCCCCCAAGCCAGGGCGCGCGGCGCGGGTGCGGGTATTTTGTTTTTCGCGGGGGACGGCGCGCGAGCGTCGGGCCTCGCGCAGCCCGCGCCGCTGCCGCCGCTTGACGTCGAGCGAGCAAGGACTGTTCGCGGGTCTCTCTCGCTCTCTCGCTCTCTCCGACTCCTGTCCTAGCTGCGCAACTTGGTTTTGGTTGCAACGACTGTGTGTGTGCGCGCGCGCTTGCGTACTGATGGTGGGGTGCTCATCTGTCGTGCGCGTGTTTGTGTTGTGGGTATTTAGGGTTTAGGCACGCCTGGATAATAGGCGGCCCCTCCCGTCATCATCATCTGCGGCGGCGGGTAGGCAGCGCCGTAGGCTCCTTGGGGAGGGGGCATCGTCATCTGGCCAGGGTAGCCGTAGCTCGAGTAGGGCTGCTGCTGAGGGTAGAAGGGAGGAGGAGGGGCCGCCGCCATCGCGCCGACGCCTCCGCCGCCAGACGACGAGACGCGGCCTGCTGGCAAGCCTGCCGCCTGCAGCAGCTGCGGCTGTTGCTGCTGCAGCTGCTGGGGGAACGCTGGGGGCTCGTCGCCAAAGCCGTTGCCCGGGGCGGACGTGGAGCGGACGACGGGCAAGGGCTCGAGCGCGGCAAAGGGGTCGGCGGCAGCAGCAGCGGGGGCAGCGGAGCCGCCGCCCATCGGCCCACCGCCGTTGGCTGTTGCTGCTGTTGCTGCCGAGGCCTCCGCCGCCGCCGGCCCTTCTGCTGCTGCTGCTGCTGGTCCCGCCGCTGCCACCGGCTCGGGCATGGCAAAGGGGTCGAACGGTTCATTGCAGGCGGGAGGAGGAGCCGAGCCCGTCGCGCCGCCGCCGCTGCTTGCCGCTGCTCCCGCTGCTCCCGCCGCGGCCGTCGCCACCACTGCCGTCGCCGCGCCGACACCCACCGCTGCTCCACCAACGCCGTCGTCGTCATCCAGGTCGATCAGGTTGCCACCACCACCGCCACTAGCCGCGGTGGTGAGCGGAGGCTGCTCGACCGCTGTTGCTGCCGCCTCGACCGCCGCTGCCGACGTCGACGGCCCCGCCTCTGCTGCTGCTGCCGCTGCCGCCGCCGCTTCCTCGCCCGCCTCTGCCGCCGCAGCACCTCCTCCTGCCTCCTGCTCCTGCAGCCGCTCCCTGCCCAACGGTGTCAGCCCCCCCTCGGCGTCCAACAAACCCTCCCGCTGCGCCTGCGCCACGCCCTCGGCCACGTCCCGCTCAAGCGCCAAGGAGCGGTCGAGCGCGTCGACCGCCCCCAAAGCCTCTGCCATGCGCGCCTCGACGTCGGGGCCTTGAGGCCTCAAAGCCGCGAGCTGCTGCAGCGCGCCGTCAAACATGGCGCGGAGCTGGCGCACGTCGGTGAGCAGTTCGCGGGCGAGGTCGCGCTCAAAGTTGTCGTTGTTGGTGTTGGTGGTGGTGGCGGCGGCTGCGTCGGTGTTGCCGTTGGCGGAAGCGGCGGCTGCTGCAGCGGCGGCCAGGGCGTCGGCCGCTGTGCCTCCTGCTGCTGCTCCTCTTCCCGCCGCCGCCCCCCCTCCACCCTTGGTGACGAGCAGGTCGTTGAGCAGCTCAGTCACGCCGCGCGCCTGGTCCACCATGCGCTTGACCTCGTCGAGCACCGACTCGCGCGCGGCCGTGGCAGTGGCCTGCGCGTTGGCGGCGTCGGCGGCAGAGGCGGCGGCGGCGTTGGAGTTGGCGGCGTCGGGACCGACGGCGTACGGCTGCTGCTGCTGCTGCTGCTGCGCCGATCCAGCCATAAACGTCCCCTGCGACGCCGCCAAGGCTGCTTCGTGCCCGGCCTGCCCATAAGCGCGCAGCACCTCGACGGCCGCCTGGCGCGCGCGCGCTCCTTGGGCCGCGCCGACAGGGCCACCTGCGCCTTTCCGCGATGGCGACGCCATCACTGCGCCCACTGACCGCAACAGCTCCTCGTTATAAGGTTGCATCACCTGCCCGCACTCCTGAAGCACTTTGCCTGCGAGCACGCACGCCAAAAACTGCTTCTGGGGGTGGTCCATCGCCAGGCGGCGCTGCAAGACCAGCAGCGCGTCGCGCGCGGCAAAGGGGGTGCTGCCGCCCTCGGCGTTGACGAGGTAGATGACCTGGAAGTGGTGTTATGGGGGTGGTGTGGGAAGGTAGGGGGATGGGGGGTTGTTGGTTTGGGAGTTGTTGGGGGGGTTCTGGGGAGAGAGGCGGGCTGCGGCTCGGCTGCGTGCGCGGCGGCGTCGGTTTGCGTTGGGCGAAGCGCGCGCGCGGCGGCGCAACGGTTGCCGCTCTCTCTCTCGCGCGCGCCGGCGCGCGTCCGTGCACAAGCATGCGCGTGATTGATGTGGCGGCCACCGCGACCCCGGCAGCTACGGATCGGGGGTCACGTCGCGCGGCGTGCATGGAGAGCGCGCGCAACGAAGGCGGAAGTTGCGGAAGCTCGCCTCTTGCTTCCTCACCTGCTGGTTGAGCATCTCGTCCGGGTTCTCGATGTGGCGCGACGTCGCGCGCCGGGCCACCTCCCACAGCGCCTCCCCGAAGGCCGCGTTGTGGAACGTCGGACCCGTCAGCTTGAACGCCAGGGCACGCAGAAACTCGCCCATGGTTGATGGCGTGGAGGAGAGGTTGAGGTCTGTCGAGACGCGAAAGCTTTGACGCGTGGTTGGTGTGTGCGTGTGTGTGTCTCCTCGGTGATCAAGGGTCAGGAGGGGTCGGAGAGGGAGGAGGCGGCGGGGTGTGTGGAGGGAAGAGAGAGCGTTTGTGCGTGCGGGGAGCTCTGGAGAGGTCGCTGCTTGAGAGCGTCGTGTCCCCTTCAAGAGAGGCGCGGCGTCGTGGTCGGCGGCGAAACGCTCGAGCCAGCAGAAACAAGCACAGCAGTCGCACAAGCACAATCGCAAACATCAGTACTGCACCTGCATTCGAGAGACCTCTACAATGACGTCGCTCTCGCGACCAGCAGCATCGGGACCAGCACGAGCGGGTCGCGTTTCTCTTGCTCCACGTCGACCTCTCGCCTCCTCCTGCTCCTCGTCCGCGCGCGCCGCGCTGCGAGCTCCAGTCGACCTGGTCTCAAGGACATCCTCTCCCCCATGCCCTCGCGCGCGCAGGCAAGCGCACCCACCAGCTCCTCCTCGCGCCTTTGACGACGCCCTGTTTGCGGCCGCGACCGCCGCCGACGAGGCCGTGCGGGGCGCGCTCGGCGGCGCTGGGGCTGCCTCCTCAGCATCCTCATCCCTCTCCCCAGCCTCACTCGCGGTCGTGTGGGCCGCAGGGGTCGCGACCAGCTTGTCGCCCTGTACGCTGAGCGTCCTGCCACTGACGCTCGGCTATTTGTCAGCGGGGAGTGGAGGAGGAGGAGGTGGGGAAGAGGAGGAGGATGGCGCGGGCGCTCCTCGCCCTCGACCCCGCCGCCGCCTGCCTGTGCAAGCACTCGCCTTTTCCGCGGGGCTCGCGACCACGTTGGCGGGTTTGGGCGTCGCGTCGGCGCTCGCCGGCAAGGCGTACGGCACGCTGACGTTGGCGGCGCTTGGTGGTGGTCAGCAGGAAGGGGCAGCAGCAACAGCAGCAACCAGCGCCGGCGCCGTCCTCCCTGTCGCCGCGGGCGTCCTGGCCGTCGTCTCTGGCTTGGCCCTGCTCGACGCGCTGCCTCCGCGCTGGTCGGCCGCCGTGCTTTGGGCTTTGCGCCCGCCCCCTGCGGCCGAGAGACTGTTGAGCCGAGCTGCGGGAGGAGGAGGTGGAGGCGGTGTTTCGGGCGGCTCTGGCTCGACGGCTGCGTGGCCGCGCCTGTGGCGCGCCTATGCCGCGGGCTTGGTGGCCGCACTGGCCGCGTCGCCTTGCGCGACCCCTGTGCTCGCGTCCATTCTCGCTTGGGTGTCGGCCACGCGCGATCCTGCCGCGGGCGGGGTGCTGCTGCTGTGCTACTCGAGCGGGTACGTGGCGCCGTTGCTTGTGGCAGGTGCGGTCGCCGAGTTGGGGTCGGCATCGGCGGTTGCTGTTGGGGGTGGGGGTGGGGGTGATCGGGGGGGTGAGGACGACGGTGGCAAGGCGGCGTCGGCTGCGCGCGTGACTGCGATGTTGGGTGGTGGTGGTGGTGGAGGTGGTGGTGGGGAAGCAACGGATGGCAGCGGAAGCGGATCACCGCGACCACCACCAGCACCGCCGGCAACCCTCGACCCCGTGCGCTCGGCCGTGCGCGCGGCGCTGGCCAGCGGCGCGCCCGAGGCGCTGTCGCGCGCGAGCGGGTTCATGCTGGTGGCAGGCGGGGTGTACGCTGTGCTCTCGCGGGTGGTGCCTGGGTGACGAGATGGCGGAGGGTGTCGTTGTTATTCTCTTGGTTGTCCTAGCGGCGCCATCGGAAGGAGAGGGGGCAGCAGCAGCGGCGGCCGCGGGCGCGCGAGCAGAGAGAGAGAGCGACGGCGCAAAGCCCTCGCGCACGCGCCGTCTTCGCACAAGCCAGCCCCAACCTTTTTCAAGACGCCGTCACGCGCGGCACGCAGGGCACCGCGATGAAGCCGCCTGCGCCGGAGCGCTCGGGTGGACGTGCTCTTCATCCTCCTGGAGCGGCTCAGGTCGGCGGCGCGCGAGGAGCGCATGCGCCTCCGCTGGATCGTTGTCGCCCTGGCGGCGTCGTCCGCGGGCCTCGACGGCGCAGCGCGCAGGGACTGGGGCCTCCCGTGCGCCGACGACGGCGAGCAGGGCGCGCTGACCGGCGGCGGGTGGAATCACGTGCCCGAAACGGTGCCGCAGCACAACGCGAGCCAGTTCCGAGAGCCGCCGTTCGCCCGAGGCCCGAGATGCCCGAGGGCGACGCCGTTCTCGTCTTTAGTGCCGCCGCCGCATCCGTCTGCCGCGCGCAGGACAGCGCGCACGTGCCCGCGATCGGGCGCGGTCTGACGGCGCTGCGCGCGCATGGCGGCGGGGCGCTGGGGGCGTTGTGGCTTCAGGCGGCAGAGAGGGACGACGGCGAGGCGCCCTGGGCAGGGAGAGGGTTGAAAAGGGGGAGAGAGAGGCTGTTCCCGCGGTCCGCCCCGTTCTCCCCGACGATTTCTCTATTCCTTTCTCCCCATGACATCTTGGCCCCACAAAGCCAGACGAGACGCGCGCCCCCTCTTGCTCGCCGTCGTCGCCGCGTCGCTCGTCGCGACGGCCCTGGTGGTCGCGGGCGTCGTGTTGGTACTCCGAGCGAGAGACCACCGTGCGCAGCTGGGCACCGCCACGATGGTGGGCTTCGCGGGCGAGCTCCCGACCTGCACGAATACGATGACGCGGCCGACGACGACCGCCACAGCCACCACAACCACCACCGCCACCACTACCACGAGTGGGCCTTTCGCCGCCGCCGGTGCCACTGCTGCGCCACCACCGCCGCCGTCGCCTCGGCGCCGCGGGCGCCCGCCTTCTGTGCCCCTCCGAGCCGCCGCGTCGGCGCGCGACACACAGTACGCGCGCGCCTGCGCCGATGCGAGCGCCCTTGCCATCCGCGCGAGCTCGCTGGACGAGCGCATGCGGGCACTCTCGTCCGAAAATGACGCCATGCGGGCGCGCCTTGCCTACTGCGGCTGGGAGGCTGCAGCGGCACAGCTCTTTGGCCGGGTCGTCTTGGCCGACGCCGACGGCGGCCCCGCCGCGCCGCCGCCGCTGCAGCCACAGCAACAGCAGGAGCAGCAGCAGGAGCAGCAGCAGCCACAGCAGCAGAGGCCGCCGCCGACCATGCTGCGCGTGCTCCAGCGGTGGTCAGAGCAGGCAGCGCGTGTGCACGCCGCGCTGGTCGCGCAGCAGCAGCAGCAGCAGCAGCAGCAGCAGCAGCAGCAGCAGCAGCAGCAGCAGCAGCAGCAGCAGCAGCAGCAGCAGCAGCAGCAGCGGGAGCAGGCCGGCCGCCTGGGCAACGAGGCCCGGGCTGCAGCCGCCGCCGCCAGCGTGGGCGAGCTGTCCCCACTCACCGACACGGCGCTGTTGCTCGGCAAAGCTATCGCCGCCGCCCCCGCCGGCTTTGACGAGCGGGGCGAGGCAGCAGACATGTTGCGCGAGTCGGTCCTGGGAGCCTTGCTCGCCAAGGTCGAGGGGCTTGTGGGGGACGACAGCAGGGGCTCTGCCGCGGCCGGCACCGCCCATGCCGGCGCCTCCTCTTTCAGCGACCACGTTGCGTCGGCTCTGCTGCGTCTCACTTCGGCCGACTCGCCCGCGGCCGCCGCCGCGCGTGCGCTGTCGATCGCTGGCTTTGCGCGGCAGTCGGCCGAGTTCAACGCGCGCGCGGCAGTCGCGCTCCGCGACCTGGATCAGCTCGAGGCCGAGCTTGGCGCGCACGAGCGCTCGTCGCCTCTCCCGGGAGGGAGCAGCGAGGACGGGGCGGCGCTGCGGGCCGCGCTGGCGCGCGAGGCCGCACGCCGGGGCGCCGAGCTCGAGGCGGCCGCGAGCGACGCGGTGCTGATGGTGTACGCGCTTGCGCGCCACAACCCCGCCGCGATCATGGGCATCGAGGCCTACGACCTCGATCGCCTCGACATGCTGGCAGCGCCGCGTCCTTCTCCGGGAGGAGGAGGAGCAGCGGCGGGAGGAGCAGCAGCACCGGCAGCACCAGGGCCGCTGCAAGCGGGCGGCGCTGATGCCGCTCAGGCTGCTCTCGACGACGAGGACGCCCTGGGCAGGGCCGTCATGGCCGCGCGGCAGGCCCGCCTGTCGCCGCTGCAGCTCGGACTGCTGGCCGCCGCACACTCGTCGTTTGAGCGACACGCTGACGCGGCGCTGGCCGACTGGGCGGCGGCGTGCGCGGCGGTCACCGAGGCGGGCAACGGCGAGGACGCGCTCTCGAGCCTGGAGGAGGCGCGTGCGCGGTGGATGCTCAGCCGCGCGCTCGCCGGCACCGTCGCTTGCTTTGTCCTGACGCCGCGCCAGTTTGCCGCCGTCAGCGCGAGCTACCATCCCCGCGCGCTCGGCATGCCTGTGATCGTCAAGGGGTGCTGGCTGCTGCAGAGGGAGCAGCAGACGGCGAAGATGATCCGGCATCAGCCAAGCAAGGCGATCTCGCCTTGAGAAAACAAGCTTTGTGTTGTGTGTTACCGTTTCGCATTTGATTTCGTTGTGTGCTCGTTGTTGATGTTTCCGCTTTTTCATGCTTGAGCAACTTGCGCGCGCGCTTTGGCGTCTCCCCGTCTTGTCTTGTCAAAACACAAACATCCCCCGTCTTGTCTTGTCAAAACACAACACGCGCACGCTAGTGGCCTTTCTCCTCTGCTGCCTGCTCGCTCCCAAACACACTTGTAGGAACACGTCCCCCAATAATTAGGAGTGAGTCGTTGCCCCCCCTCTTTTTGCTTGGCTATGCACGCTCGACTCGTGCTGGAGGACACGTAGACGGAAATCGAGGGTTACAAAACCACGTCTGGAAAAACCCCGGGAAAGGAAAAGACGAAAAGAGGAAAACAGATGACTCAAATACGCGAACGTTCGCGCCGCGCTTCTTGGTTCGAAGGGATTGGCCTTCCTCCTTGATCGGTCATCACGTACTCATCGACGAGCGACGTGCCGGCGTATCCTCCACTCAGGCTCTGTACGGGTCGCCGCCGTCGGGCGAGCAGTAGCTCTCCCCTGCTGCAACGCAGGCTTCGCAGGAGGATTCGCGAAGAAGATAGGTGTACGACGCCATCACTTGGACCGTGTTCGCGGGGTAGGCCGAGTAGATTGCCTGACAGATGGCCTGAGCAGATGGCCCAACGCCTTGAGCGGTGGTGGTCGGAGGCCTGCAGGGATTACAACCCTTGCTCCAATCGCATCCGTCGAGGCCAAAGATTGGTGTTCCCGGCGCGGTGCCGGCGGTAATGCGCCCCAACGGGGAGGCGGGGCAAGGGAAACGTGTATTCCATGACAGAGTCACAGAAAACCACAGCGACTTGCCGGGGGGCAACCCGTAGCTGGGACCAGCATCGACGCAACTGATATCACGTGGGGTGACTTTTGCGTACTCCCCACCGGGTGGGTTGGGTTTGGGCACGAGCGGACAGCTGTCGGGCTTGGCGGCCTCAGTGGTGACTACGGCGGCAAATGCGGCGAGGTCCGTTGCACTGGGGCAGGCAATTGGGACACCATTCAGGGGAACGACCTGGAAGTTTGTGTAACCCGAGGTTGTGAACGGAGGGTTCTTATCGACGTTGTTGAACGTCAGTTGGCGCGTGCACAGGATGTTCGGGCTGGGCGGTGGCGTGATAACGGGGTTGGCTGGCAACTGTGATGACATTTGCGTTAGGGCAGCGGCGATGGCCGCGATGGTTGCCTGCATCACGGCATTCTCGTTCGCCAGAGCGGTGGTGACGTCCACGACCTCGGACTGGAACTCGCTCAGCTCTTCGCGCGTGACCAAGCCGCAGCCGCCGTCGGCAGAGTCGGGGGGCGAAGACAAAAAGTCGCAGTCAGTGCGAGCCGCCACCTTGGCCAGGTCGGCGTTGGTCGCCAGCGAGCACGGGGGGGCCTTGGCGATGGCACACACGTTCTGGCCGTAGGCGTTGCAGCTGTACGTCGTGGTCGCCTTGCTCGCGCCGGCCGCGCACACGGGCAGGGCGACCTGGGCCTTGTTCTTGTTCTTGTTCTTGTCGCGGCTGTGGGTGAGCTGCGCGGCGGCGGCCGCCGCAGGCTGCGCCACCACCACTGCCGCCGACAGGCAGCAACAGCACAGCAAAACAAGCCAATGCTGGCGGCGGCTACGCGGGTGACGCCACTGCGTCCTCCGGCGCACCGGGGCGGCGGGGGCTGCTTGCGTGTAGGGGAGCGTTTGGGGGGGGGGGAGGGCGGGGAGACGACGGAG
>Ga0315899_10008499_pt1 | contig 11009 bp, 6 predicted proteins | sample LakEriMetagenome_2_FD_203518 | JGI IMG/M metagenome (GOLD analysis project Ga0315899, IMG submission 203518) | Freshwater fungal communities from buoy surface, Lake Erie, Ohio, United States - Buoy 4 MA112 | ecosystem: Environmental > Aquatic > Freshwater > Lake | place: USA: Lake Erie, Ohio...
TTGCGCGCCCAGAAGTAGGCCTCGGCATCGCTCCGCGCCACGCCGCGGCCCTCGCGGTGCATGCCCGCGAGGTTGAGCATCGCCTCGGGCACGCCCTGCTTAGCGGCGGCGAGGAAGAGCCGCACGGCCTCGGCCGGCTTCGGTTCGGTTCCCTTGCCGTCGGCGAACATGGCGCCGAGCGAGGTCATCGCGCCCGCGTGCCCGAGTTCGGAAGCGCGCGAATACCAGCGGATCGCCTGGTCGTCGCTGCGCAGCGACGCGTCGTCGCCCCGCGCGTGCATGTCGCCGAGCATCACCATCGAGCGCACATCGCCGAACTCGCCGGCCACGCGGAACCAGTGCACGGCGGTCGCGGTGTCCTGCGGCACGCCCGCTCCGTCGAGGTAGGCGAGGCCGAGGTTGGCCATGCCGTTGGCATCGCCCGCCTCCGCGGCCCGCGCGAACCAGCGCACCGACTCGATGGCGTTGGCGGTGGTGCCCGAGCCGGTGGCGCAGGCGGCGCCCACCGCGGTCATGGCGCGCGCATCGCCCGCATTGGCGGCCTTGAGGTACCACGTGAAGGCGGCGTGCTGGCTGCGCTCCGTGCCGCGGCCGCGCGCATGCATCGAGCCCAGCAGGAACATCGCCTGCGCATCGCCCGCATCGGCGGCCTTGGTGTACCAGCGCACCGCGGCGGCGTCATCGCGCGCCGTGCCCACGCCGGTCGCGCAGCGGGCGCCGAGCGCGGTCATGGCGCGGGTGTTGCCCTGCTCCGCCGCCTTCTGGTACCAGCGGCGCGCGTCGTCCTCGTCGCGGCGGACGCCCTCGCCGGCGGTGTGCATCGCGGCCAGGTGGACCATGGCGCGCGAGTCGCCCTTGTCGGCGGCCTTGCGGTACCAATCGGCGGCGCGCGTGTCGTCCTCTGCCACGCCGCGGCCCGAGGCATACATCACGCCAAGTCGGAACATTGCCTCGCGGTCCCCGCGCTCGGCGGCATCCTGCACGGCGGCGAGGCTGGTCGAGGATCGCTGCGCGGATCCCGGCTTGATCGAGGTGGTGACGGTGGTTTCCGCGGCGATCGTGACCGGGACGGCACCCGCCGCGACCACGGCGGTTGCGAGTGCGAGCGAGCAGAGTGCGACGGTGGCTTCGATGCGCATGGAACGTGCCACGCATGCGTCCCTGAACACGGGATTCGCGGACATGAAGATCGGACCTGCCCGCACAGGTGGAATCGGAGGCACGGCGAACAGGGGCTGCCGCGGGCGGATCCCCGCGTCCGCCGCCGCTACTCAGCCAGGAGCCGCGCCCGCGATTCGGCGAGCTGCGCACGCGCCGCATCGTCCATGCGCGGGTAGTGGAGGTCCACCGACGCGAGCGCCTCCACGATGGCCGACGACACCACAAGCCGCGTGTACCACTTGTTGTCCGCAGGCACCACGATCCACGGAGCATGCGGCCGCGCGGTGGCGCGAATCATGTCGTCGTAGCACTCCATGTACTCGTCCCAGTGCGCGCGCTCGGACACATCACCCGCGCTGAACTTCCAGTTCTTGCTGGGGTCGTCGATCCGCTCGAGGAACCGCCGCTTCTGCTCGTCCTTCGAGACATGCAGGAAGAACTTGCGGATGATCGTGCCGTTGCGCGCGAGGTAGCGCTCGTACTTGCGCATGTCCTGGAAGCGCTCCTTCCAGATCGACTTGCCCACGAGCTCGGGCGGCAGCTGCTGCCCGCGCAGGTACTCGCGGTGGACGCGCACCACCAGCACCTCCTCGTAGTACGAGCGGTTGAAGATGCCGATCATTCCGCGGCGCGGGGCGAGGCGCGTGCAGCGCCACATGAAGTCGTGGTCGAGCTCCTCGGCGCTCGGCGCCTTGAAGGAGTGCACCTCGCAGCCCTGCGGGTTGATGCCGCTCATGACATGCTTGATCACGCCGTCCTTGCCCGCGGCGTCCATGGCCTGGAACACCAGGAGCAGCGACCAGCGGTTCTGCGCATAGAGCTTGTCCTGCATCTCGGAGAGCACGCGCACGCCGTCGGCGAGAAGCGCCTTCGTCGACTCCTTGGCGGCGGCGCGATCGCCGTCGGTGAACGGCCCCGTGTCGGCGGGATCGCAGCGCCCGAAGTCGAAGCCGTCGCCATCGGCCACGAGGTGGCGCGAGGCAAGCCGGCGGGCACGGTCGATGAACTGGTCGTCGGGCATGGGCGGGAACTCCCCGGGGAACCCGCCGATGGTCTCACGCGCCGTCGTCGGAATCAACGCCATTCTCCGCGATTGGCGATGAGAGCAAGCGGGCAGCCGCCGCCAGGAGGTCGCCATCCTCGAACGGCTTGTCGAGGATCTCGATGCCCGTGATGCAGGCGAGCCGGGCGATGAAATTGGCGCGGAAACCTGTGATCGCCACCGCGGGCACGATCTCCGAGCGGCGGAGCTCCTCGATGAACCACACGCCGTCGCGGCGCGGCAGCAGCAGGTCGACCACCACCAGATCGAAGCTCCGCTCGCGCCAGAACTCGAGGCCCTGCTCTGCGCAGCCGACCGACGCGCACTCGGCTCCCGCCGCGCGCAGGCAGGCGGACACGGTCTCGCGCATGTGGTCGTCGTCCTCGACGAGCAGGATGGTGCAGGCGAGACTCTGCGGCATGCACACATCAGTGGCACGGGGCGCGCAAGGCGCGGGCGGTCAATCTCCCTGATCCGCGGAGAGCGCCTCGAGCGCGGTGCGCGCGTCGCGCAGGTTCGCCTCAGCGCCGGCGAGCCCTTCGCCCTCGGCCAGCACGCGCTCGAGTGCGGCACGCGCGTCGGCGGTTCTTCCCTGCTTCGCGCGCATCTGCCCGAGCGCAAGAAGCCAGTCGCAGAGATCAACGCTCGGGCTTCCGCGCGCCTCCTCGACGACCGGAAGCATTCGCTCGAGAATTGCGACGGCCGCGTCGGTGCGCCCCGCGGCGTCGAGCGCGAGCACCAGATTCCCGTGGTTGTCGATGGTGTGCTGGTGCCGCTCGCCGTGCACCCGCAGCGCGCGGGCGCAGGCATCCTCGAGCAGCGCGACCGCGCCCTCCGCGTCTCCCTGACGCACGAGGTTCAGCCCAAGGTTATTGATCGCGGTGATGGTCTTGGGATCGTTCGGACCCGCAATGGCGGTCCATGTCTCGATCGCGCGGCGGTAGATCGCCGCGGATTCCGCCAGCCTCCCCGCCTGCTCCAGGATGCCCGCCTGCAGCGACAGCGTGCTTAGCTGCGCCGTGGGATTGTCGGCCTCGATGGTGGCCGAGGCGCGCACCGCCTCCTCGCCAAGCGACTGCGCGCGGTCGATCTCGCCGAGCGAGAGGGACAGCCGCGCGGCATTGATGAGGTAGGTGATCTGCGAGCGCGTGCCCGCGAAGACCCCGCTGCGGTGGAACGGACCCGCGATCTCCGTGGCCACGCGCGAGAGCTCGAGCTCGCCGCACAGCTTCGCTGCCAGGGCCAGGTACACATGGGCCTGGGCGTAGTTCTGGTGGGCGTCGCGCCGATCGCCCTCGGGGGGCGCCACCGAGCCATCGTCACGCGCCACCTTCGTCCCGGCCAATTCCGCGAGCGACGCCCGCGTCGCCGCCAGCGCGGCATCGCGGTCATCGCCGTTGGCCAGCCGCACCGCGACCCACGCGCGCAGGCGCTCCGCAATGAGTGCGGGGGCCTCGGAATCCGACTCGGCAATGCGCGCCGCGTGGCGGCCGGTCTCCACTGCGCGGGCATTCTGCCCCAAGTCCCGCCACACGAGCGCCAACTTCTCGAGCGCGCGCCAGCGCACGCGGGCCGGCGCATCGATCTCGGCCAGGATCGCGGCCTCCGCACGCGCCGTGTCGTCGATGAGCTGCGCAGACGACGCGCGTTCACCGGAGGCGCCTGCATTCTCGAGCACCGCCGACAGGACGCGCTCGACGGCCTCTGCCGAAAGCACAGCACGCTCGGGCGACACGGGGCTCGTCGCAGCGGTCGGCGAACCACCGCGCGGGAGCACCGCGAACATCGCCACCACCAGCATGGCCACCGCGAGAGCCCCCAGCGCCATCAGCACCCTCGTTGCCGACGACCCCCTCGGCGCCGGCGGTTCTCCCAGCCGCCGCAACCTCGTCTCCAGTTCCGACGCGGAAACACGGTCCCTTCCCGCGCTCCCCGTGGCATCGGCGACCACCTCCGCGACCTCCGCCGATGCATCGGGCACCAGCCACGCAAGCAGCCTTCCGAGCGCGAACACGTCGTCGCGCGGATCGGCGGCCTCGCCGCGCACCTGCTCGGGCGAAGCGAACCCGGGCGTACCCTCGATGGTGGGATGCTCGTCGAAGGCGTGCAGTGTCCGGCTGATGCCGAAGTCGATCAGCCGAGGCGCGCCGCTGCGATCGACGCGGATGTTGGCGGGCGCGAGGTCGCGGTGCACGATTCCGTGTTCGTGGGCCGCCGCCACGGTCCCCGCCACGCGGGCGACCAGCGCGACGCGCGCCGCCACCGTCGCCTCGGGCGTCGCGCGCCAGTCCGCAAGCGCAAGGCCGTCGATCCGCTCCATGGCGATCCACGCGACGCCCCCGGACAGGCCGGCCTCCCCCTCCGCGTCGTCGGGCCCGTGGTCCGTGCCGCTGCCGTAGATGTGCGCCACCCCGGGATGCGAGAAATTGGCCAGCCGCTCCGCCTCAGCGAGGAACCGGCGCACCTGCCCGTCACTCCCGTGCCGCGCCCGGCGGACCTTGAGCACGACGCTCCGCACGGGCGAGCCCTGCCGCGCGATGTAGACGTCGGCCGTGCCGCCCGAGGCGAGGAACGACTCGACGGTGAAGTCGCCAAACCGCAGCCCGATGAGCCTGCCCGGGTCGAGCGGGGCCATCGCGACGCGGACGCGCTCGGCGGGCAGCGCATCGTGCGCGGCGAGCAACTCACGCAGGCGTTCGCGCAGCGGTCCGTCGGGGACGCGCACCAGCACCCGCTCGCGCGCCTCGGCGCCACCCGCCTCGATCGCGTCCATGAACAGCGCCTGCAGCCGCGCCTCATCGGGTGCGGGATCGGCGAGCCACGGCTCGGGATCAACGCTCATCGCCCGCACCTCCGCGCGTCACGGGGCATGCCCGTCGCCCGAGAGCCGCGCGAACAGCCATGCGCGCGCGAAGGTCCAGTCGGCCTTGACGGTGCGCTCGGCCACCCCGAGCAACTCCGCCAGCCGCGCGTTGGGGATGTCGTAGGCGCAGCGCATCTCCACGATCGCCGCGGCACGCGGATGCGACTTCGCCAGTTCGTCGATCGCGAGGTTGAGCGCCTCGACCCGCTCCGGGCAGCGCCCCGCCTCGGCCAGCGACAACCCGTCGATGTCGCGCACGGGCAGCACCTCGAGCGCGGTGCGCTCCACCCGCCGGCGCCGCGCGCGGTCCACGAGGTACTGCCGCATCGCCCGCGCCATGCTGGCGACGAAGTACGACTGCCCCCGCCACTCGGGCGCGCCGCCGCCGAACACGCGCATGTACGCCTCGTGCAGCACCAGCGTCGGCTGCAGGCTCGGACTCCGCGGCTCGCCCCGCAGCACCGCCACCGCGACGGAGTGCAGCTCCTCGTAGTACGCGGGCCAGAGGTCCTCGGGGGTGGGGATTGGGACGCTCCTCGAAGCAGGCACTGCTTGAAATGTACGCGCAGCAGGCACCCCCTGCAGACCGAATCACTTCAATACACCCCAGCCGTTGAGAATGATGGCGAGGTCGCCTCCCCCGACGATCCCATCCGCGTCGAGATCGCCATAGGGCGGGTTCGCGAAGCCCCAGAGCGAGAGCAGCGCGCCTAGGTCGGCACCATCGATGACGCCGCTGAGATCGAAGTCGCCTCGGGCGATCTCGCATTCATCGAGCCTTCCATCACCATCCTTGTCCTGTCCTCCGAGAGCGATCTCACACGCGTCGATGAGGAGGTTGCCATTGCAGTCCGTGGCGGTGCCGTTCGCGAGCGCAATGCCATCGGGAATGCGATCGTGATCGCAGTCCGGCTCGCATGCATCGAGAATCCCGTTTCCATCGAGATCGACCAATGCCCCCTGCATCAGATCGCAAGAATCGGGAACACCGTTTCGATCGCAGTCCGACGCGGTGCCCGCAGTGATCTCACAGGCATCGTTCGTACCATTGCCGTTGCAGTCAAGACCCTCCGCGGTGTAGTACACCTGCAGCGTCGTTCGACCAAGGGGACACTGAGTTCCGTTTACGCCGACGGAGGCATCCAGTCGAATCGTCAATGAGCCTGATGCGATCAACTGGTTGAATTGGGCCATCGGGATTGTCACCGTCACCGAATCTTCGATTTCTGGACAGTCACTTCCTCTCGTTACGAAGATGGTGGCGAACGGGGTATCGTTTAGCCTGACAGTCGCGAACTCAGTTGATAGATTCAGATCCGCGATGACTCCGATTCGGAGTTGAACATCGGAGGCAGCCCTCCTGAGTCCACTGAACTGCTTGATCACCGGAGTACCAGCGGCGAGCGGAGGAAGTACAGCTGTCCCTGACTGGTAGGAGGGAGTTGAGTTGCACCAGAATTGCATGCCTCCCGGCACCGCGCGGAGTACCGATCCAAGGGGATTTGCGACGGTGGAACCCTCAGTCCACCACCACCAATCCCCGCTTTCGGAACGCCCCACGAGCGCGTGCTGGTAAGCCTCAATCGACTCGAGGGGAGGCAGGTTGTTCGGGGCAACGAAACTGCCATTCGACGACCAGACTGCCAGCCCGCCGTCCGCTCCGACCGCCCAGAGGACCTCGCCCGAGTACCCCGTGATGGCCACGTCGCGAACGACCCCCAGGGTCTCCTTCCACTGCTCGACCCCCGGAGGTGGGACGCCCCAAAAGCGGAGGGTCCCCGACTCCGAGAGCGCCAGACAGTAGTCATCGCCGCATTCGACGCTTCGAATCGCGCTCGCGGAAGTAGGAGGCGGAACAGGAGTTGCGGACTGGAAGGTTCCCCAGGTTCTAAGGTTGCCACCGAGATCGATTGCCGCAACCGAGTTTGCACTGCACGCGGCGGAGCGCGCGTAGTGCGCAACGGCGGGTACCTGCTCATGCAGCGTCGGCTGACCACTCCATACATAGAGCCTGCCGTCGGCGAGGATCGCAGAGTGCGTGCCCTCAGCGCCCAGTTTGATGCTGCGCACGACGGTGCCCTCGAGATTCGCCCTGGATCCAAAGTAGCTCGCAGAGAACTCCACTTGGCCAAGCGCGGATATCCAAGCGGAGTTCGAATTGTGCACGACGGCATCCGAGATCGAGTCGATTTGCTTCGGCGGCGTTGCCTGCTTTGAGCCATCATATCCCCAGAGCACCATCTCTCCCTGCGTGGAGACGATCCCCACAGTTCCACCCCCCAGTGCGATGCTCGACGCGGGAGGCAGATTCAGCGGACGCGCCTTGATGCCCGGACCGGTCGCGAGGCCGTTCAGAAAATCGGCGTTCGATCCCCAGCACACAACTTGACCATCAGCCGTGCGTCCGACTGCTGAACCCCCGTAATCTGCCCTCATCTCCACGAGGGGAGGCAGAGTCGCCGGCGGGTTGATGTCGCCCTGACCCCATGCGCGCACACTTCCGTCGGAGCACAGCGCGACCGTCGTGTGATAGCTCGCGTCAACCTGAATCACATCCGCGAGTCCCGCTGGCGGCAGTGACTCTCCGTAGAAGCCACTACCCCAACACGCCACGGTGCCGTCGGATCGCACCCCTGCGGAGTGAAGTCCTCCCGCTGCGATGTCAACGAAGATGTCCCCGGAAGGCGCGTTACACTGACCGTAACTCGTCATTCCAAAGCAACGGATGCCACCCGCGAGTGTCAGCGTCACGGTGTGAAACCTTCCCGCTTCGACCCGCTGAAGCGGTCCGAGGTCCGAGGGCGGATTGCACTGGCCATACGAGTTGCCGGATCCATCAAGCGGAATCCCACGGAATGATCCATCGGCCATGATGATCGCCACATGCGTCAAGCCGACGTCTACGCCGCGGTCAACCCGAATGGGCCCGATGGGATTGGAGCCGAGCGCCCAACTCTGCCCCCACCAACGCAGGTAGCCGTCGGAGGCGAGGTAGAGCGTCGGCCAGCCTGGTACGACATCCAAAATGAACTGCGTGATCGGCTGCCTCGGATAGCAGTTCGATGTGTTGTAGACACTGCCGAAACAGGAGTGGTACACATCGTAGAGTTGTTGGCCGTGCGCCAATGTGTGCATCGCAACGGCTGCGAAAACGCAGCCAAGACTGCGATAGGATCTCGAAACGACCATAACTAAACTCCTCTCGACGCGATCAACCGACGCATCTATGTCGGTGAATGCGAACGAGTGAAGCGGAAGGGCAGCCTTTCACCGCGATTCGCCAGGCTCTCCCTCGAGCACATCCAGCAGCAGGCTCCCCCGTGGGGGAGCTGCCGTGATCTCCCCGCCCTCCGATTTCATCCCAAAGGTCTGTCCGGACCAGACATCGGTGACCCGATGCCACCCGCGTCGGACGGGCGCCAATGGACTTGGCACGTCCCCCCAGTTGAACACCACCCACCGCACGCGCCCGTCCGGCAGGGCGATCCGTCCCACCGTCAGCGACAGATCCTCGAACTCCGCCGCCACGCCCGTCGGCCTCGACAGCGACTGGACGACCGGCACCTTGTCCGCCGGCAGCGTCGCGAGGTCGTCGCCCGCGAGCACGGCGCCGCCGGTGGCGTAGACGAGCGTGGCGTGGAAGCGCGCCTCGTTCTCGGGCAGCCCCGTCTGGACCAGCGTGTCGGGATCGTTCCACCAGAGGCGCCCGTTCTGCCAGGCGCGCAGGAGGTTCTCGCGGCCGGTGCGCGACACGCTGCGCCAGTTGCGCTCGATGTCGAGCGAGCTGCGCGAGCCGTCGATCAGCCCGAGGCTCGGCCAGATCGGGTGGTTGCAGCCGAGGATGTACGACTGCTCGCCCGCACCGCGGCGGATCGCCTGCATGCCGCGGCGGAAGGCCTCGACGCGCGTGGCGTTCGGGTCGTGAAAGCGGCCGCCGTGCATCATGCCCCAGAAGATGGCGTCGAGCTTGAAGTACCCGACCTGCCACTCGTCGCGCATCGTGCGGAAGAGCGCCTCGAGATGCGCCTGCACCGCGGGATGCGTGCCGTCGAGCACGTACCACGGGCCGAGGCGCCAGCCGCCGAACATCACGCGGTCGCTCGGCATGGGCTTGCCGTCGTCGCCCTTGACGAACCAGTCGGGGTGCTCGCGCAGGATCTTCGAGTCGGGGCTGGCGATGAACGGCGCCACCCAGATCGCGGGCTCGCGGCCGCGCGACTTGATCTCGCGCAGGATGTCCTGCACGGGCTTGCCGCCGAAGCCGGGGCCGGTGTCGAGCCAGTCGCCCATGGTGGGCTGGTAGCCGTCGTCGATCTGCACGAACTTCAGGTCGGGATAGTCGCGCTCCATCGCCGCGAGGTTGTCGAGGACGTTCTGCGCGGTGACGCGCGGGCCGAAGCAGTACCACGAGCACCAGCCGCTGGGCGGCGCGGGATAGGCGGTGCGCGGATGGGCGCGCGCGATGCGCCGGGCGAGGTCCGCGAGGAGTTCCCCACGCGCCGCGCCCTCGCGCACCACGAGCGACTCGAGGCTCCACGTGCCGTTCGCGGGGATGACGAGGCCCTCGCAGTCGACGACGCAGCGCAGGCGCTCGGGCGACACGTCGAATGCACCGGCGAACCGCGTGCAGGTCGTGAACGCAGCGAGGAACTGCGGTCTTTCCGCGGGCTCGAGCGTGAGCAGTCCGTACACGCGGCGGAAACCCGCGGGCTCGGGCAGACGGTAGTGCGAGCGGTCGGGGTACTCGCCGATGTCCTCGGGCGCGGCGATGGTGCCCGCGGTCTGCGCGAGCATCTGCAGGCCCTCGCCGTACATGCGCGTGGCGGGCGCGAGGCCGTGGGCGATGTCGAAGAGGACGATCTCCCTGATCGCGATGGGCTCGGCGGACGTGTTGCGCACGGTCGGCGCGGCCTCCTCGTCGGTCCAGCGCATCTCGACCACGAGGTCGCGCGCGCGGTCGGGGTCGGCAGTCACCGCCTGCGGGATCGCCGCGCGGATCAACTGCGGAAGCGTCGAGTCCGCGCGGGCGTCGGGCGCCGCGACCGGAAGCAGCGCTGCGGAGGCGATGGCGGAGAAGATGGCGGAGAAAGCGGCGGCGAATGCGCGGACAGGCATTCCCCGAGTCTACTTTGCGGACGAGGCCGGGCGGAAAGCCGTTTCCGCGGGCATGGAATGAAGCCCCGAGCCCACCACCGTCTTGCAAATTACCATTTCATTGTTAATCTGCAAGAATGCTCCGCCGTGCCTCCGCCCCCCTGCTGCGATCGACGCTCCGCCGCTTTCCCGCGGCGACCATCGTCGGCCCGCGCCAGTGCGGCAAGACCACGCTCGCGCGCGAGATCGGAGGAGAGTACTTCGACCTCGAGCAGGAGTCCGACCGCGTGCGGCTCGACCTCGAGTGGCCGCGCCTGACCGCGGGCCGCACCCGCGTCATCCTCGACGAGGCGCAGACGCACCCCGCGGTGTTTCCGCGACTGCGCGCGGCGATCGACGCCGACCGCTCGCGCAACGGCCGGTTCATCCTGCTCGGTTCGGTCTCGCCCGCACTCATGCGCTCGGTCAGCGAGTCGCTCGCGGGGCGCATGGCCGTGCTGGAGCTGACGCCGTTCCTGTGGACCGAGCTCAAGGCGCGCCCGATGCGATCGCGGCTGTGGCTCATGGGCGGATTCCCGGACGGCGGCGTGCGGCGCCCCGCCTCATTCCCGCAGTGGGCAAGCAGCTATCTGCGGCTCATGACCGAGCGCGACCTGCCCGCGCTCGGCATTCCCTGCACGCCGCAGGTCACGCAGAAGCTCCTGCGCATGCTCGCCGCGCTCGACGGGCAGCAGTGGAACGCGTCCGAGATCGGCCGCAGCCTCGGACTGAACTACCAGACGGCCACGCGCTACGTCGACTTCATCGAGGGCGCGTTCCTGCTGCGGCGCCTGCCTGCATTCCACGCCA
>Ga0315899_10008500_pt1 | contig 11009 bp, 12 predicted proteins | sample LakEriMetagenome_2_FD_203518 | JGI IMG/M metagenome (GOLD analysis project Ga0315899, IMG submission 203518) | Freshwater fungal communities from buoy surface, Lake Erie, Ohio, United States - Buoy 4 MA112 | ecosystem: Environmental > Aquatic > Freshwater > Lake | place: USA: Lake Erie, Ohio...
ATGAAGACGTAGGAGAACTTTATAATTTACTGTCACTGTCGACTATCAACTCAGCGTTGCAAGCACAAGGAGTAAGTATCTCAACACATGATATTTTGATGGTGCCGAACACAGAGGACATTGTGTATGCAATATCCTGTGAACCGAACACATACTGGACATCTGGATCTCTCCTGGCCACGTGCACAGCTTGTCCAGCGAACTCAGAGTCCCCTAGCGCTTCTGTCTCTTCTACAGCTTGTGTATGTAAGACGGGCTTTATGGGACCATCTGGAGGTCCTTGTGACCGTAAGTGTGAAGCAGGCTTTGAGGCGAGGACAAGCGATGGGCTTACCCAATGTGATCAATGTCGTCCAAGCTACTACAAGACCTCAATGGGCGATCAGGACTGTACAGAGTGTCCTCCCAACTCGTTTTCTCTCCTATACGAGCAGACAACTGTGACATCGTGCTTGTGCAAGCAGGGGTATATTTGGAACAGTGTTACGAATCTGTGTGACGCATGCCCCCCAGGCACCTCGAACAACAATGATGATGAGACTGTGTGCTACTCGTGCAACACAACGTGTCCAGAAAACGTAGATGTTTAATTTAGTCAACTTAACAGGAATAAATATTTTTTTTTTCTTTTATATGAAAGAACCACCAGCAATCTGCATAATTCTGTTGGAAAAGAGGAAGTTCTGTCAGCTTCTGTTTCACCTCATGCTCATCAGTTGCCAAAAGGGGGCCAAACTGTTTGAAGTATCTGACTTTAGAGTCACTGAGATGACGGTCACTGAGATGACGTGCTTCTACATCGAGGGAATACCACCTGTCAAATTGCGATTCTCCCTTCAAGATGTTAAAAAGAGCATCCTGGTGGGCGTCAAAAATGAGGTGCAAACACCCTGTCAACGTGCCATGGGCATCTTCTCCTTCGTTTTCCAATTGTCTTTGCTGTTCATTCTTAAGCACTTTAATATGCACCGGGCAAGGCCATTGATCGGCAGGCATCAATGGTGGCTGGTGCTCCATTTATGAGGGCGGCTTTTATATATAATATGTTTAACTTCTTGACAAGGATTTTTTAAACTTTGAGTTTAATCTTTAAGGCTTCTTCATCATAATGCTTGAACTACTTGCCCCGCGTACTGCTTTCGAGTTGCTTGTATATCGACATGATCTGTTTGACGGCATCAATGTACACGCCAGTGTTTTTGTGGTCCATGCTCTGCATACCGCTTTCTTCGCTGACAACAACGCAGTTGCTCTTCGCCACGCCCAAAATATCAACAAGATCGCGGAGAACATGGTTGAGAACTACTTTCTGTTCGCATTGGTGCGACAGAAAATGCTGACGGACGTCCTCAAGTGTCATGTCGATTTTTAACTGCGTCTGTAGCGCCGCTCTCACATGCGCAGAAAGCTCGTTGATATGCACGCGGTGTGCATTGTCAGCAACGTAACACATGATCTCATCAAAAACAGCATGCTTGCTGTCTGTATACGCACACAATACACACAGGCTCATAATATTCTTCTGTTAAATAAATGGATTCCTGCACTTATTTTTATCACCGTGCAAGTCGATTATATATTTTTTATATATTGTGCTTGAAGTGTCGGATGTTTTGATGAATTTATGGCGCATCCACAGAGAAAAGCTGCACGATATGCTTTGGAAAAGATACAGAGAATCCAGGAGTGGGAAAAGCTTTCCGAGAACTCACAACTTTTCATCGAATGTGCTGCCAAAATAGATGCTGAAATGGAAGCTGAAATTTCCAAGAAGGAAGTCATGACGTCGGATCTTGACATTTTCGATGAAGATGATGAAAATGATGAAAAAGATGAAGAGCAAGACGACAGCGAGGACGAATATGATGCAAGCTTTGTTGTCTCTGATGCAAGTGATGACGAGCAAAAAAAAATAGACGACGATTATTACCATACAAATCATACAAAGAACAAAAGACAGAAAATTGTGAGTTCTTCCTCGGAATCGTCTCATGCTTCGGAAAATGATTCGGAAAATGATTCGGAAAATGATTCGGAAAATGATTCGGAAAATGATTCGGAAAATGATTCGGAAAATGATTCTCAAAATGCTTCTCAAAATGCTTCTCAAAATGCTTCTCAAAATGCTTCTCAAACTCAAAATGCTTCTCAAACTCAAAATGCTTCTCAACATGCTTCTCAAAATGCTTCTCAAAATGCTTGGGAAAATGCAAATGCTCCGATAAATGATTTGAATCACGAGTATACTGCTGAATACTTTCTCAACCTTCAGGTACCAGATTCCTGGGGTCTGTAGTCTGCAGACACCTAGTACTTGAATATGCTGATTTGTCCGAAATCAGCATTCTTGGTACTTAATGACCCAAAAGTATGCGTTGGCACGACAATCCTCCGTACGACTTTTCACTTGTGTCTACGTACTTTCCAGTTATTATATTGATTTTTCGCAGCACTATTTTTGTTTCTGTAATGTTCTGGATTGCAACAAGTATCAAGTTAACCCTGCAGGGAATTTTCATCATCACAGTATGTGCCGTCTACATAGACAGCATTTGTATGCACGAACAGAACTTTGATCGAGCATGTGGACACTTGTGCGTATGTGCCTTGTCCTTCGTGACACAAATGGTAACACAAGAACAACGATCTTGCAGCAATTCGCAAACTGTTATCATTTTTTCTTGTGATCTTTTGTGGAGCGCGTGTGCAAGTGTAGAAGCGATCCTGAGATCAACAAGGACACATAAAGATTCTCAGCATATGCTGAAGATTGTCACTTGCTGTATTTTTGCGTCCACAAGAGTTATTCTCAACTGCAATGCGTTAGGTTTATTTGAGGCTCTGTTGAGAACATTTCTGTACAATATTCTTTGCGCCGTTGTGATGTTTTGCAGCACTTTGCTGCCGTACAGCAATGGAATATTACAATGCAATGCAGTTGCATTTCTTTGTGGTCACATTGCTTTCGTCAATCTTTACGCCGTGCTAGCGAGTTTTGTTTTGATATTGTTTGTACATGGCCGCCTTGTGTACAACAATGTCTACATTGCAAACATAAACATGACACAGTCAACAACTCCAACTCCACAGAAAAGTCCACAGAAGCTTGATACTGAACGCCAGAATACTACAGCAGCAAACACACAAAACTACAATGACCTATACTTGACATTGCAAGCAGCAAAACGTGCAGCGAGCAATTCCGCATAATTTGTTTTGGTGAAGTTTTATAAAAACTATAAAAACAACATAAGAAACATCCTTAGCATGGAGGAGGGGTGTAGAAGCGGAACCTAAACCCTAAACAACTCTGAGAAGCATTTTGTCAAGATGAGGTCGACAATATCCTCTCGGTGTAGGACGCGTGGCAGCAGGACACTGCGGGCGGCATAAAAGCGCAAGCGGCAAATTGAGCGCCAGACTTTGTGCTCAAAGAATGTGTGGCGATTGGGAATGTGTCCGTGGTGCAGGTGCACCATGTGCAGAAGTGGGCTGTAGATGAATCGTGTTTGCAAACATGGATTCAAGGGGGCCAAAAAGATCCAGTTGGTTCGCGGAAAGAAGGCATCACGCGGAGCAACCCCTGCATTGGACCATACTGATGTAAGAACAACAAAAGTCCGACGAGAAAATTGATGACCCCGACGGTAAAAATCTTCCGTGTGCAAGCTATAGAGCTTGGGGATGTTCATCATGTGCGGGCTGGGTGGGATGTTGTTGAGATTCCTGATGGGCCTCTGCAGAACGAAGCCCACGTCGTGAAATTTGAGCATGTGGAAAGGCAACGACTTGTCCATGAATTCCCAGCAGATGTTCATGTTGTAAAGCTGCTGCAGCATGAGCCCATAGCCGTTGACGCCTTCGCAGCCGAAGGAAAAAACTTGCTCCAGCATAACAAGTCTGCCAGGCCAGTGTTATATACTGTTTATATACTGTTTAGGGGTTTCAAAGCGGGCAAGCAGCAAATTTGTGTTTGAGAAGCTTTTATAAAAATTAACGAATTCCAATTCCACACGAGAGCAACATCCTTACCATTCAGGAGGAGGTCGAGTCGAGTGCAAGTGTTGGGTGTAGAAGCGGAACCACTCTGAGAAGCATTTGTTCAAGATGAGGTTGACAATATCCTCTCGGTGTAGGACGCGTGGCAGCAGGACACTGTGGGCGGCCACTAAGCGCAAACGGCGAATCCAGCGCCAGACTTTGTGCTCGCAGAATGTCTGGCGATCGGGAATGTGGCCGTGGTGCAGGTGCACCATGTGCAGAAGTGGGCTGTAGATCAATACGTCGCGCAAGCTCCAGGTAGTTCCCTTAAAGAAGGCATCGAGCGGAGCAACCCCGCCACTTGACCATACTGATGTAAGTTCAACAAAAGGATGCGCGATCGACGTAATTTCCGTGTCGTATGGAGGATACAAGTCATAAAACTGGGGGATTTGTATAGGCGGGCTGGGTGGGCACTTGAAAAAGCTTTTGGGAAACTGCACGGCACGCTGCATCGAGAAGCGAACGTCGTGATATTTGATATCGTGGAAAGGCAACGACTTGTCCATAAATTTCCAGCAGATGTTCATGTTGTAAAGCTGCTGCAGTATGAGCCCATAGCCGTTGACGCCTTCACAGCCGAAGGAAAAAACTTGCTCCAGCATAACAAGTCTGCCAGGCCAGTGTTATATACTGTTTAGGGGTTTTGAAACGGGCAAGCAGCATTTAAAACGCAAGCAGCAAAACGTGCAGCGAGCAATTCCTCAGGTTGTTTTTGAGAAGCTTTTATAAAAATTATAAAAAGCACAAAATAAACATCTCAAAAGAATCTCAAAATACTACGACTGGCTCGGCTGCTTTCCGGAGCTGCCAGAGCCTCGCCCAGAGCCGCTGGGCTGGGAGCTGCCTCCTGCGGAGCTGCCTCCTGCGCCGGGCTTCCGCCCAGAGCCGCTCGGCTGGGAGCTGCCTCCTGCTCCGGGACCTTTTTGCCCATTGTCAACTTGCATTTGCTTTTGCTGCTTCTTGCTCATCGCCGAGTGCAAAGACTGATGGATTGCCGTTTGCATCTGCTCTGCATCCTTTTGCTTCTCCGATCGTTTCTTGATTCTTGCAAGTCGTTGCAGCTCAGTCATGTGCTTCATGTAGGTATGCATCACAGCATCATGGTACTTGTGAATCAGTGTCTTTGCTTCTTCAGCAGTTGCGTTCTTGATTTCAAGTGCTTGGCTGCGGCCTGCAACAAAGAATTCGAACCCCGCGGGGGAGCACATCATCTCCTGGATTTTGCTTAATGCTACATCGCCGCCGACCACCGGGCTGTTGAAAGGGAGGCCATTGAATATATGCACGGAGTTTCCCGATTGCACCGGATATTGCATCGGATTTTCGACGCCCGGATTTGGGAGCACAGGGTTTGGGAGCACAGGGTTTGGGAGCACAGAGTTTGGGAGCACAGGGTTTGGGAGCACAGGGTTTGGGAGCACAGGGTTTGGGAACAATAGAGGAGGTGAGCTTGGGGGTGTGCACAAATCAATGGGGAAAAGTGCGTTCAACCAACTTTCAAATTCACCGCTCATTTTTCCTTGCTCCACCTGCGCAGCGTGGTACGAAGCAAGAATATTCTGCAAGCGTTCCCAGGTAGTCGGAAGCGAACAGTTGTCCACAGGCTTCCAGTCTTGGCTTTTCTCATCCCAAAAGGTGGCCATGCCGAGGGGTTTGGGGGGCACAATCCCTTTGCGTCGCTTTTCCCTTCGCTTGTTCTCGGCGTCGACAAGATGTTTTAAAATATCCTCTTCCGAGATGTCCTGCCACTCCACCGCTGCATCAATTGCCAATATAGCAGCTTCATGAGCATCCACACGCGCCATAGCAGCTTCCACATCTGAATCCTCAGACTCTGTGTCGTATTGTTCTGCACGCATTTTGCCAGCTTTCCGTTTACCCCCTTCAGGAGGCTCAGGACCGCCCTCAGGAGCTGACATGGCCAACTATTCTAGCTATTCTTAAATATCAAATTCTACAAATTGTTATAAAATGTTATAAAATGTGAATAAAATGTGTATAAAACGGATTGAGATTATGCTCAAGTTGCTCCTCTCAGTGTTTTTTGTGAACTGGATGTGGCCACTGTTTGCGCTGCTTCTGGCCAACGTGTCTGTTGGTCAAGTGTTTAATATTGAAGCATCTGAGCCGATGAGTTTTGAAGCTTCTCAATTTAAAGCATATGAAAACGCGTGGTCTGTTACATTGAACGTCGTAAATGAAAATAAGCTTCTTATTGTTGCTCTTTGTAAAGACCAACAATCTCACACATGTCCGATAACATTTTCACACTTCCACATGCTCACCTGCGCAGAGATGCTCAGAGCTCTGTCAGATTCAGGGTCAGATTCAGGGTCAGGTTCAGGGTCTGGTTCTAGATGGTATAATCAGTACATTGCTGACAACACAGCAAACAATACACAGATGCTTTGTAACAAGATACACTCTGATGCTTTAAATGTGCAGACGGGCGCTAATAACATTCTCAGTGATAATGCTGGTGGTGCGCTTGTTCGCATGCGACCTCCATATACGCTTGTACTCTTTAACGAACAAGAAGTTTCGAACAACTGGATGACCGACCTTGAACAGGAGCTAAATATGTTTGTCAGAGTAACACAAATAGAAGTACTGAATGAGAATTTTGGAGTACAACATGTTTTTCACAATATTCGCTTACAAAAACATGATGAAATTCAAGAAGGAGTAATTACTTTCTCACTTGTAAACAGATGCACAGCTCTAGGCCTCTCTGCTCCCGAGTTTGGTATTGTCCGCAGCATAACAGTAGCCGGGCGTCCACGGTGTGTGTGGGATTGTAGGGAAGATATGTTGCGGGAGCCATACAACTCTGAGCCAGCAACCAAAGCACAAATAAATACATCTTCAGAGCAGTACTCTCTACTTGCTATAAAATATGCATGTGTTCCACTACCAAGTGCGTGGGTTGCAACAGTCTTTGGCTTCACTGTTGAAACAACATTGGCAACATCTGATATTGGGTATGCACAATCTGTCTTCGATGCTATTGATAAACTTTCAATTGCTGTGAATCTCGAGTTGAAAGCACAAGGAATACTGGGAATTATGATTTTTGCGATCAAAAACAGTGCATACCACCTGTCCTTCAACGATAAAATCACAATTCTAAAGCAAGCCGCTTGTACTGTGGCCAATATTGAAACGTCAGAGTGTAATCAAAATGAGAAACTCGTAACAAACCCTAACTATGTCTACGGAAGACGAAGACTTAGTACAATTTCACGAAGACTTTTGAACTCTATCTTCACAGAAATCGAAGGCATTTTCATCTCATATGATGTTTCAGTCTTTGCTGATTCCAGCACTCGGGAAAATCATTTGAGAACGTTGCGCTCATCTCTCGTTGCTTCTGTTTTAGAACATTCTGTTCTCTTGGAAGATGACAATGGGAACTCAATAATGTTGGACGTAGAAGACATTGATTTTCAGGAACTGGTTTATTTTGAACTACCTTCAACCAAAACAAAAATAACGAATGAGGTACTGCCCAAACCCTCAATTGTACTCGAAAAACAAACGAGAAACAAATTAAACACATTTGGAATTGCTCTCATTTCCATAATTATCTTTTTATGTGTCATCTGTATTCTTAGCTGTATTCTCAGCCTCAATTCAAAAACAAAATTCTCCTGTCACCAATGAATTCTAATTCAAGAGCACGTACAAACTGTCCACCTACACCAAAACATTTTGAAATGTTTTGGCTTTTCTTCTAGTTTTTTGCATGTTCCGTTTCATTATTTCTCAGAAGACTCTCTGCTTCGTATGCTTCAAGCCGCTCGGCAATCAAAGTCTTCTTGGCCAGGAGAACCTGAAGTTTTTTTTGAAGAGCAAAAGTGCGAGTCCTGAGAATGTCACTCTCCAAGCGCTTGTGAGGACGTCCAGGAGCCCTCACTGTTGCTTTCTTGTTGCGAAGCGCCGACCGAGGAGCCTTGCCGTTCTTCTTCTTCTCATCCTTGTTTGAAGGGTCATCAATGTTCTCGGACTGCTCCAACGAATTGTTGTCGTGTGTCATGGTCGTCGACATCAGTGCACGCGTTGAAAAATCCATGTCTTTCAAACAATTAATCTTAAAAAAAACCTCAATTTGAAGCAAATCAAATCGAAGCAAATCAAATCGAAGCAAATCAAATCGAAGCAAATCAAATCGAAGCAAATCAAATCGAAGCAAATCAAATCGAAGCAAATCAAATCGAAGCAAATAATTACACAAAAGTAGATATACAAGTGAATGGATTGCTTTCAGAAACAGACTTGCTTTTAGACTTGACATAGTCAAAAAGAGGCGTAACTGTATGTTGCGTGTCCTGCAGAGCCGATCCCGACAGTAGAGCGTTGCTAAAACTCTGTATGTGCATGTTGGTGGATTGTTTGCGACTTAGATAGTGAGACATGAAGGGTGGCCAGGCCATTCGAAAATCTGCACGAGCAAGATTACTAACATCCGCTAAATTTTTATAAATACCGTCGTCTGTACATATAAAGTGCTGACATTCCCTATGATATGGGGTTTGTTGCAAAATAAACGTCATTCCAACGTCAACGCCATTGAAAGTAGTGCTTACGTGTAAGGCAGGTATTTTGGTCTCCAGCTTTTTGTTCTCCACCAGCAACAAAGCATTTCCATACACAACTTGTGCATTCATACCATGTTTAGCGCTTGTCAAAAATGCAGGCGATAATGCTGCAGAAACGCCACGCACAGCGAGTGAACTATGTGCCCGAACATCAGCTTGTGTACTCTCACCCTTGTGCACATTATTCATATGCTTTCCTTGCAAGCGAGAACAATCTTTCAATAACCGCGACACGTGGCGTAAAGTCTCAGCATATCCGTTTACATTAATGTTGCCACTTTGCAACGAAGCTGTCAAGGCCATTCCAGCCAGATTCAGAATGTTTTGCTTCCTTGTGGCCATAGCGCTGCCTGGGAGCTCCACTGTCAAAACATGTGCTGTACTGCTTCCATATTGCACGAGTGTTTTCATGTGCACTGGCATCGTGTTAGCTTGCAATCTTTTATAATTAAAACATATAAAACACATTTTTTTCATGGCAGGAAAAATATATATGTTCTTGATCATGCCTTTGTGTCGTCTTTTGTATGGGACTCAACACATAAAACTGTGAAGGCAGAGAATGCTCGGTTGACGACAGAGAATGGTGAACTGAAGGCAGAGCTCAGGCTTGAAAAGGATGCCATGTTGGAACTTATGAGCAGGCAGACAATAATGGAAGAGGAGTTCATATCTGCTCAAAGGTCTGCATTGCAGAAAGGGCGGATAAGCAGAGATGAAAAAGAATTGGAAAGCCCTGAGTTAGAAGAGGAGTTAATGTGGATATACAGAAATTTGGCCAAGGAACTAGAGAACAAAATCAACGTCCGAAAAACCAGAGCAAAGCAAAGACAGCAAAGCAAAGACAGTATGTAAAAGAAAATAGTTAACGTACTGTACTCGTTTATTATTCAAATTAATTTTTCAATTAATTTTTTTGAAACAAAACGTATACAGCACGAGTGTCAGGCAGCTCTACGCGCCTTGGCAGCTCTATGCGCCTGAGTCGCCTCAGTCGCCAAGCTTGCGCTTTGCAGCGCGATCCGGCTGCTGGCGGGTGCCGACCTCTGCAGTCCACGCAGCTGCTTTCTCGCTCTTACGCCTCTTACGCACAAGGTTCTTCTTGTACTCGACAAGGCCTGGAAAGCGCGTCTTCATGCTCTCCCACACAACTGGCCTGTAGAACATATGCAGCAGAGCAAAATCGCTAGGCTTCGTGGGAATACAAAACCCCATCATGCCGTTGCTGATCGAAGCTTCCGGACTGCTCAAGCAAAAATACGTCATCTCAGGGTCGCAGAGAGTCGTGTTCTGCGTGCCGTCTGCGCGCATGCCAAAGTCCGTCTGGCCCTCCCTTCCGACAATGAGCTGATCATGGCGTCCGATGTGTGATTTTCCAAAGACAATCCACTGAGTGTCCTGTTCGTCTGGCGTGGCGTACATCAGCGCGTTCAGTGCACACGGCGTGACGTATGCTGCGCCGGTGCCCCAGATGCCCCTCTTTGACAAAGCAGGGTCGAAGCCAGCATCAAAGATGGAAAGAGCATTGATGAAAGAAGTGCCGTGGAAGGTGATGCAAGATGCTGGCATTTTGTGCTGTTTGCCAAAGGCATCGTGCTTCATTTTCATTTGTCCGTACGTTGCAGGCCGATCAATGTCGGCGGCAATCAAATCGTATCCTGACACGTACTGTATGTCATGTTTGACCTCCTTCAGGGTCGGGTAAGAAGCATCATCCCCAGAGCCCTCAATCACAGAGTTATAGCGCTCGGGAAAGGCGAGCACAAGCAACTTAATGAAACCCCACATCGCTGCGCCGATCAAACAAACCAATTCAAATTGTTCATCGTCCACCGGCTCGTCCGCCGGCTCTTTTCCCTTACTCTGAGCGCCGCGCTTGGCGCTTCCTCCTGACATTCTCGCAAATCTCTCAACTTTGTGGGGGCACGGAGATCTGACACGGGATCTGGCAAAAGTTTCTTTAATACCATGTTCTCAATATTATGCGCGTTAACCCAAAAGACCAAATTTTAAAAAAATAAGTTTTCTGCAGGGTTTTCTGCCGGGTTTTGTACACTGTTTTCTGCCGGGGTTTCTCCCGCACACAATGCACGGTGACAACTGCGTGGATCGTTGGGTAGAGTCTGACGTACTTTGCATCCAAGAAGGAGAGCTGGCTTTCACTGATTTTGCCAGCGTCAACTGGATCGCACAGATCGAAGAGGAAAACTTGAAGATCGAGCAGGATTTGGCGCAAGTGAAAGTGCCCAACATGTTTGACGTGCTCGGAACTGAAAATACTTGGCAGGGCAAGATGGTTTGGGAGCGTCCTGTCTATACTGCAGAAGGCGGTGAGAGCACGGAGAAAAAGATTTTTCTGTTAGCGTG
>Ga0315899_10008502_pt1 | contig 11007 bp, 9 predicted proteins | sample LakEriMetagenome_2_FD_203518 | JGI IMG/M metagenome (GOLD analysis project Ga0315899, IMG submission 203518) | Freshwater fungal communities from buoy surface, Lake Erie, Ohio, United States - Buoy 4 MA112 | ecosystem: Environmental > Aquatic > Freshwater > Lake | place: USA: Lake Erie, Ohio...
TGACACGCGTGTCTGCAAAAAGGAATATGAAAATACACGCCTAGCATCACGCGAAATTAATTAGCTTCGCATACAAATTCATCTTCATGAAAGCTATTTTAAACGGACAAGAGGAAGTTATTTTCGATTTAACTACAAAGAAGATTCAATTTGATCTCCTTCAAGAAGGAAAATTTCTGAATGTCATATACAACAATCAAAGCTTTACATGCGAAATCTTGAGTGTTTCACACGAAGAAAAGAAAATAGGATTGCGTTTAAATGGCAAAGAAATTCATGTACAACTCGAAGACGAACTTGATTTACTGTTAAAGACCATGGGAATTACCAGTGGTCAGTCTGCCAAGGTGAAACAAATCAAATCACCCATGCCTGGACTGGTATTTTCAATCATCTGCTCTGAAGGGCAACAAGTTAAAAAAGATGACGTTCTTCTCATTCTTGAAGCCATGAAAATGGAAAATGCCATTAAATCTCCACAAGACGGTGTCATAAAATCCATTCATGTAAAAGCAGGAACTGCCATTGAAAAAGGGGTGGTCATGATTACTTTTGAATAAATGAGATACTTCGTAATTTTTCTCCTTTTCATTTCATATCCAAGCGTCTTTGTATCGGCGCAAGGAAATCCTTGCTCCAATGTAGCTAATCAAATTTTATGTGCAGATACGCCTTATGAATCAGCTAGTTTAGAAGCTTTCCCCTTTACTTTAGGATGCTTTGATTACGCAATGACCAATTTTTATACGTTCGAAACTGGCTCGAATCAAAATGCTTTTATGCAAGTCGCTATCAACTACAGTAATTGTGACTACATAGACTTCACTCAAAATGAAGTGGTGAATGATAGCATTTTCTTCATTGTTGCACAGCTCACCCCAGGGGCGAATCCATGTCTACCCTCATCGTATTCAATTGTGTCTTCTTGTGAAGGAAACAATGCCAACATGGACTCAACTGTTTCAGGACTTTCCCTTGAAAGTGAATATGTTTTAATTGTGGGCTCAAATCACGATAACAGTCAATTTGGCCCGTGCGCCTATGATATTGCTATTGGAGGCCCTGCTGTAGACCTTACAGCTAGTGCAAGTCCATTCAATATTACACTTTGTGAAGGCGCAGACGCCATTGCTACCGGGGCAAGTTCGGGTTCACCCTATTCATGGTCTCCAGAACCTGAGAACGCAACTTACACGAGCGATTCAACCTTTACTTTTTATCCATCAAACGCAGGTGAAACCATCTCGCTATCTGCCGTTAGCACCATTGGAAGTTGCACTGTAAATGCGCCTATTTACGTTCACATCAATGAGCCCATTTACATTTACAACGCCCTAACACCAAATGGAGATGGATATGATGATTTTTGGGAAATTTCTGGATTGAATATTCCCTGCTTCGAAGCTGCGGAAGTAAGTGTATATGACCGATGGGGGCAACTTATTTTTCGCTCTCTTGGTTATCAAACTCCTTGGGATGGAACAAATAGAGGCAAGTTTTTGCCAACAGGCCCGTATTATTATGTCATTGAACCCAACGCCGTGAATGTAGATATTGAACCATACATTGGCATAGTTTCCATTATTAGATGAAGAATATTATTCAATACTGTTTCTTGTTCTTGCTGCCTATGTCAATTCAGGCACAGCAACTTCCGCAGTACACCTTCTTCACATACAACTACATGAACTATAATCCGGCGGTGACAGGTAATACACCGTGTTTAGAGGCAAAGATTGGTTACCGCATGCAATGGGCGGAATATGAAGGTGCTCCACGAACAGGTTACGTAACGGTGCATAATAAATTCGGGGTACGCAGATATAACTTCCACGGAATAGGCGCCTATGTAGAAACAGATAACGCTGGTCAATTCGGATATACTTCTTTGCATGCCAATTACGCTTATCATTTGAAACTTACGAAAGGATATAGTTTGTCAACAGGAATTGGAGTTGGCTTCATGCAATATCGTTTTGGCTACGGAGGAATCAATATGCCACAACTGGTTGATGATCCAGCCGTTCAAGGATCCGTAGGTGATATTATATTTCCTGTATTCAATTTCGGGATGTGGCTGTATAGAAAAGATAAGTTTTTCGGAATTAGTGTAAGACAACTTACAAACCCAAAAGTTGACGGATTTGCAGATACAAGATTAAAACGTCACTACACCTTTGCATACGGCCGTGCCTTACAAGTAGGTGATGATTTTTCATTTAAGCCAGCACTATTATTGAACTACGTTGGAAAAAGTAAGCCCTCTTTAGAGGGTCAAGCTCTGCTTGAATACAAAAGAAAAGTTGCGATTGGTTTAGCTGCGCGAAGTGGACACGGAGTATCTGGTCTTGTTAAACTCGATGTTCTTCCCTATTTAACTGTGGCATATGCTTATGATTTAACTGCTAATCGAATCCGTCTTGCTTCGTACAATACACATGAAATTACACTGGGTTTCAGAGCCTGTGGAATGAAGCAAAAGAACCACGTTCCTTGTGCAGCCTACGATTAATGAACATTGAATCTTTCTTCGAATTCTGTCATTCACTTCATCCAGAAATTACCGAAGGTTTTCCTTTCGATCAAACAACGCTTGTTTTTAAAATCAATGGAAAAATTTTCGCAATGACTGATGTAGATGATTTTGAAGGAGGGGTTAATTTAAAATGCGACCCTGATCGAGCCATTGAATTAAGAGAAACATATACCGGCATTGTACCCGGTTACCACGCGAATAAGAAGCATTGGAACACCATTTATCCAAACCAAGATATTCCTGAGTCCTTATTCAAAGAACTTATTGAACATAGTTTCCAACTTGTTTTGAAAAAGAAAAAATAATTATTTCCGTGTATATTTTATGACCTTGAAAGCATAGCTGTGCTTCTCATCTATTTCCTGAGTGAATAATAATTCGGCATGATACAACTCCTCATCGAATTCAGGAAAAAAAGCGTGTGCCCCAGGAAATTCCGCATCTACATGGGTCAAGTAAATTGTATTCACCCAGCCCTCATTCAATGCAAGAGCATAAATCTGTTCACCACCAATTACAAAGGCCTCTTCTTCTGATCCCTGCTGCGCAAACGAAAAAGCATCGCGCAAACTTGAAAAAACATAGGCCCCTTCTGCAAGAAAATCTTGTTGCTTCGTTAGAATTACATTAACCCTATTTTTAAATGGTCGAAACGCTGCAGGAATACTATCCCAGTTTTTCCTACCCATAATAACATGATGGCCCTTGGTGGTTTCCTTGAAAAATTTCATGTCATTCGGCAAATGCCACATCAAATCATTGTCCTTGCCAATGGCCCTATCTCTGCCCATGGCGGCTATAAGTGAAACTTCCATTATACTGCTACTTCAGCTTTAATATGTGGGTGCGGATCATAATTTTCAATAGAAATATCATTCATTGTAAATTCAAATAAATCCTTTATACCAGCATTTAATTTTAAAGTGGGAAGTGTTCTGAATTCTCTCGACAATTGCAATTTGGCCTGCTCCACGTGGTTGGTATACAAATGCACATCGCCACCAGTCCAAACAAAGTCACCAACCTCCAAATCACAAACTTGAGCAATCATGTGAGTAAGCAAGGCATATGATGCTATGTTAAAAGGAACACCAAGAAACGTATCGCAACTTCTTTGATACAATTGACAACTCAACTTTCCTTCTGCCACATAAAATTGAAATAAACAGTGACATGGGGGCAAGGCCATTTGATCAATGAACGAGGGGTTCCAAGCAGAAACTATATGCCTTCTTGAATTCGGATTCTTTTTCAATCCGTTTACCAAATTCACAATTTGATCTGTTGATGTACCATCTGGATTTGGCCATGAACGCCATTGGTAACCATATACAGGGCCAAGATTTCCTTGCTCATCGGCCCATTCATCCCAAATGGAAACGCCATTTTCTTTCAAATAAGCAATGTTTGTGTCTCCTTTTAAAAACCAAAGTAACTCATGAAAAATACTGCGTGTATGTAATTTTTTTGTTGTTACCAGTGGGAACCCTTCTTGCAGATTAAACCTCATTTGATATCCGAAAACACTGTAAGTTCCTGTTCCTGTTCGGTCTTCTTTTTTCACACCAAAATCTAAAAGGTGTTGTAACAAATCATGATACTGCTTCATGCTTCAAATGTAATCTGTTCACTTGGGATTCAAAGTAGCTGTTGAAAATCATCTTAAACCTTTTCATAAATCGTATATCTTAACCTCTAGTTAACATCTATGAAAAACCTTCTAAGTCTAATTCTTTCCATTTTCAGTTTGAGCTGTGCCGCTCAAATCAATTTTTACGATCCTTATAACATCGAGGATATCCGCATTTATTTCGCTTCATCCAGTTGGGATGCAACCCTCGATGCAGCCGTAATCAATGAAACGTATACCATTGCAGACAGCGTGGTAATCAACGGGCAGGTTTTTACCCAAGTTGGTGTGAAGTATAAAGGGAATAGCTCATACAATGCCAATAGACCAAAAAACCCCTTTCACATCAAACTAGATTATGTCTTAGACCAAAATTACCAGGGGTATGAAGATCTAAAACTAAACAACGGTTTTTCAGACCCGTCTATGATGCGTGAAATTTCCTCTTACAAAATTCTGCGTCAATACATGGATGGGCCGAAGGCAAATCTTGCTAAAGTGTATGTGAATGGTAACTACCATGGAATTTATACCAATGCTCAAGATATAGGGAACAGATTCAATTTCGATCATTATTATACATCCACGGGTTCATTTGTGAAATGTAATCCACAGAATGTTCAATCAGGTGGTGGCAGTGGCTTACTATATTCAACTGCAGATTCAACAGGATACTTGAGCCAATATGAACTTCAATCTAATTTTGGGTGGAATAAACTGCAAGATCTCATTGATACACTCAACAACTTCAGTGGTAGTATTGACCAAGTTCTAGATGTGGATCGAGCCCTTTGGATGCTTGCATTCAATGACGTACTTGTGAATTTAGATAGTTACTCCGGAAGCTTTCGTCAAAACTATTATTTGTATCGAAACCATCAGCATCGTTGGATTCCAACAGTATGGGATGTAAATATGTCCTATGGAAGTTTTACTATGCTCGGAACAAATGCTGGAGGAGGCGGACCAGGTGGTGGCGGAAATTTAAGTTTAACCACCATGCAGCAAATGGATCCATACATTCACATCAACGATTCCAATTGGCCGCTGATCAACAAACTTTTGGCAGTTCCCATGTACAAGCGCATGTACACAGCGCATCTTCGAACCATCAATCGCGAAAACTTCGTAAATGCTGATTATAAAAACTACATTGAAGCCATGCAGACAGCAGCAGACAACGCAGTAAGCACAGATCCAAATTATCTATATACCTATCAAAATTTTCTGAATAATCTTAACACAACTATAACCGGTGGAGGTCCCGGCGGGGGAACCGTTGGAATATACCAGCTCATGGATTCAAGAGCTATATATTTAGAGGGAACTTCTGCCTTCGCAGCCACACCTCCAAGTATTACCAATGTTTCACCTTCTACAAACACCCCCAATTACGCTGAAAGTGTAACAATCAATGCAACAGTATCCAATGCGAACACTGTGTACATCGGATACAGATACAAAAAATCAGATGTATTCATGCGCACTCCAATGTTCGATGATGGTGCACATAATGATGGTGGTGCAGGTGATGGCGTTTATGGGATAACCATTCCTGTACAATCTCTTCGCATACAATATTACATCTATGCAGACAACAGCAACGCCGGAATTTTTTCTCCAGAGCGTGCAGAACATGAGTTTCATGAAATCAAGGCCAATATTCAAATGGCGACATCGGCCGATATTGTTCTGAACGAAGTCGTCTCCAATAACAATTCAATAATTACCAATGAACAGGGAAAAACAAAAGATTACATTGAAGTAGTCAATATTTCTTCAATGCCACTTGGTCTTCATTCACTTTGTTTAAGTGACGATTCAAGTCTTCCTACCAAATGGCAATTTCCTGGCTCCGTTTTCATTATGCCAGGAGAGCATTTGTTGGTTTGGTCTGATGATAACGATAACGTGTACATAGACCCACATACCAACTTCAATCTTTCTTCAACAGGTGAATTCATCAGTTTATCTGATACACTTGGAAATGTTTTTCAAAGTACAAATTCACCCTCGCAAAATATAGATGAAGCATGGGGAAGATGTTTCGATGCAACCGGTGAATTCAATGTGAATACAAGCGCAACACCAAGAGAGATAAATGACTGTATCATTGGCGTTGAAGAAATAAATAACAATGATTTTACAGTTTTTCCTGTCCCCGCTAGAAATACATTAACCATTCAATCCAATGAAGAGGTTGGTAAAATTGAAATCTTTGATTTTACAGGAAAACTTATTCTAACCGAACAATCATTCGGTATGCGTTTAGAAATTCCAATTGACTTTTTAGGTGCCGGGTTATACGCCATTAGAAGAAACAACAAAGATGTTGTTCTAATTGAAAAATTATAACGTAAAGCTCAACCAAGAAGCGTCATCTGTATGCTCTTGGTTGCCTTTCCACGAGTTGAACAGGCTTTCAATTTTGCACGAACTATCTTGAGTAAATACACGGCCATCTTCAATCCATTGAATTAGACCAGAAAGACGAAGTCGCTTGTTCGATTCTTCTCCAATTTGATCATACAGCCCGTCAGAGAACATGGCTATTCGCTTCTCATTTCCATTAAATGAGCCCGAAGCAACAATTAAAGTATCTCCTGGTAAGTGCAGAAATCCCTTTGATTTCGCTATAGATTCAACCCTATTCTGAGCATCAATTAACAAGATGTTTCCGTTCAAACTAGCCCACTCAACATGTTTGGTATTCTTGTCTATTTTCAAAATTGCCAAATCGAAACCAGCGGCCATTTCTGAATAACGCACGGACGTGTTTAACCTACGCTTTAAATCTTGAACCACTTCGCCCACCGCTTCCTGCAAATTTAAATTTGGCTCGCCTATTTTATCGTCTAATAAATCACTCACCAAAACGGTAAGCAATGCACCCGCTAACCCATGACCCGTGCAATCACCTAATGCTATATAATTACAATCTGTTTTTTCTTTGTGCCAATAAAAATCACCTGACACCGCCTCGCTTGAAGTACTGAATACACACAAGTCAGTAACGTGTTTGGAAAGAATTCTGTGATTTGGGAGAAAACACTCCTGTACAAATCTCGCATATTGCAATCCCTGCCTAAGCTCTTCGTTCTTCTGGTTCAATTCGGCAGTTCTATCTTCTACCTTTCTCTCCAATTCTTTGTTCAGAATGGCTAATTCTTCTGTTGTTCGTCGCAATTCAACCTCACTCGTGTACATATTGATCGCCTCCAGTACTGTCAACTCCAAATCCTTTGGCTCCCAGGGTTTTTCAATATATCTAAATAACCTTGCCCTACTTAATACATCTGTAACAGCTGCTAAATCTGCCTGACCCGTTAACATAATTTTCTTTGATTCTGGGAAGATGTCTTCAAGATGTCCCAATAAAATACTACCATTCATCGGATACATCATGTAGTCACTGATTACACAGATAAGTTCATCATGACTTTCTTTTAACGATCGCGCAATATTCAAGGCCTCTTCACCATTACTGGCAGTTAAAAGCTCAAGCCCCTGAGGCAAAAAACTTTTAACGTGCACGGAAAGTACACTTAAAATAATAGCCTCGTCGTCTACCAATAATATTACTTTCCTCTGTGTTTTCATTTTAGCAACACAAGTATACCAAAATAAAGTCTGAACTTTTTAAAACAGTGCGTAAAACCATTATTCTCTGTCACGAAGCGCCTGAATGGCGGCCCGACCCTGTTTCAACAAATTGAGAACAGATTCCCTCACCTGTGTAGTTACTCCGTCTCCCTTCAACTGAATACTAATGTCTTGAAACCCTAATGGGGAGGGTTGAACACCTATTATTTCCATGGTGGCCTTGAGTTGATGAAGTTCATGTCTAAGGGCTAAAACATCCTCTTCCAAAATAGCTTTTTCCAGGCGCTCCATTTGAGGCGGCAAATGCGTTAAATATCCTCCAATAACTTGATTCAACATTTCCTCATTGTCACCAACATATTGCCGTAAAACTGTTAAATCAAGTTGAAACGATTCCTTTGATGGATGAAATACTATCCCTGATTCCTGAATATTTGAAAGCATCACGTCTAGGAGTTGCTTCTCTGTATAGGGTTTCACCAAATAATCATTCATCCCAGCGCCCTTACAAATGTTAACTTCTTCCCTTAAAGCGTTTGCGCTCAATCCAATAATGGGTATGCTCAAATTCCTTTTCTCACGAATAATCTTTGTAGCCTCGATTCCATCCATAATTGGCATTTGCACATCCATGAGTATAATATCAAACTCCTTCGAAGCAAGAATCTCTAACGCCTCTTCACCATTAGACGCCATTATAATCTGACACCCATATTTCTTTAAAACAACTTGAAGGACCATCTTATTCAATTCATTGTCCTCTACTGCCAAAACCTTAATCTTACTCAAGTCAAAATGGCCAGTATCTATAGATTGACTATTTGCTTCCTTCACAGAACTTTCCGCTAGGGTAAAGTCCATTGTGACCGATGTTCCCCTTCCTTTATAACTTTCAATTTGAAGGTCACCGCCCATAATTTGCACAATGCTTCTTGCAATGCTCAATCCAAGACCACTTCCCCCAAACTTTCGAGTAATACTATTATCCTCTTGTGAAAACGCTTCATAGACCCGTTGCAAATAACCTGGATCCATACCAACACCGGTATCTTCAACCCGAATTCGAATGTCTGCCTTCTGATTCTTTTTGTTCAACAATTCAATATGAACAGCAACCCGACCTTTAGAAGTAAACTTGATTGCGTTCCCAACAATGTTGAATAGCACCTGATTGAGCCGGTATGGATCGCCCAACAGTAGATTCGTTGATTCAAAACCAGTGAATGAATAAGAATAGCTTATGTTTTTTTCCTCTGCTCTAACCTTAAATATGGATAGCGCGTCCTCAGCGCTTTTTGTAAAATCAAAGGGAATAGTTTCTACGCTAAATTTTCCCGCCTCTATTTTAGAAATATCTAGTACATCATTGATAATAGCTAAAAGTGTACTTGACGCACTCGTCATAATATCTACAAATCGGGATTGATCTTTGTTCAGGCCGCTTTTTGATAGTTGTTCAGCCATGCTAACAATGCCGTTAAGCGGTGTTCGAATCTCATGGCTCATGTTAGCCAAGAACATGGCTTTTGCGCGCGAGGAGTCTTCTGCTTTTTTTCTCGATTCCGTGAGCTGAAATTCCAACTCTTTCATGTGGGTGACGTCCCAGTGAATACCAATTGAGCCCAGTATTTCACCATCGTCAGATAACCTTGGAGCGGCGCTAACTAACCAATAACGCGGCTCGTTTTTCTTATTGAAAACACGCAACTCATAAACATCTTTCACCCCTACTCGCCTCGATTCATTTCTTTGCCTCATTACTTCGCGTTCAGAAGCATCTAAAAACAACTCACCACCATCTTTTCCTATTATTTCAGCGAGCGAATACCCACTCATTTCACAGAAAGCTTCATTCGCTGTAATAATCTTTCCATCTGTAGCCACCTCTAAAAGTCCAAGATGAAAATTATCAATGATCCCCTTGAATTTTGCCTCGCGATTTTTCAGCCTTTTCTCAGCAAGAACTCGGTCTGTAACATCTGTGTATTTCCAAAGATGACCGCTTTGTTCACCGTCAATGAAAACAGGTATATAATCTCGTTCGAAAAAACGACCATCTTTAAGTTCCAACAATTCGTTGAGCGATAAATTTCTTTTCTCAAAAATTTCATTAACCCGGTCTACAAAATGTTCTTCACTTACAAATAAACTCTTCACTACTTGCGCAATATTCGAACAGTCAACCCCCAAAAGCTCCTCTTCTGAAGCCGGTGAATTAAATAACTCAACAAATTTTTTATTTACGTACGCAATTTTTCGATGATGGTTCTCGAGTAATATTCCTGATATTTCTTGGTTGAATGAATTAAAAATTTGATCAATCTGTATTCTTTGATCTTCTAGGCTATGCGTATATGCAGATATCTTTCGATTCTCTTGATCAATAACACATAAAGATCCATACCTTATGCCATTCGATTGAAATTCAACATACGCTTTCTTTTTTTTCTGAATATCAAATGTTGGCGCTATTCGTTTCCAAAATTCTTGAGGGGTGAAAGTTTCTCTACCATATTGAATAGTATGAATTAAATCTGCTGCTGGATTTTGAAAGAGAATCTCTCCAAATTCATTCATAAAGAAAAGCGGGTTCGGGTTGTTAGCAGGAAATGCCGCAAGCCTTTCTAGCTGCTTCACCTTCTGCTCAAGCTCTGCGATTCGAGATAAATGGTCCATGAAAAGCCAAATTTAGTTCACAAATGACATAATTGAGTCTACCAAGCAAAAAAATACGCCCGAAGGCGTATTCCTTATTCTGCTTTTTTCCAATTCATTTGAAGATAGAATGTTACATCTGGCGCATTGGCAATAAACTCGTCTTGTGTAAAGGCTTCAGCAAAATCCACTTCTGATGTGCTAATTAAGTTGCCGCTGGCGGTTTTTACTGTGAACGTGTATATCTCTGCTTGAAAGTCTAAGTTTAAATCCCACTGGAACATTGCATCCTCAGTAGAGATTACATCAATGCCATTGAAGACAACCTCACCAGCTGCATTTTTGATTTCGACACGAACACCTTGAACATTTTCATAAGCTCCTGTTGGCTTAACCCATAATGACTTTAACTCAGCTACATCTTCTCCAACTACGGGGGCTGGCATATCTTGTTGGTTAGTCAATTCTGTCTCTTCAGCTGTAGGCGCTGCAGAAGGCATGTAAAATTCTTTTTCACAAGAAACTAAAGTGAAAGCGATTGCGAGAGTTGCGAGAGTGTTTGTGAGAGTTTTCATTTTTCTAA
>Ga0315899_10008503_pt1 | contig 11006 bp, 9 predicted proteins | sample LakEriMetagenome_2_FD_203518 | JGI IMG/M metagenome (GOLD analysis project Ga0315899, IMG submission 203518) | Freshwater fungal communities from buoy surface, Lake Erie, Ohio, United States - Buoy 4 MA112 | ecosystem: Environmental > Aquatic > Freshwater > Lake | place: USA: Lake Erie, Ohio...
ACGCGCGCCTCGATCCGGCTCTCGCGCGCCCGCGCGTTCTGGTCGATGGAGCCGGCCGCCGAGCGCGACCTCGAGCGCGCGTCGGGCTGCCTGGTCGCCGCCGGCGTCGGCGAGGCGCCGCTGCTGCGGCAGGCGACCTTCAGCGTCTGGGAGAGCGTCGCCGCGATGGACGCGTACGCGCGCACCGGCGCGCACCTCGCCGCGATCCGGGCGTCGGCGCAGGGCGCGTTCTTCTCCGAGTCGGCGTTCGTGCGCTTCGTGCCGTACGACGCGCGCGGCACCTGGCGCGGGCGGCGGCTCGATGCGTGAGCCCCGCGTGCTCGTCGTCGGCGCCGGCATCGCCGGGCTGTCGGCGGCGGTCGAGCTCGCGGCGCGCGGCGTCGACGTCACCGTGCTCGAGCGCGCGGCCGAGCCCGGCGGCAAGCTGCGGCAGGTCGTCGTCGACGGCGCCGGCATCGACAGCGGTCCGACGGTGTTCACGATGCGCTGGGTGTTCGACGAGCTGCTCGCGAACGCCGGCACCTCGCTCGACGCCGAGCTGAAGACCTCGCGGCTCGACGTGCTCGCGCGCCACGCGTGGGGCGCCGGCGGCACGCTCGACCTGTTCGCCGACGCGCGCCGCTCGACCGACGCGATCGCCGCCTTCGCCGGACCCGCCGAGGCGAGGCGCTTCGAGGCGTTCCGCGCCGAGGCCAAGCGCGTGTACGCGACGCTCGAGGGCCCGTACATCCGATCGCCGAAGCCCGGCTTCTGGAAGATGGTCGGCGACCTCGGCCCGCGCGGCCTCGCGACGCTGTCGGCGCTGGGGCCCTTCGCCGACCTGTGGCGCTCGCTCGCGCGACATTTCCACGACCCTCGGCTGCAGCAGCTCTTCGGCCGCTACGCGACCTACTGCGGCGCCTCGCCGTTCCGCGCGCCGGCCACGCTGGTGCTGGTCGCGCAGGTCGAGATGGACGGCGTGTGGTCGGTCGACGGCGGCATGGTGGAGCTCGCGCGGATGCTCGCGCGCGTCGCGCGCAGGCAGGGCGCGGCGATCCGCTGCAACGCGCCGGTCGAGCGGATCGTCGTCGAGCGAGGCCGTGCGCGCGGCGTCGTGCTCGCCTCGGGCGAGCGGCTCGACGCCGACGCGGTGGTGTTCAACGGCGACGTCGGCGCGCTGCCCGCGGGCCTGCTCGGCGAGCCGGCGCGCGCCGCCGCGCCGCCGGTGCCGCGCGGTGCGCGCTCGCTGTCGGCGCTGACCTGGTCGATGCGGGTGCCCACCGACGGCTTCGCGCTCGATCGCCACAACGTGTTCTTCGACGACGACTACGCGTCGGAGTTCGCCGACGTGTTCGGCCGCGGGCGGCTGCCCGCGAAGCCCACCGTCTACGTCTGCGCGCAGGACCGCGGCGGCGCGACCTCGCCCGCCGGCCCCGAGCGCCTGCTGTGCCTCGTGAACGCGCCCGCCCTCGGCGACGCGCGCCCCTTCGACCCCGCGGAGATCGAACAGTGCGAACGACGCGCCTTCTCGCTGATGGCCCGCTGCGGGCTGCGGCTCGAGCGGCGGCCCGGCGACTCGGTGACGACGTCGCCGGCCGATTTCGAGCGCCTCTTCCCGGCGACGGGCGGAGCGCTCTACGGCCGGGCCTCGCATGGCTGGATGGCCCAGTTCCGGCGACCGTCCTCGCGCAGCAGGCTGCCGGGGCTGTGGCTGGCGGGCGGCAGCGTGCACCCGGGGCCGGGCGTGCCGATGGCCGCGATGTCGGGCCGACTGGCGGCCGCGGCCCTGACGGCGCACCTCGCTTCGACCAGCCGGTCGTACCCGGTGGCTATCTCTGGTGGTACGTCGACGCACTGAGCGACGACGGCCGCTTCGGCCTCACGCTCATCGCGTTCGTCGGCAGCGTGTTCTCGCCGTACTACGCGTGGGCACACGCGCGAGGCGGCGCCGCCGACCCGGACGACCACTGCGCGCTGAACGTGTGCCTGTACGGCCCCGGCGCGCGCCGCTGGACGATGACCGAGCGCGGCCGTTCGCGCATCGAGCGCGACGCGCAGCACTTCGCGATCGGCCCGAGCGCGGTCCGCTGGGACGGCACGCGGCTGTCGATCGAGATCGACGAGCGCGCGGTGCCGTTCGGCCAGCGCGTGCGCGGCACGATCACCGTTCACCCCGAGGCGCTGTGCCGGTTCTCCACGCCGCTCGACGACGGCGCGCGCCACCGCTGGGGCCCGATCGCGCCGTGGGCGCGCGTGCAGGTGGAGATGCGCGACCCGTCGCTGTCGTGGCGCGGGCACGCCTACCTCGACTCGAACGAGGGCGACGAGCCGATCGACCGGCCGTTCGCCGAGTGGGACTGGTCGCGCGCGTCGCTCGCCGACGGCTCGACCGCGGTGATCTACGACGTGCGCCAGAAGGCCGGCGCCGACCGCGTGCTCGCGCTGCGCTTCGGGCGCGACGGGCGAGTGGAGCCGTTCGAGCCGCCGCCGCGCCAGCCGCTGCCGCGCACCGCGTGGCGGATCGACCGCACGATGCGCACCGACGCCGACGTGCCCGCGCGCGTCGTCGAGACGCTCGAGGACACGCCGTTCTACGTGCGCTCGGTGCTCGAGAGCGGGCTGCTCGGCGAGCGCGTGACCTCGATGCACGAGACGCTGAACGTCCCGCGCTTCGCGTCGACCGCGGTGCGGCTGATGCTGCCCTGGCGGATGCCGCGCACGCGCTGAGCGTGCGACCGACGCGACGCGGCCCTCAGCGCGCGTCGCCGGGCCCGCGCTCGGGACCGCGGGCCGCCGCCGCCGCGGCCTCCTCGGCCTCGCGACGACGCTTGTCCTCCTGCGTGATCCGCATGTCCCGCTTCAGCGTCGTGAACTGCCACACCGCGAAGCCGACGACGCACACGATCACCAGCCCGAGCTCCCAGACGATCGGCGACATCGCGCCCCCACCGGCGCCGAGCGCGCTCAGCGCCGGAACAGCGCCGCGTCGGGCAGCACCGCCTCGAGCGCCTTCGCCGACGACAGCACGCCGGGGATGCCCGCGCCCGGGTGGTTGCCCGCACCGACCATGAACAGGCCCTCGACGTCCTCGCTGCGGTTGTGCGGCCGGAACCACGCGCTCTGCGTGAGCCGCGGCTCGAAGCCGAAGGCCGCGCCCTTGTACGACAGCAGCCGGTCCTGGAAGTCCTGCGGCGTGGTCCAGAACGAGGTGACGATCGAGTCGCGCAGCCCAGGCAGCACGGTGCGCTCGAGCCGCTCGGCGATCGCGTCGCGGTACGCGGCCGCGCGCTCGGACCAGTCGACGCCCGCGTCGAGGTGCGGCACCGGCGACAGCACGTAGAACGCGTCGTGCCCCGCGGGCGCGACCGACCGGTCGGTCGCGCTCGGCCGGTGCAGGTACAGGCTGAAGTCGTCGGCGAGCTTCTTGCGCGAGAAGATGTCCTTCAGCAGGCCCTCGTAGCGCGGGCCCAGCACCATCATGTGGTGCGGCACGTCGTGCCACTGCCGGTTCGTGCCGAAGTACCAGACGAACAGGCTCATCGAGTAGTGGCTGCGCTCGATCTTCGCGTTCGTCCAGGTGCGGCGGTGCTCCGGCGCGACGAGGTGCCGGTAGGTCCAGGCCGCGTCGGCGTTCGAGACGACGATGTCGGCCGCGAGGCGCTCGCCGCCGGCGAGCTCGACGCCGGTCGCGCGTCCCGCCTCGACGACGATGCGGCTCACCTCGGCGCCGTAGCGCAGTGTCGAGCCCTGTCCCTCGATCAGCCGCGCGAGCCCGTGCGCGAGCTCGCCCGTGCCGCCCATCGCCCAGTGCACGCCGTGGTTGCGCTCCAGCGGCTGGATCAGGCTGTACGCGCAGGTGACCGAGAACGGGTTGCCGCCGATCAGCAGCGGGTGGAAGCTGAAGACGATGCGCAGCCTCGGGTCGCGCAGGTGCGACGCCGCCATCGCGTGGATCGTGCGCCACGCCCGCATCCGCACCATCGACGGCACCGCCCGGACCAGGTCGCCGAGGGTCTCGAACGGCATCGTCGCCATGCCCTCGAAGCCGAGCGCGTAGCACCGCTCGGCCTCCTCCATGAAGCGCGCGTAGCCGGCGACGTCGCCCGGAGACAGCCGCGCGACCTCGGCCTTCATCCGCTCCGGGTCGCCGCTGTAGTCGAACCACGAGCCGTCGTCGAAGCGGATCCGGTAGAAAGGGTCGAGCGCACGCAGCTCGACGTCGTCCTCGCGGCGGCGGCCGCACAGCGCCCACAGCTCGTCGAACAGGAACGGCGCGGTGACGATCGTCGGGCCGGCGTCGAAGGTGAAGCCGTCGCGCCGGTGCACGTAGGCACGCCCGCCAGGCCCGTCGAGCTTCTCGAGCACGGTCACGCGCCAGCCACGCGCGCCGAGCCGGATCGCGGCGGCCAGCCCGCCGAAGCCGCTGCCGATCACGATCGCGTGGGGCCGCTCGCCGGTGCGGGCGGGACCGATGGCCGCGACGGACGCGGGGTCGAACGACAGGTACGGCTTCACGGGCTTCATCGCAGCGCTCCCGGGCGGAGAGTCCCACCGGCAAAGCAGTGTAAGGCAATGTTGACGCTCTTGGGTGTCAGGCGCACACTCGGCGGCATGTCGCGTCCCATGCCGGGCCCGCTCGTGGCCCCCCTGTCGCGTCCGACGCTGTCGACGGTCGCGGAGTTGCTGAAACCGATCACCTGGTTTCCGCCGATGTGGGCGTTCGCCTGCGGCGTGGTGTCCTCCGGGGTCTCGCCCGACGGCCTGTGGTCGCTGATCGTCGTCGGCGTGCTGCTCGCCGGGCCGCTGGTGTGCGCGACCAGCCAGGCCGTCAACGACTGGTTCGACCGCCACGTCGACGCGATCAACGAGCCCGGCCGCCCGATCCCGTCGGGCCGCATGCCCGGCCGCTGGGGCCTCGGCATCGCGATCGCCTGGACCGGGCTGTCGCTGGTCGTCGCCACCGCGCTCGGGCCATGGGGCTTCGGCGCGGCGGTGCTCGGCCTCGTGCTCGCGTGGCTCTACAGCGCGCCGCCCGTGCGGCTCAAGGAGAACGGCTGGCTCGGAAACGCGGCCTGCGGGCTGTCGTACGAGTCGCTCGCCTGGATCACCGGCGCGGCGGTGATGGCCGGCGGCGCGATGCCCGACCCGCGCTCCATCGCGCTCGCGCTGCTCTACGGGCTCGGCGCGCACGGGATCATGACGCTGAACGACTTCAAGGCCGTCGAGGGCGACACGCGGATGGGCGTGCGTTCGCTGCCGGTGCAGCTCGGCGTCGACCGTGCGGCCGTCGTCGCCTGCTGGACGATGGCGGTGCCGCAGCTCGTCGTGATCGGGCTGCTGATCGCGTGGGGCCTTCCGTGGCACGCGAGCGCGGTGCTCGGGCTGCTGGTCGCGCAGTCGGTGCTGATGCGCTCGTTCGTCGCGCGGCCGGTCGCCAAGGCGCTGATGTACAGCGGCTTCGGCGTGCCGCTGTACGTCGCCGGGATGATGGTCGCCGCCTTCGGGCTGCGCTCGCTGGGAGGCCACTGAGATGCGCACCGACACCCTCGGCTGGGGCGGCATCGCGCGGCTCGGGCTCGTGCAGATGGCGCTCGGCGCGATCGTCGTGCTGACCACCTCGACGCTGAACCGCGTGATGGTGGTCGAGCTCGCGCTGCCGGCGCTGCTGCCGGGCCTGCTGGTCGGCGTGCACTACGCGATGCAGGGGCTGCGCCCGCGGATGGGCTTCGGCTCCGACGTCGGGGGCCGGCGCACGCCATGGATCCTGGGCGGCATGGTGACGCTCGCGGTCGGCGGCGTGGGGGCCGCGGGCGCCACCGTGCTGATGGGCTCGAACGTCGCGCTCGGCATCGTCGCCGCGGTGCTCGCATTCATGGTGATCGGCGTCGGCGTGTCGGCCTGCGGCACCTCGCTGCTCGTGCTGCTCGCCAAGCGCGTCGCGCCCGACCGGCGCGCGGCCGCCGCGACGATCGTCTGGCTGATGATGATCATGGGCTTCGCGATCACCGCGGGCGTGGCCGGCAAGCTGCTCGACCCGTACTCGCCGGCGCGGCTGGTCGCGGTCACCGCGTCGGTCTCCGCGATCGCGGTGGCGGTGACGCTCGTCGCGCTGTACCGGCTCGAGGGGCACGGCCGCGCGGCGGTCGCCGAGCCCGACGGCACGAAGCCGCGGTTCGCCGAGGCGCTCAAGCAGGTGTGGTCCGAGCCGGCCGCGCGCCAGTTCACCGTGTTCGTCTTCGTGTCGATGCTCGCCTACAGCGCGCAGGACCTGATCCTCGAGCCGTTCGCGGGCTCGGTCTACGGCTTCACGCCGGGCGAATCGACGCAGCTCTCGGGCGTGCAGCACGGCGGCGCGCTCGTCGGGATGCTGCTCGCCGCGCTCGCGGGCCGAGAGATCCGCGGCCGCAGGCTCGGCACGCTGCGCGGCTGGACGATCGGCGGCTGCATCGCGTCGGCGCTCGCGCTGCTCGGGCTCGCCTGGGCCGGCATCACCGACGGCGCGTGGCCCCTGAAGGCGACCGTCGCGGTGCTCGGCGCGGCCAACGGCGCGTTCGCGATCGCCGCGATCGCCTCGATGATGCGCCTCGCCGGCGAAGGCCGCTCCTCGCGCGAGGGCGTGCGCATGGGGCTGTGGGGCGCGGCGCAGGCGATCGCGTTCGGCGTCGGCGGCCTCGCCGGCGCGGTGGCGAGCGACGTCGCGCGCTGGGCGCTCGGTGCGCCGGGGCCGGCGTACGCGTCGGTGTTCGCGCTGGAGGCGGGGCTGTTCGTCGTGTCGGCGGTGCTCGCCGCGCGCATCGGACGCTCGCGGGCCGGCGAGTTCCGGATCGACCCGGCCGAACCGCTGCGCACGGGCGCCGCGATCGGCGACTACCGCGTCGCGGGCGCGGGACAACGATGACGGGGAAAACGGCGATGGACGAGATCGAGACCTTCGACGTGGTGGTGGTCGGCGGCGGGCCCTCGGGCGCGACCGCGGCGCAGACGCTCGCGGCCGCGGGCCGGCGCGTGCTGCTGCTCGACCGGGCGGGGCGCATCAAGCCCTGCGGCGGCGCGATCCCGCCACGGCTGATCAAGGACTACGCGATTCCCGACGCGCAGCTGGTCGCGCGCGCGACCTGCGCGCGGATGGTCGCCCCCACCGGCAAGAACGTCGACATCCCGATCGAGGGGGGCTTCGTCGGCATGGTCGACCGCGACCGGTTCGACGAGTTCCTGCGCGAGCGCGCGGCCGAGGCCGGCGCGGTGCGGCGCACCGGCGTGTTCGAGAAGATCGAGCGCGGCGAGGACGGCGTCAACGTGATCCACTACCGGCGCCGCGACTCGCAGCGCCCCGGCGAGGGCACGCCCGCCCGGGTGCGCGCGCTCGCGACGATCGGCGCCGACGGCGCCAACTCCGCGGTCGCGCGCCAGTCGGTGCCGGGCGCCGAGCGCGTCAAGCACGTGTTCGCCTACCACGAGATCCTCGCCCGCCCCGAGCAGCCGCCCGAGGGCTACGACCCGTCGCGCTGCGACGTCTGGTACCAGGGCAAGCTCTCGCCCGACTTCTACGGCTGGGTGTTCCCGCACGGCGACACGCTGAGCGTCGGCACCGGCAGCGCCGACAAGGGCTTCTCGCTGCGCAACGCGGTCGCCGACCTGCGCGAGGCGACCGGCCTGCAGCACGCGACGACGCTGCGCCGCGAGGGCGCGCCGCTGCCGATGAAGCCGTTGAAGCGCTGGGACAACGGCCGCGACGTCGTGCTCGCCGGCGACGCCGCGGGCGTGGTCGCGCCCTCCTCCGGCGAGGGCATCTACTACGCGATGGTCGGCGGCACGCTCGCGGCCGAGGCGGTCGAGCAGCTGCTCGAGACCGGCGACGCGCGCGCGCTCGCGACCGCACGCAAGCGCTTCATGAAGGAGCACGGCCGGGTCTTCTGGATCCTCGGGATCATGCAGAAGTTCTGGTACTCGAGCGACAAGCGCCGAGAGCGCTTCGTCGACATCTGCCGCGACAAGGACGTGCAGACGCTCACCTTCGAGTCCTACATGAACAAGAAGCTCGTGCGCAAGAAGCCGATCGCGCACGTGCGGATCTTCTTCAAGGACGTCGCGCACCTGCTCGGGCTCGCGCGCGTCTGAGCGCGGCGGCGCCGTTCGAGCGCCGGATTGGCGCGGAACGGCCGCGCGCACTACAGTCGACGGGTCGCGTCCGCGGAACGGGCGGCCCCGTGGCCGTCGCGCGGCGACGACCCCGAGGAGAACCCGATGGATCGACGCGCCCTGCTCGGCGGCGGACTCGCCGCCGCGACCCTCGCGCTCGCCGGCCCCGTCCGTGCGCAGCCCGCCCCGCTGAAGGTCGTCACCGGCTTCGCCGCCGGCGGCAGCGTCGACGGTGTCGCGCGCCTGCTCGCCGAGCAGCTCGGCACGGCCCTCGCCCGCCCGGCGATCGTCGAGAACCGCACCGGCGCGGCCGGGCGACTCGCGATCGAGGCGGTCAAGGCCGCGCCGGCCGACGGCGACACGCTGCTGCTGGTGCCGCAGGGCCCGATGACGCTGTTCCGGCACGTGTTCCGCAACCTCAAGTTCGACCCCGACCGCGACTTCGCGCCGATCTCGCGCGTGTGCGTCGGCGACTACGGCCTGACGATCGGGCCGTCGGTCCCCGCGAAGGACTTCGCCGGCTTTCGCGACTGGCTGCGCACGGCCGGGGACAAGGCGGTCTACGGCTCGCCGGGCGCGGGCACGATCCCGCACTTCCTGGGCGTGTCGACCGCGCGCGCGCTCGGCGCGCCGATGACGCACGTGCCCTACCGCGGCTCGGCGCTGTCGCTCACCGACGTGGCCGGCGGGCAGATCCCGTGCATGTTCTCGCCGGTCGGCGACTCGATCGAGCAGCACCGTGCGGGCCGCGTGCGGATCGTCGCGACGATGGGCGCGGCGCGCTCGCCGTTCCTCGAGGGCGTGCCGTCGATGAAGGAGTCGGGCGTCGACGTCGACGTGCCGCTCTGGTACGGCCTGTACGTCGCGACCGGGACGCCGGCCGCCGCGCTCGAGCGGCTGCGGGCCTCGACGGTGGCGGCGTTGCAGTCGCCGGCCGCGAAGGAGCGGCTGAACCGGCTCGGCCTCGCGCCCGCGCCGAGCACGCCCGCGGAGCTGACGGCGCTGCAGCAGCGCGAGTCGGCGATGTGGGGCCCGGTCGTCAAGGCGTCGGGCTTCACGCCCGAGGACTGACCGCCCCGCCCCGCGTCCGAGCGCCTGCCACCGCCCCGCCCCGCCACCGCCCGCGAATCCCACCCGACGATGACCGCCCCCACCCGCCCCAACGTGATCTGGATCGTGGCCGACGACCTCGGCTACGCGGACCTCGGCTGCTACGGCGGCCGCGACGCGTCGTTCGGTCGCGTCTCGCCGGTGCTCGACGGCCTCGCCGCGCGCGGTCTTCGCTTCACGCAGGGCTACGCGAACTCGCCGGTGTGCTCGCCGACGCGCTTCGCGCTGATGACCGGCCGCTACCAGTACCGGCTGCGCGGCGCCGCCGAGGAACCGATCCGCAGCGCCGACCGCGGCCACCCCGAGCTCGGCCTGCCGCCCTCGCATCCGACGCTGCCCTCGCTGATGGCCGCGGCCGGCTACCGCACCGCGCTGGTCGGCAAGTGGCACCTCGGCTTCCCGCCGAACTTCGGGCCGACGAAGTCGGGCTACGGCGAATTCTACGGCGCGCTCGCCGGCGGGCTCGACTACTGGTCGCACCGCGACTCGCGCGGCGCGCCCGACCTTTGGATGGGCGAGGATGCGCACCACGAGGACGGCTACCTGACCGACCTGATCACCGCGCGCGCGATCGACTTCGTCGAGCGCTCGGCCGCGGCGCGCGCGCCGTTCATGCTGAGCCTGCACTACACCGCGCCGCACTGGCCCTGGGAGACGCGCGACGACGCGCACGTGGCGCCGCAGGTGAAGGACAACCTCTTTCACCTCGACGGCGGCAGCGTCGACACCTACCGCCGGATGATCCACCACATGGACGAGGGCATCGGCCGCGTGATGGCGACGCTGGCGCGCCTCGGCCTCGAGCGCGACACGCTGGTCGTCTTCACCAGCGACAACGGCGGCGAGCGCTACTCGGACAACTGGCCGCTGGTCGGCGGCAAGATGGACCTCACCGAGGGCGGCATCCGGGTGCCGTGGATCGCGCACTGGCCGGCGACGATCGCGCCCGGCGGCACGACCGCGCAGCACTGCCTGACGATGGACTGGACCGCGACGATCCTGGATGCGGCGGGCGTCGCGCCCGACCCCGCGCACCCGCTCGACGGCGTGTCGATGGGGCCGGTGCTGCGCGAGCCGTCGCGCCCGTTCGCGCGGCCGATGCACTGGCGCATGAAGCACCGCGGCCAGCGCGCGCGGCGCGACGGTGACTGGAAGTACCTGCGCGTCGACGGGGTCGACTACCTGTTCGACCTGTCGGCCGACGAGCGCGAGCGCGCGAACCGCGCGAAACGCGAGCCGGAGCGGCTCGCCGCGATGCGCGACGCGTGGGAGACCTGGAACGCGACGATGCCGCCGGTGCCGCACGAGGCGATGGTGAGCCTCGGCTACTCGACGGCGGACATGCCGCAGCGCTGAGGCGCCTGCGCGGCCGGGCCGTCACCCAGGGCCGCGTCCGAGGCACGGCGCGGACCCGCCTGCCGCCGCAGGCCGGTCAGTACGCCAGCAGCGACATCAGCTCGCGCGACGCGCTCGTCGTCGACGCGAGCACGCAGGCGAGCGCCGCCGCGGTGAGGTAGCCGGCGGCGAGCCCGGCCGCCATCCGGCGACGGCCCTGGCGCGTGTACGCGTAGCGCGCGCCGCCCTCGGCGCGTCCGAGCGGGCGCGCGTGCTCGCGATGCAGCACCTGCGCGGCGAGCGGCATTCCGATCGCGAGGCCGCCGATCACCGCGAGCACCACCGGGGGATCGGTCACCGCGACCGCCACCCCGAACCCGTCGGCCAGCGCGAGCGCGAGGCCGTGCGCGTGCGCGACGAGCGCGAACGCGACGCCAAAGCCG
>Ga0315899_10008504_pt1 | contig 11006 bp, 8 predicted proteins | sample LakEriMetagenome_2_FD_203518 | JGI IMG/M metagenome (GOLD analysis project Ga0315899, IMG submission 203518) | Freshwater fungal communities from buoy surface, Lake Erie, Ohio, United States - Buoy 4 MA112 | ecosystem: Environmental > Aquatic > Freshwater > Lake | place: USA: Lake Erie, Ohio...
CGACTCGCTGCGCAGGCCACAACCTGGCGAGTATTTCTCCATCCAGGTCCACGAGACCGCAAGGGCCGCCCAGAACTCTTATTCCCAGGCTTCTTTTTGAAGGCAGCAAACATGCCACCGAAGGAGGTCGGAAGAAGGCAGCAAACATGCCACCGAAGGAGGTCGGAAGGGGGAGTGTATTGGTCACTGAGAATCGTGTAAGTGTAAGATTTTCATATAAAGACCCATGAGATTTCGTTGACGTCGAAGATTTACGTCCGCGGACGTGGAGTGGGGTCCTCTCTGATATGGCACAGGATCTCGCGCTCGGGCGCAGTCCCTGTCTGGTCGGTGTCAAAGGCTCAGGGAAGTCGAGTCTGGTGCGGCACCTTGCGCGCCTCCTGGGCTACGACGAGGTGCGTGTTCTCACAGTGCACCTCTACAAGGACATGGGATCACGTGACCTCTTCCTCCGCCGTGCCACTGACAAGGAGGGCAACACCGTGTGGGAGGCACAGCCGCTTGTAACGGCTGCAAGGAGCGGTGGGATGGTGGTACTAGACGGGATTCAGCGGCTGGCGCCGGACGTGTTGTCAATCCTGGCCCCTCTCCTTCACGATGCCACCCTCACCCTGCCCAATGGCCAACAACTGATGCGGCACGACCGCTTCGACGCTGTTATGGCACACAACACCCTTAGCCATAAGGACATGGAGCAGCGCGGGGTCATCCGCGTCCATCCTGCCTTTCGCCTCGTTGCCCTGGCCGTGCCGCCCTCGCTCAAGGCAAACTGGCTGCTGGCCGAAACAGCGAGCCTTTTCACCTTTCACGAACTCCCAGCGCCCGCGGCTGCGGAGGAGGAGGCTTTCCTGCAGGCGGACCTTCAGTGGGTGCGAGATACATAGTGCGAGGGAGCAAGACGCCACACAAAATGTGTTCAACACAGAGAGAGTGTGTTGTTTATTGGTACTCAGTTTAGTATCCTCTACACTTCCATGCATTCGCCAGCCTAGGCCGCGAGAAAACGAGCGCAAGGCTTTTGCCCTTGGAGTCCCCCGCAAGAGGGTGTTCAGGTTCAAAGTACTCGAGCGCGCTAGGGCCTACCGTCCAAGGGAGAAGCTCGCGCGCTCCATCACCAGCCCGCCTCAGCGTTGACCTTGACCATGTCTTGCCTTTTTCTCCTCACCGTTCGACAGGTGTCGCAACGCTCAAACATTATCTAAAAACCCACGGTTGACTAAACTAAAAAAGAAATAAAACAAAAAGCATATCACAAGGGTGGTGTGGAAAACAAAAAAAAACAACTCTCTTTAAGATCACCGAGCCACACGCGGGAGGAGTTCTGTACGGTACGAAAAAAACGAGTTTCGTACCGTACAGAACTCCTCCCGCGTCCTCCCGTGCAGCCCGCGACAGGGGTATATACACAGAAAAAAAGAAGAACAGAAAAAGAGTCAAAACGCACACCGAGCCGGAGTGAGTGAGTGAGGGAGGGAGGGAGGGGAAGAGAGGGAAGGGGGGAGGGAAAGGGAGGGAACGGGGGAAAGGAGGGAAGGGGAGGGAAAGAGGGGGGGGGGGTGAGGGAGGGAGGGAGGGAGAGAGAGAGAGAGAGAGAGAGAGAGTGAGAGAGTGAGAACGAGAGATTGAAAGAGAAAGAGGCCTCCTTCACCTCCCCCCTCCTCTTTCTACTCTTCTCTCCCTCTTCTCTTCCCTCTTCTCCCTCCGAGAAGAAGGAGAGAGGGAGAGGCAGAGAAGGAGTCTTTATTGACAATCAACGAATGAATGTCGGGCCTGTGATTATAATCACAGTGCGAAGGTCCGCACCACTGGAAACTTTTCACGATATGTTGCTGATGCGACTGCGCATTGTGAAAGGATTGAAGGGATTGAAAGGATTGTCGCTCCACGTTGAGAACAACATAATGCCAATCTCATGTTGTTCAGGCTGTGTCTCTTGGGTGTCTCTGGGGTGGCTCGGTGTTCTCAGCACCACATGAGATTGGCATTGTGTAATTCAAGCGGCCGGCCCGGGCTGCTCGTGTGTGCTCCACCTCGGCTGTACCTTTGACTGCCTGTCCTTCCGGGCATCCGAGTACTGCCGTCTTCTTCGCTCCGGGGTGCAAAGAGAGGTGGTGGGTCAAGAGTTGCTACGCCAAAAGGGTCAAGCGTTGCTGCTCCTGCTGCGACATGTGCGGAAGAGGGGGTTCCCATGCTCGACCCATGCACCGTCACCGCGATTGGGGTGCCAGGCACTGGAGCTTGGTCGTTGGCCGCTGCCTGCATTCGGCGCTCCGCTGCTGCCTGTTTGAAACGGCGTGAGGGGTCAGGCTCTGCCCAAACTCGTTTGACTACCCTTCACGGGCAGGGACATTGCAGGGGATGGGGGGAGATCGAGAGGGAGATCGGGAGAGCGGGAAAGAGAGGGAGACCGCCATGAGACAGCGTTGTTCTTCGCGGCTCACGCGCGCAGAATGGAGCGCCATTGATGATCGGTTATGCGCGTGCCCTGCACCCCCTAATTCGTACCCCCGCATCGTACTCGCTAACCTGCTCTCCACCAATACACACGCATGCACGCGCACACGCATACAGGAACGCACCACGAGTTAGCTCCTTGCCACAGGTCGAGCACCCAAGGAGAAGGAAAGACAACAAAACGATGAAGCTCGAGCGACACAAACAGACGAGGTGCCGAGAGGAGTGAATGCGGGCGATGAGGGATCATTGTGATTGCTAGAACTCATTGGTATTGCCAGCTATCATGGTTAACCATTACACAGCATTGGTGCATAGGCGCCAGTCCGTTGCGTGTTTGCCTTCGACACGTGCAAGCCTTTAACATTTGCAAGGCGCTTAGTTTCCGAAATACATTCACCTTGTTTGTGAGAGGGCGCTGGGCCACACGGGTGCAACCATCCTGCACACCACACAAGGCACACATGACACAAGACACACGGGACAAGACACACGGGTGCAACCATCCTGCACACCACACAAGGCACAAGACACGGTATACCCTCAAGACGAGGTATACACTACGCTCTTCAAGATGTGCCAGCGACCAAGTCCAGAAGTGGCGGCACCACCAGGGGGAAAGGATGATGAGAGCCCGGGAGAGGCAGGCGCAGTAGAGGGAGAGGCAGGCGCAGTAGAGGGAGAGGCAGGCGCAGTAGAGGGAGAGGCAGGCGCAGTAGAGGGAGAGGCAGGCACAGTAGAGGGGGCGCGAGAAGGGGCAGTGCAGCCGAAACGAACCTGTCAATGTACGAGACAGGGACTGGGCCGTGTCGGATGGCGCGCATCGCATCGCCTTGGTGAAAAGGCAAGGCGGGTCCGGCAAGTCCACGCTGGCCCAGTGGTTGTTGAGCGAGGGGAGCGACATTGACGTCAACGGGTTCGGGAGGCCTTGGTGACCTTTCCCTCACCTCGCTCCAGCTAGTCTCTACGGTACACGAGGGTTGAAAGAAGCTCAGGGCTGCAGCGCTGTGTGCGACACCTGGCTCTTGGTCTCGTTGGGATCGCAAAACATCACAAACTGATGCTTGGCCTGGTTGGGAACGCAAAACATCACCAACTGTAGCATCACCCATTAGGATGCCACCAGCGGGCAACTCTCCACCTAGCCCTCGTGCATCAACGCTGCCACCACCCGACGCTCCGCTGACCTTGACCGCCACTAAGGGCGCTGGGGGGGGCGGGCCGTACATATATTCGTCTCCACGCAAGCCCGACTCACGGGTGATGGCCTTGGCCGGCGGTTGCAGCTTCGGCTTGACCATACGTAGCTGCCGTGCTTCGCTGTTCGTGGCCGGAGCTCTGTTACCTCCCTCTCCTCGCCGTGCTGCCTCCCGGGCCGTGGGCGCAAGATTATGCGGAGAATGCAGTTGCTCGTCACCGCGCAAGCCCGATTCGAGCGGAGATGACACAGCGTGTGTAGGAGTATGAGAGCGTGTGCGTGCTCCAGAAGCCTCAGCCGCTCGTTCCAATACCGAAGTTGACGCTAAAATTTGCTTTTGTCCCTGATCCTCCCTTTCGGTTGTGGTTGTGAAGGCAGGAGGCGTGCTGGCTGGGGGCAGGAAAGACGCCACTGTCCCAACAGTGCTAGTCGCCGCCGCCGTATTATCCCCTGGCGCTGCCGGCAGCTTCCCCTCTGTCTCTGTCGCTTCTGTGGCTGGTGAAGATCCTGCCGCTTCCGGCTGCCGATCCAATACAGACAATGCCGCCAAAATTCGCTGTTGTCCCTGATCCTCCCTGCTGGTTCTTGCAGTAGTGAAGGCAGGTGACTGACTGGCGGTTACAGCCGGTACTGTCCCGATAGTCCTAGTCGCCACCGCCGTATTATCCCCTGGCGCTGGCGGCAGCGTCCTCGCTCTTGTTTCTGTGGCTGGTGAGGATCCTGGCTCGTCCGACAGCCTGGCTTGCGTGCTTGCGCTGGCTGCACGAATTGCCCCTGCAGGTGTTGCAGGCGTTTCTGTTTCAGTTGAGGGCGAGGCTGCCGGTGGGCGCGCTGGAGCCTCGGCAGCAGGCACTAGAGTATTGCCGTGGAAGATTGGCCGCGCTCGCTGCCCACCGCCGAGCCGCAAAACTGGCAACACAACGTGATTTGTCGGCGCAGGCACGGTACTCACGGTGTTGACGTTTGTCCCGACACTCGCTGATCCATTTACACCAGCAGCAACGGCACCAGCCAGAGCTGCCTGAGCTGGAGATATATCTGCGGATGCCCCTACAGTAGCTGCACGTGCTGCACCAGATGAGGGCAGCAGTGGCGCCAGGGGAACATTGTTGCCGGGGAGCAGGAAAGGCGCATCATCCACCGCTGCTGCTGCCTCAACATCACCGGATCCGGCACTACTGACAGTCATAGTTTCGCTCTCATCTGCTGGATCTTGCTGCTCAGAAGCAGGGGCATTCGAAGCATCCTCTCTCGAACGCGCTTCAGAGTCATCTCCACGGGCAGGGGGGACTTTGCCAGCGCCGCCCATGATACGAAGGAGTCCCGGGAGCTTGCTGGCCGGGCCAGTGGGCCACGCATGTGAATATTGCAGAACTTTCTCCACGAGCTCTGGCATCAGCACCTGCGCCTCCGCCTTTTCGCCCAGCCTCGGGTGCTGCGACATGGCAAACGCAAGAGCGCAGCCAGGCGCCAAGAGCCGACAGCGTCCGATACGGATTCCAGCGTTCACTTCCTCGGGAACCCTCTTTCCGTCCTCGCAGCCCAGCCCGAGCACGCCTTGCGAACCATCGCCCCACATCCAGAGCCTGCCGTCCTGCGCAACTGCCGCAGTTGACTTGTCGCCGCAGGCCAGGGTGGCGAATTCCACGTCGCACAGCAGGCTCTCGCCGCAAACACATGTCGGAACGAGTTTGTCCGGGCACGTGTCCGCATCACCGTGGCCTAGCTGGCCATGCAGACCACTGCCCCAGGTCCAGAGTTTTCCGTCATGCGTCACGGCACCCATGTGCGACCCACCGCAGTCAGCCATGACGACTTTTGCGCCAGCGAAGGCGGCTGCCGCGATCTTTGTGGGTGTCAGCCTGAAGAATTCATCGTTGTGCCCCAGTCTGCCGCTGTCACCGGCACCCCACGTCCAGAGTTCTCCCGTCTTGGTAACAGCAGCAGTGTTGCGATCCCCGCACGTTATCAGGGCTATCGCTTGTCCGTCCTTGCCGGTGCCGCGCACATGCATCGGAACAGGCCGTGGCTCCGAATCGTCGTGACCCAGCTGACCCCAGTCGCCCGCGCCCCAAGACCACACCGCGCCCTGGTCAGTCAGGCACGCGGTATGCGACCCTCCACATGCGACCAGCACGATGTACGCGCCGCCAAAGATCTCGCGCGGAACGGCCGTGGGCTCAAGCTTCGCCAGCAGGTCAGGGTGGCCCAGCTGGCCCTCGGCGCCTCTGCCCCACGTGAAGAGGTTACCGTCGTGGGTCACCAGCGCGCTGTGCCCAGCTATCAGCGACGAGCAGGCCGCCATGACCGCCTTAGCGCCTCCGATGAACCTGGGGTCGATGCGCTTGGGCGCGGCCACGCGCTGCTCGTTGCCGTGTCCGAGCCGCCCGTTGGCTCCAAACCCCCAGGTCCAGCAACCACCCTCCTCGGTCACTGCCACCGAGTGGCGAAAGCCACACGCCACGTTGACCACACGCGCGCCGCCAAGAGCGTCGCGGATTAGGACAGGCTGCAGCTGCTTCGGAGTCAACCCGCCCCTGCACATGTTGCAATGGGGCAGGCAGAACAAGGAGCCTTTTGTGTAAGCGCGCGCAAACCCCCTCAACACACCCCACGTGCAACGCCAAAACCATGCGCGCGGTAGCACCAGTGCGAGAAGACCGCGCCCGACGAGGGCCATTGCTGCGGGGGCGCTGGCACAAACGCCTGGCAAGAACTTACGTTCCGAGCTGACCGTGAGCCCCGGCGCCCCATGCGAGCAGCGTTCCGTCCTCGGCCACGGCCAGCACGTGTGCAGCTCCGAGGGCCACCGCCATCTCCCCTAATCCCCGCAACTTTGAAAATATTGTTCTGTCAACACTCTGCTCCGTACTGAACCTTCTCCGCAAGACACCGACACATGTCTCTAGTAGTGGAGTGCATCGTTCGGTTAGCGGGTCCAGAGGGTAGGACGCGCCCGACGCAGTTCCTCGCAGACACAACTGTACGTGCTGATGGGGGCAGGGGCGCGCTCGTGGGTGCAGGCGCGCGCCAGCACACCGGCAAAGCGCTCGCGCACGCGAGAACGCCAGCATGTGACGCGCTGTTGCGCGTGCGGTGTCTTGCGCTGCGTCTGCGACCGCGTCGCGTCTCCAGGTTGCCGAAGCCGCTGAGCAGCTTCGCGAGCCGTTCGCAGTCCCACACGCAGTCCCAAATGCCATGATAGACATGGTCTTCAAGGGTGTGATTCTGGACAAGGTTCGCCGCCACCTCCACTGGCCGGGTCCGCTCGGGCTTCTGCGCTGCGTGCTCAGGTCCAGGGCCACGAGGCAGTCTGGCGCCCTGAAGAACCTGTTCGCTTGGCTGACCGCGTCTACGCCTTTGGTGCGCAGGGTGCGGCAATAGGCAACTGTGGGATCGGCCCGGGCGACACTGTCTTCCTCGTGGATCCATCGCAGCCCGCGTCGAACAAAAGGGGTGCAAAAGACGCCGGTGGTCAGCCAAACAGGATGAGTTTCGACATGGACGGGCCTGCAGACAGGGGGCTGCAGGAGCACGGCAAAGCACAACGAGAGGAGAACCCGGTGAGATGCGGGTGTTGTGTGGCAGTGCATCTCCCTGCTAGCCCAACTGCAGCAAGCAGCTGACCTGCCGGCATCATGCTCGCTGCAGCTCCTCCAGCTCATCCGCGAGCTCGAGAACCAAGTCAAGCATCTGCGGCGCTCCAACCAAGAGCTGCAGGATGCAGGTCTGCCAGTAGATTTGTATGTAACATGTATATGTATGTACTCTCTCTCCCTCCGTCTCTCTCTCCCTCTCCCCCCCTCCTTCCTGCATACACGCACCCCCCCCCACGAGCTTGAGTCAGTCTACCTTTCTTTCAGGTGTGTGGCTCATGTCAGGTGCCTCATATTCCATCTCGCGTCAGCTAACGCTTGCTATCGTGTGTGCGTGCGTGCGGTGTGCGTGCGTGCGTTCGCGTGCGGGCGTGCGGGCGTGCGGGCGTGCGGGCGTGCGGGCGTGCGGGCGTGCGTGCGGAAATGGAAAACAGGGCCAGACGCAGACTTTGAGGAGGCGGTGAATGAGAATTGTGTGGCAATCGGCAAGAAAGAGGCCTTGATTCATGACCTCAAGAAACAACTGGATCAGATCCAAGGTGGTGTATTTGAACAAACATTTTCGCTGTGCACCGAGGGATATATTCCTGCCAGCACGTGTGTGTCAGCACGTGTGCGTGCGTGTGCATGCACACGCACGCTTACAAGCACGCGACGACGCAGCGCGGTTTCCTAGGGTTCGCGGCTTGCGCTTCAGATTTAGGAGTTCCCCTTGCAGCGCAGAGCTAAGAGAAGAAGCCCTGACCAATGTCACTTTAGTATGGATCACTTTAGTATGGAAGCCTCCTCCTCTGCCCATGTATGGAAGCCTCCTCCTCTGCCCATACATGGGAGACCAATGTGACTTCCATGTGACTTTGACCGGCATCTGCTGACTCCCAAATAAACAAAACAGGGGTGAATCTTTACGGTGTGACGGACCAAATGCAGACTGAAGAAAGTGGAGGAATCTTTCTGTAGTATGGAAGCCTCCTCCTCACATGACCCGATGCTATCTTCCCGCGACCTCTCACGAACCTATTAAGAAGTTTGCACGTCTGTCCGTGCAGGGCATAGAGGGCGTGTGTCTAGTATGGAAGCCTCCTCCTCTGCCCATGTATGTCAGCCTCCTCCTCTGCCCGTGTAAGGCATAGAGGGTTTGTGTCAACGCTCATTTATGTTCAATGGTACTATGGGGACCCTACGCGCCAACCCTGGTCCGTCAAGGCAATAGATCGCTTTTGACACTGTAATATGTCTCTTTTCACACATAGTACACTCACACCCTACGCGCCAATCCTGGTCCGCCATGCAGCGATTATGAACCAACCTGTTCGTCCTCGCCCAGCACGTGCGTGCCTTGTTTAGAAATCGGTGCCTTACGCGTTCGTGCCAGTGGGCGAGCCTTGTTTAGAAATCGACAATTAGTTTGATGGAAACGATAGGAACTTGTTAGGAACACATTTCAATCAATCTAATAATCGAAAATTAGTTTGATTGAAACAAGGTCTCCGGGGCCGGAAAAAGCTAGTGAGGTATCGGCACTGTGGAGGAGGAGGAGGATGAGGAGGAGGAGGACACCTCCGCCTCAGTAGAACCCTCTGCGTAAGGACATTGCCGCATGACACGTGTGTGCTCTCCTGTATAAGCCTCGTCGCCGAGTACCCTCGCCCGCATGCTCGCCCCTCCACCCACTCCCCCCCCCCACTCCTCCTGCGCCAGCCTCGTCCACACCTGCTGCCACAGCCTCATTGTTGGCCCCCGGTAACGATCTGTGAGCGGACTCGTGGCACGGGGGCGGCGGAGTGGAGGAGATTACTTGTGTGGGGGGAGGAGTGTGCCACGCGCTGTCGGGAACGGGCGGGGGCTCATCTCTCTCTCTCATCGTGGATGGACATGTGTGTTTGAAGCATGTGCATGGTGTGACGAAGCAAGCTGCTCTTGTGGTCGCGCCGTTTCCGCCGCACCTTTTAGGTTTTTGCTCAGTTAGTTCGTAGTTTAGTTTAAAATGTGTGACGCAGCAAGCTGCTCTTGCGTTGACGCCGTTGCAGCCGCCGCACCTTTGTCTTCTTGGCTGCGTGCGGTTCGTGGCGCTCTTGCTCGCGTGTAGACTCAAAATGCCTCGTCCTCCCCCCTTGACTCACGCCCGGTACGCCGTGCAAGCGAAAATGGGAGAGCAACCCCTCCAGCCCCAATCCCCTGAGTTAAAACAACGATCGGCGCGCCCCCACGCTTCGGGGGCGCGCCGTTTAACCTGTGCGCGCGAAGCGCGCGCAGCAAGCCCGAAAAAACGGCCCGCGTGCCGTTTTTCCAGGCTTACGTATGCCTTACAGGACTCCTTCAGCGCGCGCAAAAAGGGAGGTGGTCCGGGGAGGTTCAAGGTCGTCGTCACTCACTGGCAGGCTGAGTCACGGTCGCCGCGCCGCGCGCTCGCTCGTCACCGTGACTCAGGCCGGGCTGTCACGGCGTCCGAGTGTGTCGGTATTCAGAAACCATAATCCACGAACTTGTCACGGTCCCTTTTTTCTAATTTTTTAGTTTCGTGCGCCAGGTCATCACTCATGTTGGTAGGGCGGGCTGCGCTTCTGGCGGCAATGGCGGTGGGAGTAGGGGCACAGCAGCCGTTACCCGAATGCAGACACACATTTCCCGACGGCAACACCTTTGATCTGAGCGGCCTCCGCAAGCCTCCCATGTATGTTCCCATCCCACTTCCCCGCAGTGATAGCCTCGACAGGTAGCGGTGTGCTTTGCAGAGCCACATAGTGCGTGAATACGTGTGCGTGACTATCCCAGTATTGCCACGAGAGGTGTGGTGGTGTAATAATTGCCGTACAGTTCGCATAGTACCCAGAGTGACCGCACCTCAAAACATATGTGCATCCGCGCACGCATGCACACATCGTACGGTGTGTGCCGATGCGGACAGTTGTGCTCACATATACGAGGGGAGGCTACGGTTGAGTGACCGAACCTCGTTGCAAGACATGTGACTCTGCTCAAGGCGAGTGAGAGAACCCACGGGGGGGGTGAGAGAGACGAGAGATGATCTTACGATGGACATGCGTGCTGGCACGTGTGCGAGGAGAGGCTACGGTTGTCGGTGATTCGTCAGAGAACACATTCTATTATCAGAACACATTCTAGTAAGGCCTTTCAACATTTCGCATCATGGCTGGGGCTACAGGAACGGCAACATGTACCTAACCTAAAGCAACCTGCACCTAATTTGAACCCTAAAACAGGCAACGGGACTGGTATGCAGACGACAGGAACGGCAACATGTATTACTTCAATGTGTGCGCCGATGCCAACCAGGTGCACAAACACGTCTTGTCACATCATGATGCTTGTGTCACATCAGCATACGCAGTGTCACATGATCATTCACAGTGTCACATGATACACAGTGTCACATCATCATACACAGTGTCACATCATCATACACAGTGTCGCATCATCATACACAGTGTCACATCATCATACACAGTCTCACATCATCATACACAGTGTCACACGATACCTAATGTCACATGATACATGTGTCACATCATCATACGCAGTGTCACATCATCATACACAGTGTCACACGATACATGTGTCACATCATCATACGCAGTGTCACATCATCATACACAGTGTCACATCATCATACGCAGTGTCACATCATCTTACACAGTCTCACATCATCATACACAGTGTCACACGATACCTAATGTCACATGATACATGTGTCACATCATCATACGCAGTGTCACATCATCATACACAGTGTCACA
>Ga0315899_10008505_pt1 | contig 11005 bp, 11 predicted proteins | sample LakEriMetagenome_2_FD_203518 | JGI IMG/M metagenome (GOLD analysis project Ga0315899, IMG submission 203518) | Freshwater fungal communities from buoy surface, Lake Erie, Ohio, United States - Buoy 4 MA112 | ecosystem: Environmental > Aquatic > Freshwater > Lake | place: USA: Lake Erie, Ohio...
TGATGACGCCGCAGATATTACGCAACAAGCTTTCGTAGAGGCTGCACGAACTATTCGTTGCTTTCGAGGGGAATCCAAACTCTCTACATGGCTATACGGCATAGCCATGAATATGGTTAGAAATTATCTTAGCCGCTCTCCACATCGTTTATATCGATTTGAATCTGACGAAATACTTGGTGGACTTGCCTGCACAGAACCTGATCCTAGTGACTCATTCGAACAACGCGAATTGCTTGCCTTGGTCGATGGTGCCTTTTCTGGATTACCCGCAGAAATGCGTGAAGTTCTTAGTTTGGTCGCGATAGATGAAATCTCTTATCAGGACGCCGCAGAAATTTTAGCTATACCACTAGGAACTGTACGTAGCCGTGTATCGCGTGCTCGAACGGTGTTAAGAACTCATTTTATTCAAGCTGGGGTGATCATTAAATTTTAAAAGTAACTAGAGGTACAAATCGATTTGGTAATTAAACAGAACGCTGCACTATCAAAGGCAATGTAGATTCCGAATTTATATGATCTATTTTTACACCACGTAAACGCTGTATATGTGCGTCGTCTTCTAATCGAGAATTTCGCAATTCTTTATCCTGATTTGCTACAGCGCCAACTGCTGTAAAGCGACGTAACCTATCCTCTCGTAATGCTTTATCTGATATTGCCAATTTAGAAGATTGACCGTCGCGTATCAGTGAAGAATTATCGCCAGAAAAATGTCCTGTCTGATTAGCCAGCCAGCTATTGACTGAGTTGATATACGCCGCATCGGAATCGGCTAATTGCTTGCGCAGCGACATACATTCCTGATCAAATTGTTTGCGAGTATCCTCATCTTTAATAATGCCCTCGGCATACCCCTCTAAAAAATCAACTGACGTAGCAATGTACGCTTGCCAATGAGCTAACTCTTCTAATTCAAGCTGCGTTACATTTTGCTGACAACGTTTTTCGTTGATCGTAGAAATTTCCTGCTGTAGCTTATTTAGATGCACGCTCAGTCGGGCTGCAGGCGAGTTTGAAAGAGCTCTGTTTAGCGATGCTGTAGATTGACCTGCTTCTGAGTTAAATTGGAACTGTTGATTTAATTTCTCATTAGCCTTGCCATCACGACTCACCTCGTCAGGTTGAGTAAGATTTGGATTTTGAAAAGCATCGATTTGATTATAAGCAGTAATTTCGCAATCGGTATCGCTATGGTTATAAGGGAATGCATTATCAACTAATTTTTTTTCTTGATTATATTTTTCATCGCCATCAACACTACTCATCTGTGCTGGTTTTGGTAAGCCTTCGTAATACATATCAGGCCGCTTATTCTCAGCCTGAGCTTTAGATTGCGATCCATTAGGTGATACTGTTTTTTTGCCTAGTACTTCATCCAGAAGATTTTTTGATAGCTCGCGATTATGTGTAACCAACTTTGCTGATGCATCCTGCTTTTTACGCCGCATTTCTCTGCGCCGCTGTGCATCATCGGCCGTATCATCTGATTTTACGGCCGATGCAAGACGAAGATCTGAATAATTAAAATAAGACGGACTCATAATGACTCTGCCTGTGATGTCGAAACAAAATTATCTGATTCGGGATTTTCTAGCGGAGGAAATTGTAACGATAAATTTTCGCGCTTGTAGTATTCGACGAGTTCTTTGCTACCTTTTTTCTCATCGAATGATGATGCGTCTGAAAGTATAAAAAATAGGCGATCGTTATCGGGAGCTAATGCACGAATGGCCAACTCTTTGAAACCCATTTTTTTCAACGCCCGAATTGAGCGCTGGTTATCCAAAAATGCCGATGTCAACACAATGGGGACGCCCATTTTTTCTGCATAGCTGCAAGTTAGCAGACCTGCCATAGAAGCTAAGCCTCGGCCTTGAAAATCAACGCCAGACCAAAAACAAAAAAAAGCAGCATGCTCAGACACAGCTAAATTTATAAAACCAGCAAATCCTTCATCGGGAAGCATGATCGCGTAATTTACTTTGCCTTTTTCTTGATCTTGCTCATCTATCCAACAACGCGTTTCTTCTACAGATTTTAAAACGGGCAAGCCGGTCATAATCGCAATTTGAGGATCGCGGTACTGATAAAAAAATGCCTCTGCATGTGTTTTATCCAGTGGCTCTAAAATGAATTTATCATCAGGGTCTTTTAATACACGTTTCCAATCTTCATCACGACATGAAAGTCGTTCAAGAATACGCTTATGAACTTCTTCAACGAGTGGATTAGTAGCATCGATGTGCACTGCCAATTCAACCAGCTCTAATGCATGTTCTGCGTTTCCTGTTCGGTTTTCACACCAAGCCAGATTGGCTAAATCGGATGCTGATTGCCCAAAACATTCCATGCCGCGCTTAAGAATTGTTTTGGCAAGTGCCCATGCACCGCATTGCATGACGGCAGGAGCTAAGCGGTTGTGTAATTTTTCTTTTGAAGGATGGGGAAGATAATTCATCCATACCCGGTACAGAGCCTCTTTCCAGACTACCTTATCGAGGCTGCCGTCCTGATTGGCTTTAGCCAATGCGGCGGTTAACGCTTTATCACCCGTCATGAAAACTTCGGGATCAAACTCCGATAAGCGTAGCAATGACAATCGAACGCTCAATACATGCGCTGATCCCAGAGCGCGCGTTGCTTCAATGAGCGAAGGTATGTGTTCAATTGGATATGAAGCAGATAGTGCGGTAAGCTTTTTTAAACGAGCTTGACTATCAGCATGCCTGCCGTGGGCAAGTTGTAGCACTTCATTCAGCTGGGCTTGAGTATGCTCTACGCTACAACCTAATTCTTTAAGGCGATGTCCCGTTAAATGAAAATTGACAGGTAGTGTCTTGTGATTTTTGTATTCGTCAAACAATCGTGAAAACAAGCCTAAGCGTAGGCTTTGTTCTGTAACATAACCCTCAGAAAAATTAATAAGCAAATACCCAAAATTTGCTATTGAGTTGATCGCATCAATAGATCGAAGCGCACCTTCAGGAAACGGAATTGGTGAGCTATTAAACTTTTGTAGATAATGATTAAAGATAGCTCGGAATTCATGTGTAATGGATGGCAAATCAAACAGCTTCCAGCGTGGCAAACTATCTTTGACATGATTTGCATTATCTGTTTCATCGTTTGATGCCTGTACATAATCTAATTCCATGAGCTTGCCGTAATGAATAGCAAGCAAACGCTGCTCTAAGTAGGAAAATCGATCATGACCGATAACAACTACTGGATTCGAAGCTACCCATGGAGAACGATCAGAACCCACCACCACACTAGGATGACGGTCTTTTAAAGACCAAATCATCGGCTTTAGTATGCCTTGATCGCGCAATCTGGATAAATCTGGAGACGCATTGAGCTGATCGAACCAGCTTAACTCCGGCGCGACAGAATAGTAACTCCATTGAAACTCGTTACCTATATAGCGCTGCAGCGCTTGCATCATCAACCAACAACTTTTTCCTGTGCCTGGGGCAAGATCGATAATATCTAAAGAAGCGCCTGAATTGATCTCATTTTTAAACTGACAGTCTTGCCAGTAATCACCAATTATTCGAGCAAATAGTTTTGCTGAACAAGGGCTACATCTCCATGGATCTGGAATAGCCGAGCTAGGCCAAATCTGCCGCTCAGTATCCGACCACTCGGGGGTGGCTTCTTCAGAGTCGTGACCTGTCAACTCTGGCGACATGGATGGCTTAGGAATAGAAGTCATAATCGTTCAAAGGTAGACCCAATTTTATCCACCCTGCGAGGTGTGGGGCATTGGTTCAGCCACAATTTTCGGGGTAATCAAAAATAAGCGTTCTGTTTTTTTCAGTGTAGATGATTTTTTCCTAAAAAATACGCCAAAAAATGGAAGATTACCCAACAGAGGAACAGCATCTGTTTGTTTCGTATTGGATTCAGAATTAAAGCCTCCTATTAAGAGACTCTCGCGTACGCCCATCACTGCCTGAGTACCAATCACACTACGCCGTATGGTTGGTAAGTTTTGAAATTTACGCTCGTCTTGAATCGAACCATCTTCGATATCCACAACAAGATGGACTGCCGAAACTCCACCCGATTCTATGATGTGTGGAGTTACCTTGAGAGTAGTTCCTACAGAAATAGGAACCACACTAGCGACTCGCTCACCCACGGCCTGAACATAAAACGTGTCTGACAAATCAATTAAAGCCCCTAGATTATCGACCGTAAGTACGGATGGGCGCGAGACGATTTTAGCGTCGCCGTTTCCCTCGAGAGCACGAATACGTGTCATCAAAAAATTTCCCGCATTCGGAATGACTGTAGCCGGGGTGACATTTTGACCTGTCACCGCCGTCACCGTAAACGCATCGGGTGCTGTTGCGGGTGTTCCAAATCCACCTGCGACACTACCCACTCTGGCGCCCCAATCAATACCCAACTCGGATACGCGAGACGAATTGACATCGACAATAATTGCCTCAATTTCGACCAATCGACTTGGCACGTCCAGCAGCGCAATCAGCTCTTCAAAAACCTGTAATCGTTGCGTCGTATCCCTGATCACAATCGCATTCAACCTGGGATCCGCTTGAATCACAGTTCTTAGGCGTAGTTCAGATTGAGGAGCTGGGTTGGAAGGAGTATCGGTATTCCCTCCGTCGTTGCCGCGCGTACTATCCCCGGCCTTGCCCTCAGTAGCAGTTGGTAATGACTTAAGAGGTGCTGCGATAGCCGAAATCTGACTCATCAAAGCACCCGCACCGCCTGAGCTCTGATTACGTGATGCGTCTGGATTAGTAAGATTTCTAAGAATAGTGGCTATTCCAGGCGTTGTAAGTTGTTGATCCCGATAAGAAATCGTGCGATCACTCACCTGCGCATGCCGCAGACGAAATACACGTATTTGCTGTTCTGGCTGCGGCAAAGGCATGGTCGCCACTGCCCAAGCCACAAGATCAACATAGGACGGAGGCCCCGACACCATGGCAACCCCTCGGTCTGGTACCTCTCCCCAACCGAACTTGGTTTCCACAATACCCAAATCCGTCAATGCCTTGCGAAAATTCACTAAAGAGATTCCATTGGCGGCAATGGAACGCGTTGCATTTTCAAAGTTACGACTGACGTAAAGGGTTCCACCGTAGTAAAACCACTGTAGACCATAGGTCGATGCGAGTTGATTAAGAAACTCAGTCGGACTGGCCGTAGTCAGTTTGCCGTTAACCACGTCCCGACGGGCAGTTACTGCAGAAGATAGCTGTAACTCCAGACCAAATGTGCGGGCAAAAGACCCTAAAACTTTTGATACGTCTTGGTTATCCGCTATAAACGTAAACGTTACGTCTTGCCAAGGAACGGGAGCAGCCGTAGAAATCTGCGCTAGTGTTAACGTCAACGCCAATGTTAGGGAACCAATAATTCGTTGCAATCGACTAGGCATGGAACCCCCAATTTATAGAATACGAAAAATACGTCGCCAGTCAGCCAGCGACTTTACGAAGTTATTCAAGGAGGCTTCAAACTCATCAACGCTTGCATCAGCTGGAACCCGCTGGTGTAAAAGAATCTGTTGTCCATTTTTTGAAAGCACGGGCACATCGGCATGCGTCATCATGCGTACCGCTGAAGCCATTAAAGCGGTGCGTATCAGGTCTTCTGCATCAGCGGGCGCATCAGGAACATCGGACAGCTTACTTTCCAATATCAAATCACCATGGGGTGCCGGCCGGCAATAAATACGGTAACTACCATCAACCGAAAGAACAACAGCGCCATCTACACGATTAACCGGCGCGGCCAGTTGGAAACGTTCTGCGTAGCCAGCCAAACCAGCATGTAAGCGATCTATGATCAATTAGCACCCCCAGCAGCTTCGTTATTCGACAAGCGCCTAAGTGCCACGAGAAGCTCAGCCACCGGCTCTATCAAGTCAGAAGGAATATATTGATCAATCTTGGCAAATGACATTAACGCCCTAGCTAAATTAATATTTTGCATTACAGGAATTCCATATTGTTTTGCCATATCGACCATTTGAAATGCAACGCCGTCTTGGCCTTTGGCCAAAACAACAGGTAGAGGTGTCACTGATGGTTCGTAGTACAGCGCAATGGCTAAATGAGTAGGATTAGTAACAACAACGGATGATTTCCTGGTTTTAAGTACCATTTCACCCATTGCAATTTCCTTAGCAAGACCTTTTCTGTGACTTTTTACATGGGGATCACCTTCTAACTGCTTATACTCTTGCTTGATTTCATCCATAGACATCATCAGATTTTTACGATGCTGATAACGCTGCCAAATCAGATCGCACAGCGAAAGTGCTCCGAAGCCAATAAATGAATAAATAACCAGCGTTTTAAGCATGTCAGCAACAGCCACACCAGCCGCTGCCAGGCCACTTGCAGGTATAAGTAATAAAGGTTGCAGTGAATCTTTCAATACAAAAAAAATAATCGCACTTAAAAAACATACTTTTAAAATAGATTTAAAAAATTCGACAAAGTTTTTCATCGAAAACATTTGCTGTAAATTACTCGCAGGGTTTAATTTATCGCCTTTAGGAATAAGCGCCTTAAAAGCTAGTAATGGACCCGTCTGTATCATTTCACTAAAAATACCTATAACAATAACTAATAAAATAAACGGCAAAAGTAGTTTTACGGACATTAATAAACACTGGTCTATCGCAACCCGAACCGCATCTTTGAAGTCCATCCCATAAAGCTGCGACGGTAAAACTATCATTTCAACAAAGTTCTTAATGATTGCTTCAGCATCAGCCAGCATATAGCCTAGTAACGATCCCATTAGTAAGGTTTGAGTAAAATCCTTACTCTTGGCAACCTGTCCCTCTTCGCGCGCTTTACGTATCTTATGTTCAGTGGGTTGTTCGGTTTTTTCGCTACTCATAATTAGCCTTTATTTAAATATGGCTTGAAGTGTAGAAATTACCTGAACCGGAAGAGCGACCAACTCAACATTGACATAATTCATCAACGTAGCTGTATAAATAGCAAATACAAAAATTGCGATTCCACTTTTAATAGGCATGGCCAGAAAAAAAACCTGCAATTGGGGCACAAATCGACTCACCAAACCCAAAGCAATTTCTGCAAGAAACATAGAGAAAATAACTGGCGCGCTAAACAAAACAGCCAGCCGCATTAGTCGATCCATTAAGTCAAGTAGCAAAATAGGCATTTGATCGGTAAATGAAGGCATTAACGCAAATACGGGCCATAACACATAGCTGTCATAAATAATCTTAAGAATCATCATCATTCCACCGCTAATCAGCAGCAAAACAATACCTGCCTGGGTAAACAGCTCCCCTAACGGTGAAGAATCATGGCCGGTTAATGGATTGATACTCGATGCAATACTTGCACCTCGCTGATTATCAACATAAACACCCGTAATATCTAACGCCCAAAGCGGCAAAGAAATCATAAAACCTATCAGTAAACCAATAATCATTTCCTTAAGCAAAATAAATAAAATTGCAGCTGATGCACGGTTCGTGTTAATTACATCAGGTTCAATCAATGGAATCACAAAAATAGCTATACTAAATGCGACACCTACCCGTAATAATCCTGGAAGAGCCTGCCTGTTAAAAAGGGGTATCACAGAAAAAATAGCTAACAATCTGGGCATAGCAAAGTAACTTGCCGTTAGCCATGAAAACCCAAATTGATAGATTTCTTTTTCCATGCTATCGAACGATCAATGGAAACGTGTCAAATAATGACAACGCATAATTAAATATCTCTCCACCTATCCAACGTGATGTCAAATATAACGTAGCGCCAACTGCTATCAATTTCACGCCAAATGACAACGTTTGCTCTTGAATTTGAGTAAGTGCCTGAATCAGACTAAACAATATACCTACCAGAGAAGCTACTATGATCGGCGGCAAGGAAAGCCAAAGTGTGAGCAGCATCGCTTGAATTACATGGGTAACTAAATCTGTAATTTGCATACAGGCTGATAACCTTAATGTATATAAGTCTGCACTAAACCGTGAATCAACCTAGACCAGCCATCTATCATCACAAATAAAAATAATTTTAATGGTAACGAAATAGTTACTGGTGAAACCATCATCATTCCCATCGCCATCAAAATATTTGAAATAACCAGATCAATTACTACAAATGGTAAGAATAATAAAAATCCTATTTCAAAAGCTGCTGTTAATTCAGACACGACAAATGAGGGCATTAATATCAACATATCCTTATCCGTTGTATCGTCTGCAATTTCGGGAGGCCATAGCTTTTTAGCTGTTGATAAGAAAAAGGCTCGTTGATCGATCTTGCTATTAACAATCAAAAATTCTCTAAGTGGCTCTACCGCTTTTTTACTTACTGAAAGTAGTGCTTTTACAGAGCTTGTTGGATCCTTTTCAGCTGATACGGCATCAGCAATGCGATGACCAACCGGAACCATTACATACAGCGCCAACAACATCGATAAGGCATAAATAGCCAAATTAGGTGGCGCTTGCTGGACTCCTAGCGCATTTCGCAAAAGTGACAAGACGATGGATATTTTTAAAAATGCAGTCGTTGTTACCAAAATTAATGGAACCAAAGAAAATAATCCCAGTGCAAACGACAGCGCGACCGGATCCATAATCTTCATGGCAGCACCCCAAGAAAACTTAAGCAAACATGGGTCATAATTTGTGGCTTGAAAAACTTAAAACTGAAACCCCTGTTTGACCATCGATATCAACTAGCTCACCTTCTCCGATTATTTTTCCATTAGCGCGTATAAATACGGATTTCCTTAAATCTCTTCCTAAATCAAAAATATAACCTGGGCTTAATAAGCGGAGTTCTGCCAAACTTAACGTCCGTTCTCCCAAATCAAAAGTAAGTCGTATATCAATTTCATCTAATTGATTTTCGGAAATCTGCATTTCATCTTCGAGCATGATTTTCTCCAAGCTACTTAGTACACTTATTTTTTTACCTTCAATGTGAGCCTCGATAGCATTGCGTCGCCCAATTTTTATGTAAAAATTATTTTCGTTATATATTAAGCATTCATCAAATAGAATAACGTCATATTTTTCAATATTTTTAAAATTAGTAACGGGTAAATCTGTCCAGCCGACTACAAATTGAATCGGCACAGGAATGTCACTCCAAATAGAAATATCGCTAGACGATTTATTTATACTGCGCGCAGCATTTGCTAAAAACCCTAATCCTTTATCATCAACCCAAAGTTCTGCGTCAGTTGAATACCTATCATCTGTAATTGCAAGCTCGAACCCATGTAGATCCTCGTTTAGTAAAGCACTCTGATCCACACCGATAAAGTTAAATCGCTTACGCGTAGATTCCTCCAGCAAATCTGCCACTTCAGCAAAAGCTGCTTCATACACTAACAAACGCAGATTTTCTGGCAACGAATTTGAAAAATCTAATTGCAGCATTTGTGATCCTAGCCACCCTAACCAAGACTCATGTAATCGGATTACAATCTTGGCACCGCCCCAATCTGCTTTTAGTTGTACTCGCTCGCCTTCGGACTTATATATAGGCCGCAGCGACAAAGACCAATCTATCGCTAGGCAATTCACTTCAAGTGGGAAACGGCCTATTCCCAACTCTCGCCAGTGACCCAGTGATTCCCGATTAACTTTGCGTAGCTCTAAGGATTGCATCAGACATCTACCTATTTATTCCAGTCCGCTCGTCCCACCAGTGCATCATCCTTATGCGTACTAATTAATTGAATACGAATAGAGCGATTAAGACGGCTACCTACTTCTTTGACTAAGTCCTGTAATTGAGAGCTTAACCAATCGTTATCTTTTTGATTCTTTAGATGCAAATCAAATTGCAATCGGCCATTACGCTCAAATACAACAAGTTTTATTCCTTCAAATGCTTTTCCCTGTAAATCTAAACTTACATGCTCCGACACCTCTACAGAAATATTTATAAGCTCTTGACTCAATGCCTCTAGTAGGCACATTTCATTATTTGTTACTTGCTTTATAGGTAGCGATACATATTCCTCATGAATATCTGCGCTTTTTGATTTTCCTTGCTTCTCCGACCCATCTAGTAATGCCTCAAGCTTTTCTACATCTGAACGCAACGCGACACTTAAATAATTTATATTCATCGGGTCATGCCCACCCACCTGCAAATAGATAGGTCCGAGATCGATTACTAAGGGTGATCGACGGCTCATGCTGTGACTCCTCAATAAAACTCCAACTCTTCAGTAGAATCTTCGCCATCGATTTGACGTTTACTTGCCACCTCTTCTAATTCAAGATCTTCTTTTTGTAGTAACTCTGCTAGCTTTTCTGAATCAATGGTTTCTTTAATTTCAGTAAATTTTTGACGCATTTGCACCGCTCCCCTGTGTACCGCCTTTGCCATGTCAAGCTCATCAGAAGCGATATCCCGCTCTTCCTTTATTTTTTCGAGTTCATTTTCTAGCTGCAAAGTTTTCTCCGCCATTAAGTCAATATCTAAAGTTACAGAGTTAATGTCTTTTAAAAGAACTATTCTTGTACAAAGATCATCGTAAAGCGCTTTTTCACGAGCTATGCAATCTTTTTTGTGTTCACGTAATACTTTTCTTGCTTGTTCCAATGATTTCTCAGCCTCAATAAATTTTACTTTTGCCTTAATCATTGCCAATTCCGCTTTTTCCTCACGGAAAATTTTTATTCGAACTAAATCATTAATGACATCCATAACGTTTGATTTATTTATTGATATACCGAGACTTAGTCACGTAAACACAACATCTTGTCAGTGTGTAACGTATTTTTCAGAAGGGTTCCAAGATACGATTAAATAAGTTTTTTATGAGAAACAATTTTTAAAGATCATTTGTCGATCGTTGTATCTAGCAGACAGATTTTTGTTACATGAAATGACGGTAGATAATTACTCTCATGATTATTTGATTAATTTCTCATTTCACAACAATACTGAATCAGCAGAAATTCAAATAAATCTATATATTGCTAAGTAAT
>Ga0315899_10008506_pt1 | contig 11004 bp, 5 predicted proteins | sample LakEriMetagenome_2_FD_203518 | JGI IMG/M metagenome (GOLD analysis project Ga0315899, IMG submission 203518) | Freshwater fungal communities from buoy surface, Lake Erie, Ohio, United States - Buoy 4 MA112 | ecosystem: Environmental > Aquatic > Freshwater > Lake | place: USA: Lake Erie, Ohio...
GCCAGTATCCTCTCGAATTTGGCATTCGCTCAGCGAGAGGTTAAACAGTCGGAACTCTCTCCCGTCAAACTCTTTGAGGTCGATCGCTACAGTGAGGGGGTCGTGTTTGATCGAGATGGTCACGGGTACATATCTTGGGATAAAACGATTACGAAATTCACACTCAAGGGTGAAACAACAACTTTTGCCGTCACCGGTGCACCGAATGGTCATAAAATATTAGCAGATGGGACTCATCTCGTGTGCGATGCCAGTCAACATGCTGTTCTCAAACTCGACGCCAGCGGTAAGATGCTGGAGCCAGCATCCAAATCGTGTAACGGCAAACCGCTTCGAGGCCCCAACGATTTGACTTTAGATCCCGCTGGTGGTTTTTACTTTACCGATCCTGGTGAGTCGAGTGCCGAGAATCCTATTGGAACCGTGCATTATGTCGATCCCGCTGGTGTAACGCACTTGGTAGCAGACAAACTGGCGTTCCCGAACGGAATCGTTCTAACCGAGGATGGCAAAACGTTGTTAGTGGCAGAAAGCCAACGCAATCGTGTTCTAGCCTACCCCGTCGTGAGCCCAGGCAAAGTCGGAGCGATGTCGGTATTCGCTGATCTTCCTAAAAGCGCGTCGGGTAAATGGGAAGACAATCAACCTGACGGGATGTGTCTCGATGCACAAGGGAACCTTTATGTGGCTCATTATGGCATGAAACAGGTTCAAGTCCTCGATCCAAAGGGAAAGCTGATAGGACAGTATGACGGTGGTAATCAACTGACGAGCAATGTGGCCTTTGGAGGCCCGCAGCGCGATCAACTCTTCGTAACGGGCAGTATTAAGTTCGATGGTACGCCAGGCGCTGTCTTTCGACTCGACATCAAAACGGTTGGTCGGCCCGTGTTGCCACAAAAGTAATCGACCTCGAGCCGTAACTTGGCAATCATATCGATCACAATCCGAGTGTAATCTCGCGACTGGAATCGAAACGGGATAGTTAGCGACCGTAGAATGGGCACTCCTGCCCGTTCGTAAATTGGGCACTCCTGACGCGCCCGGCAAAAGTCCCAACACCTCACTACCTAGCACATCATGCAGTAGCAGCAGATGGCCAGTCCCTACAGTATGTTGTACAGGCAAATGTACTAAAAACACTTGTGTCGGGCGCGTCACTCCTGCCCGTTTCATGGCGCAGAAGTCGGACATGAGTGTCCAATCTACTTTTAAAGCAACAAGCCCTCACGCTGCGGGTTTTGAAGTTGCGCAGTAACTGGTCTTCGGGCCAAAGGCCTTACGTTTGCCTAGCCCAGGCAGAAGGCCAGGCTAGGTAAACGAACTGGGCTTTGCACCTAAATCCAAAATAGCGCAACTTCAAAAAGCGTCAACGCAGGATCGCTGGGCGTGCGGTTAAGCTAAGAAAGTTTGTGAGTAGCTTCAAGCCGTTGCCTTGGCTCTTCTCTGGGTGGAATTGCGTTGCCATCATGTTGCCGACGCGGACCGCTGCGCAAAAACTGTGGCCGTACTCGCAATATAACCAAACACAACTCGGATCGTCCGGTACTACATAATAGCTGTGTACGAAATAAAAGAACGCTTGATCGCCAATACCTTGTAGCATCTCGTCATCGTGTTTGGTCGAGCAAACTTGATTCCAACCCATGTGCGGTATCTTGCGATGTTCCAACTCTGGATGACCTTCGTTGCGAAATCGAATGACTCGACCAGGCAATATCGATAATCCCTCGTGCCGACCACCTTCTTCGCTGTAATCAAACAGCAATTGCATTCCAAGGCAGATGCCTAGAAACGGACGATCGGAACGAATCCAATCCTTGATCCACGGAACAAGATTGCGTTGTTTAAGTTCCCGAATCGCATCACCTATGGCACCAACGCCCGGCAAAATCAAATGAGACGCTTTGTCTAACTCAGATGGATCGCTTGACACGATTGCTGTGGCACCGATCTTTTCAATCGCCTTCGCAACGCTACGAAGGTTTCCCATTTGATAATCAATGATACCGACCGTTAAGCTCATATTCTCTTCTTGTTTGTTTTAGGCGATTAAATCGGTTAACGCGCCGTCGCCGCAAAACTCTGGGTTCCCAAACGACTTGACCGGAATTCCCATCGCCTCGCTGAAACTCATTAACAGCCTATTGTGGGGTGCATCTCGGTAATCCAAAGCTCGACCCATTTTGAAGCCACATCCCTCGCCCACTAAAACGAATGGAATATTGTTTCTGGTGTGCGAGTTTCCTTTTCCTAATTCATTGGTCCAGACCAACGTGGTATTATCGAGCAACGATCCGCTTCCGTCTGGTTCAGGCGTCTCGGCCAATCGCTTGGTCAAATACGCAACTTGCTCGCAATACCAGGTGTTTATCTTGATTAGCTTCTCGTAGGCATCTTCGTTCGAATCGGGTTCGTGGGACAAGTGATGATGTCCTTCGGAGATATCCAGCCATCGCATTTTGGGCTCGCCCACCGAATTGGTGATTTGGAATGTTGCGACCCGGGCAAAGTCGGCCACGAAGCTGCTGACCATCATGTCCATCTGCATTTTGCTAATCTGAGGCATGTTGTCGTTCACTTCGTCGACGTTGGCTGGCAAAACAGGAACGGCATGGCCCACCGTCTTGGTTTTTTCCTTGAGTTCATTTTCCATTTGAAGCTCTGTTTCCAACTCGCGAACCATTTCTAAATGGCTTTGCAATATGCGACGATCTTCGACACTGACCATTTGCTCGACCCGTTTAAAGTCTGCCACGAGATCATCTAAGACACTGCCGAGCAGTTCTCGGTTCTTAGTTTGGCCATAAAGTTTATCAAACATTTGGTAGGGGTTATCGATCGGAGCGACGGGTTGATTCGGTCCGGAGTACGATAGCCGGGTCCACGTGTCGGCGCGTTTGGGGACCATGACACCAAATTCTAGGGAACCGAATCGTGTCTGAGTTTCCGGGTTCGCTTGGAGATGATTTTTTATGTGCTGATCGATGGAGATCCCTTTGGACCAACCGGCGGGAGTATCCGAGCCTCCTTGGACGTCACCCGGAAACAATTCGATGCCTGTCAACAAGCAACCGATGCCCCGCATGTGCCCATCGCCGTCTCCGTTGATTTTGTTACAAACTCCATGCAATGTGAGCATTCGGTTTTTGAAATCCGCAAGGGGCTGCAAGATTCGTTTGATATCAAAATCACTACCGAGCGTGTCGGGCCAAAAATGCTTGGGGACAACGCCGTTGGGACTGAAGATGAAAACTAGGCGTTTTTTCTTGGGGGTGCCTAAAGCGGCAGCCCAGCCCAGGCTAGGCAAGTTTAATAGATAGTTGGCCGCGGCCGCGCTGACGCCAGTTTTAAGAAGGAACTCACGTCGTGAAGAAATGGACTTCATTGCGTTTCCTCGTTTTGGGAAGGTGGGTTGTTAGGAGGGGAAGTAACCGGTGGGGCGGGTGTCGATGCAATCACCGCGATGTCTGCGATTAATCGCCGCATATTGTATCCGCTCGCGACGAAGCTTTCAGCTAGTTTTTCTGACGTTTCCAGCCCAAAAGCTGCGGGTGGCTGCTTCACAAAGTACTGAAACGCGCGGTTTACGAAAGATTGAACGGTATCGGGGGATTTGGCGAGATAATCCGCCAAGTCGGCGGCATTGGTAAACGCGACCCTCGCATCGTCCCGACTTAGATAGCCTCCGCTCGTATCAAGGGGTTTTTCTCGTTCCGCGGTTCGGAATCGCCCAACAGCGTCATAGCTTTCCAGAACGAACCCTAACGAATTGATCTTGGAGTGGCAAGCTTGGCAGTTTTGAGGGCTGGTCTGTAGGTTCACCCGCTCCCGAGTCGTTAGATCGGGATGTAAATCGGGACTGAGTGGTGCAAACGCATCCATCGGTGGTCGAAGCGTTCGGCCCAATACGAAGCGGATCAGGAAGATGCCACGGTGGATGGGGGATGTCGTGTCGTGATAAGCGAGCCTACTCATTAGATACGGGTGAGTCAAAACACCATGACGATTTGGATCCCCCTGGGCCGTACGATAAAGTCCTGGTTTGTCTTCCGATGGTTTCCACGACTCGCCATAAAAACTCTCGATTCGTTTGGTTGTATAGCTCCAGTCGGCCGTCAAAAGCTGCCGGAAATCGGATCCTTCACTGGTGATGCATTCGTTGATGAATGCATCGAGGGAGGAACGAAGGTCTTGAGTCAGTGCGCCGTCGAAGCCGGGATAGAGCTTTTCATCTTTTGCCATATCTTTGGTCTGCGTTAGATTCAGCCACTCGACGATCAGTCCTCGGAGTTTGTTTGTTCCTCGATCGTCAGTCATTAATCGATTTGCCGCCGATCGAATCTGTTCCTGGGTTGTCAGTTCACCCTTTTCGATTTGCTTGAGCAGCCAATCATCAGAGGGGAGAGAGTCATGGAGAATCAACGAGAGTCTGTTTGCTGATTGCTGGGATGGCGAGCTTTGAGCATCGAGAAGCGGATAAAGGAATCGCGGCGACTTAAGACCGAGCAACATGACTTTGCGGATAGCCTCGGAATCGTCTTCGGTTTCATTCAATTGCTGGTCAACATAAACGTTTGCCGTCTCATCGGTCAAACCACCTCGGAAGGCCACTTGCAGGAGATCTCGTAGCATTGCCTTTAGTGCAGCCCGACCCTCGACCCCTTCTTCTTTCTTTTTCTTGCTATAGCGGGGGTAGATTTCTTCCGAAACGATATCGGCAAACTCGATGGATGCCTTGGTGATCGACTGATCCCAATCGCGGTTGACGGATATGCCTCTTTCGTAACCGTAAGTTCGATCGTCAGGTGGTAGTTCTGTTTGCAAAGAGAATACACCTGGCCCAGAGTTCGGCAGCAAATTCTGTTTGGGGATGATCTCTTCAACGCCACCAGGGGGAACCCAGGAAAGCGAGACCACGGCCGGCGGCAATTCCGTTTTTCGTTTGCGTTGAATAAAGTCAATTTTGAAGGGATACGAACGGCCGCCGACTAGATAAATACGTTCTCGGAACTCGGTTTTATCGCCTGATTGAACATGGTTGTCGATGAACAGTCGGCCGATCTTCCCAAAGTCCATTTTGAACGAGCAAGTGCTACGCATAACAATTTCGTACACGCCTGAGCGGTCGACTTTAAGGGAACCCTCCCAATAGATATAAAACGAATCGGCTTCGATTCCTTCTCCAGGGCTGTTGCGTCCAAAGTCGAATTGAATCGTATCGTCGCGACGTTCGATTTTTAGTTGTTCTTTATTCCACCGATCACCGGCAAAGTAGAGTCCCTTGACACCGCGTTCAGCGTTGGGGCCAGCTCGCCAATCGAATTTGCCGTACAAATCCGCTAAGCTTTGACGTAGCTGTTCGGCTGTTAGTCTCGAGAATGCTGATTTCGGCGGCGACAAACGTCGCTGAGCCTCCTCGCTGTAGAATGCGTCGTTGATATAAAGTGCGACGGCTCGCGCATCCTCGCCAACACAGGAAGACGGATCCCCCTCTGGCATCGTCTCGTCAATAGTCTTGGTCAACTCGCTAATCGTGGCATCGCCGATGAGCGCTTCTGGGTAGCTTCCCGAGACCCCTTCACCCTTTTCGCCATGACAGGAGCTACATTGCTCGCGGTAAATTTGTCCACCACGCGCGATCAGTTGGCTTTTGGAATCTGGGTCTAGTTGCTCCTGAGCAAAGATGGCAGCTGAGTTCAGCAATCCGGAAATGAGAGATACACGAATGAGGTTCAAGCAAATGGTGAGCATCCGCTTGGAGCTGCCTTTAGAATGGTCGCTAGTGCCAAGACTAAGTACCGAAGATTGCTTGAAAACGCAAACTGTGGTTGTCGCAATGCTCATATCAGCATCTCGCTTTTAAAGAATCAACGTCTGCCAGTCGAGGCAAACAAGTCCAGCTTTTCTTAAATGGGCCGTCTCAGTAGATTTCATTTTCTAAAACGAATCTGCCAAAACTGTGTTGCAATCCAAGGGGTGTTGCAATTCGGTAGGAATCTGTCTCGTTTCGAGACAAACGTGATACGGCGGGATTGGGGCATGGCCCACAACGACTAATAGTGTAGCCAACCTAGGAATTCCAGAAAATGCAAATTCCCTTGATTTGCAAAGCAACACTTCGTTTTTCTAGACTAGTCATGCATTTTTTACAATAAATGACAGCGACGGATGGAATCACTGTTCGGGACTTTGCATCCATGGACGAGGAAACCGGATTCCAGGATAGGGAGGTCTTATGGACGAGGTCGAATTTTGTCCATTTGCGGGTCAAACGGCTGTTCTTGGCAACAATGGGGCCAATGACGCCGGTTTTGGCCCGACAGTTGCAGTTCTATTGGAACCTGTGATCCGTTACGGAAAAGGCACCCCATCGTTAAGCATTGAGCGAACCGACGGTCAACTCAATGCGTCTACGAAAGAAGAGATTTCAAATTTTTTCAGGGGGAATGGACCGAACGAGTCACTTGGTTGTGCGATTGTTATCAGTACCAACGGTTTGAAGCCAACGGTGCTACGAACTATCCGATTGATACGAGTACTTTAGGCTCAATGAGTGAGCTAAGTCCTTACAGCGACGTCGAGCACAGCGGTTGGGAACCGCACGGATCGAAAGAGACCGACAACGCAGCAGGGAGCAGAAACTATGAACAATGACTACCGAATCGTTTTACTTCGCGAACTACGTGACCAGCAAATCAAATTCACTCCACGAGGGAAGCGGATTGAGCAAGCGGATCGCGCGGAGAAACTTTTGTCAGAGATTGACCCGGCACGTGAGTACCCCTTCGACTTTTTGTTTTATCGCGTCACGGACGTACGACCAGACAGTACGGGATATCGCTTAGTCAAAGGGACCGACGCTGTTCACGATCTGCGTTTGTTCGTGGAGGATATCACCGACTCCATGAACTTGCGACTCGACGAAGCTTCCGAGCCCGTCCATACCGTTGAGGATCTTAGCAAGATGTTCAACGTTTCGACGAAGACTATTTCACGCTGGCGTGATCAAGGTCTCGTGTCGCGACGGTTTTTGACCGAGGGACGCAAACGAGTTGGTTTTTTGCATTCGAGCGTTGAGCGGTTTGTGTCCCAAAACAAATCCCGCGTAAAACGAGGAGAGCGATTTAGCCAGCTGTCGGATGCTGAACGAGACGACATCATCGATCGCGCCCGGAGAATCGCATCCATTGGAGCCAATCTTTCCGAGGTTGCCCGTACTGTTGCGAGGGAAGTCGGACGAAGCACCGAAACCATTCGTTACACCATCAAAAAATTTGACCAACAACACCCGACCATGGCTGTATTCCCAGAACAAAGAGACGTTCTGTCTGAGGAAGATAAACGAGCAATCTATCAACAACACCATCGAGGAGTTTCGACCGTGATACTTGCAAAACGATACCGACGGACTCGCGGCAGCATTATTCGTATCCTCAATGAGCAACGTGCTGCCAAGATCATGGAATTGCCTCTCGATTACATCCCGAACGAGATTTTCGAATCCGAAAATCTCGTTGAGGAAATCATGGGGCCAATGCCTATTGCAAGTGAACCAGTTCGCAAGATGAAGTCGCCAAGCGGACTCCCCGCATACCTGGCTTCGCTTTACGAAAATCCATTGCTGACCCGTGAGCAAGAGTACCACCTGTTCCGAAAGATGAACTACCTCAAGCACAAGGCCTCGAAACTACGAGACAGCTTGAACTTAAAAGCACCCATTATTTCGGTCATGGAGCAAATCGAGAGTTTGTATGAGCAATCGGTTGACATGAAAAACCAAATTGTTCAAGCAAACTTGAGATTGGTAGTCTCGATTGCCAAGCGTCACATGGCTCCCAATGATGATTTCTTTGGACTCATCAGTGATGGAAACATGTCACTCATTCGCGCTGTTGAGAAATTCGATTACTCCCGTGGTAACAAGTTTAGCACGTATGCATCGTGGGCTATTATGAAGAACTTTGCCCGGACAATTCCAGGCGAATTCAAGCACCAAGATCGATTCAGAACCAGCTCGGAAGAAGTGTTTGACTTGCAACAAGATTCGCGAGCCGACCATTTTGCTGCTGAACTCGATCAAGCGACCCGAGCGGATCAAATCCAAAAAATCCTGCATAAGCTTGATCAACGTGAGCAGCAAATTATCGTTCGCCGGTTTGGACTCGATCATCGTTTCGAACCTCTCACGCTTAAAGAGGTAGGCGAAGCAATGGGGGTTACCAAGGAACGAGTGCGACAAATCGAAGCCCGTGCGTTGAACAAGCTTCGAGCTGCTGCAAGCGAAGCAAAAATCGACGCCCCCGAGTGATAGGGTTGTATCAAGTCAACAAAATCGACGAGCCAAAGTAGTATTGCCCCCTACTTTGGCTCGTTTCGTTTAATCTCCTCTTGAATGCCTCGTCCGATCGCCTTGATTTATTCAATGTTGCGGATTCCGGTGCGTCTTGATTTACGGCACATTTTCCAGTCGCATTCTGCGGCGGGCTCTCGGGAATGCTATATTGGAACGGCGTCGGTTTCGAACCAACCCTTAAAAACTTATCCCATGCGATTTGGTGCCTTCATTCTTATCTTAGCGGTCTGCCTCTTTTCGGAGAGAGTGGTCCAGACCTTTGCACAAGATGCTATCCCAACGGTGAATGAGGCCCGCGAGTTTCTTCGCAAAGGGGATTACGATCGATGCATCGAGGTGGCTCAGAGTCAAGTCGATCGCAAGGTCTGGAATGAACGCTGGCCCGAGTTGCTCCTCGAGGCACAGTTGATACGCGGCCAATACGAAGGAGCCTATGCGAATTGGCTCAAGGCCATCGAACAGTTCCCGGTGAGCCTCCGATTACGCCTGCAGGGCATTGAGGTATGCCGCTTCAACAATCTCGATGCCAAAGCTCGTGAACAAATAGAGTTAATCGATGAAATGCTCAGTCGCATGCCGGCCCGCTACACTGGTTCCACTGAGTTGATACCTCTCGGCGAGTACTTTCTTCTTGTTGGGGAAGATCCTAAAGAGGTTCTCAAAAGCTGTTTTGATCAAGCGCTCAAGATCAATCCTTCATTAACGGCAGCTCATGTGGCAACCGCTCGTATGGCTCTTTCCAAAAACGATTTCAAGGTAGCAGCACAAGCCACCGAGAAAGCACTCAAGCAAGACCCAGCCGATCCCGAGATTTTTTACTTGGACTTTATGGCTTGGCGATCATCGGATCCAACACGGGCCACCGCGAGCTTGGCAAGATCACTAGATCTAAATCCCAATTTTGTTCCTAGCATTCTCTCCATGGTGGAATCTAGGATGAATGAAGAACAATACGCGGAAGCGGAGGAGCTTCTCAAGTCGATCGAAAAAATCAACTCGAGACACCCTAAGCTATGGTCACTGCGTGCAGCCATCGCTCATCTCGAGGGAAGATACGAGCAGGAAGGCGAGTGTCGAGCCCAAGCTCTCAAGACGTGGGCACTCAATCCGGACGTCGATCATCTCATCGGTAAACACTTGGCCCTCCATTATCGCTTTGTCGAGTCGATCACGTACCAGAAACGATCCCTAACCATGGATGCTGGCTACGTTCCCGCTATGGGGCAGTTAGCCCAGGATCAATTGCGAGCGGGACAAAATGACGAGGGCTGGACTATGGTCGAACAAGTCCGAAAGAAGGATCCTTATGATGTTACGATCTATAACCTTAAACAACTGCAACAACGACTCGACAGCCTCGAAACCTTAAAAGCTCCCGGCTTTATCATTCGTATGGATAAGAAAGAGGCCAAGATCTATGGTCCAGAAGCTATCTCGCTTTTGTCTGAAGCACGCGACGTGCTAACGAAGAAGTATAGCGTCACCCTCGAGGAGCCAATCTATGTCGAGATCTTTCCTAAACAAAAGGACTTTGCCATTCGGACTTTCGGTCTGCCCGGCGGCGAAGGTTTTCTTGGCGTCTGCTTTGGTCGATTGATCACCGCGAATTCTCCTGCTGCTCTCCAAGTGAAATCGAATTGGAAGTCGGTGCTTTGGCATGAGTATTGTCACGTCGTGACGCTCAACAAAACGAAAAACAAAATGCCACGCTGGCTTTCCGAGGGGCTTTCTGTCTATGAAGAGCGACAGAGAGACAACCGTTGGGGGCAATCCATGGATCCAACCTTTCGAGAGATGATTCTCAGCGATGAAGACTTTATTCCCGCCAGCCAATTGAGCAGCGGATTCTTGAAACCCAAGACTCCGATGCATCTTCAATTTGCGTACTATGAGTCATCCCTGGCTGTGGAGTACATGATTGAATCGCACGGTATGACTGCTATGTTGCGATTGCTCGATGATTTAGCTTTGGGGATTCCCACCAAAGATGCCTTGTTGCGTATGGTCGGTTCGTTGGAAACTCTCGATGCTGGCTTTGAACAATACGCACGTAAGAAAGCCAATGAGTTTGGGGCGGGCGTGGACTGGTCAAAACCTAACGCCGAGACAGCCCTGCAATGGGAAACGGAGCATCCGGAAGCGTATGCACTGACTCTAAAACGTACGGCCGAAGCGGTGAGACAAAAGAAGTGGGATGAGGTAATCCTCTTAGCGGAAAAACTCAAGTCGGCTTGGCCCCAAGATAGTCGCGACGATGGATGTTATGCATTGTTGGCGACCGCTTATCGTGAAATGGGAAAACTGGAGGAAGAACGAGCGTCGCTGGTGAGCTTGATACAGCATGCTGGCGCACCGTTTGATGCATTAGCCCGGTTGATTACGATCGATAAGGAACGAGAGGACTGGCAGTCGATCGCTCAATGGACCGAGATCCAACACGCGATTCAACCCATGCGATTCGACGTTCAGGAAGCCCGTGCATTGTCTAACGAACAGATTGATGCACATGAGCAAGCTTTGTATGCGTGGACGGCCTGCTACGAACTAGATCCAACCGATCCGGCTATGATCAATTACAAAATAGCTTTTAACCTATCGAAACTCGGGCGTCTGGATGAAGCACGGTCGAGGGTCTTGATGGCATTGGA
>Ga0315899_10008509_pt1 | contig 11003 bp, 8 predicted proteins | sample LakEriMetagenome_2_FD_203518 | JGI IMG/M metagenome (GOLD analysis project Ga0315899, IMG submission 203518) | Freshwater fungal communities from buoy surface, Lake Erie, Ohio, United States - Buoy 4 MA112 | ecosystem: Environmental > Aquatic > Freshwater > Lake | place: USA: Lake Erie, Ohio...
AACAACGGTAAAGTTGCATACTGCAAAATGTATCATGTAAACGGGAAGCTGGAAGCACAAGGGAAATACGTTGGGCAGCAGAAGGACAGTACGTGGTTGTTCTATAATATGGACGGAATGCTGATTTCCGAAGAAGGTTATAAGTTGGGAAAGAAAGAAGGACGCTCAGTTGTTTATCATGCCGGAACCAAACAAGTTGCAGAAGAAAAGACCTATAAAAACGGTTTGGAAGAAGGAAAATGGGTACAGTATTTTGCGGATGGAAAATTAAAAGCAGAAGGAACATATGTTGCGGGAAACATAGAAGGACGTGCAACCTGGTATTACCCGGATGGACGAATCAACATTATGGGTAATTATCAGCACGCGGTTAAGCATGGAGTTTGGATGTATTACAATGCTGATGGTTCCGTGAAAGGTAAAGAAGTGTGGGAGTTGGGGAAACTAAAAAGTCAGGAGCAATTGATAAAGCCGGAGGATGTTAACGTGATTAAAGAACAACAGCAAGATCCGCAACACAATCCGGGAGGAGGAAATTAAAGTGAGCAAAAAAGGAAAAGTGCTGGTAGCTATGAGCGGCGGAATTGATAGTTCCGTTACTGCTTTGATGTTACACGAGCAAGGATATGAAGTTATCGGTATAACCATGAAAACATGGGATTACGCGACTTCAGGAGGAGGAAAAAAGGAAACAGGTTGTTGCAGTCTGGATTCTATCAACGATGCACGCATACTGGCGGTGAACTTGGGTTTCCCGCATTACATACTTGATATTCGTTCGGAGTTCGGCGATTTTATCATCAATAATTTTGTGGACGAATATCTGGCCGGACGCACTCCAAATCCTTGCGTGTTGTGCAATACACACATTAAATGGGAAGCGTTGTTAAAGCGTGCCGATCAATTGGAATGTGAATTTATCGCTACGGGACATTACGCGCAGGTGCGCCACGAAAACGGACGTTATGTGATTTCCAAAGGATTGGATGAAGCAAAAGATCAATCGTATGTGTTGTGGGGTTTGTCGCAAGAAAGTTTAAAGCGCACCATTTTTCCATTGGGCGGTTATCGTAAACAACAAATTCGCCAAATGGCTGCTGATGCCGGTTATCAGGAGTTGGCCAACAAGAGCGAGAGCTACGAAATTTGCTTTGTTCCTGATAACGATTATCGGGCTTTCTTAAAACGACGCAATCCGGAACTGGAAGCTAAAGTAGACGGCGGAAATTTTGTTTTGCCTGATGGCTCTGTTGTAGGTAAACACCGCGGTTATCCGTTTTACACCATTGGTCAGCGAAAAGGATTGGAAATTGCATTAGGACAACCCATGTTCGTTACACAAATTGATCCTGAAACAAACACAGTCGTTATCGGCACCAAAGAAGACCTGGAAAAGCAGGAGATGTTTATCCGCGATTACAACTTGGTAAAGTATGTGCAGCTTCCTGAAAATTTTGAAGCGTTAACCAAGATTCGTTACAAAGATCCGGGTACAATAGCTACCATTAACACCGAAGGCAATCGATTGAAAGCCTTATTCCATGCACCTGTTATGGGTGTTGCTCCGGGACAATCAGCTGTGTTTTACGAGGGAAATGATTTGGTTGGTGGTGGATTTATTGATCGACCACGGCCTATTAACGTGAATCACAATTGATTTGAAGTGCGGTTTGTTGTAACTTCGGTATATGATTCGAAGTTATGTCGTCTTTCTTATAACAAGCATATTACTTGTCGCTTGCGAAAAAGATCAACCGGTACCTACGGATCCGGGTTATGATTATTTCCCAAACCAATTAGGACATTACTGCATTTACGATGTCGATTCCACAGTCTATGATGACTTTACTGGTGATACGTTTAATTTTCATTATCAGGTGAAAGAAGTTATAGAGTCATACTTCACAGATAATGAAGGTAGGACCGCAATGCGCATTGAACGTTATCGTCGCGATTATAATGATTCTATTTCAATTAATGATGTTCCGTGGCACCTGAGTCGTATTTGGTCCTTCACACGCACTAATGACCGTGCTGAGAAACTAGAAGAAAATATTCGTTACGTGCGATTGGCATTTCCTGTCAAGAATGCCAAGTATTGGAATGGTAATTCTTTTAATAATCAGGAAGAATGGAATTATAAATACATTTCGAGTGATGTTCCCTATAGTTTAAATAATATGATTTTTGATTCTACACTTGCCGTCCAGCAGATACGTCGTATTAATGCAATTGAACATCGGGAGTATGTTGAGCTTTACGCAAAACACGTTGGACTTATTGAAAAACGTGTAATTGATGTAAAAGACAATGCGGTAAATTTATCTGTTCCACTTTTGGATCGCATTGAAAGTGGTGTTATTTACTCTATTCGGTTAATAGAATATCGTCACTAGTAGCTTTATGAAAAAATATGAGCGGTTATTAATTGTTGTCGCTATTCTGATTTCCGAAATGGTTGTTGCGCAAAGTCCGGTAAAGTATTGGATTCAATTCACCGATAAAGGCAATAATCCGTATTCGCTTTCCAATCCTTCCGCCTATTTATCAGCAGATGCCATTCAACGCCGGACGAATTTCAACATTGCCCTGGATTCGGCAGATTTACCGGTAACTCCAAGTTACATCACGGCGGTAGCGCAAACCGGCATTACGGTTCGTGCTGTATCTAAATGGTTAAACGGAGTTGTTATTATTACATCGGACACCGCTGCGTTAAACCAAATCAATCAATTGCCATTTGTGCAGGCTTTAAATACGGTTGGATTGAGAACTTCAATAACTACAAGCGACAAGTTTGCAGATGAAACATTTGAAGAAGTTCAGCCGGAAACAGAACGTAATGCGACAGTGCATACTACGATGCTGAATTACGGTCAGTCCTACAATCAGGCAGAAATGATTGGTGCGGTTTGTTTGCACAATAGTGGTTACAAAGGTCAAGGAATGGTCATCGCTGTTATTGATGCCGGATTTTGGGGTGTAGATACGATGCGTATTTTCGATTCGTTATGGGCCAACAACAGAATTTTAGGTACACGAGATTTTGTAACCGGCGATACCATGGTGTTTGAAGACAATACACACGGCATGATGGTACTTTCATGCATGGGCGGTTATCTCGACGGGCAGCTTGTAGGAACAGCGCCTGAAGCGTCCTATTGGTTGTTGCGAAGTGAAGAAGCGGCAACAGAATATATCGTGGAAGAATATTTTTGGGCAGCAGCAGCTGAGTTTGCCGATAGTGTAGGAGCTGATTTGATTAACTCTTCATTGGGTTATACAACTTTCGATGATCCTGCACAAAATCACACCTACCAGGACATGAACGGAAATGTGACACCATGTTCACGTGCAGCTGATTTCGCAGCTTCCAGAGGATTACTGGTATGTAACAGCGCAGGAAATTCAGGTTCTAACTCATGGTTTTACATAGGTGCGCCGGCCGATGCCGATAGCATTCTTGCAGTTGGTGCTGTGGATGCTTCGGAGCAATATGCCTCATTTAGCTCTCGTGGACCTTCGTCCGATGGACAAGTGAAGCCGGAATGCGCTGCTCAGGGACAAGCTACTATTGTTGCTAATCCGACGAATGGCGGTGTAATGGGAGGGAACGGCACTTCTTTCGCTTCGCCGGTATTGTGTGGTGCTGTGGCTTGTTTGTGGCAGGCGCATCCGAATTTAACGAACATGGATATTCGTGAGGCGGTGTTGTTGAGCAGTCACCTTTTCTTCAATCCGGATACGTACTTGGGATTCGGAATTCCTGATTTGTGTGCGGCCAATTTAACTCTGGACGCATCACCGATTGCAAATACAGAGAATGATGTGTTATACGACGTTAAACCCAATCCTTTTACTGCAGATTTTTCGTTCAGCTATTATTCTTTGTACAACAAAGATGTTACTGTGCGCTTAACAGATATTACAGGACGTGTGGTGTTAGAACAGACCATGCAAGCCGCAGGTTCTTCCGTGAATCGGTTTGTGATAAATACCAACGGCATTGCTGAAGGCGTTTATACGCTTTCTGTTATCAGTTTCGATCAGGTGCTTTCCGAAAAAATTATCAAGCAGTAATTACGCTGCTTTGTGTTCTTTAAAGATTCTGTTCAGCCAGCGCAACATCATGAAAATTGCGACTGCGGCTAATATCAGCAGCACGAAATTTACCAGAAAGTAATACGTTTTGTTGTCGTACTTGTCCCACATCGTTGCAAGAATCCCCGACAACTTGTTTCCAATGGAAGTCGATAAAAACCACCCGCCCATCATCAAAGCTGTTAATCGTGCCGGACTAAGTTTGGAAACCAAACTCAATCCCATAGGGCTCAGGAATAACTCACCAACAGTAATCACTCCATACGACGCAATCAACCACCACGGACTTGCCTTCTCCGCGCCATTATGACAATAAGCTACAGCCCCCACCATTACAAGTGTTGATAAAGCACTCACAACAAGTCCCCAGCCAATTTTGGCAGGCGTTGTCGGTTCTTTCCCGCGCTTACGCAAGAACACAAAAAACATGACCACGAGCGGCGTAAGTACAACTACCCAAAACGGATTCACGGACTGGAACAATTCCGTGCTGATGAGCGGAAGTTTTTCTCCTTCTGCAGGTCGCTGTGCTAATGGAACATTTTTAAAATAATCCGGTGTGCCGATAGCTTTAATGGGCTTTTCGTTTTCATCTTTTATTTTTCGGAATTGTTCGTCGGTCAGCATCACTGAATCGGTTTTCATTTCCACGTTTTGTACGAGGAATAATTTTTCGGCAGGCTTCACCATTGCAGCCGGCATTTCACGATCGGTATAATATTCTGCCCACGTGGTCAGCGCAGTACCATTTTGTTTAAATACCGCCCAGAAAATGATCACCACCCCGAAAATTGCAAGCATGGCACCAATCGGCTTTTTTTCCTCTGGACTTGATTTTTTCCATAGTGAAAAGTAGAAATATGCCACCGGCAATGAGCCGAAGATGAAAGCATCCGTCGAATCACTTCCGAAAATAGAGCCCGGAATTAACCAGCCTACAATTCCTGCCGCAACTGCCGGAACGATTGTCAATCCTAAAATGCGCGACAATGGCTGGTCTTCGGGTTTTGCAGGCTTTAATACATCGGCATGTTTGTAATGCTTCATTCCGGCCCAGAAAATAATTACTCCGATAAACATCCCGATTCCCGCCGCAACAAAAGCGTAGCCCCAACCATAGTTGTTGCGCAAAGCAGCAGCAAAGAAATTACAGATCAAGGCACCAATATTAATGCCCATGTAGAAAATGTTATAGCCGGCATCTTTCAGAGAAAGGTATCGGTCTTCATTGTACGTGTTACCCAACAATGTGGAGATGTTCGGTTTGAAGAAACCATTACCAAGAATGATCAAAACCAATGCTGTGTAAAAAGCAAATTCACCTTTCACTGCAAGTAAACAGTATCCCGCGCCCATCAGCAAACCTCCAATGGTTATGGACAATCGATAACCCAAAACACGATCTGCCAAAAGGCCGCCAAGAAAAGGCGTTAAGAATACCAGTGCAATGAATGTTCCGTAAATATCCGAAGCCTGACTGCGCTCCATGCCCCAACCACCGGTTTGCGTATCGGTAAGGTATAAGACGAAAATTCCAATCATCAGGTAGTATCCGAAACGCTCCCACATTTCGGCGAAAAACAAGTACGGTAGTCCTTTCGGGTGTTTATTTGCCATGCTGCAAAATAGGAATTTATCCCAACTGCTTAAACCCTATTAACAACTTAATTGAATAACTTTATTAGACAATTAAGGAATCTACAAAAACTACTTTACTCTTTAGCCCGGTATTAATAAGTGCATCAATTAGTGCACAGGTACAACAGTGAAAATGTAGGAGTTAAAATGTATTATAGAAAACGGAGTGCCGCAGTCGGGTCTTATTGTTGTACAATAATTGATTTATTATGACGAAATTATTGTGGTTGATTATCCCTGTGTTCGTAATCATTAGCGGATTTCAGGATGCGCCCAAAAAGGCTATTGCAGTTACTGCCTCTTCGGACGAATGGGAGTTGTATCGCCTGATCAATAAATACAGGAAAGAAAACAACCTGAGCGAAATTCCGTTTTCAGCATCGCTGACTTATGTTGCACAAAAGCATTGTGAAGATCTCGTTTATAAGATCGGACATTTAACCCACGCCTGGAGCGATTGTAATTATAATCCTGCCGATCGATCAACGTTTTCATGCATGTGGGACCAGCCGAAGAAACGTACAACATATACGGGTAATGGATATGAATGTGCACACGGCGCTTCTAACGGATACAAAGCAACACCCAAAAGTTCACTTGATGGCTGGAAGAGCAGTAAGCCTCACAACGCCGTGTTCATGAATCAGGGAATTTGGAAAGATATGAAGTGGGGTGCTATCGGAATCGGAATGAAAGACGGCTATGCCTGTGTTTGGTTCGGAGAAGAAACAGATCCGGCAGGTGAGCCGAAAAAGCCTTAACCCTATTTATTGACCTTCTTTTTTGAGCTGCTCTTCCAATGCCTGAATGAGCAGTTCTTTTTTAGCGATTTCCAGTTTCATACGTTCCAGTTCTGCAACCAGATGTTCGTTTTGTTGCTGTAATTGCATTTGAGCGGGTGCCCATATATTCACGTTGTAATACGGTATTTCTTCACTTTGAGGATGCTCGTGATGGCGGAAGAAGCTGTACAAAGGAATTCGTAATTCTTTCGAAATAAGCTCCAGCGTACGAATTTCAATCGTATTATCGGCCAACGCCTGATCCAACTCCGCTTCAGTAGTGCCTAAATAATCTACCAGTTGCTTATAGCTTAAATTACGCGCATTAAGCACAGCAATGATACGTTCTTTAAGAACCGGAGAATGTTCCTGAATATCCATATTATTTGCCTGTTGGTGCAGGAGCGGGTTGTGCAGATGGTAATTGTGATTTGAAGGTTTTCTTGAACTCTTCAAACGTCATTACGGTTTCATTGTTTTCGCCGTAGTAATGCAAATACGGTTCAAATTGTTCCGGCGGATAATACCCCGGCATTAAAATAATACCAATGCCTTGTGTGCCTTTAGAAATGAAACTATATGTAGGATAAGACATTTTGCCTTGCATTATAGTGCCGGCAAAATCGTGAGGGAAACGGGGTTGATTATTACCACGGTTAATAAATGTTTGTCCTGCAAACCTTACCGTATCGTAGCTTTCTGCGTTGAACTTCACACAGTAATAATGTTCGTTCATGTATTTAGCAATTACCGGATTGGCAAAGGTGTTAGCGTCCATCACTTTACACCAGCCACACCAGCCGGTATAAAAATCGATGAACATTTTACGCGGTGCTTTATCCATTAGTGTTTCGGCTTCTTCCACCGAATACCATTTGATAGTTTCAGGTGGAGCAGGTTGTTGCGCCTGAGCATCACTTTTTCCGAAGCTCATCCACCCAATAGTTGATACAAAAGCAACGCCGACAAGAAGTAGTACTTTTTTCATCATCCGTAAAGTTATAAAAAAAACAGGGGCTTTAGACCCCTGTTTTCATATCAAAGCGTATGCCGTTATTTTACACCGTGCATCATTTGCAACAACTTTTTCGATAACAACAAGATCACAATTCCAAGAACAATTACAATCAATGCAATTAATCCGAAAATGGTCATAGCACCCATTTTACCGAAGAACTGTACCAGATACCCGGACAGAAAATTCGCTACGAAGCTACTGAGGAACCATACGCCCATCATCAACGAGCCTAAGCGAAGTGGAGCCAGTTTCGTAACCATAGAAAGACCGATAGGCGATAAACACAATTCACCCATGGTATGAATAAGGTATGTTCCAACCAACCACATCAAGCCTGCTTTTGCGGTATCAGGAGCGTCATCTCCACCGCGGGCAACACCTGCACCAATCATAAAGAAGAAACCAACGCCCAATAAAATCATTCCAAGGGCCATTTTCACAATTGTATTCGGTTCCTTACCGCGGCTTCCTAAGCGCATCCACAATAAAGTAAACACAGGTCCTAACAATACTATAAACAAAGGGTTTACGGACTGGAAGAAAGAAGTTGGAATCGTCCAATCCAGGAAATCTACATGTCGATCAATGTAGCGGTCGGTGTATAAACTGATAGAACTTCCCGCTTGTTCGAATCCTGCCCAGAAGAAGATGTTGAACAACATCATGATAATGATAACCGTCAAGCGATTTTTCTCTTCTTTCGTCAAAGGCGGTTGAACGGCTGCTTCAGCTTTGCTTTGTTTGGCACCTGCTTCAACACCTAAATCACCCAGATACTTTTGCCCAAGCAAATTGAACATCAATTGACCTAAAACCATACCGATACCGGCTGCGAGGAAGCCGTAGTTGAAGCCGTATGAAGTGATATTTCCTGCTGCGTCTTTAACGGCGAAAGTATCTTCAGCCAATGTTCCGCAAACCAACGGTGCAAGGAAAGCACCTAGGTTGATACCCATATAGAAAATGGTAAACGCAGAATCTTTGCGACTGTCTCCCGGAGGATACAGTTGTCCAACAACGGTAGAAATGTTGGGCTTAAAGAAACCATTACCGATAATCAACAACACCAAGCCGGCGTAAAACATGCCAAGGTTTTCCTGAGAAGAGAAAAACAAGGCAAACTGGCCCAATGCCATCGTAATACCACCTATTGTAATTGATTTACGTTGTCCGAGGTAATTATCGGCTAACCATCCACCAAAAATGGGCGTTAAGTAAACCAAACCGGTATAGATTCCATAGATAAGACCCGCGTCTCCATCTTCAAATCCTAAACCTCCTTCAATAGCTGCTTTCGTTAAATAAAGCATCAACAATCCGCGCATTCCATAATAGCTGAAGCGCTCCCACATCTCTGTTGCAAAAAGCAAATAGAGCCCGGGCGGATGACCTTTTTTTGTCTCAGACATTTCGTGATTATTTAATTAATGATCTGCGAATATAACATTGTACCTGTTTCGAGATACTGCTGATTAAAGATTCTCCAAAATAAAATCGGTCATTTTGGTATACAAGTGGTAACGCCCCGCACCAATGCCGTGATCCTGGTCGGGATACATGTAAAATTCGAACTGCACATTGGCTTTAATAAGCGCGTTTACCATTTCCACCGAATTCTGGAAGTGCACATTGTCATCTGCAGTACCATGCACCAGCAGCAATTCTCCTTCCACCTTATTCATGTTGTGAGTAGGAGAGAAGGCATCATATCCTTTAGCATTATCTTTTGGAAGTCCCATGTAACGCTCGGTATAGATAGAATCGTAAAATCTCCAGTTACCGACAGGTGCAACAGCAATGGCCATCTTGAAGTATTGCGCACCAACACCTAAACACAAACTGGACATGTAGCCTCCGTAACTCCACCCCTGAATACCGATACGTTTACTGTCTACAAATGGTAATGAGCCCAAATGTTTTGCGGCATCAATCTGGTCCGCACTCTCTAATTCTCCCATCTTTCCGTACGTCGCTTTTTTGAAAGCAGTACCGCGATATTCTGTACCACGATTGTCTACAGAAACAACAATGTATCCTTTCTGAGCCAACATTTGATGCCACGCCAGATCACGATCCCATTGATCAACAACTGTATTGTGTCCGGGACCTCCATATACATGCATCAGAACCGGATATTTTTTCGCCGGATCAATTTTTGCCGGTTTGATCATCCATCCGTGTAATTCAATACCGTCGCGGTTTTTGAAAGTAAAAAACTCCTTTTTGCTGAATCCGAATTGTTGAACGGTTTCCTGCAATTTCTGATTCGTCTTCAGCACGCGAACTTCTTTACCGGTGCCGTTGTGCAAAGTGATAAATGCCGGAGTGTTGGCAGAAGAATGTGTATTGATAAAATACTTCATGCCGGTTCCAAAATTGGCCGAATTGTTTCCGGGACGTGTTACCAATTTCTTTTCTTGGGAACCGCTCAGTTTAACGCTGTAGACGTGACGTTGTGTAACACCTTCTTTGTTGGACTGATAATAAATCTGATCCGTATTTTCATCAACACCGTAAACGCTGATCACATCATAATCGCCTTTGGTTAACTGGTATTTCATCATACCATCGAAAGTGAACACATACAGATGAGTATGTCCATCTCGATCCGAGCTCCACACAAACGAATTACCGTCCTTCAGAAAAGTCATGTGGTCGTGTACTTCTATGTACTGCGGACTTGTTTCCGTCATGATCAAATTGGATTTCCCGTCAGCTGCATTGGCGAGTAACAAGTCCAACTTGTTTTGCAAACGATTCATTCTATACACGCACAACTGATTCGGATTGCGTGTCCACATGATGCGTGGGATGTACTGGTCTTTTTCCGGACCAACATCAACGGTTGTAGTTTTTCCCGACGTTACATCGTAAATATGAATGCTCACGATAGAATTTTCTTCGCCGGCTTTCGGATATTTAAACGTGTATGGTTCCGGATATAAACCGGTGTTGTACATCGTCATTTGAAATTCCTTTACCCGCGATTCATCAAAGCGGTAATATGCCACTTTCTTGCTGTCCGGCGACCAATAAATACCGTTAGGCAAAGCAAATTCTTCCTCATACACCCAATCCGTTCCACCGTTAATGATTTTGTTCCATTCACCGTCAAACGTGATTTGAGTTTCTTTACCGGTGGCAATGTCTGTCACGAAAATGTTGTTATCACGAACAAATGCAACCTGTTTTGAATCCGGGGAAAACTGAGCCAGACGTTGTTTCCCGCCTTTGGATAACGGCTTTAACTGACGTGTCTTCAAATCGAAAATGTAATTTTCTTCTGTTGTGGAGTAGCGATAAATCTTTTCAGTTCCTGTTGAAATCATCACCAATTGCTCGTTCGGGCTAAAGGTGAAATTTTCCAATTCGATTGGTTTTCCGCCACCTTGCGGAGTAAGTTCATGCATCATGAAAATAGATTTCTCCCGTTTTCCCGTAGCCGCCGAGAAATAGTACAATCC
>Ga0315899_10008512_pt1 | contig 11000 bp, 2 predicted proteins | sample LakEriMetagenome_2_FD_203518 | JGI IMG/M metagenome (GOLD analysis project Ga0315899, IMG submission 203518) | Freshwater fungal communities from buoy surface, Lake Erie, Ohio, United States - Buoy 4 MA112 | ecosystem: Environmental > Aquatic > Freshwater > Lake | place: USA: Lake Erie, Ohio...
AGAGAGAGAGAGCTAAAGAGAAAGGGAGGAAGGGAGGGAGGGAGGGAGGGAGGGAGGGAAAGAGGGAGAGAGGGAGAGAGAGGCAGTTTGTGTGCACGAACATGCGCTACTGGATCACGTTGAGGCTAGGCTTACCGAATTCTGCTGCGCAGATGGCATGCACTCTGCCAAGAATGTCACGAGGAAATTTCCGGATCTTGCAGCGACAGAATGGATGGTCTACAACAAACCTGTAGCTGAAACAGAAACACCTCGCGAACATGGCGCATGCGGACATGAACGTCGATTTGGTGGACGACGACGCGTTCAGAGTTGTTTTGAACCCTGAGTTCACCGCAAATGCTCAGCCCATGGATATTGAGGCCCTGCAGCGGGAATTTGCCGACTGGTTCCCTGCGCCGGTCTTGTTGACGAGCGGCACTGCTGTCAAATACAAGAGCAAGTCGTGTACCGTGTTGAAGCATTCCCGTGATGACCCGCGAACGGTGTTGGTCAATATCGACGAGTGTTCTGAACCTAAGCACATTCTATACACATCGCTTACTTTGTCTAGCGACGAAAAGAAATCTAGCGCCGAACAAGAGACGCAAATGGTCGGGGCACTTGAAGATCCGTCCAAAGTCAAGTTCATTGGTTATAACGAGTTTACATGCGATGGCAAGCTGGAGCGTGAATATTGGGTATCAATCGACGAGGCAAAACCCCTTAGTCCATTGAAAGCTGGCCAGATGCCTTTGCGGCAGGACCAATCCCTGTGTGTGTTGCATGTGCAGTACAACGGCAAGTTTTCAGAATCTTCTGCAATTTTGCGAGTTTCTATACGTCCAACTCGGTCGATAGAGCTTCGATCGCACTTGGACAAGTGTGTGCCGTGCAGATCTTGTAAACAGCGCCGAGATTGCAAGCAATGTCAAAGGTGCAGGAGTATTTTCTCGAATTTGTGCACCATGTCCAGTCGATGCGATAGTTGTCGAAGTATATCCAAAAGCGGTTGCAAAGAGTGCAGGGATAAGAAAAAAGAGTTGGTGTTTTGCGCATCCTGCAATCCGGCGTCAGCGGATCGATGCCCAAAATGTTGGGACTTGTGTGTTGCATGTATGGACTGCTTGGCTTGTGAGAAATATAAGCAATGCGCAGACTGTGAGTACATGAACAACTTCACGATGTGTGGTTCTTGCTCATTGTGTGACTTCGACTGCCACCACTGTCGTGACTTTAAGTGGGCTAAACGCTACGGTCAACAACGATTGAAGCTGCCGGCCAGTTTTGAGGCTGCGCCAGTCATGGACCAGCGGCTTTATCTCACCGACAAACACCAGCGGCGCTTCGCGCTCCTCATAGGAAATTCTGAGTATGGTGATGCCTCCGAAATATACAAAGATCTTAAAAATCCTGTATGTGATGTGAAGGCATTGTCAGAGCAGCTGAAGCGAGATGAGATTGGATTCAACGTTAAAATCTTACTGGACGCGAAAAAGGACGAGATAGAGGACTGCGTGCGTGGATGGGCGAAGTGCCTTCCTGAAGATGCAACAGCGCTAATTTACTTGTGTGGTCATGGCTGTCAGTTGAAAGGAGAGGGATATTTTGTGCCTGTTCAACCCGTTTTGAGTACGCACGGTGAAAGTGAGGATGCCGTCGTGAAGAATGCCAAGGATAATTTTGTCACAGTACGTGGCAGCATCTTGGATCCTGTGCGGCGAGTGCTGCGGGAGGCAGGACTCATTATTACTTTCTGGGACTGTTGCCGAGAAAATGAATTGCATTCCAACAGGAAGATCTGGCGAGGTCAGCGTTTGGATTGTTTGATTCGGGGTGTAGAGAGATTGAAGGATCATTTGGATGAATTCAGCTCGCCGTATGATCCTGGGGAGATATTTGTAAGCGCCTCTTTGGACTCACGCCTGGTATTTGACGGCGCAGAACATAGTCCGTTAATGTCTTCACTGCTTGAAGTCCTGCAAGACCATGATCTGTCTTCCCGGGACATATTGGACAAGAAGATCCAGGGACACATCAGAAGCAGAATTTTCAGAGATACAGTGCGCAAGCAAAGGCCTGAGTTCATAGATTCACGAAATGCCAAATATCACTTCTTTTTTTCATTTATCAAGCAGGCAAGCAGCGATGGTGAGCCCCCGGAGGAGGAGGGGGGGAAGTTGCACGGGTCAAAAAAGCAAAAGATTAAGGGACAGCAAACGAAGGGCAAGAAAATAAAGGCTGCTTCATGTGAAGGGGCTGTATCTCCGGCGAGAAGTCAGGCCAGCGAGGCTGAGAAGGGGGAAGAGTGGGACACGTTGCCTGACCCAGTTCCACTCTCCGTTTCGTGTGACTCTCCGCTTCGTGTGATGTTTATCGGTGCAAATACGCAAGGAACGAATTTTCAGATCGAAAAGGAACGCGACGACGTGCGAGAAAAACTAATGCTTAACAGAGGCGAGACAGCATGGCGTGACAAAGTTGCATTTGAGTGTTCCTGTGATGAGAAGAGTTCTGGGTTCGTCAACAGATTAGTGTCTTTCAATCCATCGATTTTGCAGATCTCTTGCCATGGTGAGTTGCGCGGACTCTGGCTTAAAAATGGTTTGATGGAGGATGTAGACATTGTGAACTTTCTTGAAAGCTTGAACAAGGACAAGCTTCGACAAGGACAAAGTACGCTGCGGCTTCTTTTGCTCAATTCGTGCATGTCAGGGTCGCTAGCACAGAAGGTGAGCTCATTCGTGGACTTTGTGATTGGACACGGCCATAGCGACGTCAAAGATGAAGATGCTATTGAATTCTCGAAAACGTTTTGGAAATCTCTCGGCAGTGGTCTCTCACTCTTGTCAAGCTTCTTAGCTGCAAAATTGGCATCAACCCCTTTTAAATTGCATGGACGCTTCGATCAGAATTTTTTTCTCCTTATTGACGATAAGACTTCAAGCCCGGTAGACTTATCTAAGCATGCCGTGGTGGTATTTTTGAGCAGCAACGGTCTCAAGGAAATTGCGCTTCGTCTGAAAACTGAGCTCCAACTTGAAGAGTGTAAAGATCTGGGATTGATCGAACCGGCATATCTTCAGAAACTTGATTGGCTTGCAGCTGTTCCCAAGCGAAAGCTGTTGGCACTGTGTCAAAAAGTCGTTGGAAACTGCATGTCGCCAGATACCAGCGATTCCGAGGACACAGTGGTATCTCAATCTTCCACGCGGCCAACGCTTTCAGGAGACCAATCCGACGGCTCAGGTGTTGATTCTGACGGGGAAGACGGGAGAAGGGTTCTGGTTGCAGCGCGGAACGAAGGCCATGTTGACAACTTTGATGAACACATGCAGAAGTTGATGGACGACTTTGTCACGGAGGATACTGGTCAATGGACACCATGCATGCTAATCTGGTCTTCATTTTTGAGAGAGGCTACAGTGCCCAAGAGCGAACTATTCTGGGACTGGGAGATGCACTGCATATCGAGCTCCGCCCAAGATGCAAAAGACAGGGAGTTGATATTCCTCGAAAAGATGCACGATTTCATCACGAGTGAAGATGGTATGGTAAAGTCCCTGTCCCATCCGCAGCTAGACCGTATCCGGGGCAAAGTAAAAGATTATGAAAGAGATAAAAGAGGAGCTCTAGCAGTCGCTGTTGTTGACTGCATGGTCCAAAAAATGCTTTGTGATGATAAGAGATTGAGCAAATGGAAGGTGGATGTGATCAAGGACTGGTATGATTCAAAAACCGAAAACTGCGAAAATTTTCTGATGCGCGGGAATGAGTTCTTGCGATCAGAAACGAGAGGCATCAAATTTGGGAAGCCCATCTCGGCAAACAGCTACATAGTACTGATGATGATGAGTCCACTGGTTTGGTCGTTAATATTCGAGCATTTGTGCTTCAGAAAGCTGCAGGTCACTTCGAGGGCAACTGATGACTCGATACTCTACGGCTTCCGCCTATTCATCGGTGTCTCGCAAGTGCAGCTCAAAAGTGTTTATCCTTCGTATCAGTGTTTCACAACAGCAGCCAAAGTAGAGGTTTTCAACCTTGCGGACAGTGATATGCCCACACGGGGCGCTCTGGACACCGTTGTTCAAGGGCTCAAATGCTTGACGCTTTTTCCAGATGCAGAGTGTGGCTTTCCTATCCAGGCAGCCAGTGAGCCTCACATCGGCCTGGACAAATCCTTGGCAAATGAAAGCAAGTACCTTGCTGATGAAGATCGCCGTATGTGTTCACAAGTTCTTGATATTTTCTGCGAAAGCAAGCATGTGTCTGAGATTGACGACTTGTCAAGAGGAAGAGGTCATCTCTTGGATCTCAGTCGAAGGCTCCTGGACGCAAAAAGGTACACGGGAGAGGCGGAAAAGTTTTATGATTATGTGGATGGTTTGCTACATGCGGTTGAGCTCTGTTATGATTACCAAGAACATGATGACATTCTTCTCCACGTGAGAGAACTCAGGGTAGAATTGAAAAGAAGATGGGCAAAATCCATGGAAGAACGAGAAGATCGAGAACGGACCCTGGAAAGGATGTTCTACGAGGACTGCAGAGAACGTGATCTTATTCTTGATTACCTCCGCTGTCTTCTGAGCTCGGTGGAAGAGTACGTGGATTCTGCAAGCGGTGACAAGCATCCAGTCGAAGCAAAATCGATTGCTCTTGAACTCTTCAAGCACGGGTCTTTCCTTGACGAACTTGAGCGTGTCGCACAAGCAGATTTTGTATGCCCCCTTACGCGCTGTGTGATGCGCGATCCCGTTACGTGTTCAGATGGAAAGACGTATGAACGCTCCCACATTGAAATGTGGTTTCAACATGTGTGTCCGCATGATGAAAGCAGAAGGAGAATTGAATGTGAGCACTGCAGAAAGTCTCCCTTAACTCAGGTCGAGCTCGAACTTGAGGAAACACAGGATGGAAAGATGCAGCTTAAATTCGAGCCTAACGTGGAACTCCTCGAGAAAATTCAGCAATCGAAAGATAGACAATTGGCAGATCTCCAGAATTTGAAGGAAAGGGCTGAGGGTGAGGTAGAAAGGCGATTATTTTGCAATCGTTATGGGCATGACTTCCACGACAGGGCCCCGAGCGAAGAAAGTAAAGGCATACTTATTAATTCGGCAGAGGAATTTCTTTACCAAATTACCGACACGGCCACCAACTTGGCATGTTTGACAGGGCCTCCAGCATCAGGAAAGACTGTTACAATGCATCAGATTGCATGTGCTGCGGTCAAAGCTTGCCGTGAGCAAATGAAAAATCGAAAAGGAATTCCGTTCTTGCCTTTGTTTATGCGAGGTGCGGAGTTGACATGCCTGCTTTCTGACCCCGAGATGAGAGGGAGAAAGGTTGAAAATTTGAGAGACCTTGTCGCATTATACCTTGCCAAATGCGATTTACTCAAAGACTTGCAAGAAGACGCAGATACTTTGAAGAGTCTGGTACTAAATTTGTTCGACTTTGACCAAACAGACATCCGACTTTTGATATTCATTGATGGACTTGACGAAGCTGCTTTCAGCAAAGAGCTGATTGAGGCATGCGTTGATAAATCCATCGAAGTCGCCTATACAGCCCACAGTCATCTGCGCGTGATACTCTCCACAAGAGAGCACAGCTATCTTCATAGCCGTGCATGTTTTCGTCTGTTAGACTTTGATATCGTCAAGATGCAGCCTCTTGACAGTAATCACCAGCGAAATCTGATTGAGAATCGTCTAAGAGGAAAGGTGTCCGGGGAGAATATCGATGAATTCCTGGACCAGCTTGAAAAAGCGTCACAACATGACCCAGACATGGCCACAAGCCCTTATCTTCTCAGCTTGATCATTGAGGTATACAAAAGTGAAGGTATAATTCCCGCAAATCGCGTTGAGTTGTACACCAAACAGGTCGAGGGCGTTATCTCAAGGTGTGTTCGAAGACGAATCGAGGCAGAAGCTCCAGTGGAAGAGTCAGGGTGTAATGAGACATTGGTTCATGCCATTGAAAATCTTCGGGTCGGAGATCTTGCCGGCGAAAAAGCAGCCCTTTTCCTTACCATCGAATTTCTGGAAGAGCTAGCTTTTTCGTGTCAGATGCGCGACTTTACGCGCGACTTCAAATCGACATCGTGCACGGTGGAAAAAATGCAAGGATGGCGTCATGGTCCCGAGACTTTTCTTCAGGTTGAAAAACTCTTATTCCAAAAGCCAGAAGTTGGGCTGCTCACTTGCCTTGCCAACGATGAATACAGGTTTAGTCATTTGACCATACAGGAGTATCTCGCAGCCAGATGTTCACTTCGTCTCTGCGGACACGTGTCCAAAGGGCTCGTGGGACTTTTTTCAATCCATAAAGCAGCGACAGCCATGGAGCCGCTCCATCCTCTTCATTCCCATTGGAAGCGCGAAGTTTTGAAATTTTCAGCCTGCATGTTGAAGCCTGAGGCTGAATTTGAGAATTTTGCCGCACTGATGTTGGAAGAGGAAGAAGGAACAGGCATTTATTGCGAAATAGTGCAAGATATCTTAGCAGAGCGTGGTAAATCGGAACGAGTCGCCAGAATGCTTCGCGATAAGATGCGTGAAATTCGGAACGATAAACTACTTGTGGGTCTCTGTCATCCATCTATGGAGCTGAGGACCTGTGTTCTTTCAGAGATAAGAAAATTCCGAGCACTGAATCCGATTGAAGATGACATCATTACGCAGTTGAAGCAGATGGCGTCAGACGCAAATTGCGCGTGGAACAAACGCGTTGCAGCTATTCTCTCATTGTCCCACATTGGTCAGATGGAAGATATCCATGGTAGCTGCAGGCGGAGAATTTTGAAGTGGATGCTCACACGACTTGTGCAAGATCATTCGAACACCGTTGTATCTGAGATGGAAATTCTGGCAACTATCAAAGGATTGGGCAACATTTTCAAGTCAGCTATAGCTGTGAGTGATGAGACCAGTATGGAGCTCTGCACTGCCGATGATTCTCTTCTGTTGAGTGTCTTGGAGCAGGCCAAAAGCCTGGATTGGCTTGCTGTCGCCATTTCCGATTTCAGGATGATTTCAGATGGAATCCTAGAATTTCTCCTCGGAAATCCAGCCGTCATCTCAAAAGGGATGTGGCCGATGAAACATCTTCACCAAATCAGTGACATGTGCGCTAGGTCCCAAGATATGAAAGAAAGATCACGCATATGCAGCCGACTTTCTGAGACTTTGGTCCGCCGTTTGCATGCTCTTTCTTTCAGGGAAGAAGATCGACAGCAACTGAACGATTCACTTCGACCTATGTTGAAAGTTCTCCCTACCAACGAGGTTTGCTTCTTATTCCTTGACCGTTTAAAGTTTGGGACAGCGCTCCAGCGTGTTCGAGTGCTAGAGGCAGCAAGCAACTTGAATGTACAGTTTGTCGATGAGGTCGCGAATCAACTAGCCCAACGATTGCTCCTCGAGCCAGATGAAGGGACTGATTCTGCGGCTCTAACTATGCATTCTGCAACCGCATCGCTGGAGCGAGATGGACACGAAATGTTGGCATCTGATGCTTTGCTATCTCCTATAACCCTCCAAGTTACTGCAGCATTAACCTTCAATGATGCTTCAGACGTGTCATTAACCTTCAATGATGTTTCAGACGTGTCTGAACTTGGAGACCAGCCAGTTGCGGAGATTGTTGACAAGTCCTTGTTGGCATACATCTTGATCGAGCGCCCAACCTTGATAAGGTTTCTTCTCTACGCACTTCGTGGATGTGCAGATGACCTAGAGCACAGGAATGGTGCTAGGCAGTATGCTGTCGCGAAATTGAGCCAATTTCAGCTTCAATTCGAAGAGAATCGCACTATTATTCGGTGCGTGAAATCAGTCGTATACGAAATTATTGCAAGATTGGAGAATGAAAACGAGAGTTTTGCGGGTTTTGACGAGCTGAGTGTCATTGCACCAGTCAAGTTCAGCTCACTTCCATCTGTAGTGTCTTGGAACTCTCACAATTGCTGTAACCGCCTGCCGCCAACTATGACGTTACAGTCGTTAGAAGAAATCCTCGGCCGAACAATAGCAAGAGACGATCTTATGGAAGTGCTTAATCCTATCAAGGATGTCGATCCAAATTTACAATATGTCTGTGCAATGCTTTGGGAAAGCACGGGGTTGACTCCCGACCGATTTATGTCTGATGTCATTGCCAAACTGTCTCTTACAACCCAGGCGGTTCTGAATGCGGAGAAGCATTACAGGTCTTTGCAACTCTTCAAGGACCCTTGGGTCCTAAAGGTCCTTGACCCGCAAAGCAACTGTGGTCACCTACTTGTCGACACAAAAGAGGCGGATGTGATATTTAGTGTTGGGTACGGAAAGTCTATTCAGAATTTCCCCGCGCACTGGTTTGTATTGGTGTCCCGGAATGCGTACTTCCGAAGCTTATTCGAGGAGAAGGGTTGCCATAGCAAGGATGGGGAAGTTATACCGCTGGATGGAATCAGTTCAGGAGCATTGAAGGTGCTTTTTCGGTTCTTGTATGCTAACGAGCTGCCGGCGCATGAGGATTGTGGAGAAGGGCTTGGCCTTGGGGAGATGGTGCAAGCAGCAAAACGATTCAAGGCGGGAGAGTTGCACGAGCATTGTCACAAGCTCTTTGTGCAAGGACTGAGTGTTGGGAATGCGATCTCGAGACTAGTCCTTGTGCACGACCAACGGATGGAGCAGCTTCAAGAAGCCGTAATGGAGTATCTCAGACAGAACTCGCACGCATTTCAGAGGGAGGCCATGGAGTCGTTGGATATTCTCAATGGGCGTCCTGACCTTGTCGATTGCTCTATCAAAATCACGAAAGTTCTATGCTCCGGACTTGCATCAGCAGAGAGTTTGGTCGGATCTCATTCCTCTCCTCAGAAAGAAGGCCCTTGCATTTTAGATTTTAGATCACGTGATCAAGTTTGGGTCTGGCACATGTGCAACGCACTAAAGTTCGACAGACTTGGACGCTTTGTCTTTCCGATAGTGCTGCGGCATATTCGGGACAGTTTCCTGGAAAGCCCAACCACGGCTTCAAATAATTTGCAACCCCTTGCTGCTGGAATATTGGACTGGAAACCCCGAACCAAAGAACAGGAAGTCGAGAGACAGTTGTTGCTGAAAGAACTTTGCATTGGTAAACGTGCAATGCAGATGCCAATATGGACAGGGCTAATTTCAATGCCACGCCAATATCACGAAGCATCTGGGAGCATATTAAATCAAGTGGATGCCTTCTTTTCGAGTCCCATTTCGGATGAATATGGGTTGAGACCTCTCGGTATACATGCTGAGTGCGTGCTGATGGAGATGGCATTTAAAGATCCAACATGTGGCTGGAAATGTAACGTAAATCTAACCGCAATGATTCAAGATTTTCAGAGGAGCATCAAGTCGGCTAAGGAGCGCAACGTGAGATTAATCCACCTTTCAGGCCATGGCGGCTCAGGGTGCAGCTTTCTTTGGCACGTTCACGAGAGCCAAAAAGGTGCTGTCGAATTTAACGATGATTCTATCTCGCTTATACTTGGAACGGTGGCAGGCAAAAACGGTCCGTTGGAATGTGCGGTTTTCAATAGCTGCGACACTTTGAAACTGGCAAAATCGACCAGGATGAGGGGGGTGCCTCATGTGGTTTGTTGGCATGAGAAGGTTGTTGATGAAATCGCGCAGGAATTTACTGAGAAATTTTATCGTGCTCTAGTTCGGAACAGCACCGTGTCCTCCAGAGATTATCGGATGGCTTTTATGGATGCCGCAAACGAACTGCAAAATTCACAGCGCGCAAACAGCAGTCATTTGCCAGCAAACAGCAGCCTACAAACAGCAGTCTCTGGCACAGTTCGTGGAATGGGAGGAAGAAAATTTGTTGATGATGGTCTCGTGTGTGTAGGGGTTGTCCAGTTTCTGAGCGAAGATGGGGATAGCCGACCGATAGAGATTAGGCGACACCGATCCACGTGACCGATATGGCTTACGCGGCACCCATTCACGGTGGGTCACGGTGATCATTGCTGGGTTGCAGACCGCAGCGTTTGGTTTGATCGCGTGTCGGATCCCAACAATGAAGCAATCCAACTTACTAACCGACATTCAATCATGGTTTGATGTCAATAAACACCTCCTTGGAAGTGTTGTCCAACACTCCCCCTACAAGCAAACACCCCCCCCGGAGATCCGTAGTGAGTAATGGTGATTCCACGCATTCTCACAGATGAGAGAGTTACACCTCGTCGTCATCAGCCACCAACGCGGACCGGAGTCCGAGAATGTGATCGCGAAACGCGATGAAGGTTGGTGCGGCACGAGGTGATGCGAATATCTCCGCAAGCATCTTTGTGCGACGTCGGTGGATGACCTTGAGGTCTGCGACCTGAGGGTCTTGACGTTCGGCTATAAAGTTCCAGCGAAGGGCAATGTGTTTTGAGCGCTTTCTGAAGCGTGTTTCTTTAGAGAGAGCGACAGCAGCTTCGCAGTCTTCGTAGATGATCGTCGGACGGTGCTGGTGGAAGCCCATTTCGATGCATAGTTTGCGAAGAAAGAGGCATTCCTGTGCTGCTGAGCTGAGACACGATCTCGGCCTCGGCTGCGTTAAGCACCTGCAGTGGTGTTTTTGTTGAGCGCCATGATGTGGCACCTCCGTTGACGAGGAAGACTTAGCCGATTGAAGACAAACGTGTGTCGGGAATGTCGGCGAAGGAAGCGTCGGCGTAGCCGTGAATGACGCCTGGCAGGGCGTTGTCGATAGTGCACCATTTGAGGGGGTATCTTCTTGCGAGATTGAAGGTAGAAGAAGATGATGTTGTTTATTGGTACTTGATGCAGTAACCTCTGCACCGCAGTGCATACGCCAGCCTAGGCCGCGTGTGTACCTTAAGGAAGGTACGTACCATACGATCGAAGTACCTTCTTCGCTGCGGCCATGTGGGGTTCGCCTGCCTTTGTCATATATCGTGCGAGAACGGATACAATCCAGCTGATCTCGGGGACCGTGCCTGTTTGTAAGAAAAGTAGGCTGCCTAC
>Ga0315899_10008513_pt1 | contig 11000 bp, 6 predicted proteins | sample LakEriMetagenome_2_FD_203518 | JGI IMG/M metagenome (GOLD analysis project Ga0315899, IMG submission 203518) | Freshwater fungal communities from buoy surface, Lake Erie, Ohio, United States - Buoy 4 MA112 | ecosystem: Environmental > Aquatic > Freshwater > Lake | place: USA: Lake Erie, Ohio...
GGAAGTTGATAATCGCCTCGCGCCCCCTCGTCACAATGTCGGGTGGAGGGAAGCGCAGATCGGGCGAGCCCTTGACCTGCAGTTCAACCAGGTTGGGAAGGCGCGCCAGCGACGTCGGCAGCCCAATAAGCTCGTTGTTGGTCGCCCACAGTTGGCGCAGCTGCATCAGATTGTCCACGCAGCGGGGCAGCTGCCGGAAGCGGTTGGAGGATATGTGCAGCGCCGTGATGCTTGTGCACTCCTGGAAGGAGTCGGGGATATTGCCCAGCTGATTGCACGTGAGACTGAGCACGGTGAGCGACGTGCATGCACCTATCGTTTCCGGCAGATTCCGAATCTGGTTCTGGTCCATGCGCAATTTTTTGAGGTGCGCCATGTGCCCAAGAGAGTCTGGGAGGAAGACAATCTGATTGCACGACACATTGAGATTCAAGAGACACGAGAGGCCGCTGAGCATCTCCTGCGGCAGCGTCGACAGGAGGTTGCACTGACACGACAGCTTGCGCAGGTTGAAGCAATGCCCCAGTTCCATCGGCAGCAACTTGAGCCGATTATACCCCAGGCGCAGTTCGACCAACGTCACGAGCTTGCCCACTTCCGGCGGCAGATATAAGAGCCCGTTGCCATGCAGGTGGACCTTTTGGATGCAGTTCATCGAGCTCATCGCAGACGAGATATGGAGGATGGTGTTGTCGCGCGCCTGGAGGTGTCGCAGGTTACCGAGCGCGAGGATGTCCTTGGGAAGCTGCTCCAGCGACATTTCGGAAATGTTCATGTAGCCCGTCTTGCGTACGCACAGATAGGACTTGCGCATGTAGTTGAGCAGCACGGCGGTGCCTTGCGTGACAATCTCGTACGGTGGGTTCTGCATCACGCGGGAAACTGTGAGGCGCAGCTTTTTGAGGTTCGTCATCGCGCCCATGACGAATGGCAAGTTCTGCAGAGTCAAATTGGTGAGGGTGAGCTCAGTGAGATCGGTGAGGCGTTCGATGCTCGGCGGGAGAGAAGTGAGATTGTTGTCGTCTAAGTGCAGCGATGTGATGCTCGGGATCGTGTAAATCTCGACCGGGAACGACGTGAGGCCCAGGCCGCGCAGATCGACGGCTCTGCTGTGTTGCGCAGCACCGACGGCACGCAAGTAGGTCGTGATCACCTTGGGACCCCGATCACACACCTCGGGGTACGGCGACACCATGTCCTCGACGTCGAGCGTGAGCATTTGCAGCTGGAGCAGGTTGCCCATCTCGAGCGGCAGGATAGTGATCATGTTCTTGTGCAGCGAGAGCTCGACCAGATTGGACATGTGGCGGACTTGCAATGGAATCACTGATATCTTGTTCTCGTCCAACCGCAGGCACGTCAGATTCGTCAGACTCTCAAAGAGCTCGCGCGGGATTTTTGAGATGAGATTCTTGGAGAGCATCAGCTCCGTGAGTAGAACCATTTCGCACAGGCGCAAGTTGATCTCTTTGATCCTGTTTGCGGCGAGATTGAGCTTTCTGAGCGTGGTAACATCGAGCACTTCCGATGGAATGCCAACAAGTTTCATGCCCATGAGCTCGAGGATGTCCGTCTTGGTCGATTTGCGGAGATCGCGCAGGTACCGCATCATGATTGGAAATCCGTCAAGGGAGATCTCTGGTGGTGGCAGCGTGAGGCGCTCCAGGTCAATGTCCAGCTTGCGCAGCGTTGAAAACTCCCCAAAGTCGAGCGGAAGCTGCTTGATGGGATTGTCCCGCAGATTGAGGCGCAGCAGGTTTGTCATAATGAACATGCCGTCGGGCATGAATGTGATTTGATTGCCCACCAAGCTGAGCTCAGTCAGAGAGGTGAGTGTCGTCAGCGTGTCGGGTAGCTCAGGCAAGCGATTATAGTCCGCATTCATGTACTCGAGATTCAAGAGCGAAACTTCGGGCATCTTGCTTTCAACGGCTGCCTTGCCTATGCCTTTTATTTCCGAGGGAGGGTCTTTTGTCTGTTGACTGGTCTTTGTGCGTGATTTATCTTGCGAGGTCGCCTGTTCTTTTTTGCCCGAGATACTGGTCAAGCGATTATTAGCGAGCAGCACGCGCTTGAGCTCCGGGATGGGTAATATAGCGTAGTCGATGGAGTCGAGCTCCAACGCCCGCAGGTCCAGCGTCTGTGTTGTCTGGCAGCGATGAAGACGCGAGAGGAAGTCGAAGATCCCGCGCAATCCGCGCTCGACAATTTCGAGCGGCGGCATGCGCATTGGGTTCTTCTCTATTCCGAGCACACGCAGTGTTTCCGTCTGACACAGATCGATTGGGAGGGAGGTGAGCAGGTTGTTGTTTGCGTGGATCGCGCGCAACTCCGGCAGGAAACCCAACCGCTCCGGCAGCTCTAGCAGGCGGTTGTTGTCGAGGTACAGCATTCGGAGCTCCGACAAGTTAGACATCGTACGGGGAATGTTGGACAGGCAGTTGCCGCTCACGTCAAGGATTACCAGATCAGTCAACTTCCCCAGCGAATCCGGGATCAAGGCCAACTCGTTGTTGCATGCTACAAGCGACGTGAGCAGATGCAAGCGCGATATGAGCTCTGGCAGCTCCGTCAAGAAATTAGACTTGATAGACAAACTAGTCAGGTGTGACATACCAAGTCCCCACCGATCTCGGCGCATCTTGTACTCGTCCCACAGCTCGCCCGGCCGCGGCAGCCCGCGGTGCACCACGAGCGGTAACTCCTGAAGCTGAAAGTTGTCCAGATTCAGCTCCCCTCCAACAGCGTCGCATTCAGCCCCTTTGATCTCGCATCGAGGCGCATTTGAGACTATGCGCTGGTAGAATGCAAGCATGGGTTTTAAGCCCTGCCGCCGGATCTCCTCGGGCGGGTTAACGACGGGGTTATGCTCATACGACAAGGTCGCAAGATTGACGAGCTTGGCAAACTCAGGCGGCAACTCAGTGATTTTGTTGCGGTCAAGCAACAACAACTCAAGCGACACACAGCTGAAGAGTTCCAGCGGCAGCACGGAAATGGCGTTGTCAACGACCGACAGCGACGTCATGTTGACCAGCTTGCCGATGCATGCCTGCAGGTGCAGACTCTGGTGTTAGAAATGATTTCTCCAGTGCGTACCTACACGCATTACTAAGCTAAACGAAAATCGAATCCTACGCGTGCACACCGGTGAAATTTGCGCCCAAAAATGCGCCACAATTTTGGTGACATAGATGGATACCGAGATGACCTCGAGCGCATTGTGCGCGATAGAGAGTTGCTTGAGCAGCGTCAGACTGCCCAGCTCCGGCGAAACGGACTTGATTTGATTCGAGTCCATTGTCAACAAGGTCAATTTTGTAACGAACTTGACCTGCGAGGGAGCTCCAGCATCAGCGCGCGTGTGCATACATCCAGAGAGCCGCACATACGCGTGTGCATGAACGCAAAGCGACGCGCATGAAGGCATTGACGTAGACACGCAGACAGAGGGAGAGACTGCTGGGAAGATATCACATACCTCATCCGGCACGGCTCGCAGCTCGTTGTTGTCAATGTGCATCCGGGTGATATCGGGCGCATTTTTCACCTCAGGCGGCCACGCCACCAGCCGAAAATTACGCACATCCAGGAAAAGGTCCACACGCGCCACCCACAACGATTTCAGAAACGACAAGACAGTGTCAGGCCGTGGGCGTAAAGGATCGGCTTCTTGAACGTCTGCACCTGCCTCCGCCTCGCCCGCACGGGCGCGCGACTTGGACCGCTTGCCCTTTGGACTCGTTTCCCTGCGCGTCAGGTTGCTGCAGATTGCAACATACAAAAGTGCGTACAATGCGCATGCGTGGCCCGTAAGAGTCATCGATTTTGTCAAGGATTCACGCAAGAGTGCACAAGAGCGTGAGGGAGTGCCGACCCAAGTGCAAAACGCACCGGATTGATTTCAAGCCGGGACGCGCGGTGTTGGCGTTTTGCATTGCCTTCTGGCTGGGAAGGATAAGGCGGATAATTTCGAAGGGCGGCGTCTTAATTGGGTTGGAGTAGACATTGAGCCACGCCAGTTTGGTGAGCACGTGCAGCTCTGGAAGCAGGGCCGACACACCGTTGTGGTCGAGCTCAAGCTCCGTGAGGTTGGTGAGCTTCGCGATGCTCATCGGAATGTGCTTGATGGAATTGTCGCACATGGATAGCCGCGTCAGATCCTTGAGCGCTGTCAGCGAGTCTGGAATCTCCGTGAGACGCATCCTATTCAGCTCTAGCACGTTGATGTTTGTCAGAGCGAGCACTTCCGGAGGCACGTTCTTGAGGTCGAAGTTGCTGAGAATACACACGTTCTCGCTCTCTGCCTGCTGCAGAGCGCATAGGTAGGCACAAATGTTCTCGGTGCCGTACTTGAGTATGTCGTGTGGCGGCATCTTCACAGGCAGCCCAGCTATTTCTAACGAGCGGAGACTGCGCATGCTGCCAAAGCTTGTGGGAATGTAATCTATCTGGTTTTGCGAAAGCCGCAGCCAGCTCAACTGCGTATGCTGCGCCAGCTCCGGGGGCAAGACCGAAATGCGGTTGCGCGTGAGGGAGAGAGTCTCGAGGTACGGCATGTCGAGACACAGTTGCGCATCGAGCGTCTCAATGTCATTGTCGTCCAGCCGCAGCACCACAAGGCGCTGCCAGTTGAGGACCTCAGCGCACACACTGCGCATGTTGAGAAGGTGGCGTGTCCAGCTCCAGTCCAGGACGCCGGTCAGCATGGCGACTTCTGAAGTGAGAAAGTACCGCAGCAGATGATCTGTCGACGAAGTGCGCAGCTCCTTGGGAGGCGTTTCCAATCTGTTGTTGCTGATGGCAAGGCGGCTCAAGATAGTCGACCGCAGGTGGCCAATTTCTATGGGCAGTCTCATGATTTTGTTGTGATTGAGGTAGAGCACAGTGAGATTGGTCATCGTCCCAATCGTCTGCGGGATGGCTCGCAGATTGTTGTGTGCAAGGTTGAGGAAGGTGAGCGTCGACAAATGGTTGATACTCGGCGGGACCTGCAAGAGCGCATTGTGCTCAAAGGAAAGACGCATCAGTTGCAGGCTGGTGGCCGCCAACACCTCATTCGGAATCTGCAAAAGGCTGAAGTGCGACGCATCCAAATCTTTGGTAATACGTGCAGTGCGTATGCGCGACAGCCATAGACACAGGGCCGTTGCAGGCTCGGTGCCATCGTGCCAAATTTTGGTGTTGGCCTGCTTGGTCATGGCCGCTTCGACCACCTCCGGGGGATGCCGCGAAAAGCTATTGTCTGTGAGATGCAGCTCCCTCAGCCCACTCATTACACCCATGATCGGGGGAAGAGAGTGGATAACGTTGCCTGAAATCGCCAGCTCGCGCAAGGCCGTCATGCTGCCCACGGTGGTAGGCAGGGCAGTGATGAAATTGTAGGCGAGCACGAGCTTTTTGAGCGAAGCCATGCGCCCGATTTCCATCGGCACGTCCTCAAGATTGTTGTTGCTGAGCTTGAGCACCTCAAGCCACGTCATAATGCCGATTTCCTTGGGGATCTCTTTTACCTCGTTCTGGTTAAGAATGAGATTTTTCAGGCGCGTGAGATGATAGACCGCCTCTGGGATCTCTTCTACGTGGTTGCCAGACAAGATGAGAGTCTGCAGAGAGACCATTTGACCAATGCCCGGCTCGATTTCATAAAGATCGTTGTACGACATGTCCACGTATGAGACATGGGAAGTCTGGTAAAACTCTGCAGGGACACGACCGATGAAATTGTGAGAAAGGTCGAGACGTTTGAGCCCGCTGAGGTCGACTACTGCCAAAGGAAACGCTCGCAAATCGCATCCGGTCATCACCACCTCGCCAGAGCCCGCCGCCTCGCTGAACACTTTCAGGAACCGTAACTGTAGACATCGATACGCAACACGCGTTCAAAATACGCAGGTGACGTCCTCGATATTAGAATTAAACTAGCACACAGACTGGGGCATGCAAGAGGCCCGGGGAGCGACTACAGCGGCGACTGTTAAGCAACACACTCAGATAGCTCACCATCGCAGGGATGCCCATTCTGACGATCTCCATGGGCGGCTGTATCAGATTATTGCCTTCGACATTGAGCTTTTTCAGAGCCGTTAAGTTCCCGATTTCCTTGGGCAGAAACGTGAGGGAATTGCGTTCGAAATTTAGATCTGTCAGGTTGTAGCACTTGCCCAGGACCTCTGGAATGATTTTGAACCTGCAAAACCATTGAGTAACACATCAAACATAAATTCAAGTAAGGGGCACTTTATGTGACACCGAAATAATGAGAGGAGAGGGTCGTGCAAGGGCACACACATGAATCTCCGGACCTACAATACATCGCGTACTCCTCCGGGAGCACAAGTGCTGCTTGATTGTGCTCCGAGCACAGATACTGCTCTTTTGTGCTCCCGGGACCACAAATATAGCTGGAGTGTGCTCCCGGGAGCACACATACTGCTTAATTCTGCTCCAGGGAGCACAAATACTGCTTGTTTTGTGCTCCCGGTCCGGGAGCACAAATACTGCTTGTTTGTGCTCCTGGGAGCACAAGTGCCGGGGCCGGGTGCAATCCCCGGGTGACTTTTGACGGAAAGGTGCGCGATTCGGGACCACCACGGGATAAGTGACCCTGAATCAGATTCCCCCCGCCTGTGTTTCTCTCGTAAACTTGTGGGCGTCGAGGTGCAACTTGCTTGATTGTGCTTCCGGGAGCACAGATACTGCTTGTTTGTGCTCCCGGGAGCACAAATATAGCTTGATTGTGTTCCCGGGATCTCAATTACTGCTCGATTGTGCTCCCGGGAGCACACATACTGCTGGATTGTGCTCCCGGAAGCACACATACGGCTTATTTGTGGAGAAGCACGCAGGCATTCAAGCAGCCAAATGTCGTACCGGTTCCGATTAAACGAGAGCCGCGTGAGATTCGTAAGCTTGCCCACCTCTTTAGGCAGCATGCTGAGACTATTGTAGTCGAAATTCATGAAGACCATGTGCGAGAATAGCTGCGTCAGCCTCACCAACTCCGGTGGCAGTTCTGTCATGCCAAATGAAGCCATCTCCAGCACCCCGCCGGCTGTCGGTGTCGGCGACCGCAAACGTCAGACTCGTCGCATGCACTATCCTATGACTTCAGCACGGAGAGCACAATGTTCATGACAGGCACCACTGCATGCATCCAGCATCACATTTCGGCTGCCACACACTGATACTCATAACTGCCAGACCCTGCAGATGCTTGTGTTAGAGCATGCGACTTGCTGAAGGCTCAAAACGTACCAACGGTGAGATGGCCGTGAGCCGGCACCTTCTGCGTTTGAAGCGCTTGCGACAGGCGGTGAAGATACTCAAACCACCACGACTTTGGTTGTTGCATGATATCAGGCGGAGGACTCCAGCTGCCACAAACCGCATATCCGGACACACACGGTCATCAGAACCAAAGGAGCGCTCCTCTCTACGGATTTCCAACTCAATGGGGCCCCGTCTGAAACGCTACAACTGTGACAAACACTCACATGATGTTGCCCGTGATGTCGAGGGTGCTGAGGTAAGTCATACTGCAGAACTCGATCGGAAGCCGTTCGATGCAATTGTCGGCGACCAAGATGCTGCACAGATGCGGCAGCTGCGACAGCCCCTCTGGGAACTCGGCAATGCGATTAGAACACGCCGAGATCTCCTCGAGATTGCGTGCACGGATGATGGAGGGCGGGATCGCCTCCAGCTCGTTGTCGTCGAGGTACAAGAAGCGGAGGGAATTCATGTGATGCATGTGGTTGGGAAATGAGCGCAGCCGGTTTCGCGTGACGGAGAGCCGGAGCAGACTAGACAGGCTGCATAAGGAGCGGGGCAGCTTCTCCATCAAGTTCTCGTCCAGCCGCAGCTCGCGCAGAGAGGTGAGAGTATCGATTATCGCCGGCAGCGCGACCAGCTGATTCTGGGAAAAGTCGAAGAGTGTCACGCGCGGGCCCAGCTTGCTGTCGAAGAGCTCGTCAGGAATGGCCCGGAGCTGCCAGCCGCAGAGGTCAACGCGCGGGTCAGTGCGATAGCCCAGGAACTTGCGCATAAACTCCATGGCCCGCTGGATCCCGAGCTCCCAAATCTCCATCGATGGTGAGCGCATGAGATGCTGGTCGAAGCGCAGCTCCTCCAGCTGAGTCATGACATGGAACTCAAAGGGTATTTCCGACACGGCGTTGTTGTCGATGTACAGGCCCGTGATGTTGGGAAAGATTGTAATGATGTCGAGCGGCAGGATATCGAGGTCCATCTCGGACAAGTCAAACACATTAGACTTCCAGGCCCTGTCGGCGCGCCGAAGAAAATCGAGCACTTTTTTCGTTCCCGACCGTGAAATCGCCGGGGGTGGAAACGTCACGTTGTCCGTCGTCATCTCGAGATCCCGCACCTTGTTGAGGCGCGAGAGCTCGACAGGCAGCACCTGCACCCCAGAATCCGACAGGCTCAGCGCAAAGTGTGGAGCCTAGCAAGGAGCGAGCTCGCGCGCACACATGCAAGAATCAATACAAGCCAAGGCACCTTGAGCGGGTTTCCTTTGAGCGAGAGTAGGGTGAGGTTGGAGAGTTTCTCGATTTCCGGCGGCAGCGTTGTCAGGAGGTTGTCCTGGAGCCACAGGATTTGCAGGGCGCTGAGGTCGCCGATCTGAGGCGGAAGCGAGCGCAGACGATTCTTGAAGATTCGAAGCTGCGTGAGCAGCTTGAAATGGCCTGGCGTGAGACAATACACTCACACACACACACACACACACAAGCACACTTACCTTAGAAAGTATACAGTATCTTTACATCAGGCAAAACTGGCACACACGCACACACACACGCAACCATCAGTTCCCCAACACGCACACACACACACACACACACACACACACCGATATCAGAGGGAAGCTCTTGGAACTCGTTCTCGTTGAGCCACAGGATGCGAACGTGCCGCAGCACTGGGTCCGTGTAGATGACCTGTCTCTCCGTATCCCGGATTCAGTATTTGCTGCATACATTGTCGATACATGGACAGATGGATAGATAAGTAGATGGATGCATAAAAAACAAGATAGGTATATGAGGAGAGGAAAAAATAGGTAGATCAGATGCATGGATAGCCAAGGGGGCTGTAATAAGATAGATGTAAGTAGTTTTCTTTGATCCATCCACAGACAGATCGATTGAGGGACGGACTGATCGACCTGTCTCATTGCCCCATCGATCGATAGATGGATGGATGGATCGATAATCGATAGATCGATATGGAGAGAGACGCGGGCATGAGAGTGCGTATATAGGAAGTGTACGTGGCGTGCGTATTGGGCGCTGATGGGTCAGGCACCTTCGGCAAGCTGCTGATGCCAAGGGAGCTGTAATCGATCTTGAGGGTCTTGCGTGCGAGTTCAGTGCGCTCCTCGAGCAGCTTTAGCTGATTTGCTGCCATAGTCTCTGCGCGCCTCCTGGCCGCTATCTCCGCCTGTGCGCAACCACACCACACCGCACCCAGCATTCCGGACATGGAAGCAAGCCAGCACGCGCGCGTACGCACACGGCGCGCACACGCACACACAGATGGCACGTGCCGACACATGTGCGCAGGTGAGGAATGTGCGCAGGTGAGGATGCGTGTGCACTGCGCGTGTGCATTTGGTTGCGCGCAGGGGCGTGCGAGTGTGCGGGTGTGCGTGCCTAAGCCTCCCACGCAGGGCCTCTCCTTTCACACCCTGTCGCCCCGCTTGCCCCTCCTCTCTCCCACCCTTCTCCCCCACCCATCCCGTCTTGGTCACACCTGTACAGCCCTGCGCTTCTTAGCCTCCTCGATCTCAGCTTCTCGCGCACTCCGGCGCAGCATCTCCTCCTCGGCGGCCTTTGCCTGTTCGTCTGCCAACTTGCGCTCCTTCTCTTGCCTTTCAAGAATTCTGGAAAAGTCAGTGCCCTATCATATTTACTATATGTCACTAAGTGGACAACTTTTGAGAATTTTTGCCACTCGGACGCCGCACTTGCACGAGACCCCGCTGCAGACTGCGCGGCGCCGACACGTAAGTGCACACGCTGCGCGTCTTCCTCGTCCTCGAGACGCATCGCAGCTTCGGTGAGAACGTCGGCATTGATCCTCAGCGCCTCCGAGGCCTGCCGCATGGCACGAGCTTTGTCTTGCGCTGAATCAACTTGCGCGCGAGGTGCCCCAGACTCGAGCAGCTCCTGCAGCGCCTTTTCTGCCTCCATGTGCTGCTGACGTGCAACGTCACGCTCGGCATCGAGCGCCGACGCCTCCTGGCGCAGCTGCGCGGGAGTCTTGCCAGCTGCTGTCACCACGCCTGACAAGGGCGTGTTGTTGCCGGAAGAATGCGCAGATTGCACGTGCGGCAGCTTCAGGCTGTGCTGAAACTTGCCTGGCGACTGTGCAGATGTCGCAGGCTGCGCCTTTTGTTGGGATGTCGCTCTGTCGTGTTGCTCCAAACTGTTGCCGTCCGCACTCGCAACAGCGCTTGCTTCATCCGCCATCTCCGCCGCCGCCGCCGCTGCTTCTATTGGAGAACTACCGCTGTCGGCCAGAAGAGCGTGGCCAGGCTGAAAAACGTTCCCAGGCAGTAAAACGTCCTCGGGCAACAACACATCCGTGTCTCCGCCTCCTCCAGCTCCTATTCCTGCCCCCGCCTCCTCCCCCGCTTCACGCTCGGCCCCCGCGCCGCCTTCTGCAGCAGGCGCCTCGACGCTGCCCACAGCGGGCTCCTGGCCTGAGGGCGTATATTGTGTGCCAGCATCGGCATTTTGCGGCACAGTAGGAGGTGCTTGCGGCGGGTGAGCGTGAGCCTCGCGTAGTCCTCTTCGCGCCGTGTGGCACAACCACGAGTTACTGTGCGTGTGCGTGTGCGTGTGCATGTGCGTGTGCGTGTGCGTGTGCGTGTGCGTGTGCGTGTGCGTGTGCGTGTGCGTGTGCGTGTGCGTGTGCGTGTGCGCGTGCATGTCAGTGTGCGCATACGCGAGTGTGCGTTTGCGTGTGTGTGTGTCTAT
>Ga0315899_10008514_pt1 | contig 10998 bp, 9 predicted proteins | sample LakEriMetagenome_2_FD_203518 | JGI IMG/M metagenome (GOLD analysis project Ga0315899, IMG submission 203518) | Freshwater fungal communities from buoy surface, Lake Erie, Ohio, United States - Buoy 4 MA112 | ecosystem: Environmental > Aquatic > Freshwater > Lake | place: USA: Lake Erie, Ohio...
AGCTTCTGGCCGAGCCCGCGGCCCCTTTGTGGCCCTCAACTGCGCAGCCATGCCGGAAAACCTGATCGAAGACATGTTGTTTGGTCATGACAAAGGGGCCTTCACTGGCGCCCACCGCGAACAAAAAGGCCTGTTTGAGCAGGCCCAGGGCGGCACCTTGTTTCTGGATGAAATCGGTGAAATGCCCATGCACCTGCAAAGCAAATTGTTGCGTGTGCTGCAGGAGCGCCAGCTCACTCGCTTGGGCGGTCAAGCCACCATCCAATTGAATGTGCGCATCGTGGCGGCCACCAACAAAGACCTCAAAAAAGCCATTGTGGAGCGCGAGTTCCGCGAGGATTTGTATTACCGCATCGCCACTTTCCGCATGCGTTTGCTGCCCTTGAGCGAGCGCACTGGTGACATCATTCCGCTCGCCATGCAGTGCTTGTTGCAGCATGACAACAAGCCCTGGCAGCTGCACCCCCAGGCACAGGCCCAGTTGTTGCAATACCCCTGGCCCGGCAATGTGCGCGAGTTGGAAAACGTGATGCGCCGCGCCATGGTGCTGTGCACCGACCATGTGGTGACTCCCGCGCACCTGATGTTTGACGATTGGTTGACAGGCTCTGCCGTCATCCCTGCTCATGCCAACAACACGCCCCTCGAGGCCATGATGTCGACAAGAGCTGACAGCTTGGACGCCGTGCGCAGCCCCGACTGCTCAAGCAGCGGCCATGGTGAACACCAAAGCCCCAGCGCACCAGAGAACACAGCAGCGCAGGGGGCCCCGGTCTGGGCACACATGGCCATTCGGTCATCCAGCACAAGCTGGAACGTGCCCACACCTGAGGCAGCGTCCGGCAACACAGACCTGCAAAGTGCAGCCCGTATGAACGAACACCAAGTCATCATGGCCACGCTGGCAGCAACGCCCAGCAAAACCGAGGCCGCCAAACGCCTGGGCATCAGCCCTCGCACCTTGCGGTACAAGCTGGCCCAGTTGCGTGAGCACGGTCTGAGCATGGCCAACGCTTACTGATGGAGCAGCGCATGATCGACAAAGCCATCTCTCCTGCCAGCATCCAGTCGATGCTGCAAACCTTGCGCAGCCACCAGGCCCAGGCCTCCGGTCCGATGCAGGGCCTGCCCAGCACGGCAGACGCCATCGGCGGCGCAGGCGGCGCCGGCAAAACCGGTTTTTCTGAATTGGTGTCGGGCGCCCTGGGGCAAGTCAACCAGTTGCAAGTGCAATCTTCTGAGATGCGCAACGCGTTTGACCGCGGCGAAGACATGGCCCTCACCGATGTGGTGCTGGGCATGCAGAAATCGTCATTGGCTTTCGAGGCCACCTTGCAAGTGCGCAACAAAGTGCTCAAGGCCTACGAAGACATCTTGAACATGCCTGTCTGACCCAACGAACTGAAGAAGAACAACCATGGCTACAGCAAGCGCAGCAATGAACACAGGCATGGTCACCATGCCTTCAGGCGGTGACAACACCCCAGCCACCGTGGGGGGCAACTCCACAGCGGTGGCCACCACAGCAGCGGGAACGACCGCAGCCAACGGTGCAGCCACCGGCACAGGCCTGAGCCCCTGGAGCACCAAGGGCTTTTCCGAGTCCTTCAGCACCATGGTCAACCAACCCTCGGTCCGCCGAGTTTTGCCGCTGATCGTGATGCTCATCGTGGTGGTCATTTTTGGGCTGACCTATTCCTGGATGAACGTGACGCCGTATCGCCCCGTGATGCCCGGTTTGCAAGAGGCCGACCAGCAAAAAGCGTATGAAACGCTCAAGACCGCGAACTTCAACCCCAAGATCGACCCGGCCACCGGCCAACTCACCGTTCCCAGCCCGCGCTTTCATGAGGCCCGCATCTTATTGGCCTCGCAAGGTTTGCCCAAGGCAGGCGCGACCGGCCTCGATGGTCTGAAAGAGCAGTCCTCCATGACCACCAGCCAATTCATGGAGCAAGTGAAAGTGAATGCGGCCATGGAGCAGGAGCTGGCCCGCAGCATCATGCAAATTGGCAGCGTGCAAAGTGCCCGCGTCCATCTGGCCACGCCCAAGCAAAGCGTTTTTGTGCGCGACCGCACGCCCCCCAAAGCCTCCGTGGTGTTGGCCCCCTACCCTGGCCGCGCCGTGTCGGCTTCGCAGGTGCAGGCCATTGTGCATTTGGTGTCGTCCAGCGTGCCTTACTTGGCCCCAGACCATGTCACCGTGGTCGACAACGTGGGCAAGCTGATGACGGAATCGGCCACCGAGCAAAAACTCGGCCTGACCTCCGCACAAGAGCAGCACAAGCAGCACCTGGAAGAGGTCTACCGCGGCCGGATCATGCAGATCCTGTCACCGATGGTGGGTGAGGCCAATGTGCGTTCACAAGTGAACTTGGCGCTGGATTTCACACAAATCGAAAGCACCACCGAAGACTTTGACAACAAAGACAAAGGCCCACGCACCCGTTCTGAAGTGTTGGCCGAAGACCGCGCTGCCAACCGTGCGGCCGAAGGCATTCCGGGCGCACTGGCCAACAGCCCTCCAGCCGATCCCACCACCAGCAACAACACCCAGGTGGATGCCAACAAAGGACAAAGCGAATCGGGCAGCAAACTCAGCAGCCGTTCTACACGCAACTTTGAACTCGACCGCACCGTTCGCCATGTGCGCAACGCCAGCGGTGGTGTGATGAAAGTCAGTGTGGCGGTGGTCGTGAACGAGCGCCCTGCTCCACCTCCCGCCAAAGATGCGCCTGTGGTGCCCAATGCCCCCACCAGCGTGCCCTACACCCCACAAGAGCTGGACCAAATGCTGCAGGTGGTGCGTGGCGTGGTGGGCTTTGACCCCCAACGCGGAGACAACGTGTCGGTGGTACCGGCCAAGTTTGAACCCATTGCCAACATGGAAACCATTCCGTGGTACCTCGAAGATGCGGTGCAGACCGCCATCAAGAGCGGCTTGGTGGCCATCAGCTTCATCGTGTTCATGCTGATCGTGGTACGCCCCATCATGCGCAACATCTACGAATCGAATGCCGCCACCCAGGAACAGGCCAAGGCCGCACTCAGCGATGGCGAATTGAGCGAAGACGACATGCGCATGATCCAGATTGGCGAAGGCGACAGCCTGCAAGAGATCAAAGCCAAGCTCAAGCCCAAGAAGTCGAGCATTTCGATGGACATGCTGGACACCGCCAACACCTACGACGACAAGGTGGCCCTCATCCGAATGCTGGTGGCCGAAGACTCAGGCCGTGTGGCCAACGTGCTCAAGGGCATGATCAAGGTCAACTGAAGCAGATCAAGGAAATACCCAGATGGCTACCGCTAAACCAGACGACAAAGACGGCAAGAACGACAAGGACGCGGCGGCCGCGCCTGCGGGCAATGCGCCTATCCCGATGACCGAAGAATTGGCCCGGGAACTGGCCGAGTTGACCGGCACACAACGCGCGGCGGTGTTGATGCTGCTGCTCGGTGAACAACAGGCCTCCGAAATCATCCGCTTCATGAACCCCAAAGAAGTCCAATCGCTGGGTGCGGCGATGGTCTCGGTCTCGGACTTGTCCCAAGAAGCGGTCAACGTCGTGTTGGACGAATTCGTGACCTTGCTGAAGAAACAAACCAGCTTGGGTCTGGGTACCGGCGACTACGTTGAGAAAGTGCTCAAACGCGCCCTGGGTGATGACAAGGCGGCCTCGGTGCTCAGCCGCATCATGCCGGGCCAAGGCAGCAAGGGCCTGGAAATTTTGAAGTGGATGGATGCACGCTCGATTGCCGAGATGATCCGTGGCGAGCACCCGCAGGTGGTGGCCATCATTTTGTCGGTGCTCGAATACACCGTGGCGGCCGACGTGCTGAACTTCTTGCCCGGTGAGTCGCGCCCAGAAATCATCCAGCGTATTGCCAGCCTGGAGACGGTGCAACCGTCGGCCATGGAAGAGTTGGAACAAATCATGATGAAGCAGTTCGCCACGAACTCCTCGTCCAAATCGTCCAGCTTTGGTGGTGTCAAGGCCGCGGCTCAAATCATGAACTCGGTCAAGGTCGAACTCGAGTCGTCCATCATGTCTGGTCTGTCACAAATCGATGCCGACTTGATGCAGCGCATCCAGGACAACATGTTCACCTTCGAGAACCTGGTGAGTGTGGACAACCGAGGCATCCAGGCCATCATGCGCACGGCCGAGCCCGACCTGTTGATGGTGGCCCTGAAAGGCGCACCCGATTACGTCAAAGACAAATTCTTGGACAACATGTCAGCGCGTGCCCGCGTCATGTTCGTCGACGACATGGAGTCCAAAGGCCCTCTGCGCATCACCGAGGTGGAAGAAGCCCAGAAGAACGTCATGCGCCTGGCACGCAAGCTGTCCGATGCGGGCGAGCTGGTGTTGGCTGGAGGCGGCGATGGCTTTGTTTAAATCTACGCCTTCGGCGCCGCAAGCAGAATTCAAAGCTGACTGGACCACAGACCCACTGTTGAGCAACCCAAAGCAAGTTCCACGATTTTTACGAACGCAGTGGGATGAAAAATCCGCCAAGCCATTTGGCCCTTGGCGATCTTCAGAAAAAATGGACCCGTCGACTCACTTGATGGAATCTGAAGAAGCCACGGACTTGGAGAACGAAGCTGCAAACAATCTTCCTGAACCGGAGAAAGATGAAGCGCTCGACGAGGATTCATCTCTTGAATTTTCGGATGACTTAACTAGATCGAGTAACCCAGAGAATCCCGCTGGCAGTATTCAAAACGCCACAAGTGTCACCGATGCCAATCTGAAAGCCATAAAGCAACAAGCCTACCTTCAAGGCTTTAAAGATGGCATGAACAAAGCCATTGCCGACCATGCCGAAGAAAATCAGCGTGAAAATGAGTTGGTGCGCCATGTGTTGATCGAGTTGCGCAGCATCAGCCAGGACCCACAGCGGTTTTTCGAACCCCTCAAGCGGCTGTCCCTGCACTTGGCCGAACAACTGGTGCGTGCCGAGTTGCAGCTCTCGGGCCAAGCCATCCACAACCTTATTCAGCAGTGCATTCAACAACTGGACCACGCGGTCGAGCCCGTCCATGTCAGCGTGAACCCGCAAGACATGCAGCGCCTGACCACCATGGGCGAATCGGTGACCAAGCACATGCAACTCGAAGCCGATGCCCAACTGCGTCCGGGCAGCGTGAGGGTGCGGGTGCAAGACAGCGTGGTGCAAGACCTGATTGAAACCCGCTTAGAGCCCTTGGCCCGACGCTTGCTGGCCCAGCCAGAGCAATGGATGCAGCAGTCTTCTCTGGTCAAGGACCGTGCTGACGCCTTGCCTGCAGACACTCCAGTGCGTGACTGGCAACGACAAGTGGTCGATGTGGAAGACACCGAAATCAAACCCGCAGCCAACCCGGATGACGATACCCCATGATGGATTTTGACGTCGAGGTCAGCCAGCTGATCGGTGAGCTGCATGCCCCCGAGCAACAGCGCAGCGGCACTTTGGTGCGACTGGTCGGCATGCGGCTGGAAACACGAGGCCTGATGGCAACCCTGGGCGCTTGCTGCGAAGTGGTGGGCCAGTTCGGCCACAGGATCGAAGCTGAAGTGGTGGGTTTCAACGACGACACGCTTTACTTGATGCCATTCACCGAGCCCAACGGCATCGGTCCCGGCGCACGCGTCACAGTGCTCAACCACTCGTCAAACGTGAGCCTGGGCCCCGAATTGCTGGGCCGCATCATCGACGGCAGGGGTCAACCCCTGGACGGGAAACCCGCACCCGACTGCCCCGACGTGCTCAGCCTTCAGGGTCGTCCGATCAACCCGATGGAGCGCGGCCCCATCAACCAAATTCTGGATGTCGGCGTCAAGGCCATCAACGGCGTGCTGACCATCGGGCGCGGCCAGCGCCTGGGTTTGGTGGCCGGCTCTGGCGTCGGCAAAAGCGTTTTGCTGGGCATGATGACCCGCTTCACCGAAGCCGATGTGGTCGTGATCGGCCTGATCGGCGAGCGGGGCCGCGAAGTGCAGGCCTTCATCGAAGAAACGCTGGGACCTGAGGGCATGGCCAAGTCGGTGCTGGTGGCCGCACCCGCCAACGTGTCACCCGTGCTGCGCCTCAAAGCCACCCACATGACCCATGTGATCGCCGAATACTTTCGCGACCAGGGCAAAAATGTGTTGATGCTGGTCGACAGCCTGACCCGCGTGGCCCATGCGCAGCGCGAAATCGGCCTGGCCGTCGGTGAGCCGCCAACCGCCAAGGGCTACCCGCCTTCGGTGTTTGCGCTACTGCCCAACCTGATCGAACGTGCAGGCGTGGGCCGCCATGGCTTTGGCTCGATCACGGCCATCTACACCGTGCTGGCCGAAGGCGACGACGCCAACGACCCGATTGTGGACATCGCCCGCGCCTCGCTCGACGGGCAAGTGATGCTGTCGCGCAAACTGGCCGACGCTGCGCACTACCCCGCGATTGACCTGAATGGCTCGATTTCGCGCGTCATGCAAAACCTGCTCTCGCCCGAAGACCACAAGCTGGCCAACCGTTTTCGCAGGCTTTGGTCGCTGTACCAGCAAAACCAGGACCTGATTCAAGTGGGGGCCTATGAAGCGGGCAGCAACCACGAGCTGGATCAGGCCATCCGCCTGCGCCCCGCCATGGAAAGCTTTTTGCAGCAAGACATGCACACCAGCTTGGATGCGCAAACCACGCGCCACGAAGTTCAAGCCCTGATGGCCCAATAACCCAAGGAAAAATCATGCGTCAAGCACGAGCCTGCTGGCCTGTACTGGTCAAAAAAGCCAACGACGAAGTCATCCAATTGCAAACCGAATTGGGTCAGGCACTCGCCAGAGTGGACCAACTGCAAGCCAGTCACCAAAGGTTGTGCACCATGTACGACGAATACCGGCTCAAAGAACAACACACCCAAACTGAAGCCTTTGGCATGCAGGCCAGTGTGAACCAGCGCCAATTCATGGTCCAACTGCTCAACCTGCAGCAACGTGTGGCGCTGGATTTGAGCAAAGCCCAATCCACCGTGGCGGAATTGCGCAAAAAAAGGATCCTGGCCGACATTGAGCTGCAAAAAATGCAGGCCCTGGAAGAACAAGATCAGCAGGCGGTCAGGCGCGACCAGCAAAAACACGAGCAACGCCAGTTGGACGAAATCGGGGTTCGCCAGTTCAATCTGCGCCTGCAGTCTTGATCGAGCGCCATCGCGGGCGTGCACATCGCCACCCGCGCCCAATGCGCCCCCAACGTGTTCCGCACCAGCTTCTCCAACAGCCAGCCCACCATGGCGCTGGGCGAGGCCATGGTCAAGCGCGGCCACAAAAAGGCGGTCTGGATCACCTGGAAATATGCGGCGGGCGACGAAGCCTTTGAGGGCTTCAAAGAGAGCTACACCAAAGCGGGCGGCACCATCATCAAAGAATTGGGCCTGCCCTTCCCCAACGTCGAATTCCAAGCGCTGCTCACCGAAATCGCCGCACTCAAGCCCGACGCTGTGGCCTGCTTCTTTGCAGGTGGTGGCGCGGCCAAGTTCTTGCGTGACTACGCCGCTGCAGGCCTCAAGGGCAAGATCCCTTTGTACGGCTCGGGCTTCCTGACCGAAGGCGTGCTGGACGCCGCAGGCCCAGCGGCAGACGGCGTTTTGACCACCTTGCACTATGGTGATGGCATCGAAACCAAGCGCAACAAAGAGTTCCGCTTGAACTACGCCAAGACTTTCAAAATGCAACCCGACGTGTACGCTGTGCAAGGCTACGACACGGGCTTGCTGCTGGTGCAAGGCGCCAACGCGGTCAAAGGCGATGTGAGCCAAAAAGCCAACATCTTCACCACCTTCACGGTGTGGGACAACGTGCGCCTGGCCGCGCAATCGCGTGTGCAGCCCTCCCCCTTCAACCCGCTGGGTTGGTTGCAGGCTGCGGCCCGAATGCAAGCCGTGAATGCTCGGGCCGAACGCGCGATGGAATTGGCTGGCTTGCAAGACCGCCGCCACGCCCAAGCCGGGGCCACCAGCCACGGCGAGCAGCGCCAGCTCGAAATCGCCATGACCTTGGCCACCGAGCCCCGCGTGCTGCTGCTCGACGAGCCGCTGGCGGGCATGGGCCAAGCCGAGGCCGAGCGCATGGTGCAGCTGCTGCTGCGCCTCAAAAAAGACCACGCCATCTTGCTGTTAGAGCACGACATGGACGCCGTGTTCACGCTGGCCGACCACCTCACCGTGATGGTCAACGGGCAAGTGATTGCAAGCGATACGCCTGTGGCGGTGCGGGCCGATGCGGGTGTGCAGGCCGCCTACTTGGGCGAAGAAGTGGGCGAGGAACATTGAGATGAGCGACTTGTTGATCCAGGCCCAAGACCTGAACACCTTTTACGGCGCGAGCCACATCCTGCGTGGCGTGAACTTTTCAGTGGGCCGGGGCGAAACCATTGGCCTCATGGGCCGCAACGGCATGGGCAAAAGCACCTTGCTCAAAACCCTCATGGGCATCGTGCCGCCATGCACGGGCACGGTGGACATCAAGGGCCAACGCATGAACGGCCGCCCCACGTTTGAAGTGGCCCAACTGGGCATCGCCTACGTGCCCGAAGGCCGGGGTATTTTCGGCAACCTGAGCGTGGTGGAAAACCTGCAAATGGCGGCTCGCCCGGGCACCCAAGGCCAACGCGACTGGACCTACGAGCGCGTGCTCGAGACCTTCCCGCGCCTCAAAGAACGCCTGGGCCACGGCGGCCAGCAACTGTCGGGCGGTGAGCAGCAAATGCTCACCATCGGCCGGGCGCTCATGACCAACCCCGACGTGCTGATCTTGGACGAAGCCACCGAAGGGCTGGCCCCACTGATCGCCCGCGACATCTGGCGCATCTGCAGCCTCATCAAAGACAGTGGCATCAGCTCCATCATCGTCGACAAGAACTGGAAACACGTCACCCAGATCACCGACCGCAACATCATCTTGGTCAAAGGCCAAGTGGTGTTTGAAGGCTCATCACAAATCCTGCTGAACGACCCGAGCGTGCTGGAGCAGCATCTGGGCGTTTGACCGGCTCAGAGCAAAGGCCGCAACTCCCGCGCTGCCTCCAACAAGAGCGGCAGCCATTGGCGCTGCACGGCGGCGTCGCTCAACTGCTCCGCGGTGCCCACCACATTCAACGCGGCCAAGGTCTGGCCCTGCATGTTGCGCAGCGGCACCGCCAGCGCATGGATGCCCAGCTCGTGGCCATCGCGGGCCAGGCAATGGTCCGCTTGCCGCACCTGTTCGATCAGGGCTTTGAACCGGGTGGCATTGACCTCGGTTTGAGGCGTGATGCGGGCCAGCTCGCGGCCCTTGAGCCAAGCGGCGAATTCGGCCTTGGGCAAGCTGGCCAACAACACCCGCCCGGTGGAGGTGGCGTGTGCGGGCAAGCGGGCACCCAGATGCAACCCATAGGCCAAGTGCCGCACAGGCTCGGCCACACCTGCGCTGCGGGCCACGATGACACATTCGTCCCCATCTCGCACCACCGCGCTGAAAGCCGCTTGGGTTTGTGCAGCCAAACGATTGAGGGTCGGCTGCAAGGTGCGTGGCAGGCGCGAAGTGGCCATGTAGCTGCCCGCCAAACGCAGCACCCTAGCCGACAGCCAGTAATGCGAGCCATCGGTGTCCAGATAACCCAAATCCGCCAGCGTGAGCAAATGCCGCCGCGCCGCCGCCCGTGTGATGCCCGTGCGCTGCGCGGCCAGCGTGGCGTTCAGGCGTTGGCGCTCGGTGTCAAAAGCCTCGAGCACGGCCAGCCCTTTGGCCAGACCTTCGATGTAATCTGCTTTGGCGATCGCCATGGGGCTGCTTTCTGAGTTGGGCTCTTGAAGAATTGGCCTGATTGATCAGGTTTGACCTGGGTCATTTTGCGCGATCATCGCACAAATTCATCTTTCATCGCACAAACTTCATCACCGCAGCCCGACACCCACATGCCCGCCTCTTAAGCTTGAAGGCATTGCATTGACCGACTTCAGGAGACACCCATGAGCACCACCCGCACCCAAGTGGCCATTGTTGGCGCAGGCCCATCTGGCTTGCTGTTGGGCCAATTGCTGTTCAAGGCGGGCATCGACGCCATCATCGTCGAGCGCCAAAGCCCCGACTATGTGCTCTCGCGTATCCGCGCAGGCGTGCTGGAGCAAGTGACCATGGACCTGCTCGACGAAGCAGGCGTGGGTCAGCGCATGCACAAAGAAGGTTTGGTGCACACCGGCTTTGACCTGTTGTTCAAAGGCGCACGCCACCGCATCGACATGGACCACCTCACGGGCGGTAAAAAAGTCATTGTGTACGGCCAAACCGAAGTCACCCGCGACCTGATGGACACCCGCCAGGCAGAAGGTTTGCCCACGGTCTATGAGGCAGGCAACGTGCAGGTGCACGACTTTGACAGCCAAAAACCCTGCGTGACCTACGAGAAAAATGGCCAGCTGTACACCATAGAGTGCGACTTCATTGCAGGCTGCGACGGTTTTCACGGCGTGTGCCGCGCCAGCGCCCCCAAAAACGCGATCAAAGAATACGAGAAGGTTTACCCCTTCGGCTGGTTGGGCGTGCTGTCTGACACACCGCCTGTGCACCACGAGCTGATTTACGCCAACAGCACCCGCGGCTTTGCCTTGTGCTCACAGCGCAGCGCCACGCGCAGCCGCTACTACCTGCAAGTGCCCACCACGGACAAGGTCGAGCAGTGGTCGGACGACGCTTTCTGGGCCGAGCTGCGCAATCGCCTCGACCCCGAAGCCCGCGAGCATTTGGTGACGGGCCCGAGCATTGAGAAAAGCATCGCCCCGCTGCGCAGCTTTGTGACAGAGCCCATGCGCTTTGGCCGCATGTTCTTGGCGGGTGACGCCGCGCACATCGTGCCGCCCATGGGGGCCAAAGGCCTGAACTTGGCAGCCACCGACGTCAAGTACCTGTCCACCGCCTTCATCGAGTTTTATGCCGACAAGACCGATGCAGGCATCGACGCGTATTCAGAGCGCTGCCTGCGCCGCGT
>Ga0315899_10008515_pt1 | contig 10997 bp, 9 predicted proteins | sample LakEriMetagenome_2_FD_203518 | JGI IMG/M metagenome (GOLD analysis project Ga0315899, IMG submission 203518) | Freshwater fungal communities from buoy surface, Lake Erie, Ohio, United States - Buoy 4 MA112 | ecosystem: Environmental > Aquatic > Freshwater > Lake | place: USA: Lake Erie, Ohio...
TAAAAGCATGAACCGTGGCCGTTCCTGGACCATCATTTCTCCCGATCTGACCACCAACGATACCGCCAAACTGCATCAGGCCAAAAGCGGCGGATTGACGATAGACGCCACCAACGCAGAGAATCATTGTACCATTATAGCCATTGCCCCGGCACAAAGCGATACCAATGTAATCTGGGTGGGCACTGATGATGGAAACCTGCAGCTCACCAAGGATGGGGGCAAAACATGGACCAACCTGTCACCCAAAATTACCGGCATGCCCAAAGCAGCCTGGATTCCTTACATCTATGTGAATCCCGGCAAAGCTGGTGAAGCGTGGGTGGTGGTAAACAACTACCGAAACAATGATTTTGAGCCCTATCTGTTTAAAACCAGCGATTTCGGGGCAACCTGGACACGACTCGCAAATAGCGCCAAGGTTAGCGGACACTGCCTCAGTGTTTTACCCTTGCCCGGCAACGAGCAGGTGGTATTTTTGGGTACAGATCATGGATTGTGGGTGAGTTTCAATGCAGGCAAAGACTGGAAGCGTTATCCCGGATTCCCGGCCACCCCTGCGCAGGATATGAAATACCAGGCCACAGAAGGCGATCTGGTGGTGGGCACTTTTGGACGCGGCATCTGGATACTGGATGATGCAAAAGCCCTCACAAACCTGGCATCTGCAGGTATTGCAGGAAAGAACCTGAACATCATCAATGCAACGCATGGTTACCTGGCGAACTATTTGCAGCCCTCAGGGGTTCGTTTTGGCGCCGATGGCACTTACGAAGCACCCAACAAGCCCTTTGGCAGCATGATTACCTATTACACTGCGGGTAATAAAAATGCCAAAACCGGCAAATGGGAAAAAACCAAATTCACCGGAAAAGTATATGATGAAAAGGGCAATCTGATTCGCACCCACAAATTCAGTGTGGACAGCGCAGGTATTTATCGGATACAATGGCGCCTGATTGCCGATGGCATACGTTTTCCTTCATATGGCACACCAGATGCAGATGCAACGCTGCCCGAAGGTCCGCGGGTTGCCCCCGGTCGCTACAAGCTTGTTATTAGCAGCGATAAAGGCAAAGACAGCGTTTGGGTGGATGTAAAAAGCACAAATCAGGAAGGATATGATGCGAATGCTGAACAAAAACGCAATGAAATGTACAGCCGCCTGAAAACCACGGTCGACAGGGCATACAAGGCCTACGAGGGATTGAAAGAAGCTGAAAAGACCATGCAGACCGTGCTGGGTATGCGCTATGCCGATGACAGTGCCGCAGTGCGCCTGAAAAAGCTTTCGGGCAAGTTGAAAGACAGCCTTGAGGTACTGAAGGATTTGTTTATAATTCGCGCTGATTTTAGGGGATATGAGGATGTGTCTGTGCGTTTGAACGACAGATTATATGCAGCGGCCGGATACGTCAGCAGTGCGCAAATGCCGGGAGACAATGCAGAAGTTTCGCTGCGCAACGCAATACAAGCCACAGATGCCATTACCAAACGCGTGAATGCCTTTTTTGAAAAGGAATGGAAGGCGTTCCGCGAAGAGGCCGAAAAGGAAAAAACCCGGCCGTTTAAGGATCTGGGGGGGTATTGAGGTTTTTATAGGCCGCCTTACTGTATAGACGCATAATTATGCGTCTATACGGGGCGACACACCTCAAACCCCGCAGGGGAGGCATCATGGAACGCATTCCATTCTTTCTGCATACATTTGTAAACATGCTGCGCAGACTTTGGCAAAAAACCGCGTTTAAAATCGGCGTAATCGCCGCCGGGGTTATTGCAGTGCCCGCCATGCTCGGCTACCTCATCACACCGGATAATACCCGAGACTGCAACCGCATTATCCCAGAGCTGGCAAATAAACCACCGGGATTTACCTTTTCCTATTTACTGGCCGGAAAACCCCTGTCATCATCCTTTCTGGACTATTTTACCGGTGCTCCTTCTGAAGGCACTGCTATTCCCTGTAGGGTGACGGGCCAAAACAAAGACAGCATTTTTTACATCCCTTTTGCCGAAACCAACCCCCTATCCATCGCCAAAAACAGACTGATTGCAGATAAAGACGGCCATTTTGAATATCAGCAAACCGCGCTGCTTGGCACAGACCGCTTTGGTCGTGATATGCTGAGCCGACTGATTATCGGTGCTCGCGTTTCGCTGCTGGTTGGGCTGGTTAGCGTCGTTATTTCGCTTTTTATAGGCACCCTTATTGGCATGGCTGCCGGCTTTTATGGCGGCCGCACAGACAGCATCCTATCGTGGCTCATTTCCGTTTTCTGGTCTATCCCTACCCTACTGATTGCGCTGGGTCTGAGTTTTGCCTTCGGAAAAGGCCTCTGGCAGGTTTTGCTGGCCACCGGGCTTAGCACCTGGGTGGAAGTGGCGCGTGTGGTGCGCGGACAAACCCTTCAGCTGCGGCAAAAAGAATTTATCCTCTCCTCCATTATCACCGGTTTTTCGCCATTTTACATCATGCGCAAACACATTTTACCCAACCTCAAAGGCACACTCACCGTGATGGCCACCACCAATTTTGCTGCCGCTATTTTGCTGGAAAGCGGGCTCAGCTTTCTTGGACTGGGATTGGCGCCGCCAACCCCCAGCTGGGGCATGATGGTGAAGGAACATTTGGGCAACCTGGTGCTGGACAATGCCTACCTGGCGCTGGTTCCCGGGCTGGCCATTATGGCCCTGGTTATGGCATTCAACCTGATGTCGATGGGACTGCGTGATGCACTGGATACGCGCATTTCATCCACCTCATAAATTCCGGTTTCCATTAACTTTGAACTATTAATTCGCGCCCTGTGAAAAAATGTACATTCTGGATAGTCACGGCTCTGGCCTTGGTCATCGGGCTGGCGGGTTACCTTTGGTACAATCGCAAACCACCGGTTTCGCCCATGGATTATGTACCCCGGAATGCGGCATTTGTAATCAAATTTAAAGCCGATGCCCTCGAACCTACGGAAATAAAATCCCTTTCTGAATATGGCATTCCGCCTGCTATGCTCAAGCGGCTTTTGGGCCATCAGCAAAATCCCGGACCACTGTATCACTGCGAAATGGTAGTGTTCGGGGAACAAACCCCGCAAGGCCCGGCAATTGGGCTGGTTTTTGCCCCCAAAGACATAGCCCTGATGCATGCATGCGTGGAGGAAACCCGCTACACGGGATCAACCATCAACACCCAGGACGAAAACCGTTTTATGGAGGTTGCCACCGGTCTGTATCTAGCATGGAACAAGTATATCGCGGTGTTTACCTACCAACTCACCGCAGGTGAACGATACCCGCTGGGTATCTTAAATGCAAAGCAAGAGACCTCAGAAATCACGCAAAAATTGGAATCCCAGCGCTATCAGTGCATGCTAAAACCCTCATTGTTACTGCAAATGATCAATGATGAGCAGCCCTCGCAGGTACTGACTGCTATTTCCGGCATCATCCCTCCCGAAACTACCCTGTGTGGTCAGTTAAAAACCCAAGAAGGGTTGCTACAGCTGGACATGGACGTAATGGAAGGGGCAAAAGCACTGGAAGCCCTTCTGAAACCCGCCCCAGGACAGGAAGATTGTGAAAACGAATCCTCGGACAAATCGGACGGAACCCTGATATATCTGGCGCTTCAAAAACCCATGATTGCAGGTATAGCAGCACTCACAGGACAAACCGACAATCCCCTGCTGCCCAAACTGAATGGAAATGCCTGCCTATGGTTGCCTGCAATTGATGCACCTAAGGAAAACCCACCCTGGACATTGTGGCTGGGCGCCGAATTGACCCCACCTGAAAAAGTACTGCTGCAACAATTGCCCGGGGGCATGACCAATTCACCCATACCCGGCATGCAGGTGAACATGGCAGGAAATTGCCTGCAATTAAAACCCCTGGGACAAGCTCCGCAATCCTCAGGTTATCAAAAACCCGGCTTTCCGCTCGAATTTCACTGTCGCACCCCGGAAAGCACCCTGAAACTGACAGGAAACAGCCGTGCCATGCAATTGGTGATGCAATCCGAAACCGCAGAAAAAAGCAACCTAATGTTGCTGTTGAACACATTGGGCCGACTTATTCCTAAACAATAACCACAACCGTAAATCGAAAGCCATTGCAACTCATCCACTTCTTCAATGTAGTGCCCGAACCCCTCGCAGACAGCCCCGGCAGCGGCCGCATCTGGCGGCAAAACCGCGTATTTTTTAAAGGCAAACACTATGTGGTAACAGCTGGTTCCGGACGCGGAAAAACAACCCTCATCAATATCATTGGCGGTACCCGCAGCGATTACAGGGGTGATGCCTTTTTCGATGAAACCAACCTGCGCAACATAACTCCCAATGATTTTGCCGCCATCAGGGCAACAAGCATCTCGGTAATTCACCAGGATTTACGGTTGTTTCCGGAATTGACCGCAAGGCAAAATATCGATATGAACCCCCTAAACGATCGCGATGCTGCCTACATTGAAAAGCTGGCAACCCGGCTGGACATATTGCAGCAGCTTAACAAGCCCTGTGGACGCATGAGTCTGGGACAACAGCAGCGTGTAGCCCTCATTCGTGGACTGGTGCGTCCCTTTGAATGGCTGTTGCTGGACGAGCCCTTCAGCCACCTTGACGCAATAAATGCAAAAAACGCCATGGAGGTAGTTGCAGAAATCGCAAATGACAGGGGTGCCGGCATCATCGCCACATCGCTGGGAAGCACGGAATTACTGAAAGATTTTGAAATCCTGGAACTATGAACCCCCATTTAATTAAAAAGTTGCTGCTCAGCAAAACGCGTCCCGGTCAGTTGTGGCTATCGGTTATCGGTTCCGGCATTGGACTCTGCATTATGATGCTGGGGGTGCAGTTATGGGTGGATGTGCGTTCGCTCATGCAGGAAAAAGAAATGCTGGGCCGCGATTATGTGGTGATTTCCAAAAAAATAACACTGCTGCATTCCCTGTCGGGCGCTCCGCGCTTTTCTGATCCCGAGATACAGGAATTGATGGCACTGAAATCGGTGGATGATATCGGAAAGTTCACCCCATCGCGCTTTAAGGCATCCATGAGCATGAATGCACAAATGGGAAGTATGGGTGGACAGTTGTTCAAATCAGACCTGTTTTTTGAATCTGTTCCCAACCGTTTTGTGGATATTGAGGCAGATGCCTGGCAGTGGCAACCCGGCAATCCACAGGTGCCTGTTATTGTTCCTTCGGAATTTATCAAACAATACAACCACGCCTTTGCCTCAGGGCAAAACATGCCCGTAATACCGGAAAACCTGCTTAAATCCCTGCGTTTTGAACTGCTGCTCAGTGGCAACGAAAAGTCTGACCGATACAGGGGTGTCATTGCCGGTTTTTCCAATCGCATTCAGGCCATATTGGTACCTGAGCCATTCATGCAGTATGCCAATAGCCGCTACGCACCCGGTGGAGAAGCCGCCCCTTCCCGGCTTATTCTGCATGCTGAAAATCCCGCCTCACCCGAACTGCTGAATCACCTAAAAGAAAAGCAGATAGAAACTGCCGAAGACAAAGTAAAGGAGGGCAAAACCCGGCTGCTACTGGAGGTAGTGATGCTGCTGCTTGCGCTGCTGGGAGCATTTATCGTAGCACTTTCCATGATGGGTTTTTTACAATACAATCAGCTGCTGGCCTACCGATCGGCCTATGAAATTCAAACCCTGCACCGATTAGGATATACCCAAGGTAACATGGTGCTGCCCTATTTCCGTTTTGCCCTGCGCAACCTAGGAATTGCACTGGCATTGGCAACCGGCCTTTTTGCCGCACTCGAAGCGGGCATTGTGGGATTATTCAGCCAAAGCGGTTTTAACCTTCCCCTGCATGGCTGGCCATGGTCTTTGTTGTGCGCCTTCTTGGCTGCAATGCTAATGGGATGGCTATGTTACCGGTCTATTAAAAATCAAGTTGGCAGATTGGCAAACTAAACCCAAATTTGCACCATGCAAGGCCAAACCCAACATGCCCATTTTGATAACCGCTGGTACAAACCCGGCAGGAATGCTGTGGTGAGGGCGTTGTGGCATCTTTGCAATTCGTTTCTGCTCATGTCTTTCATCCCCGGCAATGGCTGGCGCAAAATGCTGTTGCAGCTGTTTGGAGCCAGGGTTGGCCGCGGTGTAGTGATTAAACCCCGGGTGAATATAAAATACCCCTGGAACCTGAGCATCGGTGAATATTCATGGCTGGGTGAAGGAGTATGGATTGACAACCTGGGGGCGGTGAGCATAGGAAGTAACTGCTGCATTTCTCAGGGTGCTATGCTGTTGTGCGGAAACCACAACTACCGCAAAACCACGTTTGATTTGATGGTAGGAAACATTACCCTGGAAAACGGAGTGTGGATTGGTGCCAAAGGGTTGGTTTGTCCGGGTGTGACATGCCGATCCCATGCTGTTCTCAGCGCCGGCAGTATTGCCACATCCGATCTGGAGGCATTCAAAATATACAGCGGAAATCCTGCGGTGGCCGTCAAGGACCGAAACATAGAGGCATGAAGGTTTCCCTCATCACCGTATGTTACAATAGTGCCCGCACCCTGCAGGACACCATTGATTCAGTGCTGTCGCAGACCCACGCAGACATCGAGTACATCATCATAGACGGTGGCAGCACAGATGCCACCCCGGACATAATTGAGCCATACAAAAGTCGCATCGCCCATTACGTCAGTGAACCGGATGAAGGGCTGTACGATGCCATGAACAAGGGCATAGGGCTGTCAAGCGGTGATATGGTAGGCATTCTGAACAGCGATGATATGCTGGCACATTCCGGAGTAATTGCAGACATGGTGAAGGCCATGGACAGCAATACGGATGCCGTATGCAGCGATGTGTTTATTTTTAAGAACACAAAAGACAACATTGTACGCAAATACCGCTGCACGCGCTGGAAACCCTGGATGTTTCGTTTGGGACACCAGCCACCCCATCCCGGCTTTTTCGTGCGTAGAAACTGCTATGAAAAATACGGGCTATTTGATTTACAGTTCAAACGGGCGGCCGATTTTGAGCTGTTGTTTCGCTTTATCAGGGTGCATGCCATCAGAACCCGGTACTTATCCTACACATCGGTGCTGATGCGAAGCGGTGGCAGCAGCCAGCAGGGATTGACAGCGATATCCGAAGCCAATCGCGAAGACCACAGGGCGCTGCGCAAACATGGCTATTTCAGCGCACTGCCACTCATCTGGTGCAAATATGTACTGAAGGTTTTTCAGTGGATATTTTTAATACCATCTTGATACAATCGCCGATTAATTTTGGTTATTTCGCAATAGCAAATTAGGTTATATAGACAACTAATTAAATACTAAAATTAAAATAAAACATCAAAATGGGATCATTTGGACCTGGAGAGATCATTATCTTATTCATCATGTTATTTGGCATACTACTATTGCCACTCATACTTTATTTGTTAACGCTTCAAAAGACATTAAACCTGGTTAGGCCTGAAAACAGGCACATGGAACCGGGGCTTGTTTGGCTGGCATTAATACCGATATTCAGTATTATATGGAATTTTTTCATTGTCAGTAAAGTGGCTGAGTCATTGCGATTAGAATTTAAACAACGCAATATTCAGACACAGGAGGAGAAGCCGGGCTATACTATAGGTTTGGCTTACTGCATCCTTGTTTGCTGCTCAATTATACCCATGTTGGGCATATTGGCCATTTTGGCCGGGTTTGTTTGCTGGATAATTCACTGGGTAAAAATCAGCGGGTATAAGGCGGAACTGGAAGCTTCTAGGTAAAATATGCTGTTGCAATTGGAATTGCCTAAGTCAGTACAATAGTCTCTTATTAGGAGAATGGGTGGTCCCGCCAGGAATCGAACATACAAGGCTAAAAGCTTGCTGGAAAAGGCTTTGGGGTAAGAGGTGGAATTCAGGTGAAACATTGATGGCCGGGTTGAGTGGTGTGGAAAAGTTATGACCTTACATTAACCATAATGGCTTGTAACTATCTATGTTTGTAAAATGAAAAGGTTTCTGTGGTCGAATGCACTAGGACTTGCTTTATTCACTTGTGTTGGCTTGTTTAATAAGGCGAACGCTCAAAAAATTGAATTTAACATTCACAATGGATTATGCTTCCCGATGGTTAAATTTAAGAATAATGAACAATCACTAAAATATAAAACATCAATTATAAATGACACACGACTGGGTATCAGTTACCTGCCTACAGGTTCATTTTCTTTTGGTGTAAATATTGGTTATCAAAATATTGAAGCTACACATTATGATCAATACTATCAAACCACCTTTGAAAATAACTACTTAATACTAGAACTAACTGCAGGTAAGGCTTTAAAAAGTAAAATTATAGATAAGATTATAATTTCACCTACCATGTCCCGATTTATAAGCGGAACCCAGACCTTTAATAATTTTAATATTAATCCTAAAGATGGATTTAAAAAGAACTCTTTTCTAATAAATACACAATTTAATTTTAAAGGAGTATCCTCACAATATACCGGAATAAACCCTTATGTTGGTTTTCGCTACATGCTTAGCAATTCTGATCTTAATAGTAAAGATAAACTCAAAATCCATAATTTCTTATTAGGAGTGCTAATTAGTATAAAGTATGAAAAATAAAATAACATTAATCATAACAATCATGTGCTTTATGAATTTGCATGGTCAAAAACTGTTGAGGTCATCTATTAGGTGTCTATCTGCCATTAGTAATTCAAAGGATTACTATACTTTGTCATACACAAATACTAGTAATCCAATATTATTGGATGCAGAGAAAACACTCTATCAAACAACACCGTTTGTTTTCTTGAACAACAATACAGACAAAACAAACTTTGAATTACAGGTATTTCCAAATCCCTCTATTCGATATTTTAATATTTCAACTAATATGACTGATTTTAATTATAAAATCACTGATTGTGCAGGTAGGCTTATATTATCTGGCAATTCAAAAAATATTGATATGTTATCATGCTCAAGCGGAGTTTATTGTCTTAATATATATTCCAATAATCAATTTAAAATATCATCCAAAATAATATTACAATGAAAAACATATTACTAATAATTTCATTTGGCTTTATTGGGTTTGCATTTTCCCAAAATTTACCTCCGGGTATCTCATATTCTGCTGTAGCCATAAAAAAGGAGAACTATAATATAGCAGGCAATAATGTTCAGGAAAACTATTGGTCTAGTAAGCCTATTAAGGTTAGATTCTCAATATTTGATAAATACCCAGGTGGAAAAATAGAATATTCAGAATTTCATAATACCCGCACTGATAATTATGGTATTTTTAATCTTGTAATAGGGCAGGGACAAGTAATTTCTGGAGATTTTCAGAAGATAAGCTGGGATTTAGGAACTGCTCATTTGCAGGTAGAAATTGATTTTCTCAATAATGACGATTACACGCTTATTGGAATTGAGAGATTTTGGTCTGTGCCTTATGCATTTGTTACTCGTAAGCAAAAAAATACTTCGCTAGATAGCCTTATCAGTGATTTATACACCAAATATAATTATCTCAGGATTCGTGATAAAGATACAGTTATCGGTAATGAGGTGAGTTATTTGACTATTGATAGTGTCAGAAACTATTATAATAATGCAATATCTAATCTCAGGAGTAGAGACAAGGATACGGTCATAGGAAATGAAATACAATCTCTTACCCTCAATAAAGATACACTTGAACTAAGTTTAGGCGGTGGGAAAATACCTCTTACAGATCTCAGTGCAACAAATGAACTACAGCAACTATCTAAAAATAAAGACACAATATCGCTTAGTCTTAATGGCGGCAAAGTTTTGCTAAATGATGATGATTCATTAAATGAAATCCAGGATCTTTACAGCAAGGGTGATACATTGTTTCTAACGAAATCAAATTCAAATGTTATTTTATCAAATATTTTAAAAGGCTCTTCTACTGGTATAAGTTCAACGCCAAGTAAAGGATCATCCATGATATTAGGCGAAGGTATTAGATTAGAGACATTCTGTGATAGATATAATATTAATGCCTTAGGCATACCAAGTAATCATTCTATTTTAGCGTACGGTGAGTATAAAGACTCATTATATTTTATGGGATATTGGAATGATAATACAAGTTTGCCAAAAAATATATCCGGCGAATTTGTAGTGTCAAAGTCAAAATTAAACTGTGGCGTTAAATTGCTTTACAAGTCAAATACACTTCGTTTAACACTACAAGATAACACACCCTCAGGTTTAATGTTTCTCGGTTTTATAAATGGTGAATTCAATTTACTAGATAAAAATGAGTGGTTAAATGTATATGATATAAAAAGTAATAAAATAAGTAGGATTAAAGTGGCGATTCCATTTACTCCAAACTATCTTGGTTCATGGTCAACTAACATATACAACATTCAAAATAAAAGCACTAGATATAAGGACACCCTATATTTAATTTATAATAGGATGCAACTTATAGGAAGTTCAAATTATATAAGGAATTATAGACTTTATAAATTTAATGCTAAAACAGGCTCTTTATTAAAAATAGACTCCAATACTAATTATCAGGATTATAATTATGGAAATCAGACTATGGACAGTGTAAACTATGCATTTTGTGATGGGAAAAATTTGATATGTTTTAATTATTTAAATTTAAAGAAGGATACTCTCTTCACTGATAACTATTTAAATTATCATTTATCTTTAGGTAGCACATATAATACTTTTCATGTTTTCAAATCAGGTTTAATTTGTATAGGACTTACAAGAACATATGGTGTAGTTGGATTCACAGAAGCAATCCTCATTTATGACTTGACCTTGAAAAAAGCTGTAATTCAAGACGTAAGATTTTCAACTGAATGGTCGAGTTATTTCCTTTATGGAAATATAGTTGGTAATGTTTGGAATATGTCAAGTAAAGGAACAAATGGATTTTATATTGCAAAGCCATCAGGCCCAAATATGCTTAGTTACACAACAC
>Ga0315899_10008517_pt1 | contig 10996 bp, 10 predicted proteins | sample LakEriMetagenome_2_FD_203518 | JGI IMG/M metagenome (GOLD analysis project Ga0315899, IMG submission 203518) | Freshwater fungal communities from buoy surface, Lake Erie, Ohio, United States - Buoy 4 MA112 | ecosystem: Environmental > Aquatic > Freshwater > Lake | place: USA: Lake Erie, Ohio...
ATCTGCCTGATCGATTGCAGGTCACTGAACCGGCGAAAACGCCGCCGGACTCATGAACACGCTTTCCTGATGCACCAGATCGGGCAGGATGGTGGGCACAAACGCCTGCCATTCAGGATCCTGGGCCAACTTGGCTCGCTGCGCGCTGCGATGTGCAAAGTCGTCGTAGGCCCAGATGAAGACCACCGAATTGAGCGTGCCCGATTCCTTGCTCCAGCAGCCAATGAGTTTTGCGTAGCGGGTGATGATGGCCAGTCCGTTGGCCTGGTAGTGCTTGAGAAACTCAGGGCCACGGCCGGCACGCAGTTGATAGGTTCGCATTTCGAAGATCATCGGGGTCTCCAAAGAAGGGGCGGTATCATCGAACGCGTCGCCGCCGACAACGATGCATTCGACAGCGATGTGCACGACAACGATGGTCAGGCAGCAAGCATCCTACGATGAAAGCCCAATCCTCCCCCGCGCCCAGGCGCCGCACGCCTTCAGAGGCCGCTCTGCGGACTTCAGCCCCTGCGCCGGTCGTGCGCCGGATGCCGCGCCTGGAGCGCGAGGCGCAGTTGCTGGCTCAGGCGGCCACCTTTTTTTCGGAGCACGGCCTCTCAGCGCAGACCCGCGCGCTCGCGAAGGCTTGCGGGGTTTCGCAGCGGCTGCTCTACAGTTTTTTTCCGAGCAAGTCGGCGCTGCTTGAAGAGGTCTATCGCCGTCACATCGCCGGAGCGTTCCAGGACCAGTGGCTTTCTGACCTGCAGGACCGCAGCCAACCCATCGAGCAGCGACTGATCGACTTCTACGCGACGTACTACGATCAGGTCACCACACGGGGCTGGCTTCGACTCTTTCTGTTTGCCTCGCTGGCCGAGGTGACGATGGCTTCCGACTACATTGCCTCGGTGCTGTCGCGGGCGCTCTCGCTCATCATTCGCGAGGCGGCTCATGCGCAGGGTCTGCGTGCGCCCCGATCGCCTGCGGCTGCTCACGAGATCGCCTGGGTGCTGCACGGCGCGGTCTCGCATCTGGCGATTCGTCGGCATGTCTATGGCAATGCCAACCCGATTGCAGCGCGCAAAGCCATCGCGCTGCAAGTGAAGATTTTTCTGGGGGGCTTGAGCCAAGCCCTGCCTCAGGCCGCAGAGCCTTCCAGAACCCGGGCACGTCCTGTCACTGCAGCGAACCCCCAAAACTCCACGAAGCGAACCTCCAAGACGACTGCGCGCAGAACCTGAGCCGCCTGGGGGTTTCATCAAGTCGTCAATTGACGACAAGTTCGGGTCCGTCGCATACTGCACAGACAGATCGTGGCGACTCAGACTCGTTCTGGGCCGATGCGCCACTGCTGAACCCACACCCATTCCCAACAGGGGGAGACACATGAGCCAGCTGAAACTGCCCGTTGCGGGTCGTCGCGAGTTCGTCAAGGCCGCCGGTGCAGCCGGCGCCGCCGCATGGTTGCCCGAGAGCCTTGCCCAGCCATCCGACGCCATCAACTACTTCGGCTGGACCGCCGGGGTTGATCAGACCAAGAGCCATATCGCGGCCTTCGAGAAAAAGACCGGTCTGAAGGTCAGCTACAACAATGCGCCCTGGGCCCAGTACCGCGACACCATGGTCACCCGGTTTGTAGGCAACGCCCCGATCGACCTGCTGTGGGTTTCGGACAGCTGGTTGCCTGAGTGGGTCGACGCCGGCTGGCTCGCGCCGATCGACAACTACCCCCAGCTGCTCAAGTACAACGCCGATGCGGATGACTTCTGCACGCAGTCGTTGCGCTACAAGGGCAAGCAGTACGGGCTGACCTACTACAGCGACTACATGGCGTTTTTCAGCGATGAAGCCAAGCTCAAGAAGGCCGGCATCACCGCTGCACCCCGGACCTGGGACGAAGTCCTGCAGCAGAGCCTGAAGCTCAAAGCCTCGGGTATCGAGTACCCGCTCATGATGTCGATGGCCCGCGAGAGCTGGCTGATCGAGTTCATGTCGGCCATGGTGTTTTCCAATGGCGGGCGTTTCGTTGACGACGCGGGCAATGCGGTCATGGCCGATCCTGACAAGGGTGCCGTCAAGGCCTTGCAGTGGATCGTCGATGCGGTGAACAAGCACAAGATCATTTCACCCGCCTGCGTTGAGGTGGGCGAGCTCAACGGCCTGAAGTCGTTTTCTTCGGGCAACCATGCCTTCGCATTGCTGGCGCGTTACCGGATCCGTTCGCTCAACGATCCGGCCCAGTCGCAGATCGCACCCAATGTGCGTCAGGTCCTGATGCCGGCAGGCCCGGGTGGCAGCAACGCCACGGTGGGCTGGATGCGCTTTTACGGCATGACCACCCACGCTGCCAAGAACAAGGCGCGCGCCGATAACGCCGTCAAGCTGATGGAGTGGTTCGGCGGCCAGGCCGACGGCCAATATGCCTTCCAGAAGATGGCGTTCCTTGATCTGGGGGCGGGTTTCGGTGTCAAGCCTTTGTTCAAGGATCCGCAGGTGATTGCGAGTTACAACAAATACTCCGACATCGCCATGTACGAGCGCCAGCAGCAGTTCGCCCGCAAGAAAGACGTGGTCTCGCGCTGGTTCGGTGAATGGGACGAGATCAACGGCACCGCCTGGCAGGCCGCCATTCTGGGCAAGACCTCGGTGGCTGACGCGCTCAAGCGCTCGGCCAGTGCCTGGAACGACCTCAAGAAAAGCTGATGCGCCTTCCGGTCAGCTGGTACGAGCAGCGCAGCGCCATGCTGCTGCTCGTACCGATGATGGTTGTGCTCGGGGTCGTGGCGATCTTTCCGGTTCTGTATTCCTTCTGGACCAGCCTCTACGACCTCAAGCTCACCCGCCCGCATCGGGTTCCTTTCGTCTGGTTCGACAACTACGGCAAGGTCTTCAATGACCCGCTGTTCTGGGAGTCGGTCGGCCGAACGTTGTCGTTCACCCTGATGTCGGTCACGGCGATCATGGTGATCGGCATGCTCATGGCTTTGCTGCTCAACCAGCAGTTCAGGGGTCGGCGCTTTCTGTCGGCCATGCTGCTGGTACCCTGGGCGGTGCCTTATGTGGCCAATGGCCTCATGTGGAAGTGGATCTACGACTCGGGTTATGGCGCCCTGAACGGCCTGCTGTACCAGCTCGATTTCATTGACAAATACATGGTCTGGCTGGGTGATGCCGACAAGACCCTGGCCTTGATTGCCAACGCCTTTGTCTGGAAGGAAGTTCCACTGGCCACCATTCTGTTGCTGGTGACCATGAAGTCGATTCCAGCAGATCTTTACGGCGCAGCCAAGGTCGATGGGGCCGACGTCTGGCGGCGGTTCATTCATGTGACCCTGCCCTCGATGCGGCCTGGTCTGATGCTGGTGATGATCTATGAGTCGATGATGGCGGTGCGCCATTTCGATCTCTTTTTCATCCTCACCGAAGGCGGCCCGGCCGAGGCGTCGCATGTGCTGGCCTGGCAGGTCTATGTCGAGACCTTCCGCAAGCTGGCTTTTGGTACCGGATCGGCCTTGGCCTACATCATGGCGGTGGCCACCTTCCTGCTCTCGTTTGCCATCATTCGCACACTCGGGAGGCGCCCATGAGTGCCTCTGCCTCTGTGCAAAAGCCTTATCGAAAGCCATCGCGATGGTGGGCGCGGTTGGGCTATCTGCTGGCCTCCGTGGTGTTTCTGACCTACGTGCTGGCGCCGATCGCCTGGCTGGTGTCCTCGTCTTTCCAGAGTGAGGCCGAGATCACCTCGAAGCCGCCGCACTGGATTCCGCATCAGCCCACGCTGGAGAACTTCGAGGCGATCTTCAAGGCCGATCGCGAAGAAGTGACGTACGAAAACCGCAGGCAACGTGATGCAGCCAGTGGCGGCTTCATCCCGTCCACAGCCAAGAACCTGCTGCCCTCCATGGGCAACAGCCTGATCGTGGCCTTCTGGGTGGTGGTCCTGAACCTGCTGGTGGCAGTGCCGGCGGCCTATGCGCTCGCCAAGATCCGCTTTGTGGGTCGTCAGGGGTCGATCTATCTGATGCTGGCCACCCGCGTGATTCCGGATATCGCGCTGGTTGTGCCCTTCTTCCTGTTCATTCGCAAGCTCGGTCTGATGGACTCACTGAGCTCGCTGGTGATCACCTATCTGGCCGTGACCGTGCCGTTTTCCATCTTCATTTTGTTGAGCTACTTCGAGTCGTTGCCCGACGAGCTCGACAAGGCCGCGCGGGTCGATGGCTGCACGCGCATGCAGACCCTCACCCGGGTCTTCCTGCCGCTCGCCTGGCCCTCGCTGGTGGCCGTGGTGCTCTTTACCTTCCTCACCAGCTGGAACGAATTCCTGCTGGCGCTCATGTTCACCCAGACGCCCGCATCGCAGACCATGCCGATCGTGGTGGCGTCTTTTGCGTCCGACTTCACCATCAGTTTTTCCTTCATCAATGCCGCAGGCGTGCTTGCGGTCATCCCGCCCGTGATCGTGGCCCTGCTGTTTGAGCGCTACATCGTGTCGGGCCTGACGGCCGGCGCGGTCAAGGGCTGAGCCCGCGCGGCGGATCAACACTCCATTCAAAGGACGCGAAGTGGCCAGCATTCGCTTCGAGCATGTCGGCAAGCGCTATCCCAATGGGTTCGTGGCGCTGTCGGATTTCAACCTCGAGATCGCCGACCGCGAGTTTCTGGTGCTGCTCGGCCCTTCGGGTTGCGGCAAATCCACCTCGCTCAACATGATCGCGGGGCTGGAGGATGTCACCGAAGGCGAGCTTCGTTTCGATGACCAGGTCGTCAATGAAGTACCCCCGCATCGGCGCGACGTGGCGATGGTGTTTCAGAGCTACGCCCTGTATCCCCACAAGTCGGTCTACGAAAACATCGCCTTTGGGTTGCGCATGCGAAAGCATCCGGCCAGCGAAATCGATCGGCGGGTGCGCGATGCCGCCCGCCGTCTCGAAATCGAAAACCTGCTCGAGCGTCGCCCGAGCCAGCTCTCCGGCGGCCAGCGCCAGCGCGTGGCTCTGGGCCGGGCCATGGTCCGCCAGCCTCAGGTCTTTCTGATGGATGAACCGTTGTCCAATCTCGATGCCGCGCTGCGCGTGTCGATGCGCGCCGAGATCAAGCAACTCCACCAGGCCATGCAGACCACCTTCGTTTATGTGACCCACGATCAGGCCGAGGCGTTGACTCTGGCCGATCGCATCGTCGTGATGCGTGACGGGGTGGTGCAGCAAATCGGCTCGCCCGATGAAATCTACGAAGCCCCGCGCAATACCTTCGTGGCGTCGTTTCTCGGTAATCCCGCCATCAATTACCTGCGCGGCACGATTGATCGCTCGGGGCCGCAGGCTCAGTTCGTCTGCGGCGAGTTGCGACTCGACCTGCCCGCTGCCCTGAGGGCTTCGGAGGGTCTGGCTAACGGCCGCGAGGTGATGCTCGGGCTGCGTGCCGAGGATGTGAGTCTGCCTGGCGTGGATGCCGCACCCGGGCGCCGCTTGCCCGGAACGGTGCAGTCGGTGTTGCCGGTTGGTTCCGACGCCTTCATCGGCTTGCACACGGCGGGCGGTGTGGTCTACCTGCGCCTGGGCAAGGATTTTCGGCATCGCGAGGGAGAGCCGCTGGCGCTGGAGGTCAATACCGGTCGCCTGCATCTCTTTGACGCGCAAAGCGGGTTGAGTCTGAGGGTGTCCTGATGAAGCCGGCGGCGTTTCGTTATCACCGGCCTCAGACGCTTGAGGCGGCACTTGCGCTGCTGGCGCAGCATGGTGACAGTGCCCGCCCGATCGCGGGTGGCCAGAGCCTGGTGCCCATGATGAACCTGCGGATGGCTCAACCGGCCGAGCTCATCGATCTGGCCAGCATCGAGGCCATGCGCGGTGTGCACGTGAGTCCGGATGGGCTCGAGATTGGCGCAATGGTGCGGCACCATGAAATCGAAGGCTCCGAATTGATTCGTGCCGAGTGCCCGCTGTTGTCGCAGGTGGCCGGCACCATCGGTCATTACGCCATTCGGCAGCGGGGCACACTCGGTGGCAGCCTGGCGCATGCCGATCCGGCCGCCCAGTGGCCGCTGCTGGCCACGACTCTTCAGGCGCAGATGGTGGCCACGGGCTCCGCTGGCCAGCGCGTAATTGAAGGCGGCTCTTTTTTTCAGTCCCTCATGACCACGGCGCTGCAACCGGATGAGCTGCTGACCGCTGCGCGATTCCCGGTTTTGGAGGCGGGTGAAGGCTGGAGTTACCAGGGCTTTTGCCGGCGGTCGGGGGATTTCGCCATCGTGGCTGTGGCCGTCACCCTGACGCTTGAGGCTGGCCGCGTGAAGCGTCTGCGGCTGGGCGTGGGCGGCGCTACGCCCGTGCCCGTGCGGCTCGATAGCCTCGCGCACCAGCAAGTGGGTCAGTTGGCCGATGCAGCCTGGGCGCATGCACTGGGTGTCCACGCACGTGCGCAGGTCCCGGTGACCGAAGACCCTCGTATTCCTGCGGTGTTCCGTCAGGAGCTGATCGAGACCCTGGTCACGCGCGCCATCGAGGAGTCGCTGCAGCGGGCCTGCGCGCCGGTTGGTGTGCCCACTCGAGACGTGCCGGCAGGGGGTCTGCAATGAGCGTTCCGGTGCGTTTGCAGGTCAATGGGCAGGTGCACGCAATCGAGGTGCCAGAGCGACGCCTGCTGAGCGATGCCCTGCGCGATGACTGTCGCCTTCACGGCACCCACGTCGGCTGCGAGCACGGGGTGTGCGGCGCCTGTACGGTGCTGGTCGATGGTCGGCCGGTGCGCAGCTGCCTTGCTTTTGCCGTACAGATGGAGGGCGCACAAATCCGCACCATCGAATCGGTGGCCCGCGAGGGTGAGCTGTCGGTGCTGCAGCAGGCCCTGCATGAGTGCCACGGCCTGCAATGCGGCTTTTGCACGCCCGGCATCGTGATGACCTTCGAAGCCTTTCTGCGAGAGCATCCCGATCCCACCGATGACCAGATCCGCGAGGCGCTGGCGGGCAACCTGTGCCGCTGCACCGGCTATCACAACATCGTGGCGGCCATCCGGCTGGCGGCCCGCCGATTGCGGGAGGGCGAGCATGGGACGCGCTGAAGTCTTTGCAGCACCCGTGTTGCGCCATATCGGCCAGCCCATCGCGCGCCGCGAGGACCGGCGTTTTCTGACGGGCACGGCCCGCTATGTGGATGACATCGAGGTGCCGGGCGCGCTGCATGCCTGCTTCGTGCGCTCGCCCCATGCGCATGCACGTATCCTGTCGATCGATACCCGTATGGCCAGCACGATGCCCGGCGTGGCTGGCGTGTTTGTGGGCGTGGATCTGGCCCGCATGACCACGCGCCACCGCATGGCGCCTGCGATTCCCGGTTTGCTGCCGATGGAGTCCGACACGCTGCCGATCGACAAGGTGCGGTTTCATGGTGACCTGGTCGCTGTTGTGCTGGCCACCGATCGGTATCTCGCTGAAGACGCGGCCGAGCAGGTGCTGGTGGATTACGAGCCGCTCGCGGCTGTGTCCGACGCGCAAGCCGCCCTCGCCGAAGGTGCGCCACTGATTGATGAGTCACTCGGCACCAATCGGGTGTCGCAGCAGACCGAAACCTATGGTGAGGTTGATGCACGCATGAGCGATGCATACCGCGTCATCGAGGCGAGCTTTTCACAGCACCGGCAGACTCATCTACCCATCGAAACGCGAGGCTGCATTGCGATCTGGGATCCGGGTCGCGAGCATCTGACCATGCATGTGGGCAATCAGGTGCCCCATCCTTACCGCGGCATGCTGGCCGGCCGCCTGCAGTTGTCGGAGTCTCAGATCACGGTCGTATCGATGGACGTGGGCGGCGGCTTCGGCCAGAAGATCACGCTCTATCGCGAGGAGTTGATCTGCGCGGCTCTGTCGCGCTCGCTTGCACGCCCGGTGCGCTGGCGCGAAGACCGGCTCGAGAATCTCACTGGAGCCGCGCATGCCCGGGAGCAGACCTGCCGCACCCGGGCTGCGGTCGACGCTAACGGCCGCATCCTGGCGCTGGACTTTCAGATTACTGAAGACTTCGGGGCTTACTGCTTCTATCCGGCCAACTACATGGCGCGCGTGGTCGCGGTCATTCTCACCGGACCCTATCGGGTCTGTGCATATCGCTACGAGGTTCGTGCGGCATTGACCAACAAGGTCGGTGCGGCGCCCATGAGGGCGCCGATGTCGATCGCCAGCTGGGTGATGGATGGCACGCTCGATGCCGTAGCCCGAGGGCTTGATCTGGATCCGATCGAGGTGCGCCGGTGCAACATGCTGGAGGCTCACGACTACCCCTACACCATGGCCACCGGAGAGATCCTGCGCGACATCACGCCGCGGCAGACCTTCGAGGCGGCGCTCGTGGCCATCGATCTCCGGGGCTTCGAAGCCCGGCGAGCCGAGTCGCGTGCGCGCGGTCGTCTGCGCGGCCTGGGTGTGTGTACGGTGGTCGAATCGACCACCTACGGATCGGCGATGTACAAGACCGCCGGGATTCCCGGCTCGGGCCACGAGGCGGCCTGGGTACGGATTGAACCCAGTGGCGCTGTGAATGCCGCGACCGGTCTGGGTGCCACAGGTCAGGGCTACGAAACCGCGCTCGCCCAGGCCGTGGCCGAAGGTCTGGGCGTGCGCCCCCAGGATGTGCGCATCCTGATCGGGCATACCGATGTGGCGCCCTATGGCATGGGCAGTCGCGGTGCGCGCGGCGGTACGGCGGGCGGTGGTGTGCTTTATCTGTGCGCGCAACAGGCCCAGGCGCGGGTTCTCAAGATTGCTGCCAAGCTCTTGAATCTCGAAGGGCCGCAAGGCCTGCGCATGGTCGACGGCCGCATCGAACGCCAGCACGATGGCCTTTGGGTGCCGACCGAACTCACGCTCGCAGCCGTTGCCCGCACGGCTTACCTGGATCCGCTCGCCTTGCCCGAAGGCGTCGCGCCAGGCCTGGACTTCAGCCTGACCTACGATCCGCCGCCACTGACCTTCTCCAATGCCACCCATGCCTGCGAGCTCGAGATTGATCCGCAGACCGGGGGCCTCAAGCTGCTGCGCTATCTGGTGGCTGAGGATTGCGGCACCGTGCTCAATCCCGTCGTGGTTGAGGGGCAGCAGCATGGTGCGGTGGCCATGGGTCTGTCGGGCTCGCTCTTTGAGCAGGTGGTCTATGACCCCGACGGGCAGAACCTCACCGGCCTGCTATCGGACTACCTCATGGCCACCTCGGCCGAGTTGCCCGATATCGAAGTGCTGCCGATGAACACCCCCAGCCTGCATACGCCGGCCGGTCTCAAGGGCATGGCCGAGGGTGGTGTGATGGGCGCCATCGGTGCCGTATCCATTGCGGTCAATGACGCGCTGGCGCATCTGGGTATCGTCATCGATCGACAGCCCATCACCCCCATGGCCCTGCGCGAGCAGCTGCGCCAGGTTGCAAAGGAGCAGTTGTGAGTACACCGGAGTCTCTCGATATCGGCTTCATCGGACTGGGCATCATGGGTCGGCACATGGCTGGTCATCTGCAACAGGCGGGTCATCGGCTGCATCTGTACAACCGCTCCAGCGGTGGCGCCCAGGCACTCCTCGAACGCGGAGCAACCTGGTACGACCAACCCGCCGACGTCGCACGCGCCAGTGATGCGCTGTTCACCATGGTCGGGTTTCCTGCGGATGTCGAGGCGCTCTACCTGGGCGAGCGTGGCCTCATCGCGGCGGCCCGCCCCGGCGCCTTGCTGATCGATGCCACCACCTCAAGCCCTGCGCTCGCGCAGCGCATCGCCGAGCAAGCCTCCGCCCGGGGGCTGCATGCTCTGGATGCGCCGGTATCGGGTGGCGAGGTGGGCGCTCGCGATGCCCGGTTGTCGATCATGGTGGGTGGCAACGCACTGGCGTTCGAGCGGGCGCTGCCTCTGCTCAAGACCCTGGGTCAGAACGTTGTCCTGCAGGGCGATGCGGGCGCAGGTCAGCACACCAAGATGGCCAATCAGATTGTCATTGCATCGACCATGATCGGTGTGAGCGAGGGGCTGGCCTATGCCAGCCGAAGCGGCCTGGATCCGCACCGTGTGCTGTCATCGATTCGAGGCGGTGCGGCGGGTAGTTTCCTGCTCGATGGCATGGGTGCGCGCATGCTCAACGGGGATTACGCGCCCGGCTTCTTTACCGAACACTTCATCAAGGATCTGGGCATTGCCCTGGCCGAGGCGCAGCGCATGGGTCTGGATTTACCTGGGCTTGCGCTGGCCAAAAAGCTCTATGACGGTCTGGCGGCGGCAGGCCATGCCCGCGACGGCACTCAGGTGCTTTTCGAGCACTATCGCTGATCCCCGCGGTCCGGCGGCTTCGGACTCAAACGCGCGCAAGACCGGCTCGCCTTGCGCGGACGGGTTGGTCGATGCCGAGTCAGCGGCCCGGCCTGACCGGCGGCTGACTGTCCACGGAGTTCAGCATCGCCTCATCGGGGATTGAGAGCACCCGCTCATAGCGTCCAGGCGGGTAGTTGCTCATGTGGGGCCCGGGCGCGCTCGCCAGGTCGGGCTGAGGCACGGCACCACCCTGCCCTTCAAACCCGGGCGGATTGCGATAGCGCGCGAGCTCCCCATCGCTGATGCCAGCCAACGCAACCACCTCCGGATCGACCCAGGCCTGTGGGTTGATCGGTGCGTTGGAGTAGCTCAGTTCGAGCGAGAGGTTTTCGGGCCCGGCAAAGTAGATCGAGCAGCACATGCCGTGATCGATCGGGCCCATCACCGGCACCCCCTTGCTGCGCAGGCGATCGCGCATGGCCAGAAGTTCGTCATGGGTGTGTACCTTGAGGGCCAGGTGCTGCATCGTGCCGCCGGCGGTGTTCGCGCCCGGGTTGCCGGCATGGGTCTGGCCCAGCACGGTGGGAATGCGGGCAATGTCGGGGTTGTGCACAAAGGCGATCGAGCTCTCGTCATTGAGCCGCAAAAAACCATGCCAGGTGTTCCTCACGCCATGCATCCAGTAGAGCGCCTGCAGCTCCATACCGAGCTTGTCGGTAAAGAA
>Ga0315899_10008518_pt1 | contig 10995 bp, 9 predicted proteins | sample LakEriMetagenome_2_FD_203518 | JGI IMG/M metagenome (GOLD analysis project Ga0315899, IMG submission 203518) | Freshwater fungal communities from buoy surface, Lake Erie, Ohio, United States - Buoy 4 MA112 | ecosystem: Environmental > Aquatic > Freshwater > Lake | place: USA: Lake Erie, Ohio...
ATCGGTGAGCTGAGTCAACGGCTGGTGAGAGTAACCGTGAACGCCGAGTGTGACAAGCGGATGTGAACTTAGATCTCTGATTTGGTCATGCGTGAGAAAACCTTCCTTGCCTGACTGAATCAACGATGGATTGATGAAGATGTGAAACGGAAATTCAAATTTTTCAAGGACTGGTAAGGCATTAATTGCGTTGTCCGAATAGCCATCGTCGAAGGTGATTGACACGGTGGAAGAAACTTCTTCTGAGAATGGAACGACTCGAAGGCCGCTCCTCGTGCAGAGAGCATTGAGATACTTCATTTGACTCAAGAATTGATTCGGCTGAACCGAATAGAGCCCACGAGTGTCGCCATCCGCCTGGCCACCAATGGAGTGGTACATCAGAATTTGCGACCGTTCCGACTGGGAACGTTGAATTAGATGCCAACTAGCACTGAGAAGAGATCCGGAAACATGTCGAATCGATGTCATGTGAATGTGACTCGTTCGGCGACCAACGAGTCAGCCCATTCTAGAGACGACGCGTCCCAAGAGATGCTTGATCATAGAGGGTTGTGAAGTTTCCCATTCGCCGAGATATGTGTGACGATGGCCGCCAAGTCCCTTCTTGAAGTTAAAGACACCCTCATTTTCTTTAGGGTCTATTCCAGCAAGGTCAAATTCGTTGACACCCATTTCATTGAGTACTTCGATCAGCTTCCAGGCGCACACATAGGAGGCGTATATCTTTCTCGCCTCAGAGTTTGCTGCAGCAAGCGCGTCCCATGCATACGGACCATTGACAAATGCAGCCCGCATTGCAACGAGACTTCCTTGCTCGTTGCGTGTATGAACTGTCACCATCCGATCTCCCATCGAGGAGAGAAGTTGAGCGATTGATTCAGTCGAGGGAACTACTTGTGGACCGAGAGTTCTCTTGAAGTCCGTCATTTGTTCCATTAGTTGATGGATCTCCTCTGCGTTTGGCTTTGCCCAAGCTTCACAAGTGACACCGCGTTTCAATCCTCGCTCAAGATTTCGGGACCAATTTGACGAAAGCTTTGACTTGTCAGACAGTCCATGCTCGGATCGATGGAGAACAAATGTTTCATGAGCACCGATAAATCGAGCAGCACGCGACCAACCGCGCGAAACGAGATCTCTTTCGGCCAAATCGTTTGTTCGAGAGCGCAACGCGATTCTGCAATACGTTGCTCGAGTTCCAGATGCAGTGGAGATCAATTGCAGAAGCTCTTTCGATTCACAGGCATCGTCACCGGCGATTCCTCCAGGAACCCATGCGATGGTGACAATGCGAAGTAATCGAAACCAAAGGACAAGTGCGGCCGACGTAAATGCGCCATTCTCGATTCGTATCGCTTTCAGACTTGTCCAACGAGTCCCGTGCTTGTACCGAGACCAGTTCGAGAGCGAAAACGGAGAAGAGGAATTCAGTTTTTGGAGTAGCTGATCCCAGTCCTGATCCGATTCAGAGAAAGTGGCCCACCCCATTAGAGAAAGTTCACCACGTGTAGTTGTCGATAGAAGTGATCAGAGGGAACACCGACAGCGCTCGGAAGATCCGGCCAGCGAATCACTTCGCAGTGATGCTGATGGGCCAATCGAAGCAGAGAGGGAGAGATCTTCGACGAGTAGAACGGGTATCCATAGGGTGAACATTGGTCGGGTAGATGAGGGAAGACGGGGACACCAAATTCCTTCGAGAACTCATTTGCGAATTTTCGAAAGAGCTGGCGACGTCGTTGGACTTCAGTCTCCTCATCAACCAGAGATAGCTGAGTAAGTGCGTAAGTCGACATCGCAATCGGCTCAGGAAGATTGAATTCGGATGCTTCGGTACTTGCTGGAAGTGCCGTTCCAGTCAGCAGTCGCCGAAAGAGCCGAGTGGTCGAGCGTGAGACTTTCTGGAGGGGGAGATTTGTTGCTCTTTCAGTGTTTGCAGCACTAACCCGCAGGCGGTAAGCAAGTGACGGCCGGCGCTCTACTGGCTGGAGTACGAGCTCGTTATCAACGGAGTTGATTGTGGTGAGAAATGCTCCATCTGGTACCCGAATTGTCTTTCTGAAACTCGTGATTCCAACAACAGTGCGGGAGCCCAGTCGTTTTCCATCGACGTCTTTACTCAGGTATCCGTGAGCGTTGTCCTCGATCAGAACCGCTTTCGGCCAGCGTTGAGTGAATTCGCTAAGTTGCTGTGGAAATCCAAAATAATTTACTGCGAGAACGAATTGTGCCTCGGATGCTTCGCCTAAACCAATTGGTCGAAGGTTCCGATCAACAGGGTAGAAGCGTGGAATGGCACCAACTGCGTGAACAGATGACAAAACATCTCGACAGATCAATTCAGGTATCGCAACGTCATCGCCAGGCCGAACATGCAAGTGTTTTAATCCAGCGACCAGTGCGTGGCGCGCAAAGGCGAAGTATGAAGTGTTAGTCACGACGTGTCCGATTGAGTGGATTTGGAAGCAACGAGATGAGATGAACTCCCAATCCGGCCCACGTGCGTGCTTTCAGAGGACTCATCTTTAACGAGGAAGCGAACATTCTGAAGCCGTCCAACATCCGGCCATCTTTGCTGAATGTCCGGGCGGCGGTGTAGTAGGCAAGGGCTCGGCGTCTCTTGTGTTCTTTCAATCCCTGAGGAAGCCTGGCTCTGAAATGGTCATCGATGACGGAAAGCTCTGCATTCAAGTGGCGAATCGGTGCTGAACTTGCACTTGTTTTGTGACGACGAAATGAACCAAGCACATCTTCGATAAATGAAATAGTGAACCCTGCTTGGGCAACTCGAAGCCACAGGTCGTAGTCCTCCGTCGTGACGAAATTTGGATCGTCGCGAAAGCCACCCAATTGATCGAGAACTTCGCGACGCATGACCACAGCGGATGTTGAAATGCAGTTCCCATTGAGGAGGAGTGACTCATACGTTGCACGGGAAGACGGTCCATAGCGCACGATTCGATCGCGCGAACCCCCGCCAAACCAACGTTCAGCGTGGCAGACCAAGTCGCTGCCAGCGCGAAGTTCCATTACCGCTCTCGCAAGTTTTGAAGGCTCCCAGAGATCATCTGAGTCAAGAAATGCAACAAACTGCCCATTGCACTTTGAAAGAGCATGGTTGCGTGACCTTGCAATAACACCATCATTCCCAAAGTTCATCCACGTGATCCTGTGGTCATTAATGGATTCAATCACTTCAACTGTTCGATCAGTTGAGAAATTGTTGACGATGATTGCTTCCCAAGACTTGTAGGTTTGTTGAAGGAGCGAATTAAGGGCTTCACGTAAGTAGTCGGCCTGATTGAAAGTCGGAATAACGACTGAGACCAGTTCCGTGCGGGATGTTGCGTCAGCCAACATTTGCCGCCACAAGTTTGAGTATCCCGTCAATCTCGTCGTCAAAGAGCTCTTCGGTTGAAAAACCTGCCTGCGAAAGTCTTGAGCAATCAAACTGCAGCGAGGTATCTGCACTGGTTTCAAGCACTGACTCAAAGATTTCAGGGCAATAGCCAAAGACGTGGTCACATCGGTCAGCAACGAGATTCGCAATCTGACGGAGACTCTGTGACATTCTTGAGCCCAAATTGTACGTAGTTGAACTTTCCGAGGCAGGCTTCGCCAGTCCCACAAAGTGCAGCGCTCGGCAGATATCTCGAAGTGTCACAAAATTGCGCTGTGAATTTGCCGGAGACTTTAGGACCAGCCTTTGATCACGTACAGCTTGCATACACAAGTCGTTAACGATGATGTGCCAAATATCGACATCAAACGACATTGGGTATCCAAACCCATTACCACTTCGAATGATCGTGCTCCTTATCTTGGTTGAAGACCCATGAAGAATTCTTTCTGCAGCGAGATGTGTGACTCCGTAGGGGTGCGTTGGGCGAGTGGCAGAGTCTTCGGTTAGGTGACCAACAAGGGGTGCACCGTAAACATGAATCGTTGACATGTACACGATGTGACTGACGCCAGTTGAAAGAGCAGCGTCGAGGAGATTTGCAGTTCCGTCAACGTTAATTAGGTGAGCACGACCGGGATCGCGTGCACATTCGCGGTCATTGAGCGCTGCAAAGTGAAAAACAGTTCCGACGCCTTCGCATGCTTTTTTGAGCGAGCTCAGGTTGTTGAGATCACAGACAGAGACGTTCGCACTCGGCGCCCATGGTGGTGCGGGTCGATTACGTCGAGTTGCCAGCTTGATGTCTACGCCGTGTTCTTCGGTGAGAAAGGCGGCGAATCTCCCACCAATATTCCCGAATCCTCCAGTGAGGAGAATCGAGCCGGTCATCTGTTTTTCAGTGCCCAGTCATAAGGAATATGGCAGTCGTCTGGATCAAGTCGATGGATCTCATCCGGGTCATGGGGGATAGACGCACAGTTTGCGACAAGCGCAACATCCAGACCTATTCCCTTGAATCCGTTCCAGACAAGTGGTGGGATGGTCACGAGTTGGTAATTGTCTTCCCCAAGGAAGATCTCATTGATTTCTCCACGGGTCGGACTGCCATCACGTTCGTCAAAAAGGACAAGTTTTATCTTTCCGTGAGGAACTGCGTAATTGATCGTCATCTTGTCATGAATGTGCCAGGCCTTTACTGCCCCTGGAAATACCCGGGAGAAGTAGATCTCGCCAAATTCAGAGAAGACCGAATCCGTGCTCTTCATCATGTGCATTACTTTTCCTCGTTCGTCGAGGATTTGCTTCAGTGGTGTGATTTTGACGCCATCAATCATTTCGGGTCTCCTCGTATCTCGTGATCTGGTTCAACGTAATACTGCTGATGTGGGCACCCTCTGATGCCAATTTGTACCACTCTGTTGTCTCTTTGAACGTCCGCTCAAAGTTCCACCGCGGATGCCAACGCAATTTCTGTTTTGCTTTTTCGCAATTCAGCTGAAGAAGGCCCGCTTCGTGAACACTCGATTCATGAAGTTCAATTGGAACTTCGTGCCCCCAATTCGACATACACATCGCAACGACGTCCTTTACGGAGTGCACAGACGATTCATTCGGTCCAAAATTCCAGGAACCAGAAGCAGTTGCAGGATCTGTAAGAAGCCGATGCGCCAGAGTTATGTAGCCAGAAAGGGGCTCCAAGACGTGTTGCCACGGTCGAGTTGCATCCGGGCGTCGCAGCGAAATTGGTGTTTGATTGCTCAGCGAACGCATGCAGTCAGGAACGATGCGATCTTCAGCCCAATCTCCGCCACCAACGACATTTCCTGCTCGGGCGGATGCAGCAGCGAAGTCACTTCGTTTACTGAAGTACGACTCGCTATACGTTGCGAACGCAAGTTCAGCACATGCCTTTGACGCACTGTAGGGATCAATACCCCCCAGTTCGTCTGACTCGGTGTAGCCGCGGGTTAGCTCCTTGTTGAGATAGCACTTGTCAGAGGTGATGAATACCAACGCCTCTACTGATGGTGCCATTCGGACACATTCAAGAAGATTGATAGAACCCCCTACGTTTACGTCAAACGTCTCCTTAGGGTCTTTGTAGCTCTTCCGAACGAGAGCTTGTGCAGCAAGATGAAAGACAACTTGTGGTTGGCACTCGTCAAAGACTGCCTTCAATTGATCGAGCTCACGGATATCGACGAGATTGTGATGAATTCGTGTAGCAAGACCGAGTTGGTCAAAGTGCGCTGGCGAGATCTCGGGTTCAAGTGCAACACCAGTTATCTCGCACCCATATTTCAACAACCACTCAGTAAGCCACGAACCCTTGAATCCTGTATGACCAGTTATGAGGACACGCTTCTTGCTGAGCGCACTGAGCGCGCTTACCAAATCTTCCATGGCGCCTTTGCTGACTTCTCCATCGAATTAAGGAGTTGCCAATCCCGGTAGGTGTCCATGCACTGCCAGAACCCATCGTGTTTATAAACCGAAAGCTGCCCCTGAGTGACAAGTGTGCGAAGCGGTGCTTCCTCGAAGACCAAACCATCGTTCTCTGGAAGAACTTCAAAAATTGCTGGCTCACACACAAAAAAGCCCCCAGAGATACGACCGCCGCTTGCCTGGGGTTTTTCATTAAATTGCTCAGCAACGCCTTTTGTATTGATCGTCAATTCACCAAAACGGCCCGGCGGTCTCACTCCGGTCACCGTTGCTGTTGTCTTCTGGCTCTTGTGAAAGTTAAGTAGAGCGGGAAGGTTCACATCGCTTAGCCCGTCGCCGTAGGTGAGAAAGAATCGTTCGCCTTCAACATATTTCCTAATCTTTGCGATCCGACCACCAGTCATGGTTTCAGCTCCTGTGTCGGCCAGCGTGACTTTCCACGATGATTCATCGTGCTTGGTGTGGAAAATCAACTCTTTTGACGAACCAAGATTCACTGTGACATCGCGAGTAGAAGTTTCATAGTTGAGAAAGAAGTCCTTGATGACGTTTCCTTTATGACCAAGACAGAGAACAAAGTCATCGAATCCGAAAGTGGCGTAATACTTCATGAGGTGCCAAAGAATCGGCAACCTGCCGACTGGGATCATTGGCTTGGGTATGTCATCTGCAACATCACGGATTCGCGTTCCATAACCACCGCACAGAATTACCGTTTTCACTGAACATCCTTTAGTGAAGTTTCGGACGTCCCCAGTTTATTGAGAAACTGCTTGAGTTAGGCGGGAGACAACTCTCTTTGCCACCTTGGGTAATTGGGGTCTAGACAGAAGATTGTGTCCGATGGTCGTGCTTCAAGTCTCTTCAGATCTCGTAAGAGTATTCTCAGCTGATTGGCATTTTCAACGACATAAACGTTGTCAGTTTGTCTGAAAGGGCTGTAGTTCAGTGAACGGGCATCCAACACGACGATTGTTGGAATGCCAAGTGCGGCAGATTCGGCAGCGCTACTTGATGCGGCGGTAGTAACGACAACAGAAGCTCTCTGGAGTAGATCGGACAGTCCGTCAAGAGAAACTGAGGAGATGAGTCCACCAAGCTGTTCTTCTGTGAGAGGGCAGATTGGATGGCTACGGACCTTGATTGGGGGTGGTTGTTCAAGTAGCTCAATCGATTCTTTGAAGACAGAAACAAGAACAGAATTTGCATGCTCCAGAAAGTCTCCCAAGAGCAATACATGTTCCTTGGACGATTGCGTCGACATTCGGAGTTCCTGAAGGTACATATAGCGAAGCGCTTCAACGACAGAAATTGAACTCTCCGGATAGCTGTTCTCCAGCAGCAGTCGTCTTCCAATTTCCCCATTCACAAAAATATGGTCAGGGAATGGGCGACGACTCAGAGAATTTATGAAGTTGTTCTCGGAAGCATCTGAAAAATAGCGAAGATCCCAAAATCGAATCGTTGAGTGAGCAACGCCAACCAATTGCCCCTTGTCGTGTCGCCGCACAGAGAATGTCAAAGCAAGTTCCCAGGGCTGGTTTTCCATGAGATAGAAAATTTTTGAATAGTGAGGCATTTTTTGAACAAGTTTGTCGGTGGTCCTTAGTAACACCAAATGCCGCAACGCTGTTGATCCGATAATCGAATCGTCCCATTCATCTTCAAATACGTGCCAAAGTGCGAGACCGGAATCCTTGAGCTTGAAATCTGTAAGGGACGATCGAAAACGACGGTGGACACTTCGCTGCGATAAGTAATTCCGAGCGATACTCAGGACGTCTCGAAGAGAAAGTCGCCCAAGAAAGAGATGGTGCGTTGTCCGATTCCTGGAATTGAGTTGATAGATCGCTTCTAGCGTTCCCCGAACGCCTTGTTGGTCTACATTTCGAGGGTAGATGTGATACCAGTCAGGATCATCGGCGAGTTGCGGTGCATCACCCCAGTAGGGGGACTTATAAGTAGACATCTTGTCAAGGTCGGATTCGCTTCCTCCGAAATAGTCGAAAAACGCGAACTTCATGTCAGCATCTGACAAGTTCTTATTTGAGTCCCGCGGAATACAACTTGTTTCGCGTAAGTAGCGAATAAGGCTGCCAAGTGCACGGAGTGGATGAAGGACCTTCCTGTAGAGCCAACGACGAACTCGGTGGACGGGAGTTGACCTACTCTGAATCACTCGTTGAATGAGTTCACGGAGGTTTGAGTCTTCGGTTTCGACCAAGAGGTCATTGAGCCCCTCCGATCCAACTATGAGTTCAATTGCAATCAATCTGCAAGCAATTGGAATTGATTGGCGTTTACCCCACTGCTTGAGCGAAGGGAAGGACAACCACCATGTGCTGAGCCCCTCAGGTGTGATGAGCGCATCTTCAAGGGATGTCCTGCCATCACTAACAAACTTCGTATTACAGAGAAACAACAACAATCGTGAACGGATTTCGTCCGCATGTTTTTCGATAAATGTCGGTAAGGAGATCGAGTCTGGATGTTGTGACTCAAATCCAAAGGAGTTCCAAAGAAGAACTGGTGAATCAGATGGCGGGCTCGAATCCTGTGCCCATAAAGTGTATTTCAATTTCGGTTCCATCATGCATCCACAGAATTCATCACGATGGTTGAGTAGAAGTCCACTGGTGAAGTGCACTCAGGTGACATTTCTTGCCTGAACGCCTTCACCCCATCACGTACTGCCGCATTTGCCCACCAGTCAGTGGTGCTGGTGTATGTCCTATTGATTTGAGCAGCCAGGCTGGATGAATCATAAAAAAGCATTGAACAATTCTCGAGAGGCTTGAGACCCTGTTTGGCCCACTCGGAAAGGGGCGAAAGCGTTGGGTCGAGAAGAATCAGTGTCGGAACCTCGTGATGAATTGTTTGAAAGAACGTCGTGCCGAGTGATGTAGAAACCACCATTCTTGACTCGCCATAAAGCATCTCAATGGGAGGAAATGAAGAATCGATCCGTAACCGTGGATCTGCAATGAGAAGATCGGTAATCGAATCATCCCAGATTTCGCTACCTCGGTAGGGCCTCACGAGGATGCTCTTCACGATGTTTGGGTCTAATTCTTGAATCAATGTGTTTATCAAATGCGCGTAATCGAATCGGCTTCCATTCATCCCCCGGGGTATTGACGGGTATCGGTAACTGGCGTCGAGGACTATCAACAGCTGATCTGAGCCACGTTTTGCTGAGGAGTTGATCGGCTTTCTCCCTACATTTACGAGAGTTGGTCCTACCGAGACATTTGGTCCAACGAACGAACGATTACCCCACGAGATATAACGGTCCGCCAGTTCAATTTCCGAGGCAATATCTGGTGGAACGTCCCGACAAAGGCTGTGAACTCCACCGTGTTGGGCAATCGTTATCCGGGTGCCGTGTTCTTGCGCCTCACTCAGCCAAAGGAGAAACACGTCTGACGCTTGGTGGAGGTTTGAAGTGAAAACTCGAAGAGGAGCACGCGGCAACCGCAGGTGCGCTTCGGTCCTCGCTCGAGCAAAGTCTTCAACAAATACTCGAGGTAGACGACGGAGGATTGCCCTTAACAGTATTTGATCGTCACTGTTTGGGCTACTGACTGAATTCAGCACTTGAAGCCTGAAACGGTGATTGAAATCCGAGCTATATGAAATGTCTTCGGGCCAGAAATAGGGGAGCGTCCTCATTCGAAGTGCGAGTTTGAACTCGAGTCCGCTCGGCAACATCGTTCGTGTCAGAAGAGTTTTCGAGCGTTTTGCCCAGTGATTGCAAACTGACATCACCATTTTCTTTATCGTTCCCGACCTCACCGGATGGAGTTTGCGCGACGCCAAAGGATCGGTTGACGGGATACATGTCTGCACCTCTGGTCGTGATGGTTTGAGTCCCAATGAGTCACAGAGTTCGGAGAGCAACGCATGATTCCATGCATGTGAATTGAGACTTACGAGCAGTTCAGATCGGTCGTTGGTAACTGGCGGACCTTGTTCAATATCGACGTGTGTGTACGTATCGCAATGCATATGGCGGATTGCGCGACGAATGAGGTTGTACCTAATGATGACGAGCGGAGTGAGTACCTTGAGGTATGTACCAAGAGAGCGCTTCCAGACCCTTGCGCTCAGGTTGACACCATGAATTTCATTTAGTGCTGGAAATGCCTGTGCTTCAATGATTGACAAGAGTCTTGATGACGTTGCCTCAATGTCGAGATCATCCTCTGACGGAAGTTCAAGCGCCGATTGTCCGGGGGAGACCTCTGATTCGATGCACCATGGGCCTAGTGGAAACAATTCGCCACTGAACGCCTTCGGGTCAAATCCTCCGGTTGTTTGGAGAATCACTAGTTGGCTCCTAGCCCAGCCGGTTCAGGAGTTGGGTTGCGATAGTTGAAAGCAGGACAGCGAGTACGACCGCGAGTACTGCACCTGCAGCAACTGATCCAATTGATAGTCGAGCAATCCTCTGCCACCGATTCGCCGGTTCGTCGGAGCTATCTAATACAGACGTCGGAGTGCGTATGACGTGAGAAAGTTCATCGGTACGTCGAGCCCTTCGCAAGTTGCCCATCGTCAACGCAATGATGCTAAGGGCTAGCGCAATTACGCCTTTGACCGTGGCTTCAACAGAGGTTGCCGACAGAATGGTGATGATGGAAATCAACACGACGATGAGTTCTAGCGTATCGCTAGCGCCCCCCAAATTGAATGTAGATCGATCTACTAAACGACTTTGGTGGTCACTGCCAGTGCTGACACTCGGAGTTGTCGCGAGTTTGTGTGTCGTTGTTTCGGCTCTTGTGCCGGTTCGATTATGGGAAGTAGCCCCAGGTTCTGTGGAGCAAGTTGGGCCGCGCTTAAGTTTTGACGCGAAGGCTCGTGAAGTGGCTTCCATTTATCCAACGCAGAATTCAATACATTTTGTTACTGCGCTCGGCAGCAAACTTTCTCTCCTCGATGCCCTTGTAGGCACGATTGATCGTGACGTGGACGTTCAGACATATGAAGATCGGTTCGGTAACGAGAGCCCGAGTATCCAGCGCCAAATTGGCGCTCAGTCGATGACGACATCGAAAGAAATCGCTGAATATGTTGCACTCGAGCTCCTTGGATATCCCGTTTCATTTGCTTACGGGGACATCGTGATCCAAGAGCTCGTT
>Ga0315899_10008519_pt1 | contig 10995 bp, 11 predicted proteins | sample LakEriMetagenome_2_FD_203518 | JGI IMG/M metagenome (GOLD analysis project Ga0315899, IMG submission 203518) | Freshwater fungal communities from buoy surface, Lake Erie, Ohio, United States - Buoy 4 MA112 | ecosystem: Environmental > Aquatic > Freshwater > Lake | place: USA: Lake Erie, Ohio...
ACCGGAGAATAAAGCAACGAGACAGTAAAGGTTCTCAATACAATACTGGGTTCAGACACGCAGAACAGGCTTTCAAAAAAAAGATAAATTCTTTTCTAACACGCCTTGAAACGTTAGAACAAGCAGAGCGTAAAGCACAACTTGACTATTCCGAACTTGACCACGAAGGATACAAGATGCAGGAAGCATTTCAACTTCAATGGCCCGGAAAATACGACGTGATCCTACCTATCCATACTCATCATGCACCCATAAAGCTGTGGAAGAGATCGGCGCAGAAGTCTCATCAGCCTAAGCAGCCGACCTTTGGTGGTGGACATTTTTCTGCAGCTTTTGATGCAAACGACTTTAAACAATGGACTTCAAATCGGGCAACTCAAAATCATTCCACGTGAGAACCAGGACAGAAGGCACGCGGCAAAACAACACCCCCTGCGAGGCTCGAACTCGCGACCACGTGGTTAAAAGCCACGCGCTCTGCCATCTGAGCTAAAGGGGTCGCCGGCAGTTGGGAGCGGGAGCGCGTATTTGGGAGGAGTCGTGGGAAAGCAACGCAAACTCGGCTTTACTGAAACCTACGCGAAATAGGCGTGCCTGGGCGCCCCGGGAGCACCACTCGACGCGAACGCGAAATAGGCGTGCCTCGGCGCCTCGGGAGCTCGGCGCCTCGGGAGCACCACTACACATAGACAATCGTGGGCTTGCCTCCGCCCGCGGCTCTTCCCGCAGTGATGCGGTGCCCCATGCGGTTCCAGGCTTCGGGGTCGAACCTCCAGATGACGCCGTCGCCTTGCGGGATCGAGCGGATGCCGATCTCACACAGGAACTGCCCGAACTGTTTGTCCGGACGCCCCGTGTGGCCGAAGAGCTCGTTGACGAGGAGAGCTCTGCTTTGCTTGGGCACAAATGCGCTCGAGATCCCAAGCACCGGGTGCAGGACCCCGTTCACCTCGAGGCGAAAGTGCGAGTCGGGAGCGTGCAGAAAGGTTTTGGTGGCAGCCATCCTCTTGCGGTAAAGACGGCATGGTTCCCACAGCGCGATCTTGTCCTTATCGAGGGCGACGCGGAGCACTTTGTCGGAGACGCTGGTTCGGCTGTGGTTTCCCCCTGCGCGGGACAGGGGCGTGAACGCAGGCGCATCGTCGGGGGTGTGGCACTTCAGCAAGATCGCGTGCGGTAGAGTCTTGATCAGGGTCTGCGCCACCCTCTTCAGCTGCTGCTCGGAGACTTGTCCGGGAGGAGTGGGAGGCGCGGGAAGCTTCGACGCGTGCGGCGCAGGAAGCTTCGACGCGGAGCTCGCGGCCGTCGGCGCCACCTCTGCGGCGCGCCACCACTGAAATCCTGACAGAATTCCGGAGCTCGCGGCGAGCGGCGCCGCCTGCCCCACAGGGGAGGGCTGCCCCACCGGGGAGGGCTGCCCCACCGGGGAGGGCTGCCCCACCGGGGAGGGCTGCCCCACCGGGGAGGGCTGCCCCACCGGGGAGGGCTGCCCCACGGAGACCTGCGCCGCGGAGCTCGCGGCCGGCGGCGCCTGCCCCACCGGGGAGACCTGCGCCGCGGAGCTCGCTGCCGGCGGCGCCGCCTCCACCGGGGAGACTTGCGCCCCGGGCGCCGGTTCCCCAGCTGCGCGGGCCTCGCCCCGTTCGGAGAGCTGGAAGTGCAGGCTCTTGAGCTCGGAGAGGCGATCTTGCATGCTCGTGAAGGCGCCCTCCAGCGAGGCGATGCCTTGCGCAAGCATCTCGTTGTCTGGGGCCCCCACGCCCGCCGCGCGCCCCTCAGCTGTCCCCTTGCGCGCTCCGGCCTCCCCGCGTGCCACCTTGAACGCGGGCTGCTGCCGCACAGCGAGGGCCAGCGCGCCGGCCTCCCCGCGTGCCACCTTGAACGCGGGCTGCTGCCGCACAGCGAGGGCCCGCGCGCCGGCGCTGGGCTGGCGCGCAGGCCCCTGCTTCGCTTCCCTCCTCTGCATGGCCTCCACCGCCTTGATGGCGTTCTCGATGCGTGTCATCCCTGTTTCGTTGGCTGGTCGAAAGTCGAAGGAGGAATAAATGCCCTGCGTAGTTCGCGACCAGCTTTGCCCGTGTTCGCGATCGGTTTTGTCCGGAAATTCCCCAACAGCGATGTAAAGCGAAAACGAAACCGAACACGCCGAAATTCCCGAAACGACGCGGGTTCGAAACCGAAAGTCTGCAGTAAACCCGTTTGCGGGCAAATTGAAGGTTTTTACTCCGCACGTGTTGGCCCAAGCACGCCGAAACCCCTGAAAAGACGCGGGTTCGAAACCGAAAAGTCTACTGTAAACCCGTTTGCGGGCAGGTTTTTACTAAGCACGTGTTGGCCCAAGAAAACCGGCAGAAAACAGTTCGCGATGTGAAATGGCTGTTTAAAGCTTTCACGTTTCCAAAGTTCTCATTTCCCACGTCGCACCGCTCGAGACCGCATGTTCATCTACCCGCCGATCACGCGCCTGCAGGAGGCAGAGCCCGCCGCGCACGCGTGGGCTGCTGCCGCGGGCACTGCCGAATACGACAAGAAGATCCCCAAACAAGTCAAGCGGATGGAGACCTATTCCTCGAATTCCTACAAGAAGACCGCCTTCTCTGACAAGGGTGGCGGTGACTGGGTCACCTACGAGACCGACATGGGCCCGGTGCCGCGCGGCACGCCCTGCATGCGCATGAAGCATTGCATGCAGTTTGAGGACGGGTCCGGCGTGGACTGCGTGCTGTTCTGGGCCAACCCCCATGTGGACAGTCGCAAGAAGGACGGCAACGTGTGGATGCTTGGCGAGTGCAGCAAGTGCAAGAAGCTCGACGGTCCTAAACACGAGTGGCCGGGTGGCGAGCAGGCCAAGAAATCGACAGAAAGACTGTTGATTAAACTCTTCAAGAAGAGGACGCACGTCCAGATCCTGCTGATGCTTGAGCTCCTGATGCAGTCCGGCGCTACGGGGACCGCCGTGATTGACGGTGAAGAATCGACTGTCTGGAGCAATGCTGCGTGAGCTTTCCAGTGCGCTTGACGGCTTTAGAGAGGGGGTCTGGAAACGAGCTAGCGATCCCCAGTGAGCTCTTGTGAGCTCGCGTTGTATACCTTTTATTTGCAAAAATAAACGAGTATAAAAGTAGTGTCGAATGTGAGCAAGAGCGCCAAAATGCTTCAAGGGCGCCATGACCGCTCATAATATTTTTCAAAATGCTTGGTGGGTGGTGCTAATTCCTCATCCGACTTTGACTTTTTTTCTTCATACAATGATGCTAATTTGATGTTGGCTGTATCAATTGCAATTTGCAAATGGCGAATTCTCTTCAGAGTTGTTTGAATCCGGGTTTCAATATCGTTCTCTTCATGGTCTTTACCAAGCTCCTGTGCTGGCGCAGTCTGGGCAAAAGTACTCCACATGCCTACTGTGCAGGAGACGACATAAGGGTTTCTCGTGGACGAGACATGTACACCAGGATTTTTCGCAAGGGTCATGACATGCACGTGACTTATATACCATCGTGTTCATTTATCTGCTGCTCGGGCTGCGAGGCCAGCGCTGTGATTTCATCCTCGTCTTTTTCAAGCACGGCTGATTCGCAGACCCGTTCAGTTCCCACCAGCGTAGTCTGTTTACTTGCACGAGCAGCGGACGGTGGTTGCTGTTCTCCGGCAGAGGAAGATGCCCAGCCGCACAGATGTGAAAATGGTGACGGGGTGCATTCATATATAAAGCACCCGCATGTGCATGCGCACGCTTGTGGAGGAGGTTTTCCAGAATCAGCTTTGGCAGCCGCCTCCACCATGCAAAAAGACTATGGACAAATGGGATACGTTGTTGAAGATCATCTCGGGCAAGATGGTGCATGTGCGATTGTTTACCACTGTTCATGATCAGAACACCGATAGGTGTGACAACAGCAATGGTCTCATCATATACTTTCATGGAAACGCAGAAGACCTGAGTACATGTAATTGCTTTTTGGAATGGCTGGCCCTTCACACTGGATACAACGTTCTGGGCCTGGATTACGTTGGTTATGGACAAAGCACCCGCGAAAGCACGACAGAGTTGAACATGTGCGAGGCAGCTGACGCTGTGCTCGAGTATGCCACGAGCTCGCTCGAGCCAAAGTATAAACATCATCAAATATGCATCATCGGCAGGAGTCTAGGCTCGATTCCAGCGGTGCACCTTGCGTCCAATAAAAACAACGCGGGCTTGCAGGGTCTTGTTTTGATATCAGCTTTCGCAAGTGCGGCGCGTTGCGTCCTCCCGTCCGCGTACGTCCCGTGTATGTTACAAAATTCCCTCGACAACGTCTTAGGTAATAACATTCAGCGAATTCCAAGTGTTCACTGCATGATACTTTTGGTCCACGGAGACAAGGACACAACAGTCGGCATTGAAAACTCAGAGGCGTTGCAGAACACGTGCAAGACTTGGTGCCACACCAAACTTGTTCGGATTCAGGGTGCGACTCACGCCAGTCTCTTGAATGAGTATTTGCCACACGTGCTCCCGCCTCTAACCCAATTCCTTGGAGACAGCAGCGAGAATGCGAAACAAAGCTGCTGCCATCAAAAGTCCCTGTCGCCGTACTCGTACGAAAATTTAGTTGAATTCTAAACAAATCACGACGCATGGCCGCAATAGCAGTACGCGACAGGCTTGGCATAGTTTGTAGCGCTCATATGAATGCAGCTTGTCCTGAAATGCACCGACGATAGTCTATAGAATTCGCATCATCTCGTATAAAGGACATTTCAAAAAATGAAACCTGGTGCATCATCGTTTGGACCATTAATTCCCGATAAGTCTACCAATGTATTTACTAAGGACCCTATCTCAACTGTCTCATCAACGTCCAAAGTAGAAGACAGTGCAACAAAACAGAAATTCAAGCGTGTAGCATCGGGGTTGTGCTCTTTTTGTGCTGCTGGCACCGCTGGTGTGTGTTTTATGTCTTGCATACTCTCGGTGCCTTTGCTCAGCATGATATTTTCATACATATTGCGTTGGGATGCGAACTTTGCGTGCGGCTCCCAGGATAAACCAACAATATGCAACTGTGAAGAGAATTTTCCGGCGTTCATGATGATCCTCGGATTAGTTAGCGTTGTATTTGGGGCCCTCGCATTTTGCATTGGAGGTTGTGTTGGAAGTTGTTGGAAGGAAGACAGCGAAGCAGGTCCTGTGCATGTTATAATTGCATTAGCAGCTTGTGTTTGCATAATTTTTGTCGTTGTACAGCTCGTCTCAGCCATCCTCATGTTTTTCTATATGTTCAAATCAGACATTGGGTGTGGATCGGAACTGTTTGCGTGGGGCATTTTTCTATTCGTGATTTTTTGTATTGCGGTTGTGGGACTGTGTGTAGGTTCCTGCCAGAAATGGTGTGTATCACCAAACATCTAGGTCGGCTCGAGCGCGAGGAAAACACGGAGTACCTCGAAGTCCACTACCTGTACTACCCAGAAGACACTTGCGATGCGTGCTAGAAAGAATGTTCCCTTTGTTTTTGCTTGTATTCAGACTTGCTTCTGGCGTACTGTCGCCATTTGCTAAAACCTAATCAGTAAAAGCCAACCAAATCTAACGAGTATCGAGTTAAGCTGCGAGCGAAGCTGGAGCGCTGGCTGGTGCTACTTGCTCATGTCTTCTTGATATGTGACACTCGGCAACGCAGCCACGCGAGGTCGGTAAACCACGGGTAGCAAGGATTGTTGGTGAGCTCCACCTTTCTCCTCACAGCAAGGTCGTCGATTTCGACGCAGAAATGCACATGTCCATCTTTGATGATCTTGCGGATGAACCCTGTGTGTCCGAAACAGAAGGGAAAGGGCTTGCTTGTATAAAGGACATTTCAAAACATGAAACTTGATGACGCAGGGTTTGGACCATTAATTCCCAGTGGTCCTTACGAAGCATTTCCTCCGGACGTCTCACTATCGTCCAAAGTACAAGACAGTGCAACAAAACAGAAATTAGGGGATGTAGCAGTGGCGTTGAGCTCTTGTTGTGTGGAGTTGAGCTCTTGTTGTGTGGCGTTGAGCTCTTGTTGTGCTGCTGTCACCGCAGGTGTGTGTTTTATGTCTTGCGTACTCTCGGTGCCTTTGCTCTGCATAATATTTTCACAGACATTGCGTTGGGATGCGAACTTTGCGTGCGGCTCCCAGGATAAACCAACAATATGCAACTGTGAAGAGAATTTTCCGGAGTTCATGATGATCCTCGGAGTAGTTATCCTTGTATTTGCGGCCCTCTTATTGTGCATGAGAGGTTGTGTTGGAAGTTCTGAAATAGAAAATTGCGTTTCCGTAATTTTTTCCCTTGTAGAGCTCGTCTTATCCATCTTCATGTTTATCTATATGTTCACATCAGACCCTGGGTGTGGAAAGGAATTGTTTGTGTGGGGCATTGTTCTACTTGTTTTTTTTTGTATTTGGGTTCTGGTAATTTTCTGCTCTGTGAGGGGGTTATGGTAGATTACTGCTCTGTGAGGGGTCATTCGCTAAACCTAATCAGTAAAAGCCAACCAAATCTAACGAGTATCGAGTTAAGCTGCGAGCGAAGCTGGAGCGCTGGCTGGTGCTACTTGCTCATGTCTTCTTGATATGCGACACTCGGCAACGCAGCCACGCGAGGTCGGTAAACCACGGGTAGCAAGGATTGTTGATGAGCTCCACCTTTCTCCTCACAGCAAGGTCGTCGATTTCGACGCAGAAATGCACATGTCCATCTTTGATGATCTTGCGGATGAACCCTGTGTGTCCGACACAGAAGGAAAAGGGCTTGAGGGTCAGCACAATCTTCACCTTCTCGTCCTTTGCGAAGGACATGTGTTCCTCGAGCTCCGTGGCTTTCTTCGACACCCGCGGGGGAGCCACATATGTCGACGCGCCAACGCCCGCGGCCGGTGCAGTCGCATTGGTGCGCTCCTTGATGCGTTTCCAGATCACAGGATGGTATACCCCCACGCGGTTGTGCACCAAAGGACAAAGAGGGCGCTCTACCATAAAGCGCACGGTGACTCTGTAGTGTGCGTACAGCTGATCTTCGTACGCCGCGCAGAAAATGGTCTCCTCTGGGTTGGTTGTGGTGAGAATTTGCTGGCCCTCTAGGTCCTTGCCGAAGTCTGCCATGTTCTCGTGCCCCACGCGCGTGGGGCCCTGGATGAGGTCGGCGACGAGGAATGTTTGCACATATTCGGCGTCAGGCTCGGCGTAGGCCAGCGCTTCCCACACGCTTGCCGCCGCGTAGATTCCCTTGCCGAACCTGGCGCGCTGCGAGGCCGCGTTGCGGAACCCCAGCTGCGCGATGATGCGGGCGTTCTCCTCCGACGTGCCATGGTACACCGTGCGCACTGTCGCGGGTATGTCATAGATCCTCGCGAAGCTCTTGTGCATCGCGTGACGAGGAACGTTCTGCAAGCGCGTGACCGACAGCACCTGGAAGTAGCTCTTCTCGGCGATGCCGTCGACGAGCGCCTGCACACCCGACGGCCGCTCTTCGCCGAAGCAGGACTTGAACGCCAAGCCCAGCACTCCACAGCACTCGGGGTGCGATGCAAAGCATGCCCCGCCCCTGGAGAACAGAGGCACCTCTGTGGTCTGGTGGCCATTCATGGGGTCCCAGTGCTCGGGCCCATCGCCGCCGAGCCGCCGGCGCTTCCGCGTCTCCTCCACGGGGCATTCGTAGGCGCCCTCGCGAAGTCCACCGGCCGCGCCGTGCGATGCTGAAAACAAACAGGACTCGCGCTGCTGGGCGCGCTGAAGCGCAAAGAACGGCGCGTCCCACACGCTTGCCGCCGCGCGCTCGCTGCCGACGACGAGCGCGGGTACTTCCAGCGAGCCATCTCCGTCCATCCAGCCGACCCCGGTCGCCGACAGCTCGTCCATGGCGCCCTTCGATGCGGGAGAGTTCGCGACACGTGGAGTAATTTATTTTGCAGCTGTAAGAATTTCGCCAACAAGCATCTCCTTGCCAGCACAGCAAATCCTCCGAAATCAAGCGAAATCTCACCGCTTCAAATAACCCGATTCAAAACGCTGGTACCGGGAGAATTTGCCCACAGTTCGCGATTCCGCTGCGACTGCTGTAAAAAGGACACTTTTGACGCTACAAAAGACCCGCACCCAAAATTCACCGACCTTGCATTTGAGTATATGACACGAGGGAACGGTAGATGTCCATGCCGCCGCCGCCGCCGCCGCCGCCGCCGAACGAAAAAAACCACTGGAGCGAAAAATGGCAAACCCGACTGCAACAAGACAGTGAAGAAGGAGGGTTTTTGACGATCACGGAGGGGCAGGGCGCAAGGTCTTTCGGCTTTTCTCAGAAGCAAAAAGAAATGATGCTTTTCATTGACTATTATTCACGACGTGGTAGATGTACTCTTCCCTTTGCAGTGGAATATAGCTCGGAGTTTGAGCCTGTTCTGAATTCGATCAGAAACGAGCTGAAAACCCTGGCAGCTATTGATGAGCACATCTCCGGTTTCAAGTACAAGGACGGTGATAGGTACATAAATGTAAATGACGACGCCTCTTATGAAAAAATGAAAGAATTTAGCTGCCGCACGAAACACCACGAGGTGTTGTGTGTTACACTCATAAAAACAAAACAAGAGGCGTTGATCTCATGGGTTTGAAAATTATTAAATGCCATCTGTACAGCTTACTTGAAAAATGCAGACATCAGCGAAGCAAAATCGATTTATTTCGGACATTTTATTTTCATTTTCTCAATATACTAAGTATCCCACCGCTCACATACCCCTGGGGGTCTTGATGAGCTTCCCATTCTGATCGCGCAAGTCCATGTTGAAGAATGTTTTCAGCTTGTTGCGCACACAGAGGATCTTGCAGCGATAAAGTTCGCTGCAGTCGGGCTCTCCTGAATGTCACCTAACTCACCTACGAAGTAAAGATTGGAGGGTTGGAATCTGGCTTGTCAGACAACGAGCCCTTCTCTCTGGCGGTCTTGCACGCGCGCCCAAAAGAAAAAGGTAAAGACTCCGCGGCGGAGCACGCGCAGCGGCATGGCATGGCCGCAGCAACCGCGGCGGCCGACAACAGCTGTACATCGGCGTGCTCGCGTTCTCAGATTGTTTTACACAATTTGCCCTTCACGGCCAGCCTGGTGCGCGAATGGCCACACACTCTGAGATTAGGCTCGCATTTCGTTACGGGATCTCAATAAAGATATATCACACGTCCCATCCCGCTGGATCGCTGCCATGCTCCTATTTACTCTGACGCGATCGGTGAAGCAAGAGGCGCGGGAGAGAGTGTTGTTTATCGGTACTCAATTTCGTATCCTCTACACTTTGCATATAAATGGCGACTTCCATATGTCCGGAAAGCAGAGCACAGATGTCGTGGGTGTGCTTGGAAATCGTCGAGTGTCGGCGTCGCACGGCATTTTCTGCCGGGTGCCTGTGTGCTGCGTGGCTGACCTGCAGGACGTCGAAGCCCAGCTGAGGCGACTTTACGGGACCGCGGATGGCCAGGCGTGCCAAGCCTTGTCGACAATCGAGTTCCAGGATTGGAAGCGCAGCGTCAGCTGCGAGTTGAGAGACGCGCCGTGTGCTTCGCCGAGCGCCAGCATCCCAGACAACTGCTTGCGCCGTCGAGTATTGCAACAGCACACAGGCGCCTCCCCCGCGCTTGTGGCAGGGGACCAGACTCCGCGGCAGCTGCTGCGGACGATCGAGGCTTTTCTCCCCGCACAGTATCATCTGCTGTACGCGTGTCAGAGTGTAGACATCGACCGCATCATGCCTTTGCTTCCCACGCCGCGGGCAGAGAAGCGCGAGCGCGAGGGGTGCGGCTAGCCGCCGTACAAGCCCAGGAACCCGGGCTCGCACACGCAGTCTCTGGCCTCGTCGCTGCCTGGCGCGGCCGTGCTGTGCAGTGGACAGTGCATGAGGGTCTCGTTGAAGCACACGTCGTTCGCCTCGCATTTCACACACGCACTGGCGTAGTCGATGCTGCAGGGCACGCCGTCTTTGTCGACGAGCACTCCGGTGGCGTCTTTCGTGCACCCCCGCCAGTGTCCTGGCAGACATTCGCAGGCGGCGATGCTCTGTGATCCTGGTGTGCTGGACGACAGGTTGGCGCACGGAAGCACTGCGAGGTCGCCTGGGCAGTACGACGCAGTCGGACACAGTTGGCACGGCGCCCCGGCATGACTCCCGTAGAAGCCTGCGATGCACTTGCAGTCGTCTTCCGACTTCGCCCGCGGGCCCGTCTCGGTGTGCACGCGGCATGGATTCATTTCAGTCCCGAAAACCCCGGGACAGAAGTGGTTGGCCTCGCACTCAGCACAGGAGTCCCCGCTCACCCCGAAGTATCCCGGGTCGCAGGTGCAGTCAGTTGCCTGCGTGCTTGCGTTGTTTCTCGTGCTGCTGTGCAGAGGGCACGCATGGCATGCACTGGAGCCCGAGGCGTTCTGGAATGTGTGTTTGGCGCACACGACGCACACTGTCGGCTGCGCTGCCGGCGCGCCGACTGTGCCCCCGCTCTCCTCCTGCATCCGGAGCTCTGCTGGCCAGGAGTCTGCGCCGCCGTATACGTGGTCTCCTGCCTGGAAGTGGCCGACGTCGCATGGCGTGCACGAATCGTGAAACGCCCCCGACGTGCCGCGAATGCACTGGCATTGCTCGGGTCCTGTCAACGACGCGTTGGCTGTCGCGCTGCTCAATGGCGCACACGCGGTGCAGGACGTCACAGCCGCGCCCGCAGAGAAGGTGTTGAAAGCACACGGCACGAGCGCGTCGAGGCCGGGGCAGAAGTGGCCTGGCAGACATTCCCGACACTGAAAGCCTGGCGGCGCAGCGTGCTTCCAGAAGCCAGTGGTGCACACACACGCGAGGACGTCTGTTACTCCCGTCTCGGCGTGGCTCGATTGCGCAGGACACTCTGCGCACTCGCGTGCCCGGGCCCCGGGCAGCGACGTGTTCTGCCACGTACTGTGCGGACACTCGACACATGATGTCATACCTCCTTCAG
>Ga0315899_10008520_pt1 | contig 10994 bp, 8 predicted proteins | sample LakEriMetagenome_2_FD_203518 | JGI IMG/M metagenome (GOLD analysis project Ga0315899, IMG submission 203518) | Freshwater fungal communities from buoy surface, Lake Erie, Ohio, United States - Buoy 4 MA112 | ecosystem: Environmental > Aquatic > Freshwater > Lake | place: USA: Lake Erie, Ohio...
TAACCCGACGCTTGAAGCTCTATTTCATCTTTGAACATAAGACTCAATGCGTTGCCTAATAAGCCTTCTACATCGGTAATATTCGTGTAGACCTTTACATCGTAGACTTTAGAAGATTTCGGAGCAAGTACAACTGGCTCAGCCAAAGTCAGAGACCCGGCCACGTTGCCATCGATGCGCAATTCCAAATCAGATTCGAACAGGGTAATCTTGTATGGGTTGGGATTTTCCAAGCCAATGCGTAAAACCGCACTTACATTGCTATTCGTTAATTCATAAAGATCAAGATCTTCTACGCGTTTCACTTTTACTTCCTTGTAGATTTCACAAGAAGTAAAAGTGAACGCCGTGAAAAAAATCAATAGATATTGAATTGAAATTATTCTTTTGCTCATACTTCTCTCCCTTTTATCATTTCAACCCAAACGAAAATTACTTCGAGAAATTATCGAAGAAATATGGAATGGTTTCAATTCCCTTGTAGTAGTTGAACAAACCGTAGTGCTCATTTGGTGAATGTAGCGCGTCGGTATCTAAACCAAATCCCATCAAAACTGATTTCAAATTCAATTCAGATTCAAACATCGCAACAATTGGAATAGATCCACCACCGCGAGTTGGAACTGGCTTTTTACCGTAGGTTTTCTCCATTGCATCGGATGCCGCAATATATGCTTTGCTGTCTGTTGGAGTAACCACAGGCTCTCCGCCGTGGTGTGGGCGCACCTCTACGCGAACACCTGCTGGAGCAATAGCCTTGAAGTGATTCGAGAACATTTCAGTAATCTGATCGGTGGTTTGATGTGGGACCAAACGCATTGAAATCTTAGCGAATGCTTTCGACGGAAGAACGGTCTTTGAACCTTCTCCAATGTATCCACCCCAAATACCGTTGCAATCCAATGTTGGACGAACACCCGTGCGCTCAATTGTTGTATATCCCTTTTCTCCGTATACCGCGTCAATATCCAAGTCTTTCTTATAAGCCTCTTCATCGAAAGGAGCGGCATTTAAAGCTGCGCGCTCGGCATCAGACAATTCTTGTACGCTGTCGTAAAATCCTGGAATGGTTACGTGATTGTTTTCATCGTGAAGTGAAGCAATCATCTTTGCAAGAACATTAATCGGATTGGCTACAGCTCCGCCATATACACCACTGTGTAAGTCGCGATTCGCTCCAGTCACTTCAACTTCAACATAACTTAAACCTCTTAATCCGCAATCGATACTTGGTATATCATTCGCCAAAACACTTGTGTCTGAAATCAACACAACGTCAGCCTTCAATCTTTCTTTATTCGCAATGCAGAATGGACCTAAGTTGGTTGAACCCGCTTCTTCCTCTCCTTCAATCATGAACTTAACATTGCATGGAAGAGAATTGGTTTTCCACATCGCTTCGAATGCCTTCACGTGCATGAACATTTGACCTTTATCGTCACAAGATCCACGAGCGAAAATGGCGCCCTCTGGGTGAATTTCTGTTTTCTTGATTGTTGGTTCAAACGGAGGCGTGTGCCACAATTCAATTGGATCAGCAGGCTGAACATCGTAGTGACCGTATACCAAAACCGTTGGCTTGCTTGGGTCAATTAATTTCTCTCCGTATACAATTGGGTGACCTTCCGTCACGCACACTTCCACATTATCTGCTCCGGCGTCGCGAAGGTGCTTCGCTACCAAATCTGCGCATTTCGCTACTTCTTCCTTGTAAGCCATATCGGCGCTAATGCTAGGAATACGCAGTAATTCGAACAACTCGTTCAAGAAACGATCTTTATTTTCATTGATAAAATCTTGTGCTGCTTTCATGTCATTTAATTTGTGGCCGAAAGATACGATGGAACAGAATAAAATCAGAATGAAAAACCACAGAACACAGATATCTTTGCAGCAATGAGCAACGTAAATTTTGAAAATACCGCGGTAGCGTTTCAACATAAAAACAACGGCCAATTGAAGCGCTCGTATTGGCTCTTCAAGCTAATTGCCTCTCCAACTTTAGTGAAAGTGGGCGGTGCCTTGACCAACCTTGCAGTTGGACTAGGAATTCCCATCGGCTGGGCGATTAAGAAAAATATTTTCTCTCAGTTTTGTGGCGGTGTAAACATTTCGGAAAGTAAAAAAGCGGCTCACCACCTGGCCAAAAGTGGCATTGGTTCCATACTCGATTACAGTGTTGAAGGAAAAGAAAACGAAAAAGACTTTGACTTCACGGCGGAAGAAATCAAACGTACCATTGATGCTGCCGAGAATAACAACGACATTCCATTCAGCGTATTCAAGGTAACAGGCATTTGCCGATTTTCATTGTTGGAAAAAGTGAATGCAAAGCAAGCCCTTTCAGCAAATGAAGAAGCGGAATGGGAACGCGCTGTTGGACGTGTATTCAGCATTTGCGAGCATGCACACAAGAAAAATGTTTCGTTGTTCATTGATGCGGAAGACTCTTGGATTCAAGATGCGATTGATGAGCTTACTGAAAACATGATGATTCAATTCAACCAGAAAGACTTCATTGTATACAACACGGTTCAATTGTACAGACACGATCGATTGGCTTACTTGAAAGCCTTGCACAATCGCATGAAAGAAAATGGCGCAAAGACGGCTGTTAAATTAGTGCGCGGTGCGTACATGGAGAAAGAGCGCAAGCGCGCGGCTGAAATGGGATACATAGATCCCATTCAACCAAACAAAGAAAGCACCGATCTCGACTTCAATTTAGCCGTTGACTATTGTTTGGATCATGTTGAAGACATTGCTATTTGCTGCGGTTCGCACAACGAAGAAAGCTCTGCAATGTTGGTTGAAAAAATGAATGCGCGTGGAATTGCTAGCAACGATAAACGCATCTACTTCGCGCAATTGTTCGGCATGAGTGATCACATTAGCTACAACCTCAGTCACGCGAAATACAACGTTGCCAAATACCTTCCTTACGGCCCAATCAAAGAGGTCATGCCGTATTTGTTGCGCAGAGCGCAAGAGAACACTTCTGTGAAGGGACAAACGGGTCGTGAGTTATCGTTAATCGAAAAAGAAATTCAACGAAGAAAGAAAGCCTAATTAAAGCTTCCAGATTTTGGTGAGTGGCGAAAATAAATAGTCACTTCCCGTTTTCACCTCCTTGCATAAAATGCGCTGTCTGCGCTTATTCAAGCGAACGAATTCGCGCTTGTCCTTTCCATATAAAAACTTCGCACCATCCGGAAGATTATCGACCATAATTATGTTTTCATGACTTGAGCGATCATACAGCGCTAAGGTCTTCGACAAATCAACATCGCTGCAAGTCGCAGCCGCAGGGTTACTCAAGTAGCGTTGAATGGCCTGCTCTAAATCAAGTGGAAACAAATTCACGTTCACAAAAGGTGCTAGTGTTTCTTTGAAACATTGCTTCCATTCAGCACCATGCGGCTTCACGAAATGTCCATGACGAACATGACAGATCAAGTGCGCCAATTCATGCATAAGCGTAATCAAAAAAGCGTAGCGATTCAAATTGTGATTGACCGTAATCTTGTAGCGTTCTCCTGGCGCATATCGAAAATCGCCATGCTTGGTACTTCGGCCTTTGGTAATGACCAAATCATGCGGATAAGCCCGCAACATTTCACACACCTTCACTACTGAACCACCGGGTAAAAATGGAGTTAAAGCAGTTTCTAAATCATTGGATTTAGCCATGCCTCAATAACCTTAATCCCAAGTTGGGCAATTGCAATTTTTGTGTGCACGCTTCATGGCTCTTTTCGGGTTGTTGCATGAAGCCACGCCGACAACTAAAATCGCTGCAACGAACAAATAGAATAATTTCTTCATGCCTCGAAAATACAGAATATCGGGGAAGATTGGCTATCGATTGAAAAATTATTACACTCAAAAAAAATAAACTACCTTCGGCCTAAGTTTTAATCATGACAGGAATACTAGGAAATTTCGGACGTTACTTTTTGCTCATGCGCAAGGTGTTTTCGCGTGCTGAAAAAAAGAAAGTATATGGTCCGTTGATTACGGATGAGATGATTAAAATTGGTGTGCAATCTGTCGGCATTGTCGCATTGCTTTCATTCTTCATGGGTGCGGTGGTGACTTTACAAACAGCTGCGAACATTGAAAGTGGATGGATCCCAAAATGGACCGTCGGATACACCACCAGACAAACCATGATTTATGAGTTTTCTTCCACCATTGTAGCCCTTGTATTGGCCGGAAAGGTTGGAAGTAATATTGCATCAGAAATAGGCACAATGCGCATTTCAGAACAAATTGATGCGCTTGACATTATGGGTGTTAACTCCGCAAGCTACTTGGTACTTCCAAAATTAATTGCATCAACGGTAATGTTCCCATTCTTGGTTTTGTTAGCCATGAGCGTAGGTATCTGCTCGGGTGCCATTGTTGGAACCATGAGTAAAGCTGTATCAATGAACGATTTCGTATATGGAATACAATATGATTTCGACATTTATGGAGTTGTTTATTCCCTCATCAAAACTATTTTCTTCGCCTTTATTCTTTCAACCATTCCCGCTTATCACGGCTATTATGCAAGTGGTGGAGCTTTAGAAGTCGGTAAATCAAGCACCAAAGGTGTTGTTTATAGCATGGTAGCCGTAATGGTTGCGAATTATTTGCTCACTCAAATATTGCTGCTGTGATTCAGGTTCAAAACTTATCGAAAGCATTCAGAGAGGTGCAAGTGTTGTCAGACATTGCCATCGACTTCCTTCCGGGAAAAGTAAATTTCATTATCGGACGAAGTGGACAGGGGAAGAGTGTACTCTTGAAGTGCATGGTTGGACTTCTTGAACCCAATACAGGAAGTATTCTATACGATGGTGTAGACTTCCTAAATATGGACGAAGATCAGCATAAAGCGATACGACAGGAAGTTGGCATGCTGTTTCAAGGTGCCGCTTTATTCGACTCCATGACAGTTGAAGAAAACGTAATGTTTCCTTTAACCATGTACAGCAACTTGAGCAAAGCCGATAAACTAAAGCGTGTGAACGAATGTCTCGAGCGCGTGAATTTGGTTGGAAAGAATAATCTTTATCCAGCAGAGCTTTCTGGTGGAATGAAGAAACGTACCGGGATTGCCCGTGCGATTATTATGAATCCAAAGTTTTTGTTTGTCGATGAACCAAATTCTGGTCTCGACCCGGAAACATCTATTGTCATAGATAATCTCATTCGCACCATTACCTACGACTTAGGGTCTACCACCATTGTCGTTAGTCACGACATGAATTCTGTTATGGAAATTGGTGACAGAATTAATTTCATCAGTGGAGGAAGAGTGGAATGGCAAGGCGACAAACACGATTTGTTGAAGTCTGAAAATACACTACTCAACAACTTCGTCTTTGCATCAGAGTTTATGCAAGAAATCAAGGAAAATCTTAAACGATAAAGGGCGAATAATCATTCATCCCGGAGTGACTTTATCTCACCCAAAATTTCTCAGTAACCGTATGCTCTTGAGTTCTGAATGAAACCATGTACAAGCCTGAGGCAACATCTGAAGGCAACGGAAGTTGTATCAACTGATCCAGTGATTCAATAAATACATCTTTCGAGAAGAGCATTTGTCCATTCATTCCTACCAACTGAATCATGCCTTTTCCTAAAGCACGTTCATCTGTAATTCTGATGGTTGCCATTTTTTCTTCAATACCTTGGAATGAAATAACGGCAACATTCCCTTGCTCATCGACTTCCATAATATCAGCCGCATTTCTCTCTGTATGAATTTCTTCATCTACCATTTCAAGTGAACTTGGTGTATTTGGAGCCACAACCGCACCAATCGTTACCACGCAGAACGGACCGTAATCTCCCTCTTGCGGAGAATTACAAGTTGTTAATTTCGGCTTCACACCAATACGATAAGAATTACCCGGCGTAAGGGCAAACTGATTCAACATCAAAACTTCAACCGCTGTTGTAGCTACAATTGAAGGGGCAATCGGCGTTTGTGGCGCTGCAGGATTTACTTGTGCAATTTGCCAGATGTATTGATTGGCTCCTTGCGTAAATTGAGAGTACACGATTGAATACGGTGAAATTGTAGTATTACAAATATTTGCATATCCCGGCGGTGGACCTGTAACAGTTAAGTACGGAATTGGTGCAGTTATTAGGCAATACGGAGCGCTCCATTGTCCCCAAACACTGCAATAATTCATACGAATACGAACGGAATAAATTCGATTATACCGAAGACATGAAAGTGCTGCAATATTCAAATTCAATGTGGTTATCCCAGGCAGAGACTGCGTCGTAGCAATAACATTACCCGCCAAAGAAAATTCCCATTCTGTAATCGCTGTTGAACCCAAATATGTTGAATTCAAAACGCCACCTAACAAAGTAAGGGTTGCACATGGCGCATTGCTAATCGTATTATTGGGATAAGCTTCCATGGCTAATGTTCGAACAGGTCCTTCTCCACACCAAATGCCATCCATTTGAATTTCTATGTAGACATCATATGTTTTCCCGTAACAGATACAAGGGAAATTGTAGAGATACATCTGAGATGCATTTGAAGCTCCTGTGTTTCCGAGGCACGGAGTTCCAGTTGGATTCGCCTGATCTACAAAACGATATCTCGTTGAGGTTACCAAATTATTCTGAGCGACAACGGAAGGGTTATTTCTAATCGCAAAATTGTTGGTTCGATATCCTACCAAACCTGCATCTGGCGATGGATTCGGTGAAGTTAATAAGTTCGCGGTAGGGTAATATTCAACTTTCACTGTGAAGCACGATGCAGAATTTGCATTTGATCCAACTCTGAAATAATACTCGGTTCCAGGATTAACTGGATTGTTTGCCCAAGTTGTTTTTAGTGTTTCCGTAGCTCCTGACCCACCCGCATTCACGCATTCTTTGTAGATAGGTGCAGCAGCAGTGCCGGCATAAAAATCAATAGAGGCGTCGAATCCCGTCGGTACAACCGTAATTTTCACAGCTGCAGATAACGTTCCTGCGGGCACTGTAAAACGAAACCAACAAGCCTTTGTAGGCGCCACAGGTGTGCAGGTAGTCGTTGTTTGGCTAGTCGTATTCACCAAACACTGACTCGTTGGTGTAATAGGCGTATAACCTACTGCATTCAACAAGTAATTCCCGGGAACAATGTTTAAAGCTGTAGCCGATGTCGCTTGAGCGAAGGAGGCCAAAGAACCCAAAACAAATAGCGCTAAGAATACTACTCTTTTCATGGTTTGAAGGATATAAACAAATGTAACGAATGAGACAGAAACAAAACCCAAGCTTACCGCTAAAAATTCATCATTCTCGGTTGAAAATCTGCAAATACGTCCTTTCTGGTCAAATTCCCGTTGATATAAGATGACTTTTCAAATTTTGCAATTACATCATCTTTTTCATGCAACGCTTCAGCAATACCTCGCTCAACCATCTCATTCGCGTAGTCGATAGAAAAGCCTGTTTCATTCAATGCGTAATTCTTCACATGCATGCCCAAAGCGTCGTAAAAAGTCGTACTGTATATACTCACTTGAATCTTTGCACGTTTCAATTCCTCGTTCAATGAAGATGCTATTGGAAGAACTTCCAAATGATTACCCTCTTCTTTCATGTATTTCATAGGGTCAGATTCAAGCGGGTGCAGTTTGACAATCAACTTCCAATCGGGATGATTTGGTAAAACTGAATCCCGCATAAACCGGATCCAACGGATATACGGTTCAGACAAATTCTTTTGTGTACAAAGCAGAATACGATTCTCTTTCAACCCTCCAATGGATTGAATAGGACTGTCTGAAGTGAAATTTCCAATGACAACCGACTTCATAAATTCAGCTTCAGAACCTTGCTCCAATATCTTCTTCCAAAAATCTCCAAATAACCAAATTTCATTTGGAAACATTCCCTTGCTCAGTGCATCGCGATATTGTGCGGGATAAACGTAATACAGATCGTGTTTCGAAATTAACCCATGTTGAAGCTCCACCGTTTTTATTCCCAACAATTTGGAAGCTGCCAAACATCCTTCGTTGTGATAGTGCGTAATTCCCACGATAGTCTTTGGCGCAGCAATGGCCAATAAACTATGCCATCTTCTAAAAGACTTGAAAAAGACATAAAAAGCACTTTCCACATATCGAAATTCAATATCACTCAATTTTCGAGACTTCTTAAGTTTGCTCAAGACTCCCATCAATTCAAAATAGATTTCCTTTTGAATTTCATTCGTAGTTGGAAACCAATTCGACAAGGTCTTTACTGAAAAATCAGCTTCTTTTTCAAAGGCTCCGGTTGTATCCCACCAGGAGTACTCTGTGCTTAAAACAGTCTCTCGAATGAGATGAGTAATGGGTGAAATTTCTTCTCCCGTTGGGAGTTTCAACTTTCTTCTTCCCTCTAGAAATAAAATACCTTCACTTTTCTGCGGAACAAATTTCAAGTCGCGATTGCGCTTACGATTTATCCACGATTTAAGACGAAACATCCACCAAGGACTGAAAGGATTTTTCTTCAAAAGTTTATCTTCTGCATCTGTCATGGCGTATGACAATCCATGCTGCACCAATTTAATATAATTGAAATTCTTTCCTTCGAACAATTGTCCGTTTGGAAAACGAGATTCAAATTCCTGCTGGATAATATTAAAATCAATGGGACGATAAGCCATGTCGCAAGTTATTCAATTCGTTCCATATTCTCTTTCCGCTTGTTCGAAGCCAAATGAGCATTCCAATGAGGACCGCAGTAGATGCAACGATTCGCCAAACCCACGTCAAATCTTTCATCGCAAACACCCCTGATCCAACCAATATAATTGTCGCAATAAGTTCAAACGGACGAATAAGTTTGCGAAAGTCACTGCTGTTTTTAATTAAAAAATATCCTGCTAGTCCCATAACAAAATAGGCCACCACTGTATTGAGCGTTGCAGCCCAAGTTTCGTAAAAGTCAATGAATATCAAATTCAAAAACACATTCGACAGAGCCGCCACGACAGTAATTTTCAATACCTCCACCGTTCTTTTTTCAAAAATGGCTCTGTCTACTACAGCCACATAAATGGGGCGATAACAAAATCCGAAAATGAGGACGATGGCCATGGGGTAAGCGGCACTTAACTCTGCTTTTCTGTAAAGTAGCTTGAAAATATCGGGAATCCACAATCCCAACACAGTGGCCAAAAGCAAGGAAATATAAAACCACGCGCGAATTAATTTTCCTACAGTCTGCATCGCCAATTCAGTTCCCGATTTGTACAAATCGAACACAATGGGTGTTAACACTTGATTGGCCTGCGCTTGAATATTTTCGAAGTACGAGGCGAATGAATAAGCGATGCTGTATTGTCCAATTTTACTCTGCGAAATACCAAAACGATCCAGCAACACCCGATCAGAAGAACTCAATAAATACGTTGCATACTCCTTTGGAATAAGGGGGGTAGCTATTTTTAAATCCGAAACAATTTCATTTTTATTGAAATGAAAAGATGGACGAATCTTTTCTTTCACGTAAAGAAAATAACCGAAATAAGCCGCAAGAAAAGCTGAAGAAATTGCCTGGGAATAGAGCCAAGCCATGTATCCTAAATTAAAAAATCTCACACCAATGAAACTGAGAATTGCCGACATAACGCCTATGCAAATTGTTACAATGTACACGCGTTGATGCTCATGTCTGAATTGAAGCAGTCGGGTAGCGATAGACTTCGTTAAATCGAAAAACAACAAAGGAACAATAACCAAGACAAGGACAATGGATATTCGATCCGCCGGAATCTTTGTTCGCAATGAAAAATATAAAAGAGTCCCTACAAGACTCGCATAGACGAACTTATAAAGCCACTGAAATCCCAAAAGGCGAGACCATTTCGGTTTAAAATCACTTCCCAATTCGAAATAGCTTTGCTGGAACAAAACGATGTATCCGAGACTACTGAATGCACCTACCAATCCCGCATAACTCAGAATAAGTCCGTAAATAGCATAATCGCTGGCAGAAAGAAAGGGCGTTAAAAAAGGAAGTAAAAAAAGATTAATCAGCGCTGGAGTCTGATTGGCAAAAGAATAGAAGAAGGTGTGAGATACAATTTTCTTAAGCATTCATGATTAAGGCTTAAGACAAATATACGCCTTAGCCGTTCAACGCTTCAGCACCCGCAACAATTTCCAAGATCTCTCCTGTAATTGCAGCTTGACGAGCTTTGTTGTAGGTTAATTTAAGTTCCTTAACCATCTCACCAGCGTTGTCAGTTGCTTTATGCATAGCAGTCATACGCGCGCCATGTTCTGCAGCGTTGCTATCCAGTAATGCCTTAAACAATTGAACCTTTAAGGTACGAGGAATCAATTCTTCCAAAATCTGTGTCTTCTCTGGCTCGTAAATGTAGTCTACACTCGATTGTGCTTCGGCATTAACAGGAGGAAGTACTGGAAGGAATTGCTCGTTTTCGATAACTTGAACAGCCGCATTTTTGAAACGGTTGTAAACCAAAATTACTTTATCATATTTACCGCTAGCGAATTGATCCATAATGGTATTCGCAATGGCACTAACATTTGAAAAAGTAAGTTTGTCGAAGATTTCATAAGGTGTTTCTCCAAAACCTTCTGAAGTGTGCATGCTCGTTTTCTTGTAGTTGTCGAAGGCTTTTTTACCTAGAGACAAAACATGAACATTTGGATTCGTTTTAACGATATTGCGGATTTCCTTGATAACGTTATTGTTGAAACCACCGCACAAACCACGATTAGAAGTAATAGCAACCACCAGCGTGCTCTTAACGTCACGCTGCTGGCTGAATGTTGAATTTACTTCTGAAGAACTTACGTTCGAAAGAATTTCCTGAAGCTTTTGAGCATACGGACGCATTTTAGTAATTGCATCTTGTGCTCTTCTCAATTTCGCTGCAGACACCATTTTCATGGCAGAAGTGATTTGCATGGTTGAGTTAACCGATACAATACGCATTCTGATTTCTTTCAAATTCG
>Ga0315899_10008522_pt1 | contig 10993 bp, 3 predicted proteins | sample LakEriMetagenome_2_FD_203518 | JGI IMG/M metagenome (GOLD analysis project Ga0315899, IMG submission 203518) | Freshwater fungal communities from buoy surface, Lake Erie, Ohio, United States - Buoy 4 MA112 | ecosystem: Environmental > Aquatic > Freshwater > Lake | place: USA: Lake Erie, Ohio...
ACCTATCCAATCCAATTGTTTTTTCGTCGTGATACTCGTCCTCCTAGGGGTGGTTTTGGGGGAGGGATGTGACGGATCGAAGCCAGGAGCAAACCGCCCTGGAGCCACCGGTGGGGGCTTGAGGGATAGATCAGACTCGACACGTTCCGAAATCCCGAGCCTCAACAGCGAGAGTTCCGACCCGAGTGCCGAAGTGTTTTCAGGCAACCGGGTCCATGCATTACGACTTCGCGTCACTGCAAGCAACATCGACAAGCTGCAGCGGGATGAGCGGCCCTATGTGCGTGCCGCGTTGGAGGAATCGGCAGGAGACAAATTTCCAAGCATCGGCATCAAGCTGAAGGGAGCCGCTGGAAGCTTTCAAGGGTTTGATGGGAAGCCTGGCTTTACCATCAACATGGATAAGTACGAAAAGGATTTGCGTTTTCACTCTCTCGACAAGTTTCACTTGAATAACTCGGTGCAGGATGACACCTATTTGGAAGAGTGGCTAGGGAATGAAGTGTTTCGGCGAGCTCGATATCCCGCCCCGCGCGTCGCCCACGCGATCCTCAATATCAACGATCGGCCGCCCGAATTGTATGTGCTTCGCGAGGGGTACGACGCGATCCTTATCCGTCGGTTTTTCTCAGCGTCCCACGGAAATCTTTACGATGGCGGGTTTGTGCAGGATTTGGATGCAGAACTTGAGAAGGACGGCGGTGATGGGGTCGACGATCACAGCGATCTCCACGAGATCGCAACCCGATTAGGTAGCGAAGATTTTCAGGAACGTGTGAACGGCGTATCGGAGTTGATCGACCTCAATCGATTCCTGACCTTTTTCGCGTTGGAACGGATGGTGGCGCATTGGGATGGCTATTGCAACAACGCCAACAATTATCGCTTGTACTTCGACCCAGATTCGAATCGCGCAGTTTTTCTGCCTCATGGAATGGACCAGATCTTTGACGACATCGGGATGCCGCTTTTCGATCCTAATGGGGCATTGGTAGCACGGGTGGTGATGAGTTCTGAGGTCTTGAGGAGAAAATATCGCGAACGAGTGCGAGAACTTCTTCCTATCTTCTACCCACCGGATAGCTTGATCGCCGCGATCGATGCCAAGTCTGCTCAATTGCAGGAAGGGATTGAAATTCTGGGGGAGGAATTTGTGGAGCAACACCGTCAGAAGGTTGAAGAACTCAAGCAGCGTGTTCGCGAGCGCGCTGACAATATTCGTTCACAACTAGACGAAGAGGAGTCGAAGCCTCTAGAAATATCATTGAAAGGTTTTGTACCGTTAGAATCCTGGTATCCCGCTACCGATAACGATCAGATCGCGGCAACAACTTCAGGAGAAGGCGCTGCGGAAGAACGGCTTGAGGTAAGATTCCTGGCGGAGCAACCTGGCATGGGGTCATGGCGTTGCCCGTTGTTGCTATCGCGTGGCAAGTACCGCTTGCAGGGACGATTCCGCGTCGTGGAATTACAACCTTTGGACACGGAAAATCTGGAAACGATCGTTTATGGGACGCAACGCGATGAACGATGGTTGCGTTGGGAAGGAGATCCTATGTGGCGAGATATTTCCATGGAGATCAACGTCGTCGAAGATCGAGCGGGTATCGAGGTATTGGTAGGGATTCGGGGAACGGCGGGAAATCTCGTGGTCGATAGAAATTCCTTTCGCCTCGAGCGATTAGAATAGGAAGAAAACTACCTGAGACTAGACACTCGTCATGGAGCAGGGCTTTTGTGTGCACTGAGTCAAAGTGAATAGGAAGTGTTCGATGCGATTGAATGGTTTTGGCGCAGTACCCTCGACACGCAGGCTCTTAACAGCAACGTTTCTGACGTGGTGTTGGGCTTGTTTCTCTAGGCACATCGGCCCAGGCAGCGTTCGTGCCGAGGTGCGTTTACCCGCGATTTTTTCCGACCATATGGTTCTCCAAAGGGATCGGCCGTTGCCGGTTTGGGGATGGGGCGACCCCGGTGAGAAAGTTCGTGTTGCGTTTGGGCGTGAAACCGCGGAGGCAATTGTCGCCGAGGACGGACGTTGGCAATGCACGCTCGCAGCGCAAGGAGTGTCGCGCGAAGGAAGAGAATTGATCATCTCGGCGAGCAATGAAATACGGGTGCGAGATGTATTGCTTGGCGATGTGTGGTTGTGCAGTGGTCAGTCCAATATGGAATGGGCGTTAGGTGGTTGCGATGCCGCTGAGGATATTCGAGAGTCGGCTTACCCTTTGATTCGACATTTTGGAGTCGAGTACCATTTTGCGTCGACGCCTCAAAAGGATGTGAAAGGCAGGTGGTTGGTTTCCAAGCCTGAGACATCCCACGGGTTTACCGCAGTGGGATATTATTTTGCGCGGCGGGTCCATCAGGAAACGGGTGTTCCCATCGGACTGCTTCGATCAAGTGTAGGAGGAACCAACATCGAATGTTGGATGTCGCAGGAAACCTTGATGAATACGCCGGTTCTCGAGCCGTACGCGAGAATGATGCGCGATTCACTTGCCCAATACCAAAAGGATCTTTCGATAGTTGTTTCGTCGGTTGAAGAATGGACGGCGTCAGCCAAGAAGGCGATCGCTGAGGGACGAGAGATCCCAATGCCTCCGGCGGTTCCGGATTTCCCGTTTGGTGAGAAGATGTTCCGACCGCGTTGCGTAACACTCCACAATGGGATGATACATCCTCTGAAGCCCTTTTCGATGCGTGGAGTATTGTGGTACCAAGGCGAAAACAACGCAGGAAGCGCAGCCGACGGCGTTCAATACATTGAGAAAAAGCGAGCTATGATTTCCGACTGGAGGAAATGGTTTGGCGACCCGGACCTTCCGTTCTACTATGTTCAATTGGCATCATGGCAAAAGCCATCCAACGATCCTGCAAACGCAGAGGGTTGGGCATATTTTCGAGATGCGCAACGTCGATGCTTGACGTTGCCCAACACGGGAATGGCGGTTGCCATCGATATCGGGGACGCAGAAGATATCCATCCAAAGAACAAGTTCGATGTCGGGGATCGCTTGGCACGCTGGGCGCTTGCCAACCAATACGGGAAAAAGCTCGAGTTTTCTGGGCCCTTGTTCCGTGAACTCAAGGTCTCAGGGAACAAGGCGATCATCGAATTTGATCACGTCGGTGCTGGATTGATGGTCGGTCGAAAGCATGGGCGCGATCCGGTAACGCAAGCAGACGGGGAGCCTTTGCAGCGATTTGCAATTGCTGGATCCGATCGCGTTTGGAAGTGGGCCGACGCTCAAATTGTAGGAGACACCGTGGTTTGCTCCCATCCAGGGATCGAAAACCCGGTTGCTGTCAGATATGCGTTCACGATGAATCCTGATGGCGCCAACCTTTACAACAAAGATGGGTTGCCCGCATCTCCGTTTCGGACCGACGAGTGGTAATCTTGCCATGCGATTTTGCGAATCGCGATCATGCTAAAACACCTTGGACGACCTTGCCTTCGACATCGGTGAGTCGATAGTCGCGTCCACTATGACGGAAGGTTAACTTTTCATGGTCGAATCCCATGAGGTGCAGAATCGTTGCGTGGAAGTCATGGACGTGAACTCCATTGTTGGCAACGCGAACGCCATGCTCATCGGTTTCACCATAGACGACACCAGGCTTCACTCCAGCCCCGGCAAGCCAGGAACTGAATGCCCAGGGATGATGCTCGCGTCCCTTCGCTTCGGCGGTGTTGTTGAACGGAGTCCGACCGAATTCGGTCGTCCAAACAACTAGCGTGTCGTCGAGCAACCCTCGTTGCTTCAGATCCTTGAGAAGGGCAGCGATCGGTTGATCGACATTCTTTGCCAACGGCTCGTGCGTCATCATGTCCCCGTGAGCATCCCAGTTTCCTGAGGATCCAGTGTCTATCAGTTCCACAAAGCGAACACCACGTTCGACCAATCGCCGCGCAGCAAGGCACTGCCAGCCAAATCCTGTCGTTTGCCCACGTTTTAGTCCGTAGCTTTCAAGCGTTGCGTCGCTTTCACCGCTTAGATCGAACACATCTGGAACTGCGGTCTGCATTCCGAATGCAGTTTCAAAGGATTGAACACGGGCAGCCAAGGATCCATCCATGGGGCGAGTTGCAAGATGCTCTTGGTTGATCGCTTTCAGCGCTTCAAGTTCCATCCGTTGCTTCGCTGTTGGAGTGCGGGGTACAACGTTCCGAATCGGATCGGCCCCGGGGACGACTAAAGTGCCTTGAAAGGCTCCTGGCAGAAAATCGTTCGCGTAGACCTGAGTTCCAGCATAGGTTTGCTTGGGCGCGATCACAACAAACCCGGGGAGATTGCGATTGACGGTCCCGAGTCCATAGGTCATCCATGAGCCAATGCTAGGACGCGATTGAGCGAACGAACCGGTATGCATGCCTAGAGTGGCATTGTAATGGTTGGAATGCGAGGTGTGCATCGATCGTATGAGTGCGATATCATCGACGCAGGTGGCGACGTGTGGGAAAAGGGTACTAACTTCCATGCCGCATTGCCCATGCGGCGAAAATTCCCATTGCGGTTTCTTCAAAAAAATACGTTCGTATCCAGGTCGATCTTTGATCTCAGGGTGGTCGGCTTTAATCTCTTTTCCATGGTCCCGGGTTAACGCTGGCTTGGGATCGAAGGTATCGACATGCGAGACACCGCCGGTCATGAACAGGAAAATGACTCGTTTTGCTTTTGCGGGGAAGTGCGGGTCTCTTGCTAATAATGGATCCGTACCGAGATCGCGATTATCAGCGAGCAATTGCTCAACGATGGCAGGGAACAGCAGCGTCGAACCAACGACAGAGCTTAAAATCGATCGGCGGTTGGTGATGCTAGGAAGTGCCATACGAATTTTTCGCCTTAGTCCAGATAAAGGAACTCGTTGCTTGCGAGCAGGATACGTGCGACGGCACCCCAATTTTCCTCGAGGGTAGCACCATACTGCTTCACGAAATCCATCAATCGAGATTGCTCACTGGGACTCGGGTCCCTTTGCAATGCTCGCTGAAAGAGGCTTCGGATCCGAGTTTCGTCGTCGGGTTGCGTTAACAGTGCGCTCGCTACTTGGGATGCTTGCGCGTGGAAGAAGGGATCATTGAGGAAATACAATGCTTGGGTAGGGACAGTGGTGGATTGACGTACGGGGGTGCTGGCATTGGGGTCTGCTCCATCAAAAAGAGCTAGAAAAGGATGCCGTCGTTGACGTTGCACCATCAAATAGGCACTTCGTTTTTTGGTGTCATAGACTGCGTTGAATGGATCGTGTTGAGTGAATGTCCAACTGGCTTCGGGTGGAAACGGATGGGATTGTGCTTCCGTTAGATCCAATTGTTGACTGACAGCGAGAAGGCTGTCCCGCATTTCCTCTGCGGTCAGCCTGCGTCGGTTGAAATGAGAAAGGAAGCGATTTTCCGGATCTCGAATTAATGCGTTCTCCGTAGCCTCGCTGCTTCGTTGGTAGGCGGATGTATTCATGATGAGCCGGTGAAGCGATTTTGTGCTGTATCCACGCTCAACAAAATATGCAGCGAGTTGGTCGAGTAATTCTGGGTGGGATGGAGGATCCCCACGTGAACCGAAATCATTTGGCGTGCGCACGAGGCCCTGGCCGAAATGCAGTTGCCATACTCGGTTCACCATCACTCTCGCTGCAATGGGTTCCGATGCGATCCAATCTCCAAGTTGCTTACGTCCGCTTCCCGCATTCTCAGGCAAGGGATCAGCGCCGAGCACAGAAACCCATCGACGCGGAATCTCTGCGCCCAACTTCTCGGGGTCGCCTCGCAGATGTACCTTTGAGTGAATCGGCGAAGCTTCCGTGACTGCGTATGCAACCGGGATATCTGGGGGTGGACCTGGCGATTGCAAGGGTGCCGTTTTCTCGTCGGTAATCGCGAGGAATTTTTCGCCGATTTCCGTGGCTGCGAAATGCTCTAGTCGAAACGAAACCCCGTCGAGGGCTGCGGGATGAGCGTCTGCAATACGGCCTTCGATACTTACCGTACCATCGACCGGGCTGGTCCAAGCGATCGCGACTGCCCGGTTTTGCCCTGGATGCAAAAAGAGCGATTTTGCAGGGAGTGAGGTCCAAACGCTCGTGGGCGTCTCCGAGGTATTCACAAAGGCAGACGGTTCACTACCGATACTCCAGGATTGAATTGCGTTGCTGCCTCCATTGGATTTGCGTTTCTCCACGAGAGGAGCAGGACCATCGGTTGAATCCAGTAAGAACCAGGTGGCACCGTGTGCTCCAGGATGCGGGTTGGACTGCAAGAAGTCAGCAATCAAATCCGTAGTGCTCCACACTTGATCCGGTGAGTTTTGCGAACGAATCGTCCAGTCGACCAAGGTTGAGTCGGCGCCGTGATTGTCGTTTGGCAACACAGTCAATTGGAGAACTTCGCCTTTTCGGACAGCGATCGAATCGAGTGATTGAGACGCGCCGGTAGCGATGGGGACCGAGGAACCTTCGGCGATCTTACCTTGAGCGAGAAGACGTGTTGCGGTAGTAAGTTGCTCCTTCAATGATTTCCGAGCGAGATCCGCCGATTCTTGTCGCTTCTTTTTCTCTGCTTCATAGAGTGCGTTGCGTTCCCTCCATGGCTGCATCATCGACTCAACTTCGCTGGGGGCGAGCAGCGGGACCATGTCCTTGGGTTGTCCTTTAGGCTCACACCCTGGAAATGAAAATTTGGTGCTGGCAAAAAAACCCATCAGCCCGTAGTAATCTTCTGCGGTCACAGGATCATATTTGTGATCGTGGCAGCGAGCGCATCCAATGGTGATGCCCACGAAGTTTTTCCCGAGGTTGTCGATGATGTCTTCGTAGGTCAGATGGATATCTTTGTCGATATCGTGGCCGAATCGTCGCGCAATGGCGAGGTAACCGGTTGCGATAATCCCCTCGCTTCGCTGAAGGGCCGGAGCGTTGTCAAAGAGAAGATCCCCAGCGATCTGCATCTTGACGAACTGGTCGTATGGCAAGTCTCGATTGAACGCATCAAAGACCCAGTTGCGGTACCGCCAAGCATGAACGAGGGGGCGATCGGTGTTTTCCCCGGCAGTGTCGGCATACCTTACTACATCGAGCCAATGGCGGCCCCATTGCACACCATACTGAGGCGATTCGAGGAGCCTTTCGATGACACGGCTAGCTGCCTCATTCGAAGAATCGGAAAGAAACGCATTCATTTCTTCGGGTGTTGGAGGCAAACCAGTTAGGTCAAAGGTAGCCCGTCGCAGCCATGATCGACGGTCAGTTGGGGAACTAGCGGTGATACCGTTTTCATCAAGGACTGCACCGATCGCTCGATCGATCGATTTCGAATTGAAGTCGCTGGCGAGTTGGGGAAGCGGCTGGAAAGCCCACCATGATTGGGCTTGGTCGGCAGTCATACCCCCGATTTTTGATGCGGTCACCCGAGGATCAGGAGCACCCATTCGCACCCATTTTTCGAGGATCTGGATTTCCTCATCAGGTAGCTTGCCCGAAGGGGGCATTTCCAAGTCTTGGTAGCGAATGGCTGTAATCAGAAGGCTTTTGTCCGGTTCCCCTGACGAAATTGGCGAGCCAGAGTCACCACCTTTTTCCCAGCCCGATTTGGTGTCGAGCGCCAAGCCACCTTTGGTCTTTTCTCCGCTATGGCATTCGTAGCAGTGTTTCACCAAGAGGGGGCGAACTTTGGCTTCAAAGAAATCTGTTCCCTCATCGGCGCAGGTAACTGCGGATCCAAGGATCCACAGTAAGAGAGATATGGCTGGAGGGAAACGCCGCATGATCGACTCCGAAGCGTTGGCAGGTAGGATCGTTCCATTGTACTACCTGCCGAGGAGTCAGGGATAGCTAGGCTTCGAATCTGCCAGTTTTTAGCAAATCAGCGATCGCCAAGTCGGCGAGTTCGGCTCGATTCCCGTGGTTGCGTATTCCCGCGCTTTTTGAACTGCGTTCTCTTCCAATTGAGAACGATTGCCCCGTATTAGAGGCGTTCTCAGCGGGTGTAACGGGCATTCGAAGAGATAGCTCATGCTTCGATAGGTCCATTCCCTTGCGCGAGTGATGGGTTGCAAGTCTTTCGGGAGACAATTGCTTTCCGTGAGTTGCGAACACGGGGAAGGGGATCGATGATGCGACTGTTATTTGACTAGGCATCGCCGCCAACGCAGACTGTACCGCAGGAGAGGATGTTTCATCGGACCAGCCAGCGGCCCACGCCGGGGGAGGATCCGCGATGCCTTGCGGGTTGGTATTCCCCGAAGCCAAAGCAAACGAACTAGTCAGTGCTGCTGCGCCGGTACGTCCGTTCGCGTACTTGTACACACGATCGGTTCCTCGATCGACAACCCATATGTCTTGAGTCGCATTCGAAGGGTCGACTGTGATTCCAGTCGGAAGAGAGTTCGCCGAATTGAGTGTCCAGGAGGTAGCGCTGCCGCTGACCAAACCGTTAGCACCGAGGGCATATCGATAGACCGTGTCGGTGGCCGCGTCATTGACGACCCAAAGGTAACGTATGTTGTTGGTGACCCCAAACACCACATCCTTCGGATTGGTGTTTCCGGTGGTCAGGACAAACGAGGTCGCGGTAGCCGTACCCGAGGTTAGCGCCGCCGCATTGGCGTAGTAGTACACGCGATCAGCACGGGCATCGACAATCCAGATGTTTGTCCCATCGGTAGCGATTCCTTCGACAATTGCATTCGAAGCAAGGGAGCCAGCCGTCCAGGATCCAAGGAGCGTACCCGTGTTTGTGTAGACAAAAACCTTTTTGTTGTTGTCGACGACCCAGAGTTTCGTACCTGCACTAGTAGTGGCGATTCCTCGAGGAGCAGTATTGCCGCTGTTGATCGCGTAATTCTTGATCGCCGCACCATTGCTATCGTAGTGGTAGTTTCGGTCCGTAGTTCCGTCATCGACCACAAAGAACTTGGTCGGAGGTTCGACCTCGTTGTCCAGGTTCGTGATAGAAAAATCAGCCGGGTTGACGCCGTTGTAGAGCGGGTCGGTCGATGTTGTGGCAGCGATCGCAACAGTGTAAGCGATATTCCCGTCGAAGATCGTGTCGTCGACGCCCGTGACCGTGATGGTGACGGGCTGATTCCAATTGGAAGCGGTGAAGGCGACTTGGCTTTGGCTGACCGTTCCCTCCGTGGTATCGCTAGAACTCAGAGGCACCGTGACGTTGGCTGTAGGCTGAGAATTTAGCTGGATCGTAAAGGTAACGCTCGTACCTGATTCCGAAGTGGTCACTCCAGAGATTGCACCGATGGTAATTCCAGCGGTATCGTTGTCCGTGTTGGTAAGCGATGTGTCGGCGGGATCAAGCCCGTTGTATCGGGTGTCTGTCGAGTTGGTGGCACCAAATACGATTGAGTATGCAACGTTACCGTCATCCACATCGTCGTTCACACCGGTGACCGTTACCGCTTGCGGTACATTCCAGTTGGTTGGGGTAAAGATCAAGCTACCGACACTGACGGTCCCTTCCGTAAGATCGCTCGTGGCGACTGGAACAGTAACATTCGCCGTAGGAGGAGCGAGCAAGGAAACTTGGATCGACACGGTGCCACCGGCTTCCGTAGTTGCCGTGGCGCTGGGGGCGCTCACGCTGATGCCTACGGTTCCGGCCAAGAAATCAAGGGTGCGTTTCAGGAAAACGGTTTGGTTGTTCGGATTGGCAGCCGAAGTGCTGATCGATTCGAAAGGGACCGAAAGGAAAACCATTCCAAAACCGCCTGTGGCGTAATCACCACGGTACGAAACCGCGGTGAACGGGTTGGTCGTTGTCGTGAGTCCATGGGTCAATAAGCCAGTAGCCCCCGTTGCTGGCGTTAATGCGTCGATGTAGAGCGATGCGTAGTCGGCTGGTTTCGCGATAGCCAAGCTCATTCCGTCGGTGATCGCGTTCCCTGCGACTCCATTCTCCGTATGGTTTGCATTAAGCACATCATTGGTGGATGCAGCCACCTTCAAATAGTTCTGGCGGAAAGCAGCTGAGTTTGCATCGGTGCCGAAGTTGTACAGGATGTCCTGGCCGGAGATGAACATCCGACCGCCACCGTTGAGATAGCCGGCAATTTGCGTCTGTTCGTTCGCCGAGAGTCCAGAAGCGAGGGTTGCCGTGGAGGTGGAGTAGTCGTATCCCGTATTCCAGATCACCGTCTGATACGACGACATCTGGGCGGTAGCCGGTGTATTTCCAACCACCGATGAATCCCACACGTCAAAATCGAGATTGTTTGCGATGAGGGCGTTTTTAAAGTAAACCTCGTATGCGGCTCCGAGGTCGTCGTCAACGAACAAAATCGCCGCGGGTGCCAAGGTCGCGAAGGAAAGAACAGAGGATGTGGAAGTATTCCCTGCTGCATCCGACGATTGGACTTGGTAGTAGTAAGTTGTGCCAGGTTGCAATCCACTCAAAGTCGCGCTGTGTACCGTGGACAATGCCGTATTGATCGATGATTTATCGAGATTGGCAGCACTTGTCCCGTACAACACTACAGTGGTAGACGATTCATTGGTGCTCCAGTCGATCTTACTGGTCAATCGCTGGGGCGACGCGGTGATACTCGATAGGGTAGGTGCCAGCAAATCGACAGTAGCATTCGTCGATTTACTGATGGCCGTGCAGGTCGCCGTGATCGTGTCCCCGTTGGAAACAGCCAATTTGCCGTCTCCCGCAGGAGACGCGGTCAACAAACCGAAGCTACCGGCAAAAACCCCTGTATTGACCCCCGTTTCCGTCAGTGTGATCGCTTCAGGAGTAAGTTCGCTGGAGCTTTGAACGGTGATTTGGAGGGTATCGGCTACGGAAGCGTTCGTATTGGCAGCGGCGGAGTTGACGGTGACGGTGGCCGTGGAGGGGGCTCCATAGACGCTCTTGTCGAGCACGATGGAACTGGCTTGTTGCAGGGCTGCATAGACGTTCAGTCGGCCACCTGTCAGCGTCTTGCCTGCGAGCGAAGATGTGGGTACGGCGCTATTTAAAATAGCCGACTTGATGCTC
>Ga0315899_10008523_pt1 | contig 10992 bp, 10 predicted proteins | sample LakEriMetagenome_2_FD_203518 | JGI IMG/M metagenome (GOLD analysis project Ga0315899, IMG submission 203518) | Freshwater fungal communities from buoy surface, Lake Erie, Ohio, United States - Buoy 4 MA112 | ecosystem: Environmental > Aquatic > Freshwater > Lake | place: USA: Lake Erie, Ohio...
GCTGTTCGGCGCGGGGACCGATTCGGGCACGTTCGACACGTTCAGCGAATTGGTTGGTGGCGCAGCCAAGGCGCTGCGTAAGGACGTTGACACCTCCGAGGACGACAACGTCACGGTCCGGGGCGTGTCGGAGACCGCGGGTGGCATGGGCTATTTCGGGTTGTCCTACGCCGTTGAGAACGCCGACCTCGTGCGCGCCGTCGCCGTCGATGCTGGCTCGGGATGTACTGAACCGTCCGAGGCGTCGGTGCAGGACGGCTCGTACCCGCTCGCCCGCGATCTCTACGTCTACGCCAAGCACTCATCCGTCGTGAACAACCCGGGAGCGCGGGCCTTCTTGACGTTCTTGGCGCGCCACTCGTCGCAGATTGCGCGCGATGCGCTCTTCGTTCCGCTCACGGATGCGGAGGCGGCGGAGCTCGTTCAGCGCGTCGTCGGTATCGGGTCCTAATCCCCCGCGCGGGTGTTCACCGCCCGTTCACCGACATTTCCCCCGCCGTTCCTGCCCGCGTCGGGGACCGTTGACTCACGTTTCCTACCTTCCTTTGCGTCGAACCCAACGGGGGTTCCGACAAAGGAGATCACACACCAATGTCACACCAGTCACAAACGGTGCGCATGGCACGCGGGATCGCCGTGGCGCTCGTCGCCGGCACCATCGCGGTCGCTGCACCGACCGCTTCTGCGGCCTCCCCGACGGTGAAGGCCGGGGATTCCTGCAAGAAGAGCCAGGCGTACGCGATGCAGAAGGTCGGCAGCAGCTACATCCGCTGCGAGATCGTGCCCGGTACGTCCCTCCATGCGTCCACCAAGGACAAGGAGGCGAAGTTCCGCTGGACCGCCTCCACCGTCAGCCAGTGGACGTTTTCCAGCGCACAGAACGCGACAATCCGCATGGACGGCTCGAGCACCGTGGCGCCGTTGTCCACAGTCGCCGCCAAGTACTTCGAGACGGCCACCAACAGCGTGCACAAGGGCAAGGGCGTGAAGGTCGCCGTTGGTATCTCCGGAACCGGCGGCGGATTTGAGAAGTTCTGCAAGGGCGAGACCGACATCTCGAACGCGTCGCGCAAGATCTCCTCGAAGGAGATTGCAGCCTGTGCCGCGAATGGCATCCAGTACACGGAGGTGCTCATTGCTAACGACGGCCTGTCGGTGGTGGTCAACCCCAGCCTGGTCAAGAAGGGCGTCAAGTGCGTCACCATGACCGAGCTGAAGGCCATCTGGAACGACGGCAGCACGATCACCAACTGGTCGCAGGTTCGTGCGGGCTTCCCCGATCAGCGGATGCGTCTTTTCGGTGCGGGCACCGACTCGGGCACCTTTGATGCCTTCACCGAGATGGTGAACGGTCGTGCAAAGGTTGCCCGCAAGGATGTCGATACGTCCGAGGATGACAACGTCACGGTCCGTGGCGTGTCCAGCGACAACGGCGGCATCGGCTACTTCGGTCTCTCGTATGCGATTGAGAATGCCAAGAAGGTGACCGCACTGCAGGTCGATAAGGGCGCTGGATGTGTTGATCCGACAAAGGCGACCGTTCAGAACGGTTCCTACGCCCTGTCCCGGCCGCTGTTCATCTACGTGAAGAACTCGTCCGTATCGACGAACGAGGCGGTCGGTGCATTCGTCCAGTTCTACGTCGAGAACCTGAAGCAGATCAGCGAGGACGCAGTGTTCGTGCCCCTGACCCCGAAGCAGCGCACTCAGCTTGCCTCGGACATGGCCAAGATCACCAAGCTCCCGACTCCGAAGAAGAAGTAGTAACCGCTCGTCCCGTCGCCCACCCGCAGTGCTGTGCACTGCGGGTGGGCAACACGGTTCCCCGAACAACTACTGTTCGGCCGCGATCCTCTTTCAACCTCCGGAGCCTGCGTTCACATGAGCAACACCGCGACCAACGCAGCGACAAGGCAGCCGCCGTCGCTCCAGCCCACCGGACGCAAGCGCCGACAGCAGGCGATTGAGAAGGTCGTCGTCGCCGTTCTGGCGCTCATCGCCTCCTCGGGCGTGCTGGTCACATCAATCGTGGTGCTCGCCCTGATCCGCCCGACGGTGGACTTCTTCAGAGCCGTGCCGATCGGCGAGTTCCTCGGATCGGTGGACTGGTACCCGCTGTATGAGCCGCCGGACTTCGGCGTCTGGCCACTCGTCACCGCAACGGCCATGATCATGGCGATTGCGGTGCTGGTCGCGGTGCCCGGCGGCCTTGGTGTGGCTTTCTTCCTGAACCAATACGCGTCGCGGCGCACGCGACGAATCCTGAAGCCCGTGATCGAGCTCCTCGGCGGTATCCCGACCGTTGTGTTCGGATTCTTTGCGCTCTATTTTGTCTCGCCGAACATTGTCGCCAGAATCTGGCCGGTCGGTGAAATCGGTTTGTACAGCGGGCTCGCTGCAGGCGTCACCGTTGGTCTCATGATCTTGCCGATGATGACCACGCTCTCGGAGGACGCCATGGCGGCGGTCCCCTCCGCGCTTGTCGAAGGTGCCTATGCGCTTGGTGCCACGCGGCGGGAGGTCTGCACCGGGGTGGTATTCCCCGCTGCGCTTTCCGGCATCATCGCTGCCATCGTGATTGCTGCGTCGCGCGCGATCGGCGAGACGACGATCGTGCTCCTTGCGGCGGGCAATCGCGCCAACTTCACGTTTGATCCTGGCCAACCGATGCAGACGATGGCGGCATTCATCGGCTTCGCCGGGATTGGTGACCAGCCGACAGACTCCACGGGCTATCGGACAATCTTCGCCGTCGGGAGCATGCTCTTTGTCATTACGTTCATCTTGAACATGGTCAGTCTCAGGATCGTGCGCCGTTTCAGGGAGGTCTACGAGTGAGTACAGCTGCCTCAACGATCCGACCTGCCGACCTGCGGGACTCGACGAGTGCGTCGCGCCGGCGCAGGGACAGGATGTTCCTTATCGGTCTCTGGTTCGCAACGCTGCTGGGGATCGTGACGCTGGTGACGCTGCTGCTTGACACCCTCATCAAGGGGCGCAGCAAAATGAACCTCAACCTCCTGACGGGCTTTCCGTCCCCGTTCCCGGACGAAGCGGGTATCCAGTCGGCGATCCTCGGGTCGCTCTGGGTGGTCGTGACGTCCGGCGTTGTCTCCCTCGTGGTTGCGCTCGGGAGTGCGATCTTTCTCGAGGAGTTCTCACGGGCCGACAGCCGTCTCCAGCGGATCATCTCTCTCAACATCCAGACGTTGGCTGGCGTGCCGAGCATCGTCTTTGGCATCCTCGGACTCGCGTTCGTCGTCCGAGGCTGGCTCGGCTGGGGATTCACGGTCCGCTCTGCGGCTGCAGTTCTTACGATGATGGTGCTCCCCGTAATGATCGTCGCGTCGCGTGAGGCGCTGCGAGCCGTGCCGTCGAGTCTGCGGGAGGGTGCGTACGCACTTGGTGCGACCAAGTGGCAGACCGTCAGCCGTCAGGTGCTGCCGGCAGCGACATCAGGGATCGCCACAGGCAGCATTCTCGGCGTGTCTCGGGCCCTCGGCGAGTCCGCGCCCCTCATCCTGCTCGGAGCCTTGGCTTACGTCAGCTACAACCCGTCGGGCTTCGACTCCGACTACACGGTGCTGCCACTCCTCATCTTCAAGTACGCCACGGAGGCGCAGGAGGAATTCCATGCGGTCGCAGCAGCCGCGATCATCGTCCTGCTCGTCTTGCTCATCGGATTGAACCTGCTCGCCAACGTGATCCGCGATCGCAGTCGCAAGTCGTGGTGAACGGACTGTTTATGAACGACCAGATCAACAAGGGAGGAAATGTGGGTGGAACGACGATCGAGGTTCCGGTCACGGACGTGCCTGTGACGGATAGTGTCCGTGGCGTGGCGGTGAGGACTTCCTCGGCGGGCGCTCCCAGCGCTGACGGTCGGACCGGCGAGTTGATGCTCGAGGCCATCAACCTTCAGGTGCACTACGGCGAGTTCCTCGCCGTTCGCGATGTGAATCTTCGGGTCCATCGCGGCGAGATCACGGCGTTGATTGGCCCATCCGGGTGTGGAAAGTCGACGATTATCCGCTGCTTCAATCGGATGAACGACCTCATCCCCACTGCGCGCGTCGGGGGCAAGGTGTACTACCGCGGCATTGACATGTACGGACCCGAGGCCAATGCGGGCGAGGTCCGCCGGCGAATCGGCATGGTGTTCCAGAAGCCGAATCCGTTCCCGAAGAGCATTTTCGACAATGTCGCATTTGGTCCGCGCGTGAACGGCAAACCGTCCAAGACGGAGACCAGCGAGATCGTGGAGCGATCGCTGCGTCGTGCGGCGCTGTGGGACGAGGTGAAGGACCGGTTGAAGCAGTCTGCCTACTCCCTCTCCGGTGGCCAGCAGCAGCGGCTCTGCATCGCCCGCGCGCTCGCGGTCGATCCGGACATTCTGTTGATGGACGAGCCGTGCTCAGCGCTCGACCCGATCGCCACCGCGAAGATCGAGGACCTCATGGACGAGATCAAGTCGGAGTACCCGATCGTGATCGTCACCCACAACATGCAGCAGGCGGCCCGAGTAAGCGACCGCACGGCGTTCTTCAACACCGAGGTGGGTGCCGATACGGTGCGCCCCACGGGCGTGCTCGTTGAGTACGACCTGACGAGCACGATCTTCTCCAAGCCGAGCGACGACCGTACCGAGCAGTACATCAGCGGCCGGATGGGCTGACCGGACCAGAATTCCGGTCAGGGATCCGACTTACTCTCCGTCGTCGGGGTCGTCGGGCCGCTCGCGCAACCAGCGCTCGAATTCCGCGCCGATCTCGTCAGCCGAGGCCACCTGCTCCTCGGTGCGCCGGTCGTACTCCTCCTCGAGCATGACGACGTAGTCGAGAGCCTGCTCGTCGCCGTCCATCGCGGCATCGTGCATCTCGCCCCAGTGGGCGATCTCGTCGTCCAGGCGTTGGTGGCCGGTCGGCGTGCCGAGCACGTGCTCGAGGTGCTGCAGCAGCGCGGCCGTGGAGCGTGGGTGCTGTGAAGAAGCGAGGTAGTGCGGCACCCCGACCCGCAGCGACACGCCGGTGATGGCTCGCCGTGAGAGCTGTTCGTGCAGCACGCCAACGACCCCCGTCGGCCCCTGATACCGGGGTGCGGAGAGCCCGAGCCTGCGCGCGAGCACGGGGTCGGTGGTGCTCGCCGCGACAACTGGCCGCCGCGTGTGGGGCACCCCGTCCGCAGTGGCGCCGATCGTGACGACGATGCGCGAGCCGGCACGAGCCGCGCACTGCAGCAATCCGTCCGTGAACGCGTTCCAGTGCATGTGGGGCTCGACGCCGGCGAGGAGCAGCAGGTCGTGCGACGCGCCGTTACAGCGCACCGCGAGGAGGTCGTTCTCGGGCCAGCGGACCCGGCGCTCACCATCCTCGTCGATCCATACTTCAGGTCGTTCCTGCGTGAAGTCGAAGTACGGGTCGGGATCAAACGACGCGGCGACGCGGACCGGACGCTCCTCTGCAAGCAGGTCGACCGCCGTGGTTGCGGCACCCGCCACGTCGAACCACCCGCGAAGGGCGACCACGAGGATGGGATCGCGCAGCCCCTCGAGCGCCGACCAGTCGACTTCGGGTACGCCGTCCGCGCTCATTGGCGCGCCGGGTGCCTCGTCGCTGGGAGCATCACTGTGCAAGCATGGCAGCGATGTCCGCAGGTTCACACCCCCGCGTCTCGGCGCGCCTCGCCGCCATTGCCGAGTCCGCGACGCTCGCCGTGGACGCGAAGGCCAAGGCGCTGAAGGCAAAGGGCGAGCAGGTGATCGGCTTCGGGGCGGGCGAACCCGACTTCCCGACACCCGAGCACATCGTTGAGGCGGCGGTGCGCGCTGCGCGCGACCCGAAGAACCACCGCTACACGCCCGCCGCCGGTCTCCCCGAGCTGCGCGAGGCAATCGCCGCGAAGACGCTGCGCGACAGCGGGTTCCGCAGCGAGGCGTCGCAGGTGCTGGTCACCAACGGCGGCAAGCACGCGGTGTTCGTCGCGTTTGCGGCACTGTGCGACCCAGGTGACGAGGTCATCGTGCCGGCGCCGTACTGGACCACATACCCGGAGGCGATCGCGCTGTCGGGCGGTGTGCCGGTCGTGGTGGACACCACCGAGGAGACTGAGTTTAAGGTGACGGTCGAGCAACTCGAGCGGGCAGCGACGCCGCGCACCAAGGTGCTGCTGTTCGTGTCACCGGACAATCCCAGTGGGGCGGTGTACACCCCCGACGAGACGCGGGCGATCGGCGAGTGGGCCGCTGCCCGCGGGCTGTGGGTCGTCACGGACGAGATCTACGAGCACCTCACGTATGGCTCCCACCGATTCACGTCGATGCCGACGCTCGTGCCCGCCATCGCCGACCGATGCGTCGTGGTGAATGGTGTTGCAAAGAGCTACGCGATGACCGGCTGGCGGGTGGGCTGGATGATCGGACCTCCCGACGTGATGAAAGCGGCCATCAACTTCCAGTCGCACACGACATCAAACATCTCGAACGTCTCGCAGGTTGCGGCGCTCGCCGCAGTGAGCGGAGATCTGTCGGCGGTCGCAACGATGCGCGAGGCGTTCTCGCGGCGCGCCACGGTGATGCACCGCATGCTGTCGGCCATCCCTGGTGTCACGTGCATGGAACCGCAAGGCGCGTTCTACTGCTTTCCCAACGTGCGCGGCCTGCTCGGTCGCAGCCTGTCGGGCACGGTGGCGTCGACGACGATGGAGCTCGCCGACCTCGCGCTTGAGCGCGCGAAGGTTGCGTTCGTGCCGGGCGAAGCCTTCGGTGCGCCCGGCTACGCGCGTTTCAGTTTTGCGCTGGGCGACGATGACATCGTGCAGGGCATCGAGCAACTCGCCACGTTCGTCACCAGCTGAATCGCCCGCGCAGACCGTTCGTGTCGGCGCGAAGAGCGCCCTGCTATGGTCGCGCCACCGCGGCAATAGCCGCGGGGCGAGTCATCCAGCGAAGTCCGGTGAGATTCCGGCACTGTCCCGCAACGGTGATCCGTGCGCCTCGGCGCACGGGAGTCCGGTCGCCTGGTTGCCTCGCACCGTCAACCGTCCCCGTTGGAGGGACAAGGAGATGACCGTGTCATCACGAATGAATCGCGCCCTCGTCGGCGCACTGGTCGCAGTGCTCGCAGCCTGCTCGTCGGCCGCAACGCCGACACCAACCTCCGAATCTGCTGTAGCGGCTGAGTTTCCCGTCGTCATTGGTGAACTGACGCTCGAGGCGCGGCCGGAGCGGATTGTCTCACTGTCGCCGACGGCGACCGAGATGCTGTGGGCCGTCGGTGCGGGCGCACAGGTCGTGGCTGTCGACGAGTACTCCACCTATCCGCAGGAGGCCGTCGACCTCGGCACAGCGCTGTCGGGTTACGAGCCCAACATCGAGGCGATTAGCGGTTTCGACCCTGATCTCGTCATCGTGTCGTACGACCCTGGTTCGCTCGTTGAGCAGCTCGGTTCGCTCGGCATTCCAGTCTTCATGGCTCCAGCCGTGGCCGACCTTGAGGGTGTCTACGCACAGATTGGCGAGATCGGCGCGCTCACAGGCAACGCGGCGGGGGCAGAGGCGGTCGTTGCCGACATGCGCGCGAGGATCGAGTCGGCCGTCGCCGTGGCCGAAGCGACCGGTGAGACCTACTTCTACGAACTGGACGACACCCTCTATTCGCTGACGTCGAGAACCTTCGTCGGCACGGTGATGGGTCAATTCGGGCTTGTCAACATCGCCGACGGCGCCGAGGAGGGCAACGACTACCCGAAGCTGTCCGCAGAGGTTGTCGTCACGGCTGATCCCGACTGGATCTTCCTCGCCGACACGAAGTGCTGCAGCCAATCCGCCGAGACGGTTGCCGCGCGCGACGGCTGGTCCAGTCTCTCCGCCGTGACGAACGGCCGCGTGATCGAACTTGACGACGACGTCGCAAGTCGCTGGGGTCCGCGCATCGTCGAGCTGATCGAGACCATCGCCGCCGCGCTTACGCGCTGACGATGTTCAAACCCGCGCAGACCGTGTCCGCTCCGGCCACTCCGATGGAGCGGCCGGAGCGGGTCGCCGCCTTCGTGGCGGCTGGCACGGTTGTCGTCGCGGTGGCGATGATGGTCGGTGCGATGGTCGGCCCCGCGGGACCGGCGTGGTGGCGCGTGCCACTGGCGTTCCTCGACCGTCTGCCGTGGCTGTCCATCGACAGCGGGCTCACCGAGCGGCAGTGGGACGTGGTCTGGATGATTCGCGCACCGCGGGTCGCGCTTGCCGCCATCGTGGGTGCCACGCTCTCGCTCGCCGGCGCGAGCTACCAAGGTGTGTTCCGCAATCCCCTGGTCGACCCGTACCTCCTCGGGGCGGCCGCGGGGGCAGGCCTGGGAGCGACGGTCGTCTTCGCGCTCGGCCGCGCGAGCACGTCAGAGTGGCCTGTCGACCCGCTTCCGCTCGCGGCGTTCGTCGGTGCACTCGTCGCGGTGGCCGCCACCTACGTGGTGGGTGCGGCGTTCGGTGGCTCCAGGTCGGGTGCGTCGCTCGTGCTGGCGGGCGTCGCGGTCACGTCCTTCGCCACCGCGATTCAAGCCTTCATCCTGCAGCGCAACAGCGACGTCGTCCGACAGGTGTATTCGTGGATCCTCGGGCGGTTGTCAACCGCGACGTGGGGCGACGTTCGGCTGGTGTTGCCGTACGTCGCGGCGTCGACCGTGGTGATGCTGCTGCACCGTCGGCTTCTCGACGTACTGCGCGTGGGCGAGGACGAGGCGTCTGCCCTCGGCGCCGACGTGCGCCGAATCCGGCTCGTCGTGGTGCTCGCGGCGACGCTGGGAACGGCCGCCGTCGTGGCGGTGAGTGGGCTGATCGCATTCGTCGGCATCATCGTGCCGCACGCGGTTCGCCTCGTCGTCGGGCCGTCGTACCGGCGGGTGCTGCCCGTGTCGCTGCTCGCGGGGGCGGCATTCCTCGTGCTGGCCGACGTGCCGAGCCGCGTACTTGCCGATCCGGCCGAGACACCGATCGGCGTGGTCACCGCGTTCCTCGGCGCACCGCTCTTCCTTGCGCTGCTGCGCGCTCGCGAGGCGCGTCCGTGACGACGCTTGGCTTCTGCGATCTCGGCGTGCGCTATGGCGCCACTGAGGCGGTCCACGGCTTCAACGACCTCCTCCACTCGGGCGAGTGGCTGTGCCTGATCGGTCCGAACGGTGCGGGCAAGTCGTCAGTGCTGCGTGCGGCGGCCGGACTCGTGCGGTACAGCGGGTCCGTCGCAGTCGACCAGATCGAAATCCCAGCCGCGTCCCCGAGGTGGCGTTCGCGCCGCATCGCGTATGTGCCACAGTCGCCGGTCATGCCGGCCGACATGCGTGTCGGTGAGTATGTGCTGCTCGGGCGAAATCCGTGGGTCGGCCATTTCTCGCGCGAGTCAAGCGTCGATCGCACTGCTGTACGGAGCGTGATCGAGGCGCTCGAGCTGGACGCTCTCGCCAACCGGAGGGTGGGGGAGTTGTCGGGTGGCGAGCGGCAGCGCATGGTCATCGCGCGCGCACTCGCACAGGAGGCGCCGGTGCTGCTGCTCGATGAACCGACGAGTGCACTCGACATCGGCCACCAGCAGCACGCGCTCGAGCTCGTCGACCGGCTGCGGCGCGAGCGCGGGCTCACGGTGGTCTCGGCGATGCACGACCTCACGCTCGCGGGGCTCTATGCCGACCGGCTTGTCCTGATGCACCAGGGCGTCCGGGTGGCTGCGGGCACGTCAGGTGAGGTGCTTGTGCCGGAGGTGCTTGCCGAGTTCTACGGGGCCTCCGTGCGGGTCCACACCGAGCCCGACGGCACGGTGGTCGTGGTCCCGGTTCGGCCGCGCAGCGGTACCGTGCCGGGTTGATGCCGGCTGCACCCGTCACCGCGCACCTCGAGGGCATGCGCGAGGCGCACCGCGCGCTGGAGTTGACGATCAACGGGCTCGACGGATCTGATCTCCCGCTGGCGTCGGCGCTTGCCGGTTGGTCGCGCGCGCACGTGCTCGCGCACCTAGCGGCGAATGCCGACAGTTTTGTCCGCATCGTCGCGGCAGCGGGCCGCGGCGAGACGGTGGTGCAGTACGAGGGCGGGGCGGAGGGCCGCGCGGCGGGCATCGAGTCGGGGGTCCGTCTGCCAGCATCAGCGTTGCTCGACTGGGTGCGCACCTCGGCGGCGGATCTCGAATCGGCGTTGGATGCCGCATCCGACGTCGCCTGGCGCGGAGATGGCGCGTCGGTCGCCGGTGCCCGCATCCCCGTCGCCGACGTGCCGTTCCGTCGCTGGCGCGAGGTTGTGGTGCACCACGCCGATCTTGGGCTCGCCTACGGCTGGGCCGACTGGCCCGCACGCTTCGTGCGCGAGGAGCTGCAGGTGCAGGAAATGCGCGTGCTCAGCCGGTCATCGATGGGTCTGACGAGACTGCCCGCCGCGGTGGTCGCGCTGCCGCCGCACGAGCGACTCGCATGGATGCTGGGTCGTCTCGCGGTTGACGGCGTTGCGCCACCGGAGCCGTTCTGATGCGCAGACTCCTCCTTGCGGTTGTGGCACTTGCCGCCGCGCTTGCAATGCCAGGCAGCGCATCGGCACACGCAGTGCTCGTGTCGAGTGAACCAGCACCATTCGCAGTGCTGGACTCGACACCTGACGACATCGTCCTGTGGTTCAACGAACCTGTTGGCACCGTGTTTGCGAGCGTGCGCGTGCTGGCCGCCGACGGCACCGAGGTCGCGGCGATCCGTCCCGCGCACGGGGGCAATCAGAGCATGGTCGTTGCGCCGCTCGCACCGCTCGAAGAGGGCACGTGGGTTGTCGTATGGCGCGTGACGAGCGCGGACGGCCACCCCGCGCAGGGGTCGTTGACGTTCCGAATCGGGGCCGACCAACCGGACGTCATGCCCGAGTTGTCCGCCTACGACTCGGCTGAGCACGGACTCAGCTCGCTGTTCAACGTCATCCGGGGCATGGTGCTTGCGGGCCTCATCGTGGCCATCGGGGGCGCGTGGCTGCTCGGC
>Ga0315899_10008524_pt1 | contig 10991 bp, 7 predicted proteins | sample LakEriMetagenome_2_FD_203518 | JGI IMG/M metagenome (GOLD analysis project Ga0315899, IMG submission 203518) | Freshwater fungal communities from buoy surface, Lake Erie, Ohio, United States - Buoy 4 MA112 | ecosystem: Environmental > Aquatic > Freshwater > Lake | place: USA: Lake Erie, Ohio...
AATCCCCCCAGTCCTCCTAGTCCGCCAAAGGAGCTCGGCCCATTGGCCGTCAAGTGCATCCTGTAGCGAGGCGTGCATGTCAGAACAGCTGGTCAGACCGGCGCAACCCTCACGCTCACGCTTGCGGGAACTGTCCAGAGACAAAGGCTGCCGTGAGCAGGATCAGTCCATACAGACAACTTACTGCGCGGAATCGAAGGCCCCTGGTCCAAACATGCCGTCAACATCATTTGAGTCCATGTGAAACATGGACGCGCCTGCTGCGTTAGGCGGCTTTTGGACAGCCGCCTGCCCGGTGTTGGAGGCACCCTCGAACCACAACGATGACTCCCAGCCCCCCCCCTCCTCCCCGGGATTTCGGGGCTTCCAGTGCGGCGAGGATGGGAATGCCATCCTGCTCGAGGGCGCCCGCCCCGTTCCACCGCCTACTTGCTCAGGAAACGTGAGCAAACCCGTGCAAAGCTAAGGCCCCACCATCCTGCCATATTCCGTGCATCAGTCGGCATGTCAGTATTCGCTCCTTGCTTGGCGATCAAGCACTGTTTAACCCGCCTCCACGGCTATCTCGTTGCGATGCGCACAGCGCGCGCCGTGACGTCGCGCCCCGGCCGATTCATCCGCGGCGCACCGCACAAATACATGTATCAAGCAGCAGGCAAGCCAAGCCAAGGGCCCCATGCAGTGCGTTGCCACAGGTCAATCCGGAGCCGTGCCGCACGCGCCCGGGCGCGATTGTCGGCAGCAGCCCGAGCGCCGTCGAGGCCTCGGAGCCACGGCGCCCAGCCATTGAAGGCGTCAAGGCGAGCCTAGTGGGCTCGCCGCCGGCACGCGCTCTCCGCCGCAACGCCCGAAGCCCGTTGCAGGCACCCGCGCGAGACCATTTTCAGCACATGTCTCCCTCTCTTCCGTTATCCAGCGACAAAAGCTTTCCCGCCGTCCCCAGCAGTTCCGCACGCGCCAGCGCGAGCAAATGGCAGCGAAAACTTGCGCATTTGGCGCGGCTTCAGCCCGGGGTGCAGCCGCACCCACGCCCACACGCCCTGTGCAGCAGCCGCCACTCGCCGACCTGTGCTTCCAGCCGCAGCCGCAGTCCTCCTCGTCTCCATGCGACACCTCCTTGCTGTCCCGGGAATCTCCAACAAAACAGAGCAAAACCCAAAAAGAACAAAACCCCAAACCGATTTCGACGCGTCCTTCACGTTTCGTGAAGGATTTGAAAAGGCGTGTCCGGAGGCGTGGTTGTCGAAGGGCGATGGGCAGCGACGTGCTCGCCGCGCTAGCCGTGCTCGGCGTGCTCGGCGCGCATCGCCTCGGAGCCGCCGCGGAGACGACGCCCAGGATGGCCCCACGCGGAGACCTGCGCATCTCCGCGCGTGGCCCGCAGATCGCGCCGGTGCACGGCGGGGCCCTTCCAAACGGCCCGCTGCTGCAGTCGAGCTCGCTCCTAGTCAAGCGCAAGCCCGCGTTTGTGCCAGAGTGCGCGTTGCCGCCCTGCTGCAAGCTCAGCTCGCCGTACAAGCAGCGGCGCAGCGGCTCGCCTGACGCACGCCGGGATGGGCGCGCGGTCAGCAGCGAGGCAGAAGCCGAAGCCTTCGGGCCAGAGCCCCGGCTGCTGGGAATACCGTCCGGCGACGCGCGCGTCGATACCAGCACGCTCACTTCTCTCCTCCAAGGCGGCGCCGCGCGTGCGCTGCCCGCGGCGGCGCCGCGCCCCACCGCCTCCGAGCGATCAGGAGGAGCGCAGGTCTCAAAGGAAACGGAAGTGCTCCGCCGCACCGTGCAGGACATGAGGCGGACGCTGGAGCAGCAGGGTTTGGCGCTGCAAAAATTCAAGCATACCATGCAGCAGACAGTGCGTCTGAAAGAGGAGGAGGCCATGCGCGAAAAGTCGACTCGCAGCAAGCTGGTCGCAGATGCCGAAGCGCACCGAGCGGAGGCCGACAAGCTGCGCACCAACCTGCAGCGCAACATCGAGGCCCTGGGCTCCGTAGCCTCACAACTGCGCACAGTGACTGTGGAGCGAGACCGGGTGAAGCGCAGCAGCAAAGACATGCTCCGGGGGTGCGAGGAGATGGCGCGTGTTGGGCTGGCTGGGTGGGTGGCGTGCGAGATTGCGCTGGGGGTGCGCGACGGCGAAATTGCGCGGCATCGCTCCTTCCGTGCTGCCATGCTGGAGCATGCGTCCTATGAAAGTCAGCTGCGATCACGCCTAGAGGAGTCAGCGCTGCGGAGCAAGGCCTCGGCCTACGTCTCTCTCTCGGCCTTTGTCTGCATCGCGTTGCTGCGCGAGTGGGGCGTGGGCCTTGGGCAGATAGAGATGGGCCGAGTGGAGGAGGAGGTGAGTGAGCTTCGGCGCGAAGTCTGGCACAGGAGGAGGCGCGTTGAGGAGCTGCACGACGAGGTGCAGCAGCTGCAAGCGCAAGTATGCCATGCAGAGGAGCAGGCACAGACGCTCAAGCACACTGTGGCGCATGCCGCACGCGGCCAGCTGACCGTCACAGCCGCCAACACGCGCCTACTTGCTGAGCAGAAAGAGCTCCTCGCTGAGCGCCGTCGCCTGCAGACGCTCGTGCAGGAGCTGCGGGGCAACATCCGGGTCATCTGCCGCCTCCGCCCTTTGCCACCCTGCCCCTCGACGCGCGCGCCAGCGAAGGACAGCAGCAGCAGTGAGGTTGGTGGGGTTGCGGGCGGGGGCGGTGATGTGGGTAGCTACCACGACGGGGGGGATTTGAGGGGTACAGTGCGGTTGACGGGACCTGCCAAGCCGTATGGCGTGGGGGTGGAGCTCACTGCTCCGCCCTATGCAGGCGCGCTGTCTGTTGCTGCGATCCAGGGCAAGGGGGGCTCGATGGACCAGGGTGTGTGGAAGTTCGTCTTCGACAGCGTGCTGGATCAGGGAGCCACGCAGCAAGACGTGTTTGACGAAGTATCGAGCATGGTGGAGTCGGTCCTCGACGGCTATCGCGCCTGCATCTTTGCGTATGGCCAGACAGGCTCCGGCAAAACCCACACCATGGAAGGCCCGCCGTGGAGCCTCTGCCCCTCCTCCTCGGCCGCCGCCGTCGCCACCACTCAGCACCCTGACGCGCTGCAGGATGAGGGCGACACACACGGGACACATTCCACGGGGCGTGTGCTCAGTGACGACCGTGGGATAATTCCGCGCTCTGTGGAGTTGCTCTTTGACGAGTGCCGCGCTCGTGAGGCTTCCGGGTGGGAGTACACCATTCAGGTGTCGTATCTGGAGATCTACAACGAGCAGTTTCGTGATCTGCTGGACCACCGCTTTGCCTTCAACAAGCAGATGGAGATTAAGGGCGACGGCAAGAACGGGATGCCGTACGTCACGAACCTAATCACCATGAATGTTCTCGATGCCGATGTTGTCTACAGTCTACTAGCGCGCGCAAACAAGGTCCGCTCCACGGCCGCGACAGAAAACAACCTGCGCTCCTCGCGCTCCCACGCCGTCTTCACGCTCAAGGTCTCCGGCTGGAATCCTGACACCCAGCACGAGAGCGAGGGATCCTTGACGCTGGTGGACCTAGCGGGGGCCGAGCGGCTGAGCACTGCGCAGGGCCCGTCCTCTTCGTCCTTCTTCTCCCATGAGGAGCAACAGCAGTATCAGCAGCAGCAGCAGCAGCAGCACGCGCGCACCAAGGAGACGCAAAACATCAACAAGTCGCTGAGCTGCCTCGGTGACGTGATCATGGCCCTCACGAACAAAGAGCGTCACGTCCCCTTCCGCAACTCGAAACTGACGCACTTGCTGCAACCCTACCTCTCGGGGGGCAACTCCAAGACCCTCATGCTTGTGAACATCAACCCCGCCGACGACAACTTTCAAGAGACATTACGGGCAGCAAGATTCGCGACACGTGTCAGCGCATGCGACATTGGTGTCGCTCGACGCTCCTCGCGGCTCGCCTGAGGAATTGTGGCGGCGGGGATAAGAGCGAGAGAGGGTAATGGCGGGGGAGAGAGAGACAGAGATGGACTTGACTATGGATTGTGGTCTATAATCGGTGCTCGCCGATGCACATGCACACGCAGCACACACATACACACACATACACGCACAAAACTCACACGGGCACGAATGTCTTTACTGTTAATGTTCATAATGTAGAAAAAATTTAATCTTCTGATTGAAGATTTGGTTGCACAAGAGCAAATCGCTGAATGTCGATGAAATGCTTCAAACGCCGTTCGCTGGGGGTGGGGGGTGGGGCGGGGAAGAGAGCTCCGCCGGCCTCACTTTCCCTCTCCTCTCCCTCTCTCTCTCCCTCCGCTTGCCTCTCCCTCTCCCAATCGCAAAGCAAGTTGCTAGCTGCGGGGCGGAATGAACCCGTTCCTCCGTGAAATATTCGCGCAACAATTTGTTGTTTGGGTAGTTTTGCTATTTACAGGATTATTTACATGTGATGGACTTGGCTGAGCCATTTCCATTCCAAACCTCTTCCTCTCTCTCCCCTTTTCGTTTTCCTTGTTCTCCTCCTCGCACTTCTCCTGCTCATCCCCTCGAAACAGATCTGACAGACGAAGGGACATAGGTGTCTCAGTCATGCAGCAAACTTCATACTCAATCAAGCATGCAATCTATCTCTGCCCATTCTCGTCGAAGTACTTTGACGGGAGTACTTGCACGCTCATCTAGTCCTTTGGCAACCTGCTGCATGCAGACCTGGCATCCAGCGCTCCCACGGACGGCTTTTCTGCCCAAATGCCTTGCCATCTCGAGAGCTCGTTCCATGCACAAATGTCTACACCAAATGCATCGTCTGATCCCACGCAAGCGGCAGTTCGAGTGGTGGCACGTAGCTGCCTGAGCACTTTGGTTGTTAAGGCGGGGCTCAAGCGTTCGTGCAGTACACTCTGCGACACGTGGTGCAGTACCTCGTCGCATGGTGTTGGCACTATGGTGTTGGCATTCAATTCGTGTGCATCAGAGGTCTGGTGCTGAAAATTGAGTCGAGAAATTCTGTTGAGTATTTGCGTTGGTTTCGTATGCTCGATTGCGAGTGGCACGACGCTATGAGATGAGGAGCCAGCTCGTGTAGATGCAAACTGATTCGACCGAGCGATGTGCAGCAGCAGTTTGTCTCGCTCATTTTCGACCACAAACGTTGACGTGGCACTGGCAAGAGTCGTGCGTCGATGCCAACTCCTCCTCGCCTTTTGCTCGCTGTTTGCAGAGAATGTCGGAGACGACTCTGGTAGTATACTCGATCTTGTTTTGGTCGGCTGTGATGGTGAGCCCGCTAAATGTATCTTTACATCTTCCTCCATGTTGGTTCTTTGTATCTGATCGTCCTCCTTTCCTTCTCTCCGTGATTTCTTGGAATCTTGCACTGATTGCCCGTCCCATTCTTGTTGCCTCCTCCTCAACTGTGGTGATATTGCGGTCTTCTTCTGTCTCGTCTCTTCTTCTCTCGAAGCTTCTGCTCTCCGATCAGCCTCTGTCCTCTCCCGTGTTTGCTTCTCTTCCTCACTTTTTCTCTTGTCCATCCCTGACGTGCTCTTCGTGTCCTCCCCCTCCTCAGACTCCCTCCAATGCAATTCGCTCCTTTCTCCCCTTAGATTTTCTCCCCCGAGTTCTTTCTTGCATGGCCTGTTCGCCAGCTGCTGTCGCGATTCTTCTCTGTCACTTCGCGCGATGATGTTCTCAGCGCAGGATAGTTGATTCTTCTTGCTAGAATCTTCCTCCTCCCATTGATCTTCTTCCCACTTCTCTCCAGTCTCCTGTGCTCCACTTTCCTCCTCGCTCCCCTTCCACCAGTTCTCTTGCTCGACTTCTCCCTCTTCTTCCTCTTGCGTCATCGGTGCTATATCGTTTTCAGGCATCAAGCAGGCGTTGTTGTGTGCGTAGTTATCTATTTGCAAAGGACGAAAGACCTCATTCCAGGTGTTGACATTCATTATGCCGGACAGATCACCATCCAGATTGCTCAATGCCAGGGAAGGAGGTCCAAGGGAGATACTAATCCCCGCGGACATCGGTGAGCCCGGATACGTTCTTTGAACTTCATCTCCTCCACCCCGTTTTTTCTCGTTTTCATCAACTCGTGCTTCCTCCTCCACTTTCTCCTCTCTTTCCTCCTCTTCCTGCTCCACCACTACCTCTTCATCCGCGTCCCCTTCCTGCCCCGGTCGTGGAACGGTAGGTTGCGTCTCCCAAGCCGGCGTCGCGCGGTCGCGCTCAGATTCCACCTCGTTGACTGCATTCACTTTGAATAAATCGTCCTCCTCGTCCTCCTTCCCGTCCTCCTCGTCCTCCTCGTCCTCCTCTATGAACGCGTCCTGCTTCCCTTCCTCCTCCCGCAACCCCACGTTTGTTTTACTGTTCGCCCTTTCCTCACTGCCTTCCGCTTCTTCCTTGAAGATCCGGGAAACAGCGGGTGATGTAGCAGCCGGAGAATGAGGAGAGGCATCAACGTAATCCAGCATGGAACTTTGCTCTCTTCCAAAGAATCTCTGCAATCTTTGCATTCCTAGCCGTTCTATTTCTGTTTTCTCCTGGTCCTGTTCAAAACGCAGAGCAATGCTCTGCAAATTGCTTTGCGTTTCTTGGAGAAACACGGTCTCTGGATTTCCCAGACCTTGAAACGGCTGCTTTCGAACGGAGCCACGAGGAGGGCCCTTTGCGACAACCATGTCCTCTCCGAATTGACCGGGGGCAATTGCACTCACACAAGCATAACTGCCGAATTTTGTTTCGTCTGCTATATCTTCACCGACATCGGACAAAAAGCCTGCCACAAAAACGGCAGTCAGTCCACGACAGCACCGGAACGAGCAAGTTTTAGCTGAATGTTTCCAGCGCCTTTGCTCTTGCTCGCGCGCATCAGCGCGCTGCGCAGCGCATCAGCGCGCTGCGCAGCGCACGCAATAAGAAACTTTTACTGTCGGCGACGTTGGCAAATGGGCTACAACTGTTCGTTTCTTTGCGTCGCCGGCGCGCGCTCAGCGTGCAGACTGGTCAACAATTGAATCACTTGCATCGTGCTGGAAGAAGGAATTACCAGATGAATTTGGCTTGGGGCTGTTGCTGTAATCGCAAACGGAGCCGTGCGAGGCAGCTGGAATTTGTGGTGAGCCAACCGGACTGGGGCTTTCGATCGATATATCTTCTGGGCAGTCATCAGCAGAGGTGTGTTCTAATGTCTCTTCATTGAGCTTCGTTTGGCCAGGCTTTCCTAATTCGCTCCAGAACCCGCCAGACAGCGTACAATTAAGAGCTGTAGGGAAAAATCTCGACGGATCCAGATTACACTGCCCTGAAACCACCTCGTCATCTTGCTGCAACGGGCAGCACTCGTCCGACTTCTCAGCAACAAACTGATTATCCATGTAGCAGGTGCTTTGCAAAAAGTGTGTGCTTGACTTTCGTCCCAAATAAGGAGACATACTCTTGCGAACTACAGATGTCTTCTCTTTCTTGCCTTGATCGCCTTGATCGCGTTTCAGCGTCTTTGCCTGCACATCATCGATGCGGACGAGCGACCACATGCAGAGAGCGGGTGTAGTGTACAGGCTTCAGCACGGTGCTTCACCCTAGCGCTCTTTTGGAGCCCAAATGCTAGCTCTAGACCTAAGACCAGAAAAGGAGGTGTTCAAACTGAAGCATGACTCAAGCTTCCCGTGCAAAAGTGAATCTAGGCGATTCTTACCAGTCGAGCACCGTCGGCAACAAAGAGCTTTATCCGTGAAGGTTCTTTGCTGTCAGTCCCGGCAACGGCGGATGTCTTGTGGTGGCGTCCTATTGCAACGAGATTGTGCATTCATCAAAATCACAATTGATATTTGCCTCCTAGTATCACCACAGTTCAACGAAATCAAGTTGACAAGCGCGATACCGCAAGTCCTATCTTTGACTAAACCATCATTAACATTCATTTCTATTTTCTTGCCTGGTGAGAGTGGATATTGACTAAAAATGACGCGTTTGAGAAGTGGAGTAGGGTTTGCTTCGATGCATTTAGTCCAGTCATGAGTCGTAAGCCCGTCTGAGCATGTAGGAGACGAGAGAGAGGTGAACGATAGCCACGAGCGCGAGATCCGTGGGTGGTGCTGCTGCTGAGCCCGGCTGTCTTCGCCGATGCCTGGAGGAGGAGTTGCCTCCGAAGGGTATTGATTGGGAATAGGCTGTTTCAGGAGCGGTGTATTGTTTGGCTCCATGAGTCCTGGCTGTAGCACGGCCAAAGCCAAACCTACATCGTGTACAAGATCCTTGATCACACCGTCCATTGCTTTCGGCGGTATTGCGTGCGCAAGATGCGGCGCCGAAGAAAGCTCGCGCCATTCCATGAAGACGCTCAGGATCAGGCCTGTCTCTGCCTGGATCAGCAGCGAAACAGCTTTATGCCAATGCAGAAATGCCCAGAAAGGATTGGTAGAACCTGAGGAACCTGAGGTTCTAGTTTTTCGGGCGCAATCTTTCACCAACTTTACGGGTTCAGAGCACGCAGACTGGCGCACCCCATTATGTTCTTTGACCCCAGGAACCACGCTATCTAATGACAGCAGGATAACGCTTTGTTTGGGTGTTGTGGCAAGTGGAGGCGATTCGTTGTCAAATTCGCTTTCACTCAACTCCGGCCGCCGACCCTCCTCCTCCTGCTCCTCCATCGGAGATCGGAAAGTCTGCACCTCGACATTCCACGTGATAAGATTATGTTCGCCTGCTGGCCCGGCACTGCTGCCATCGAAACCAGGCACGAGGGGTCGACCCGTGACAAGCGCCGGTGCTCTGCGCGAGAATGAGGGCGCTGAGCTGCGTGTTTGCCCTTGTTGCCTCGTATGAACTGCCTCGTGCACTGCCTCACTCTCCGCCTCCTCCGCCGCCTCCTCGTCCTCCTCCTCCTCCTCCGATGCATCGTCCATATGTCTCGCACCAAGCTCTATTTTCGTAATTTCCGCATCTTTTTGCCTGTTCACAGGTCGACGCCGCGTGTTCTGCTCGTCTGCTGCTTGACGTTGATTTTCATTGACCACCTCCTCCCCTGCGTGCATCGTCACGTGAGGAAGCATGGCGCCAAACAGATGAGCCTGAGAACAAGCTTGAGCAGCCAAAACACAATCAGCGCTCTTTTGATAATGGTGTACCCCAGCTGACGAAGACCCGATTTCGTCTTTGTCCAATTGAGATTCGAAATTCAGCAAGGACGAGAATGATGAAGTCGACTTTGACAAGCACGACACACTCGTCGGCGCCCACGGTCGTCCGCTATCCGTCATCGGCGGCGGTGGCGGCGGCGCTGGGGCCGAATGGCAAGCCTTAATTTGTTGTTTCTTGAAAACTGGGAATGTGAGTGAATTGTCTTGCCCGTCGTCTTTGGGAGGAACGGCATTTTCGTGCCCGGTTTGAACGGCATTAACGCCGCTGTATTCTGACGCTGCTTGCCTTTCGCACACATTTGCTGCTTCTCCAGACTCATGGGCAACGCCTGTGGGCCTCGTTTCACGGCTGCCTGTGGCTGCTGGCGGCGAGACAAGCTCCTGCGCCCAAGCCCCCCTCCCCTCACCCTCCCCCCTCCCCTCACCCTCCCCCCTCCCATCTCCTGCCAGCGTAATCTTTAGCCACATATAGAAGCTGGTTTCCAGGAGGAGCTTTGTTATTTTTCGAATAGAATAGGACGAGGCAGGCGACTGGTCGTCCGAAACAAACAGTTCCAGTCTCGGAGAGCCCTCTGGTGTATGTGATGCTGATCTGCTGCCTCGCACGTCTTCTTGCCCCAGAGCAGCAGTGCCCAGCTCTGGATCCAGTGTCTGCATACTCCCTGGACGAGATTGGAGAGCTCGTTTGCCTTCGGCACAGCGACATTTTCCGCGCACTTGCGCGTCTTGGAAACTGAAAAACCAGGCCTCAGCGTCATGCTTATGCGCGACAAGCTCCAGACTGTGGAGGTGCACGTGCCCCTCACGCCTGGCGACGATGGTGAACGCCTCGGGCCACTCGAGGCTTCTGCTCACCGTGCACTCGCGACCGAGGAGCATGGGAGTGTCACAAAACGCAGCGAGGCACTGCGCGCAGCTGCCGTCAGGGTCCAGGGCCTCGGTCCCGGCCTTTATCCTCAGGAGGAGACTTGAGCCCTCCAGTCGGACCGCAAGCGGGTGCGCGCTTGCTTTCTGCCTCGGCGCGCCGCGCACCCCCGCCACCGAAGCTGGCCCGAGGCACCCAGGGCACGTCTCGGAGCGGGCGGCACCCAGGAGGACCCCCTGCATAAACGGAGGCTTTGCGGCCTCGCAGGCGCAGTCCGCCTCATCCTCTGTCTGGATTGTAAGGCTCGGGAGGATCCTGCCAGCAGCACCGGATTCCGCCAGCACGCCGGGCTTGTCGTGCTTCCTCGGCGGTGAGCCGTTCTGCGCCCTCCGCGACTTGAGCTGCTTGAGCACGTCATTCCATGACATCGTCTGCTGCCCTGCAGCTTACGCTCATGTCTCGTCGACGCCGGCAACGCCTGCACACCACTGCTTCCTTGGATGGTTTGCCGCTGCTCCTTTAATGTTCTGCAAAAAGCAACGAGTTAAAAAGCCGCGGCGCAGCTTAGCTGCGTTTCCGTACTGCAAGAGCCCACCCCCGGGCGGGTACTTCCGTGGGCAACGCCCGGAACGCCTCGGCGGCAACGCACGGCACGGGCAGCGGCGCTTCGCGCGCTTTCTAACTCGTGGCGGTCAAGAAAGCCGGTGCAGACCTCCCAAGGAAGCATGCTCGAAGGAGTGTGGACACAGCATATTATGGAAAATTTCCAGCAGGCCCGGGGGAGGCCACGGAAAACCATTTTACGTTTGCCTCCGGCGGCTGGGGGTACCCCACTGACTGAGATGGACCGGCGTGCGACAGTGACAGACGCGTTACAGTCAACACCATTCAGGTTATACTCGTCTGCGGCCGCCCCGGTGACCGGGGCGGCGGCACCGAGACACCCGCTGCCTCGGTGCCAAGGCACAAGTGCAGGCCCGGCACGCCCGGTATTCTGAAATACGTAATC
>Ga0315899_10008525_pt1 | contig 10991 bp, 5 predicted proteins | sample LakEriMetagenome_2_FD_203518 | JGI IMG/M metagenome (GOLD analysis project Ga0315899, IMG submission 203518) | Freshwater fungal communities from buoy surface, Lake Erie, Ohio, United States - Buoy 4 MA112 | ecosystem: Environmental > Aquatic > Freshwater > Lake | place: USA: Lake Erie, Ohio...
TGCTGTTGTAGCCAACTCTTTCTCCTCTCCTCGTTCCTGTGCCTTTCCACCCTTGAGCCGCCCGCGCTGGTATGATCAGTGGTATGAGGGAGGATTCTAGGATTACGATGCATCGCAGTTGCAAGGGACAGTCCGTGATACAGAGAGAGAGAACGAGCGAGCGAGCGAGAGACAGACAGACAATAGAATCGACTTCATCACAGGAACCTTCTTAAAGGATTCGATTCATTACATTCCACTTATATACAAACACACCTTCATCCAACTATAAATCAGCCCTCGCTCCACTCCCTTTTCAGGTCACGGGTCCTGGGGTTCTTTGAGACTAGGGGGCGGCCTCCAGCACCTCTCCCCGCCCTCCTCTTACGCAGACAGCCTAGTCTTGTGCCACCTAATGCCACAAGGCAGGCGCTTGTTTCTGATGCGGCGGGTCTTCAAAGAGACAAGCACGCGTCTCGAATCTACCAGGGCGGTCCTGGTTGGCCCAGACCTTGTGACAGCGAACCTGAGTCTTTTGCAGGAGCAGCTCGGCCCGAGGGCAAACTTCCTGGACCGCAAAGGCCCCCATGCTGGCAGACATGAGCTTGCTGCTGCGCACTGTGAGCAGTCACACGTGGTTAGTCTTGGTCACTCCAAGTCCAAGGCACTGTAGCGGGTACTGTGAGCTGCCACACTCGCCGCCCTAGACACCGTTATGGATAGTTCCTAATAAAGCTCTCTCTCTCTCTCTCTCTCTCTCTCTCTCTCTCTCTCTCTTGGTCACGTAAGCGTGCGTGACGTGCGTGGAGTCATGGCCACTCCACGCACGTCACCGTCACGTCACCGTAATGCTCCAGCGTACGAGCAATCAGGCGATCTAGCGGTGATCTCACGTCGCACACGCACTATCGCACAAGCACATACAGACCCACCGATGACGCGTGCCTGGTCGGAGATGACGACGCAGATGCCGCAGTCCTGCACTGTGCTGTGCTCTAAGGACAGCTTGCCTGCGCATACATTAGAGGCCACGGACAACGTGCGTGAGCGTTGGGGAATAGTAGCAGTTCAGTTTAATATATTTTAGTTTCGTTTAGTTTAGCATTATAGGCCACGGACAACGTGCATGAGCGTTGGGGGCAGAGCGGATGCTCGCACGTGACACCAAGTGTCTCGCACGTGACACCAAGTGTCTCGCACGTGACACCAAATGTCTCGCACGTGACACTTGGTCTACGCCGCCTGGGCAGTGAGGGATTCTGGGTGAGGGACTATAGGGAGCGGGGGGGTCCGGGTAGGTCGCCCTTTTGGCACACGCCGGTTTAGTCCTGTAAGGGGCTTGGCCCGGTGACCTTAAAAATAAACACTCGAAACACACTGTACTGTATTGCTGCTCCGCGCTGTCACGCTTTCTTAGCCGCCCTTTTGGCGCATGCTTCAATGCTGAATAGAACCCTCAAGGGGTTGACCCCGGCGGCCTTCAAAAAACATACTAGACACACACATAGGCCAAGGCGTGTGGCGCAGTAGACACACGCCTGGTTCTCTAGACCAAGTGAACAACGGGCAGTGATCTGGACAGTCCCATTTAGTTTTAGCTTAGAATTGGTAGTTTAGTTTAGGCAGACATCAGAGGCCACGGACTATGTGCATGAGCAACGGTGATCCAGACAGCCCCACGCCAACACAACAGTGCACGTGCACATGTATGAGCTGGAGGTACCGTTGCCCATGGCCGAGACAGCAGCGCCTTCCACCCCAACGCAACGCAAGTCTCCGCCCCGCCAGGACACTGGAGACACATGTATCACCTTGCACTTGTCCAGCAAACACCTGCAGTTTTTGTGTGGGGCCAAGGGGAGGAGGAGGAGGAGGAGGAGAGAATAATTATTCGTATTCAAGACCCGCGTATGCGCGCGCAGTGCAATCAGTGCGCACATGTGAGCGCATGTGAGCGAGGTCGCAAGCGTGCGCAGGGCACCAAGTGCTCCATCCACACGAGTGAGAGGCACTAGAAACCTCGCGTGACTGCCATCCTATCACACGCACGCACGCACACACAGAGAGAGAGAGAGAGAGAGAGAGAGAGAGAGAGAGAGAGAGGTAGGGAGGGAGGGAGGGAGAGAGGGAGAGGGAGAGGGAGAGGGAGAGGGAGAGGGAGAGGGAGAGGGAGATGGAGAAACTAGAAACCTGGCGTGACTGCCAACAGAGACGCCAGCAGCGGCACGTCGGGTTGCACTGATGCCACCAAGCTTGCACGCCTGCAGCAAGGCAGCACTGCCTTTGGTACAATCTACCGCCAGCCCCCCCTCACTCCGGATGCTACAAGCATCAAAGAGCCACGGGCCACCCCACACCTATACATATGCATATACGATCAACATACATAGTGTCACATCATCATACATAGTGTCACATCATCATACATAGTGTCACATCATCATACATAGTGTCACATCATCATATATAGTGTCACATCATCATACATAGTGCTACAAGCATCAAAGAACCAGGGGCCACACCACACCTATACATGCACATATATTCACAGACACTATATATGCATATATATTTACACACACATGGGCCACCCCACACCTATATATGCATATCTTCACACACTATACATGCATATATGTTTACACACGCGCACGCGCACGCACACGCACAGGCGCAATCACACTCAATCACACTCACACAACGAACACACACATCACCAGCACGCAAGAGTCTGCGGCGTCGACGGCGGTGTGCTCGCACGACAGCGCTTCGAATGTGCCGCTGCTCCCCTCCTTGAGAAGCCACGTGCCATTCAGCACCACCTGTGAGAAAAGATCATACACAGCGTCACATCATCATACATAGTGTCACACTCCCCTCCTTGAGAAGCCACGTGCCATTCAGCACCACCTTAAAGAGCAGTGTCAAATCATCATGCACAGTGTCACATCATCATACATAGCGTCACATCATCGTACATAGTGTCACATCATCATACATAGTCACATCATCATACACAGTGTCACATCGTGCCATTCAGCACCACCTGCAGGTCGATGAGGTGCGACATTTGTCAAGGCATGTGGATGCAGCAGTGCGAATATGCTCTCTCTCTCTCTCACACACACACACGTGAAAGCTGTACCTACATCAATGTAGGTACAATGTTCAGTGCCACACACACACACGCACACGCACACCCACACACACACGTACAACGTACACACACAAATGAAAGCTGTGCCTGTGTCAAACTATGGGCGGCATGCTGCCACCACATCGCAGGCCATGACACACACACACACACACACACACACACACACACATATCGGCGGCATGATGGATGCTGGCACATCGCAGGCCATCTATCCGCGCACGCACGCAATTGCAATCACACTCAAAACACACACTCAAAACACACACCAACACACATACAGCTCATACCTCCTCATCTGCCGTAATGTTACAGTTGGCTGCATGTGTGTGTGTGTGTGTGTGTGTGTGTGTGTGTGTGTGTGTGTGTGTGTATTCACCTCCTCATCAGCAGTGACGTTACAATTGGCAGCCTGCACCAGGAGATCTCCCTCCCACACATGGCACCCCGCGTGCGCGCGCAGGACACTGCTCTCCGACCCGCGATTTGCCAAAGCCAGGGCATGTTGCAATGACTCACACTCCTTCCGCGCTCCTCGCCCGTCGCTGTGTGTGTGTGTGAGTAGATGCACACAACACAGACACACATGTGACACTCCAGCATTGCAGCACACCGGTCGCTGCTACACAAATTCGCAAAAGTCAATGCCCTAGTACATTTCCGGAAATGTACTAGGACATTGACTTTTGCGAATTTGTGTGGCTGCACTTGTGAGTACCTGTGAGTAATCTTCGCCACCACGCCCGGCTCTCTCCCTTGCTCTTGCCCTTGTTGCCCTTGCTCTCGCCCTTGATGGTGTCGCCCTTGCTCGTGTCTGCGCGCATGGTCTTCTGCCTGGTCATCTTCGCCGTGTCTCTTTGCACCATGAGGCCCACCTTGCTCTACGCGCCTGTCAGCCTCGGAATGGCGGCACTGGACTGTCTGAGCACTGAGATTCATCAGGCCCTTGGGAACGGCAAATCCGTCGACGGCAGCGGCGAGATCATCGCCGGAGATACCGGTGAGGCACCGTAGGGGGCTTGCCGTAATCTTTTGCATCTTCTCCTCTTCCTTGGTCCTCTCCTCCTGCTGCTCCCTCCCTCCCTGCCTCCCTCCCTCTCTCCGCTCATTCTCATTGCTCCCTCCCGCAGTCATCGAGTAGGGGTTGAGAGACAGTGCCCAAGGAGGCGAGCGGCCAACAGAAAAGGACCGTCTGGAAGCACGTTGAGCAGTGTAATCCAGACCGGTACTTGTCATCTTGCTTTTGGGGTGCCCTGTAAGAGGGCTGCCCTTGTCCAGCACCGGGTTTACGTGCTGGGATTCGAGCATGAAAGGAGTATCAGAAAAGCGCCGCCTGCCGGACTTGTCGCGAGAGTTGAGCATGCAACCCATTCCCAGAGCCTCACTGTCAATTTCTTGCCCCATCTCGGCGCCATCGCCCTCCCGTCTGGCGCCGTGGCCCGCATCGCTTGGGCTCGGCTGGTCTAGGTCCAGGTCTGGGCCTAGGTTTAGGTCTGGTCCAGGATCTAGGTTTAGGTCTCGTCTAGTGGGCTGCTGCTGCGCTGCGACACTTTGGGACTGAATATGTAGTAAGGGCACGGTGTCGTCGAAGAGGGCGCGCGCGTCGTCCGTCTGGGCAGTACGACAGACAGGGCATTGATCGCGGGTGCGCATCGTCGTCTTGCGACGGTAGTCGTTGAAACACGCCACGTGAAATCGGTGCGCACACGTAGTCACGTGCACCTGGCCACCGACCAAGGGCTCCAGACAAATTGGACAATTACCCAGGGGGGCCGCGCTCCCATCTTCCCCACACCCCGCACCTCGCGGCGCGACGGTGCCAAAGAGCGCTGTGGGGGGCATGATATTGCCCTGGGTGTTGTATTCTTTGCGCACGCTTTTGCGCAGCGTGTGACGGAATTCCGCAGGGTGACGCTCTAGGCTGCGAGACTGGCCCGACGGCGAGGTGTCCTCTGACTGAGTCTTGATGCTTGACACCTCCGCTGAATGCTCCTGGTCTCGCTGGGCACACGAGGCACCAGCCCTAGCGCCGTCACCCCCACTCGCCATTCCTTTGTGCCCCAGGGCAAATAACGAGGCAGGACGTATCGGGACATATTGATGCGACGTTGACTGGCGCTCTGAGCCCCCGGGCGATACATCGTCACCCTGCTCATGCTTGAGTTTTGCTGCCGTTCTCCGGATGACAGCGGAGTCGCGGAGCTTGCGGAGATTGACGGCGGCACGTTGCTGGCGTAGCTGCTCCGAGTCTGAAGGGGCATTCGCGGGGAGCGAGCCTGAGTTCGTCGATGTTATTGAGTCCATGTCAGGTGACCATGTAGGGACGATCTTGTGTGCGGCTTTATGTGCGCCGACAATAGACGCCGATTGAGGGAAGAAGGAGTGAGAGCCTATAGTGCCACCGCGTGCATTCGTGTCATGTGCAAAGTCTGCGGTGTCGCCATCAGAGTGCGTCATGTCACTGCCTTGCGGCTCAAAGTCTGTAAGCTCAGCATGTTTCTCGATATCTCCCGCTTGCAGCCGCGTTGTAAGGGGCGAATGCCTCGAGGCTTTTAGTTGTCCAGATCTCAAGTGCTCCGAACGTGGCTGCGAAGATGCCAGGTGACGCTCAGATTTGAGCCCCAAAAGCGGCATCGACAAATCATCCCCATCAAACCCTACACCTCGCGGCGCGTGCGCGTCAAGGTGTGGCGTGTCAGTAAATTTCATGCGCGGACTCCCCGCCCGGACCCTTAGGCCGTGGAGGCGCGGTCCCGCGAGCGGAGATTTCAACGCACTTCGAGGTTCCTGAACTGCCGACTGCTGAGGATCATGGGCATTCTCGGCTGGATCGCGCCGCAGCGCAGTGGTCGAAGACAGCATCAGACTTCTGTCGAGGATAGCGGATATGTGCTCATCTTCTGCGCACGACTTCCATTCTGGAGTATTGGGTTTGGCAGAAACCTGCGCATTGCCGCCTTTGACCCACTTTCCACGCATCTCATGATTTGCGACAGATTGACGCACTTCACTGCCGACCGTACCAGTCAAATCCACCGTCCCCTCGTCCGTCTTTTTAAAATCAGGCTCGTAAGAAGGCTCGTCGTCGGATTCCGAAGATGAGTCATACACCTTGTTGCTGTGAGCATCGTCATCATGCTGCAGATCTTCCTGTTCCAATTGCTGGGCCTTAATCCACGGAAACGGCGTTGGCGGCCGTTGTTTGAAGCCTACCATCTTTCCTTCTTGCGCAGGCTCTTGAAAACGCACCGTGCGGGACTCTTTGTCTTTCTCTTTGCCTTTCTCCCTCAGTCCCTCTTGATCCATCAGCCTCGAGTCGTTTGCATTTCGCTCGGATCCCTTGTGTGCACCCTTCTTCTCGTCCTCCTCGACACCCTGCTGCTGCTGCAGCGGCGACGCAGTCTCCGGCAGTTGATCGAGAGACACAAACATGTCGTCTGTGCTGGGAAACTGCTCTAGTATGCCCACAGCCACCAAAGTGAAGGCAACCTCGTCCAGCACCTCGTCGCCCAAATAGTTGTTGCACGACCACGTCAATCCAGACAGTCGCCGCCGCGCATCATTCACACGATACCCGTATTTTTGACTCACGAGGTTGAAGCGCCCGGGCCACTCTTGGAAGTCCTCGCAAACGGCCCCCATGGTTTCCAGGAGGTTGCGTACAGCATCCATGCCGTCAAATGTCAAGAGCATTTCTTTGCGCACTGCCAGAACAAAACTTGGCCACTGTGATTCACACTCACTAAGCATAACAAAGTCGCCGCGATCCACAAGATGCTGCGCTGAGCCTGTCTCCCATAGCAACCCGTGCGCACGGCCCTCTTGCAAGGCGGCAACGGCTCCCGCAAGATTTCCCACCTCCAAGAGCGACGATCCTGCCGCATAGATGATGGCAGATTCATTGTGTCAGCAGCCAGAGCGAAGAGGCAGACGTGAAAGGCACGCACGGAGCACAGCGCACCCGCTAAACGAAAGCATATGCAGCACGCAAGGGCGCAATCCTCTTCCGGCTCGGCGCTCGACAAGACATGCATCGCAGAGGAGCTGAGCCATGCTGGAAGGGGTTTTTTCGCAAGGGCTTCAACGAGACACGAAAGACGAACCTGTGCGGTCCCAGTTCCGTGGGTTCCAGCCGCCTTGTTGGGCATGGAGGTACGTCATAATATGGCTCAAGGAGCCCTTCCTGCTCACAGCGAACACCTGGCCCTCGAGATCCGCCAACTTCTGAATCTCACGCTGCCCCGCCCACACAAACACCCCATACTTGAGAGGTGTTGAAACGAAAGGCGCCACAATCTTGAAGTCGGCCCCTTGCGCAATCTCTGCTACAGCCCCATCTGTTGACAGAACAGCCATGTCGAGCGCCCCCTTGTCCAGTGCCTGCGTCATGGCACCCGTGCCCCCCTGGCAATCCTTCCACAGTACCTCCAAGCCAGCCGCGCGCAAAGTACCGTGAGAGATGGCATAGTGCCACGGAGCATTGAAATGCGATGCCACCCCGCCCACTGTCAATCGCTGGCGCGCACCACGCGGAAGAGGTTGAACAAGATCACCAGCTGTACCTTGATGAGGAGCAGGGGAAGGCTCCGGGACAGCCTCCGCAGCGCTGCAGGGGATGCGTCGGAAGAAGAAGCTTTGCACGTCGCTCATCTCCTGGCTGGCATACTCGTGGCCGAGACCATCGTAGCACTTGAACTGTGCCTTGAGACCCAAATCCAAGGCATGTTGGTAACTGTCCCAGCCCATTTCGTACTTGACCACCTTGTCGTCTGTGCCGTGATAGAACCAGATTGGAAGGGCGCGGGCGGCCTGCGACAAGTCGTTGCTACGCCTGAAGAAATTCCGTGGGAGCCAGCTGCTCAGCGCCAGGACGCCGCCGATTCTGTAGCGGCATCTGAGGGCAGCCACCAAGGCCACAACTCCGCCCTGCGCAAAGCCCGCAAGCATGATGCGGTTGTGCGGGACGCCGCTCCGGACCTCGCGTGCTATCATGTCGTGAAGATAAGACACGCTGCGCTCCATGGTTTCGGTGTCTTCGTCCACGTGCTCCATGTCGAGCGAATCAAAGTCAAACCACGAGGGCATGGCGTATCCAACCTGTTTCATCGACACGGGCTGGGCCGGCGCCGTCGGAAAGATGAACTTGCACCAGGGCATTTGGAGCCATGAGGCCACCGCCGACCACGTGTGCCCGGTGTCGCCCAGCCCGTGCAGCCAGATGACCGACGCCGTGTGCTGCGCCGTGGCCTCCACGGTCACCACCTCGCCAAACGCCTGCAGGCCGTCATGGTCGGGCGCCAGCGTCGGCGCGGTCCTCGCGTGTATGTAGTGCGGCGTGCTAGCCCCCTTCCACGGCGTGTCCCGCGCCCGAAGGGGCGAGGGCGCAAGCGCAGGCTGTCCCGCTCGGGCACTGTACGAGTTCGTGTCCCGCGCCCGAAGGGGCGAGGGCGCAAGCGCAGGCTGTCCCGCGCGGGCACTGTACGAGTTCGGGTAGCGCGCGGGCGGCGTCTGCCGCGCGCGCGCGTGGGGTGCCACCGGAACCGCGCGCGCGCTGAAGCCGTGAAAGTCCATCGGCGGGGTGTCGTGCAGCATGCCGCCGCCGCGCAGCGCCAGGTTCGCCGCGGGCATCAGCGGCCGCGGCCAGGAGCGCGCCGTAGAGTAGGCCGCGGACACGCCCAGCGCCGGGGGATCCGAGAGCGACAGCAGGGGCGCCGCGAGAACCAGAAGCAGCACGCGGCAGCCGTCCCCAGACATCGGCCACCACCGCGTCCCCGGCATCACTCGCCCGTCATAGTACACCGCATCATCTTTGAAGGGCAAAAACGCGCGAATCTATGAAGGGCAAAAATGAAATACCAAGTTCCACGAACTCAGTAAAAAATCGATGCAAGGTGAAAAATCTCGAAATCGAAAATTTTCCCAGCTGGGTGGACCCTCGCGGCTCGCGGACGCTCACGATGCGTGGGCTGGCGGTGTGGCGGGCGCTGATCCTCATCGGGGCCCTGAGGCGCTGCGCGCCCTTTCGCGTGTCATCGCACAGTGCCCCGGTGCGCTGCGCCGCGCTGCGGCATGCCGCCTGCCCATCCGCGCCGTTGCGGGGATGCGGGATGCTGGGGAGAGGAGAAAAGGGAGGGCCAGCCCGCGCCCCGCGCGTGGGTACGGTGGGACGCCCCCCCGTGCCCTCATGGCGCCCGTCCGTGCCACTGGGGCTCCAGATGATGGCGGGCAACGACGCCATGGACCAATTTGCCGACGACTTGCTGTGCCAGGTACAGTTTTGGTACCCGGGTCGCGCACCAGTCTTTAAAAGCGATGCCACCACCCTGTGTGTGTGTGTGTGTGGTGTGTGTGTCTGTGTGTGTCTGTGTATGTTTCGGCAAGAATGCCCCCATGCGCCGTGCGCGCGCGCATCTGTGTGCGATGGGACGTGCGCAGGCCCGTCTTTGACGGACCGTGAATATGCAGCGGGCGGTGCAGACGCAGCTTTACTACTTCCTAAACCCTACCCCTATAAACCCTTAACCCTTAACCCTCAACCCATATGCAGCGGGCGGTGCAGACGCAGCTTTACTACTTCCAAGAGTTCCGCGACGGGTTCAAGAAGCAGTGGTTGGAGAACTTCCTCGACCACGGTGCCTAAACCCTGCACCCTAAACCCTAGAGCAGTGGCTTCCGCGACTGCGAGTCCTAAACCCTAAACCCTAAGAACTAACACAAAACCTTCAAACTAAACCCTAAACCCTGAACCCTAAACAGGTGGGCTCATGAATTTTCATGGCTTTGGGGGCCTGAATGTACCGGCCGATGAGTATCTCAATGCTATGATGAACAGGTTTGCCTAAACCCTAAACCCTAAACCCTAAATCGGCCGATGAGTATCTCAATGCTATGATGAACAGGTTTGCCTAAACCCTAAACCCTAAACCCTAAACCCTAAACCCTAAACCCTAAACCGGCCGATGAGTATCTCAATGCTATGATGAACAGGTTTGCGGGTTTTTTGTGTGTGTGGAAGTTTGCGTTGGTTTTTTTGTGTGTGGAAGGTTGCGTTGGTTTTTTTTTCCCATGTGCCCGCCGATGAGTCTCTCGCATTATTACGCTGATATGTTGAACAAGTTTAGGGCTTAGGGCTTAGGGCTCAGGGCTTTATGAGGAAGTCTTTCTGCCTCATGGTGCTTTGTATGAGGCATTCCATGCATACGAGGAGGAGGATTCATGTATGAGCACACACACCCCATTATGAGGAGGTGCGTGTTTCTGCCTCCTTGTGCTTTTTATGAGGCGTTGCATGCATCCTGTACATATTATGTATGTATCCTCCTCCTCATATGAGGCGTTGCATGCATCCTGTACATATTATGTATGTATCATAAGTATATACGTGTGTGTATGTGTATGTATGTATGTGTGTGTGTGTGTATATATATACATGTATGAATGTATATATGTATACATATATATTTGGATCATGTACACACACACACACTCTCTCTCTCTCTCTCTCTCTCTCTTACACACACACACACACACACATTGGCAGCCCTCCGCAGGAGCACGAGGTGGATGCAACCTGTATTATATATATATTTATATGTATATATACATGTATATAATCTATCTATCTGTCTATCTATATATAAATAATAATAATATATATATATATATAATATATATGCAGCCCTCCGCAGGAGCACGAGGTGGTCGCAACCTGGGGCAACCGTCTCGCCGGTGGATCCAAAGACAATCCCTTTTTGCAGGTGTATATAGATGATAAATGATAAATTTTATATAGATGATAAATGATATTTTTTTATATATATACACACAAAGATAAATCCCTTTTTGCAGGTGTATATAG
>Ga0315899_10008527_pt1 | contig 10990 bp, 14 predicted proteins | sample LakEriMetagenome_2_FD_203518 | JGI IMG/M metagenome (GOLD analysis project Ga0315899, IMG submission 203518) | Freshwater fungal communities from buoy surface, Lake Erie, Ohio, United States - Buoy 4 MA112 | ecosystem: Environmental > Aquatic > Freshwater > Lake | place: USA: Lake Erie, Ohio...
TTGAGAATTTTCGCAAATTTCTGCAAGGCGTACTCGTTTCACGGTCTTCTGCTCTTTGGCGCGCCGCCGGGTATGCGGGCACATATACTCACACACGCACACACACGCACACGCACACACACACACGTACACGCACACACACGCGCGCGTCTATGCCCACTCATTCTCTCCTCCTCTCTCGTTCAGTCTCTGTCTTACGCGACGGCGCGCCGGCGAGCAGCATGTTGTCACGTGACAAAAAGCTGCAGACCTCTAAACGCCCACATTTATGTAAATATATGCATACTATGATGTGCGTGTGCGCGTGTGCGCGTGTGTTCATGTGTGCGTGTGTGCGTGCACCCGCACACACGCACACCCACGCATCATACACACGGATCTGGCAGATGGCGACCTCGTAGTAGTATAAATCAAAGTTATGTATAATTTTCAATTTGTTCACCAGTGATATGCTGATGCCTGTGATACTGTGATACATAAAGGCATCAAACCTCAAGATTTGCTTTCGTGCGCTGCGCAAGTACGCAAGGAGGAGCAAACGGCGGAAGGAGAGAGACCTTGCTTGTGTGTCGACAAACCTGTGTACGTTACAAGGTTTAGTTCTACATGTCTACACCCTATAGTTTGTGTGTTCAACGGACCTGTGTGAGTTACAAGATTAGTTCAAGTAAATACTACTGACTAAACTAACTAGACCTTGCTTGTGTGTGGACCTGTGTGAGTTACAAGACCAATCTGCCGCGGGGGACGCTAGCAAGGTGGGGGCAGGAGGGGGAGGGGCAGAGGAGGTGGAGGCGCTGAAGAGGGCGGTGGAGGAGGCGCGGGTGCAGGCTGTGAGGCTGGAGGAGGAGGTGGTGGCATTGAAGGGGCTGGTGCAGGAGGAGCGGGTCAAGGTGGAGGTGAGCAAGGGGGTTGACATGCAATCCGCTATGGAAACTCTACTTCACACCGCCTCGGGAGAGAAAGACACAGAGGGAGAGAGGAGGGAGTACTAACTAAACTAATGTAAACTAACACACAACTACCTAAACTAACACTCGACTAACTGAACTTACACACTACTTCTAAACTAACACACTACTAACTAAACTAACATACCACACCGCCCCCAGGATGCTGTTGATGACGTCATCTTACACCAGGTACCCTATACACATGTATATGTATGTGTATGTGTATGTGTATATGAATATGTGTGTGTGTGTGTGTGTGTGTGTGTGTGTGTGTGTGTGTGCGTGTATGCACACACACACACACACACACACACACACACAATCTTGAATCTATCGCGCGCGCGCACACACACACACACACACACACACTCACACATACACGCCATACGTATGTATGTATCATACGTATGTTTTTATGTATGTATGTATGTATGTATGTACACACACACACAAACACACACACACACACACACACACATGAATGTGTCGTTTGTGTGTGTTTGTGTGCTGTGTTTCTGTCTGTCTGTGTAAAATGGATGCATATTCTATGTATATATTACTTTATCTTGCACCAGATTCCCTTCCAATGCATCAATGCAATTCAACCGCCGCGCACGCCCAGAGAGGGCTGGCTCTTGTCCCGGCTCAAACCATAAACCCCAGAGCCTAAACCGGCCATGCCCGGCCATATGCCCTCGGAGGTGTATGAGCGCAATATGTGCATGTGGGGGTGACGTGACGTGGCCGTGACGTGTGTAAGAGCTATTGAAGTCGGGTGGGGGGGGGGGTGGAAGGTGAGCCTGAGGTCCAGATTGGGCTCTTGCATTGCACAGTGACACGTACTTTGCAGATGCTGACTTGCGATTAGCGGTGGTTTGATATTGAGCGCACCCGGGGAAGTAGAGAATTTTATTCAAACCAAACACTGGGGACGAGGGCGAGATGTTTTTTGGAAGGGAGGGGGTTTAGGAGGAAAGGAGTTCGGAGGAGAGTGCGCTCCAGGAGGGAACCATTGATGCCTGTACCAACACATACACCAACCGCTAGTGGACTGATGGACAGGCACAAGTACTGGCACATAGAACCGCTATAGAGGCGGAGAGTCAAAAGTTCATTTTTTTTTCAAGAAATCTATTGTCCAGAGCCACTGGCACCGCCAGGTATCCTCCGGCCTCCGGAAAGAATTTAAAACAAACGACCCCGGGTCTAAATCCCTCCACGTATCACACCGCGGGCAGGCCGCGGCCACGGGACAGACAGGACATCAGTCAAATGTGCTTTGCTTTACTCGTATACAGGGGGCATCGGCCCACATTCCATGAGTACACCAGTCACAAGTGGCGTGACGAATGCAGTGACCAAGGCGGTGACGAATGCAGTCACCCCAAGGCTAAGCAGCACTCGGCCCTTGAAACTTTTTGTGAACAGTCTTGCCCCTGTTCCTCCTCCAGCCCCCTGTCGCCATCTTCCTTGTGCTCTCACAAAAAAGCTTCGTTGGAGAAACTGGAGGGGAGTGCATTGATGAGTCTTATGCTGCGGTGCCCTCGTTAGCCCGAAAAGGAACAGGACTCCTCCTCCTCCTCTTCCATAAACTTGAGCTCGTCTGCCAGTAATTGTAATTAATCGACACGCACAGACGACACGTACTTGGTGACTATGCAGGCATTGCAGCTGAATACAAGACAAATCAATTGTGCCTGTGCCTGGAGAAGAGAAGAGGGCGCCAGACGGAGGACGAAAACAAGAGAGAGAACAAAAACAGGTGGGGGAGGTTGAAGGTGAAAAGGAGCAGGGAGAGTTGAGAGACCAATGGCTTCCTCAATGCCCGTAGGGTCATTGTTTTGAATCGCAGACTGAAGCCGGGATACTGTGTCAACTCGGCCCACTGCACACACCGCAGACCGACATTAAGGATAATGGGGCGACATGATCAAATGACCGCGCTTGCACTTCCACATGCATCGACGATCGCGATGCCACCCGGCTTTCCATAATAGCTAAGCAGGCACAGATAACATACTCCACAGAAGTCTCACAGGCTCGCGCGCCCCACTCGCCGGTGCGATACTTCTTCCAGTTTTTGATGCACTTGAGGTCCTCTGCACGCAAGAGCGAGGCAGAACAGGGGAAGCGGGGAAGCGCAGGTCAGACAGGAGGATACGATCTTGCAATCACGAGTGAAAGCTGAACACGGACCACGCACAGCAGATTCATAAAAACGCCATGGTAATCCGGGGAGGGACAGGGGACCCGTTGTGCGCTCCAAACTAGCACAGCACGGAGGGCACGCGGGCCATTCGCACGAGAGCGAGACCTACAGCGGCCTCAAACGCGTAGGGGTCGTTGTTCTCGATCGCCTGCAGCATCCTGAACTCCGCCTCGCCGCGCGCGCCGCCGCGGAAGGACGGCTCCGGGCGCTCGCCACCGCGCAGGTTCTCGCGCCCGAGCTTCATCCCTAGAATGCCGTCGACAGCGTCCGACACGGCGCCGGCATCGTTGCTCTGCAACGCGCGTTCGAATAAGGCCGTTTCCGGCCCACCCCCCCGCAGACGCATCGTCAAGCCTGCCGACAGAGCCGGGGAGACGCGGCGGACACCCGATGCCTGCCAGCGTTGATTGTGCGTCAGAACCACGTCAGACACACGCCGGGATCTCGCCTCGCTGGGCGCTGCCCGTCTGCGCGTGCGGGCAAAGCACAGTCGCTCACGGAACGGCAGCGTGCAGGGCGCGGGCGGGCTTCTGTCTGAAGACGCCGTTTGCACCTCGATCTCGCTCATGAGGCACGCCATGGCGAGCACGGCGACGCAGCGCATCATGCTCGATTACAGACAACGAGAGTCGGATCACTGGTCGCATCGCACTGGGTAGTAAATAAATTCCCTTCCACAAGTGGTAAAAGAGATTGGGGGCCGGGAAATGCGATTTTTTTCCAGTACAAAACAGGTGAAAAACAAATTGGATTTCCGAAAACCTTGTCAGCGGAACTTAATAAATGTCTTCGGAGGATCACGGCCCTTGCGAGATCACGGTCCCTGACCTACTTCCGTAACCGTCGCGCTACGCCTCAGACGGCCCTCTTACTTTCTTTGTGGTCCCCACAAGGGAATCGGGTGCCGGGTCCGCCGGGACCTGTAGGCGGCACTACAGAGCGGCGCTCGCTCCGCGCCCGCGCGCCGCGAAAGGAAGCCTGCTTTAGAGCCAAAACCTCCATCGGCAGTTACAAAGATTGCGGAGGGCGGGGCTACGGGTCAGGCACTGCATGCCACAGCGAGCGCGCAGCGCACGTGGCAAGTCACCCGCCCGGCCTGGAGCGTCGTCGCGTGCGACCTGCCACACCCCGCCCGCGTTCTCGGCCCCGATGTCGAACTCGACCATGGCCCCGAAGTCGCTCCCGGTGCCCCCGAGCGCCAACGGTACCGTAGGACAGGAGAAATCAGAGCAAAAGGCGGACAAGGGGATCGACGTGACAGCTTACGGGTTTATTGGCAAGATTTCTATCGTTTTGGTCAGGGTACTTGCCTTCCTCTCGGCACTCCTCCTCAGCCCGCCAGTCTGGTGCTGCATCTTCCTTTGTGGCCCGCACATGCCGAATCTGTTTGTGCCCACGTTGCTCGCCGCAGCGCTCCGCCTCGGCATGGTCTTTTTCAACCTCGTACAAAAGGCGTTCGATGATGGCCTGCTGGAGCCGTGGGAGTTCTTCTGCGTCCTCTTCCGCTTCTTGTTGGACGTGCTCGTCACCGCCTACGCCGTGTTTCCCCAGCCGGTCTTCACCACTGTCGTTGGCGGCCCATTTACGTCCGGAGACGCGGCTCGCGCTAGCCACATGCGTGCGTCGCGCTGGCTCTGGCGCACGACTGTGGACTTTCCGGCGCTTGAGATGGTCCTTCCCCTGGCCGTGCTGTGTTACATCTTGATCAAGTACAGGCTCTGTCGAAACTTGGAGGTCCCCGGACTCACCTTTCTGAACCGCGTGCCATCTTGGCTGCTGAGCCTAATGTGGGGCGCGGTGGGCAGTGTGTTTTACACTGCCTTCGCCGCCCGGATGAAAATGCTCCCGCTCGCGTATCTGCTTGGGTCTGATGTGTCGGCCACGCTGGCGTCAGTCATCCCCGACTGGGCGCTTATGTTTCGGCGCGAGCTTTCTCTCTACCATTGTTTCCTACCCGGCTGGCCATTTGCCTGGATAGGATGCAATGCCAGCTGGTTTACCGCTGTACTGGTCTCCGTGGGCGACGCCTTGATGTCTAATCCGGGTGTGCCCGGTGTCGGTGGCTTTGTTGGAAGCTGCATGTTCTTCATTGGCATGACGCTCGCAGACCAGCAACTTATGAGGTGAGTGCTGGTGTTGATGTGTCTGCTTTTGGTCCTTTGCGCGCAATATATCACAGTGATATCTGTAACTCATGGCGCCGCGCGCACACATGGACAGTGGCTTCTGGCTGGGCGCGGCCGCGTGGTTCATGCGATTCTTCTGCGACTATTTCTTCGATGAGAGTCTCACGCCCGAGACCTCCGTCGATATCTGGGGCGTCTTCACGGTGGAGCTGGAGGACGACGATGGAGATCCCGGCGACAAGGCGGTCGGACCCCTCACCTCGCAGGCGAATCTCGCAATCAAAATTCCATGGACTGACATTGAAATGCCATTCGATCGTCCATTCAAGGTCGCAGCGGTAATATTGTTCATTTTTGCGTGGTGGGTAGCGCCGTACACGCTATACGCATGGGTAATATGGGCGGGTGCCTGGATGGTGCTCGGATCCTCTACCAAATGCTGCCTCGAATGGCTGCCCAACAATGGTGACTGAGGTCAGGCTCCAGGTGTGTGTGTGTGTGTGTGTGAGAGAGAGAGAGAGAGAGAGAGAGAAGTTTGTTGACAATCAATAGATGACTGAAGGTCGGCAATTACACCGCCTCTTCCGGGTGACACCGCCTCTGGGCCCAGCATATGGCGGCGAGCACGATACCCCCACTCTCCGTTTGGCCTGTGGCACGCCTTTCAGCAACACACAAGAGGGCCCAGACCGAGAGCAATCGCGAAAAGTGCCGCGTCTTGCTCGCTTGCTGCAGATGCATAATGCAAGTCTCTTGTGAAAACGCACAAGTAAATTATTGTGAACAAATAAATCATGGTGAAATTGGGCTCGAACGTAGAACAAGAGAATGTGGGGGGAGAAGGAGGTGTATTCAAAGCAAAACCAGTGAACACGGTGGACGCTGAGCGACGGCGGCGGTGGAGGCAAAATCTGCTGATACACAGAGCAGAAATCGGCGGGCGTCTGATCGAATCCGTCAATTTCAATGAGCAGCGCCAGTAGGCTGCAGGCCAACCAAGACCTTGATGTTGTCGTAGAGCACCAGCTGCACTGTCACAATAGCCCTGTTTTCCGGGGACAGAGGTTCCCGGTTACATGAGTTTAGGGGCTCGGAGATACACCACACAGTGCACGTCAAAGTGTGCACGACAAGCGGTGGGAGAAAAGAGAAGGCGCGTGCATCAAAATACATCATCATGTGAAGGACAGAAGGGGAAGGATGAAAAGGAGAGGCATCATGCATATCAACACAGAGGAGGGAGCAAGAAGGCGCGTACATCATATGCACAAGGCGGGCTTGAGTGCCGCGGAAAAAGTCAGAAAACGACATGCCCTGCACTACACTTGCAACACTCCCGTCGCCTGGGCAGAAAGGAGGGAGAGCGAGGGATCGCAAGGACGTGGCGCAAGTCAGCAAGACGAAAACCATGATGTAGATTGTTGGGTCTAGGCTCAACCGAGAAGGCTCTAAGGTACGCAAAAGTGTCAAAAGAGGCCTAGTACAGAGTAAAAGAGACCTAGTGTAAGTGCAGGGTGGTATAGGGATTGTACCTGTATTGCTCCTGCACGCGCATACGCCCTCACACACCCTCACTCTCTGAATATTCTTGCGTGTGGGTGGGTGGCATGTGGGTGCGTTCACACCCAATACAAATCTGGGCGGGCAGCAAATCAGGAGCGGCAACAGTGCAACCTTGCACTGTCTGTAACTACCCTTGTACTGTCTGCAACTACCCTTGTACTGTCAGAAACCAGACCGTCTCCACCTCGTCCACTGCTTTTTGCTTTGAATAACCCCTCCTCCAACGTTGGAGGAGGGTGGGGTTACCTCGTTCACCTCCTCCTCCTCCTCCTCCCCCTCCGCCCCAACCAATGAGACGTCGCTCTCGCACACACAGAGACACATGGACACGCGCGCGTGAGCGCGCACGCGCGCGCGCACACACACACCGAAGGAGGAGGAGCCCTTGTTGACTTCAGACAGCACGGAATCACCAGGCTGCGACATCAACGATGACGCCACTGCTGCAAACTGTGTATGGTGTGTGTGTGTGTGTGTGTGTGTGTGTGTGTGTATTACGTGTGTAAGGGGAGCGGTATGAGAACGAGCGCCATGGACTCGTAATATTTGCCCCGTGTATTCTTACACACACACACACACACACACAGCACACCCTAGCTCCCTCCCTTCTTCCCGCACGCCCTCCCTCCCTCCCTCCTATTACCAGAGCGCAGGCGATTGAAACGGATAAGGCGACAGGTCCTTGTACATCTACGCCCATGCTTCCTAGCGTGCTGTATGCTGTGTGCATGGAGAGGGAGGGAGGGAGAGGGAGAGAGGGAAAGGGAGGGAGGGAAAGGGAGGGAGGGAAAGGGAGGGAGGGAGGGAGGGAGGGAGGGAGGGAGAGAGGGAGGGAGGGAGGAGGATACATGCATAATGAGGAGGAGGATACATGCATGTCACACAAGCGTGGCAGCGGGTGTATCATGAGACTGTGGGCCGCTGGCATGCGTGCGCGAGTGCGCACATGTCTGAGCCTGTGATACACACTCGCGCACACACGTACGCACACATACACGTACACATTTATAGGGTTGCACATGTCTTAGGCTTTTACTTTGTGTGTGTTTATGACCGTGCTCGTTCCCATCTGCACAGCCGACTGTCGCTGTGCCTGCGCATCTCTCTCTCTCTCTCTCTCTCTCTCTCTCTCTCTCTCTCTCGCGCGCGCGCGCGCGCCCTCTCTCTCTCACCCTAAACCCTTGTGTTCCTGCTCGCGCAGACCTCGGGAGGTAACAAACGTAAAACAAACAACAAAAAAACTAATATGAACTATCTAAACCAGAGACCAAACCTTGGTGTCACGGAATGGCACAGAACTTGGTGTCACGGAATGTCACAGAACTTGGCTAAACAATATAATATATTAATATACACACATATATTAATATACTATATTATATAGTATATATATATTACATTACATAATATATATACAATATTAAATTCTGGTTTCACGGCACGTACAGACCTTGGGAAGTCAACATGCATGCATCCTCCTCCTCACATGACCCATTACATGGATGCATCCTCCTCCCACACACTCATGATACAGACCTTGGGAAGTCAACATGCATGCATCCTCCTCCTCACATGACCCATTACATGGATGCATCCTCCTCCCACACACTCATGATACAGACCTTGGGAAGTCAACAACTCAAAGCTGACAAGCTGTGTGATTGAGTAGGGCAGCATCTTCATGAAAATGGCGGGAAGCGTCTTGAAGATCTCAGCGCCTCGCTCCTGCCGGTTTAGGGTTTAGGGTTTAGGGTCCAGGGTCTAGGGTTTAGGGTCTAGGGTTTAGGGTTTAGGGTTGAGGGTTTAGTACATCTTAGCGGCCTGCTCCTGCCGGTTTAGGGTTTAGGGTTTAGGGTTTAGGGTTCAGGGTTTACGGTTTAGTACATCTTAGCGCCTTGCTCCTGCCGGTCTTGAGGCAACGTTTAGGGTTGAAGTTTTAGGGTTTAGGTTTTAGGGTTTAGGGTTTAGGCTCCTGCCCGTATACCTCACATCTATATACTTGCACTGTATCTGTGTGTATGTCTCTGTATCTGTGTGTATGTCTCTGTATACCTCACATCTATGTACCTCACATCTAAGTACTTCTTTAGGCAAGACTTCAGAATTTCTGGTTTGGGGTTTAAGGTTCAGGGTGCAAGGTTTAGGGGGCTTTACCTCAATCATTTTGGGGAGCGCATCAAAGACTTCGTTGCCGTACGACGGGTCTGTTTCACCACAAGTGTCAAAAGAGACCCACACAAGTGTCAAAAGAGACCTACAAAAGTGTCAAAAGAGACCAATCACAGGCGTACAATGATAGAGGTACAGAACGAGAAGTGCCACAGGATGGGTCTGTTTTTTTGTGTGGTTTTTTTAGCGGTACAATGATAGAGGTAAAGAACTAGACCTGCCACAGGACAGGTCTGTTTAGGGTTTAGGGTTTAGGGTTTAGGCCGACACAGGACGGGTCTGTTTGATTGTGTGCCAGTGCGCATGTGTACAGATCGGCGTGCATGTGTATGTGTGAATAGGCGTGCATGTGTGTGAGAGAGCAGGTGCAAATGAGTGAGGGGAAATAAATGCGTAAGCGTCCAACAGTTTTGCAGACCCCCCACCTCCCCCCCCCCCACACACACAGCATTCCCTGCGCAGCTGAGCAAGAAACATGGGACGAGTTGTTTCGAAACATGTCTCTTGCACCGCTGTGCACGGGGAGGATGCGTCCCTGGGATCCATTAATAAACAAGTCTTCATGCTCGAGTGTGCCTACGCACATCCAAAAAAAATATAGGGACGTACTACACAAGTATTTGTGTTTCCACAAGTGTCAAAAGAGACCTACTACAGTGTCAAAAGAGACCTACTACAACGTACTACACAAGTATTTGTGTTTCCACGCTCGAGTGTGCCTACGCACATCCGAAAACGAGACTAGGTTCGTATGCTGATGATCTGACATAGTAGCCCTATACGCTGGAGCAGCAACATAGTCGCGATATATACGCCATAGCTGCAACAGCTGCAACATACAGCACGCAGCACGTTGGCGCTGCACGCGCTGTACGCCAACGAGAGCAGCAACATACAGCGCGCAGCACGCAGCACACAACACTGTTGAAAAAAATGTAATACGGAATGGGATATTATCATCACAAGACGGATGGGAGTGGCTCACAAAATAAAATTAACATACACAAAAAAAGAAACACACAACACCTGCCACAAGACGGATGCGCGTGGCCTCCAAGGGGCACAGTGCCGTGCTGACCTCAGATTGCGGGACGATAGATGGAGGAGGGGTGTGCGGCGGCCAAAAAAATCATTTTTGATCGCATGCAGAAACCGAACACTTGCATGCGCATGTGCGCGCGCTCGCACACACACACATGCACATGCACACGTGCACTGTCACACGTGCACACACACACGTGCACAAACACATGCACACATACACATGCACACACACACGTGTGTGTGCATGTGTATGTACACACACAAACACAACGGCCGAGGATCTCAGCAACATAGTGGTACTATACGCCATAGCTGCAACCGCTGCAACATACAGCACGCAGCGCGCAACACGCAACATACACACCTGCCGAGGATCTCAGCAAAGCCAGAAGCCAGAGCCAACGTCAGTAAGCGGCTGTCAGTCACGTGTGCGCTGGGGGGGTTTAGGTGTGTTTGTGTGAGTGTTGGTGTGTGGAATACTTGTGGGTCTGGTGTGTCAATTGCTAGCGGTAACGGGGCAGCTGGACAGTATATTTATATGTATACACACACAGAGAGAGAGAGAGAGAGAGAGAGAGAGATGACAGTATATGTATATATATATGTACACACACACACACACACACACACACACACACACACACACACACACACACACACACAACACACACACACACACACACACACACACACACACACTTGGGCAGGGGGGGAGTACTTGAATATGAGGGGCTTGAAGATTTCAAAGCAGCCATACTTGATAGACCCTTGTATCAGGTACCCTATCAACGTGCTTCCCATGCCGCCTGCCCCGGTAGCAACACATTAGCAACACATTAGCAACACATTAGCAACACATCAGGTACCCTATCAACGTGCTTCCCATGCCGCCTGCCCCGGTAGTAACACATTAGCAACACATTAGC
>Ga0315899_10008530_pt1 | contig 10989 bp, 6 predicted proteins | sample LakEriMetagenome_2_FD_203518 | JGI IMG/M metagenome (GOLD analysis project Ga0315899, IMG submission 203518) | Freshwater fungal communities from buoy surface, Lake Erie, Ohio, United States - Buoy 4 MA112 | ecosystem: Environmental > Aquatic > Freshwater > Lake | place: USA: Lake Erie, Ohio...
GCTCCTTCTTCCCATTCGCCTCCTTGGCCTCCTCTGAGCACTCTGACGCTTCTCCTTGCTCTCGCTCAACACCTCCTCCTGCACCGCCGCCAGTACCACCTCTTCCTCTGTCTCCTTTCCCGCTCTCCCGCCACTTCCCGCTCCACAACCGACGCCACGACCACCAAGACCTGCTGCCCATCTAAACTAAATCCAGGAAACGCCTTAAAAACAAAATCACAGACCTTGGGTGCCACGGAAATGCCATCCACGGCTAGGGCCTTTAGTTCGTGAATCAGCTCCGGCACAAGCGTTCTGTGTCCTGCCGCTAACGTAGAGACGCCGACGACATGCACGTCTGACTCCATGGCTTGTATGGCTACCTATTAAGAGAAAACATCCTAGTAAGAGAAACACATTCTAATAAGAGAAAAAATTCTATAAGAGAATGTGTTGTCTGACTCCGTGGCTTGTATGGCCACCTATTAAGGGAAAACATCCTATAATAGACTACATTCTATTAAGAGAACACATTCTAGTAAGAGAATGTGTTGACTGACTCCATGGCTTGTATGGCTAACTCCTTAGGGCTCTGAAACAGAGTCCCAATATCAACGTGAAACAGAGTCGCCATATCACTGAAACAGAGGCGTAACATCAACGTGTATGGCTACCTCCTTAGGGGTCTGAAACAGAGTCCCAATATCAACGTCGAAGCCAAGGTCTGCAAATCCCGATGCAATCACCTTCTGTCCGCGGTCATGCCCATCCTGACCCATTTTGGCCACGAGGATGCGTGGGCGCCGGCCAGCCTTCTCGGCAAACACATCCACCGCCTTCCTCGCTCTCATCACCGCCTCGGCCTCGCTGCCATATTCGCCAGAGTAGGCGCCGCCCACGATCGACAGGCCCCCCTTGTGCCGCCCGAACACCTCCTCGAGTGCTGAAGACATTTCTCCTAGTGTGGCGCGAACTCGCGCAGCCTCTACGCACATAGCCAAAAGATTGCGCGGAGGGGGTGCGTGGTCGCCGATTGCTGCCTCTTTCAGCGCCGCGAGGGCCCGTTTCACTTTCTCTTGGTCCCTCGACGCCCGCACTTTGCGCAGCTTTTCCACCTGTGCCTCGCGCACAGCAACATTGTCAATTCTCAAGGCCTCGATAGCTGTGGCGTCCTTGGGTGGCGGAAACTTGTTGACCCCTACCACCACGTCTGCCCCTGAGTCCAGCCGCGCCTGCTTCCGAGCGGCGCACTCTTCTATGCGTAGCTTTGGCAGCCCTGCTTCGACCGCCTTTGCCATGCCGCCAGCTGCCTCCACCTCGTCCACGATCGCCTTGGCCGCGTCGTATATGTCCTGGGTAAGGCGTTCCATGAGATAGCTCCCCGCCCAGGGGTCCACGGCCTTGGGGATACCAGTTTCGTGCTGGAGGATGAGTTGTGTGTTGCGCGCGATGCGCGCCGAAAAGTCCGTGGGCAGCGCGATGGCTTCGTCAAAGGAGTTGGTGTGTAGCGACTGGGTGCCGCCCATGACTGCGGCCATGCCCTCGATAGTGGTCCGCACAATGTTGTTGTAGGGGTCCTGTGCCTGGAGGGAGTACCCGGAGGTCTGACAGTGCGTGCGCAGGAGGAGGGATTTCGGGTTCGAAGGGTTGAATTTCCTTTTCATCTCATGCGCCCAGAGCCGGCGCGCGGCGCGCAGCTTTGCGACCTCCATGTAAAAATTCATGCCGATGCCGAAGAAGAATGAGAAGCGCGGGGCCAGGTCGTCCACGGACGTGCCGGCGGCGGTACCACAGCGCACGTACTCTATGCCGTCGGCGATGGTGAAGCCTAGTTCGAGATTCGCCGGCGCTCCAGCCTCCTGCATGTGGTACCCGGATATGGAGATAGAGTTGAATTTGGGCATGTACTTTGACGTGTAACCCATGATGTCGCTGATGATGCGCAGCGATGGGCCGGGCGGGTAGATGTAGGTGTTGCGCGTCATGTACTCCTTGAGAATGTCGTTTTGTATGGTGCCCGTGAGCTTCTCCTGGGCCACGCCCGCCTCCTCCGCCGCCACGATGTAAAAGGCCATGATCGGCAACACCGCGCCGTTCATCGTCATGCTCACAGACATTTTGTCGAGCGGGATGCCGTCGAAGAGGATCTTCATGTCCTCAACCGAGTCAATCGCCACGCCCGCCATGCCCACATCGCCCTTGACGCGCTCATTGTCAGAGTCGTAGCCGCGGTGCGTGGGCAGATCAAACGCCACGCTCAGGCCCTGGCCGCCCGCCTGGATGGCGCGCTTGTAAAAGGCTTAGCAAAATTTCTGAAAAGGTCAGTGCCCTTGTATATTCACTATATGAAGCCACTATCTAGAGGGCTTTTCAGAATTTCTTGCCGTTGCTCTCCTCGGCCGTGCTGAACCCGGCATACTGACGGATGGTCCAGGGCTTCTGCGTGTACATGGTCGCATACGGCCCGCGCGTGTACGGGAATTTGCCGGGAACCTAGTTAAGGGTTTAGGGTTTAGGGTCTAAGGTCTAGGGTCTAGGTAGAGGTCGCATACGGCCCGCGCGTGTACGGGAATTTGCAGGGCACCTCGTCTGCAAGGTCCAGGCCTTCCAGGTCCGCTTGCGTGTAAAGGGGCTTCACGACAATGCCCTCTGACGTGTGCCAGGAGAGGTCCTCCACGGGATTGGCGAGCTTCGTCTCCTTCTTTGCCATGTCGATCCATTCCTGCGGCACCGACGCCGAGAGCTGGGGACGCCGGGCGGTCCCTCGTCAGCAGCGCGCGCTTGACCCCCGCCAGCAAGCAGCCAGCGCGCATGCACTGTCGCAGGCTGCTCCGGCGGCTCTTGCAGCTGTGCGAGCTGGGCGCATCCTGCCGCGCGAGTCGCTCACATTTCGCGCGCGGTTAATATGCGCACCTCACGTCGCGGCGCACGCACTGCGCCCAGCCGCCGGCACGCCGCAAGCCTGCGGCAGTACACACGCGCAGCACAAGCACGCCCGTGGTCAATTTCGGCAACTGCGATTACGTGCGAGCGCCCGCCATGCCGGCGCCCGCCATGCCGGCGTGCGAGAACGCGTGTCGCGGGCACCCTTAGCACACACCGAGGCAGCAGGCCCCTGCGCATTTTCGGAGAAGTCCGAAGTCGAAGGACGGCGCGAAGTGCGAAGCGGGACCTTTTCCCCTCCTGACTTTGCACAGCTGTCGTCACCGCGGCGGAAATTCACACAAGGAGGTCCCGTCGAACCGCTGCTAGCCCAGTGTGCGGCGGCGTGCGCTGAGCACACCCGTCGTCGGGGCGCGCAAGAACTTGGGCAAACTTGATTTGACCAATAAACCTCAAACAGCACAAAAACAAATGGGTTGTAGGAGGCTGGCAAAAAAGAGGTTGGGGCGCAACTCACACTGCAACAGCATGGCGTCGTCTTTCCGCGCTCTGTTGCCCATTGCGGGTGAGAGGAGAAAGAAAGAGAGAGAGCACGCGCATGCCCAGGTGCAAGCTGCTCGGCGCAGGAGAGTGCGGGCGAGCGGGTGTGCGCAGCGCGGGCTAGCAGCGGTGGGACGCGCGCGCCGCTGACTCTCGCTTTGAGTCTCAGCAACGACCCTCGCGGCGGCGGCCCTGTCGGTGGTCTCGCTGCACTCGTCTCCTAAGCCCGACGCCATGCAGCGCTCACGAGCAGCGCAGGCCGGCGTCACGGCCGACGACATCCACGCGACCAAAGAGGCGCACGAGTGCGATTGCATGCCTCTCTGGTGAAGACTCTGTCGTGCTTGTGTGCGTGTTTGTGTGCGTGTTTGTGTTTTGTGTGCGTGTGCGTGTGCGTGTGCGTATGCGTGCATGCGTCTGTATCTCACACTTGCGTGGTATGCACATGCATGCTCTTGTGTACGTATGGCATCTGCAAGCATCTCAAATTCTTGTGCAAACAATTGCTAAACCCGAAACCCTGAACCACAGGGAGTGTATGCAAACGCGCTGTGGTGGCTCTGCAGCTGTGTGTTCCGACTGCTCGGTATAGGGTTTAGGGTTTAGGGTTTAGTGTGCTCCGACTGCTCGGTGCGTATAATTTTTTTCCTGCAGCTCCACTTCCCTCTTGGCTCCTCGCCTCCTTTTCACCATCCCTCCCTCCCTCCCTCCCGCCCTCCCGCCCTCCCTCCCGCCCTACCTATCACTATCCCTCACTCCCTCCTGCCTGCTTATCATCTTGGCTCTCCATTCTCATGTGTCTCCCTCTCTATATACCCTCCTACGTCTCTCTGTACCCTCCTCCCACTCTTCAGTCATCTGTATATGTATGTTCCCTCTCTCTACACCCCTCTCTATCTCTTTGTCCTCCGCGTCTCCTTGCCATCTCGTTGCTAATGTGTTGCTAATGTGTTGCTATCTTGGCGTCGGAGTTTCTGCCGGCATTGGATTTACGATACTATCGCGAAATGTGTTGCTAATGTGTTTCTAATGTGTTGCTAATGTGTTGCTAATGTGTTGCTAATGTGTTGCTATTAAGTTGCTAATGTGTTTCGAATGTGTTTCTCCTCCCTTTCTTCGTCCTCCTCGCCTCCTTGTCATCTCTCTGTACCCACCCTCTCTTCAGTCATCTGCATATATATATTCCCTCTCTCTACACCCCTCTCCCTCTCTTCGTCCTCCGCGTCTCCTTGTCATCTCTCTGTACCCTCCCTCTCTTCAGTCATCTGTATATAATATGTATATGTATGTTCCCTCTCTCTACACCCCTCTCCCTCTCTTCGTCCTCCGCGTCTCCTTGTCATCTTTCTCTCTTTCACTATAATAATATATGGTCAAGATTTGTTTAAATAAATAAAAAACTCTTACATGCTTTACCTTACATTCCAGCACAACATTTCTCACAACAGGGTCCATTTATCTGTGTCTGTCAGTCCCTCTCTTTCTTGGTCAGTCCCTCTCTTTCTTGGTCAGTCCCTCTCTTTTTGGTCTTTGCCTAACGCTGCGCCCGCCCGTGTGTATATGTGTATGTATGTGTGCGCTCGCCCGCGTGTGTGTGTGCGCGCGCGCGCGTGCGCGTGCGTGTGTGTGCGTGCACACGCGCGCGCGTGGGGGTGGGGGGTGGAGGAGTACAGGATCAAGAGCGGCAGCTGCGGGCATGCCTCGCGCGTCAATCGGCGCCTCCCAAGTGGGGCTAGCGAGGAGGAGCGGAGGAGGAAGAAGACCTGAAGAGGTAGTGGAGGGAGAGAGAGCGCGCGCGAGAAGTTCTATTGACAATCAAGAAGCGGCTGAGAGGTAGGTTTTATTGACGGTACAAACAAGAGGAACGTTTCTTGAAGGAGGCTGAGAATGCTGGCAACGGGGGGAGGGGAGCAGGAGGGGTTTGTTCAAAGCAAAAGCAGTGAACGAGGTGGACGCTGAGCGTGTTTTGACTGGAGGGGCAGGATAAAAAGGAGGAGGAGGGAGCGAGGGAAGAGTGTTGTGCCTCCTCCACGTAGAGCGGCGGACAACTGTTTATCGGTGCATCTTGTCTCCAACGGCGTCGTGCGGTCGCGAGTTCGAGGGCCGCATAAAAACGAACCGGTTTCCCAAAACAGGAGACCGTAGAATTGAAAAAGGTTGGTTTTCGATCTCGTAGGGTAGGGTCGCGGGCTATGGGCCTTCGAATACGCCGCTTGGATTTTCAAGCAGTAAATTTTTATTGTTATTCTAATACAACTCTGGCGTTTTCTGCGTCTCGCCCCCGTTGTCCAATATCGTTCCTATCTCCTCCTCCTCGCTGTGGTGGGGTGGAGTGCTCTGGCGCGATGACCATCCTACTACACCGTTCCCGTTGGTCTTCCCCTCCGGGTGCAGAGGGTTGCTCAGCTGTCCGTCCCTGCATCTGTGAATCTATGTAACGATGCCATATGTCATAGTTCGAATCATTGTCTCTTTCCTGGGCCGTCTCTGCGCCTGCTGCAGGTGCGCTGGCAAGTTGTTGTGACCAATCGGCAACAGCTGCCACATCCGATCTTGCAGGCGCCTGGCAAAATACTCAAAAGTCATTAGACAGTGAATTTATAGAGTATATACAATAGGACACTGACTTTCGAGAATTTCTGCCGCCATCGCGCCTCCCGTCGCTGCAGCACCGACAGCTGCTCTCTGCGCGCCCCGCTGTCTGCCCTCACCTCGTCCTGCCTCGGCGGATGGGCACACGTCTGCCTTGCAGAGCGGGCAGCACGCCTTGTGTTGGCCCAGCCAACGGTCGACGCAGCCCGTGTGGAACTGGTGTCCACACGGCAGCACCCGCACCTCGTCGCCCTCCTCCCACTCGCTCTGGCAGACCGCGCACACGCCCTCGCACTCGGTGCACGCCGATAGCGTCTTGGTCTGGAGCTGCGAGATCTCGACACAGAATAACGATGTATCATGTGCACGGACGTGCACATGGAGTCTGTCGTGTGCTCGCGCTGTCCTGCAGCGCAGCACCGCGCCGTAGACAATTACAACCACGATTACGGACGCGAGAACACGCCCATATCCCAGCGCCACCGACGCCACCAGCGCGGCCAGCCCGCACAGCAGCATCCGGCACCCACGCGCCTGCGTGATGTCTTCCGCATTCTGCAGCCGCTGCTGCATCATACAGCTGTGTGCATAGGGCAGTCCGTGCATGCAACAGAGCGACTTAGCGTCGGTCCTGGAGCATCCGAATATTTGGTTCGTTATTTTTAGTAATTGTTTGCAGGTGGAACTGGTGGGTCGTTGTGGGAGAAGAGAAAAGTCCGTCACGGAGGATCGAGCGCCATCCACACCCTCCGCCCCAGCCGGAGCGGCTTTGCGTGACAGGCGTCGGCAGTTGTAAGGGCCGTGCTGTTGTGCACGGCTGCACAACTGCCAGCACCGCGGCAGGACAGAGTTTATGCGCAGCGTCCAGTCGGAACCTGGCTCGCTGCAGCTGCGGCATGGACAACTCGCTGCCGATCGTGCAGTCACAGGGATCAAAGTTCCGAGAGGTGCTGCGCGAGGTGCAGTATTCAGAGTGGTCCTTTGCGTATATCCAGTATGAAACCCTCCTACCCCTCGTCTCGCGCGTCGGTCTCATCCGCAAGGAGAAGGACGAAGCGAAAACCTTTGAGGTGAGAATGTCATCGCTGGCCGATGCAGAAGAGGCTCTGTGGCTCGCCATGGAACAGCAGCTGGACCGCGCGGACTCATACTATCGATTGGTGGTTGAAAGCCTGCAGAAGCAGCACGAGGCTGTGGTGCAGGAGATGCAAAAGGTAAAACGGCTTCAGGAGTTTCTCATCTCCAAGGGTCAGTACGTTCTGAGCGATGGGCCGCGCTCGGTCCTGGGTGAGGAGCACATAGTAGACGGATTTTTCGACCCGTTGACGGTCGCGGCGCTCGCAGCGTACAAGCAGTCTGACATAACTGACGCGCCGCCGGAGGCGTCCGCGGACTCGCTCGACGTGATTGCGGATTTTTGCTCGACCATTGACCGCGTGCAGGAGTTCGTGCTCATCAACTACGTCATCTTGGGAAAGGTCATGGCGCACTACGTCAAGCAATGCGGTGTTGCCACCCAGTTTCAGGAGCGCCTGAACAAAAAACTGCCAGATACCCTGCTCTACAAAACGCCTGGGTTGCTCGATCTCATGTACAAGGCCGAGGCCCTCGTTGCCGGCGATGTGTCAGTTGGCAAGGCGCGGTGCCTGGAGGGGGACGCCTGGATTGAGAGTCGCCTCGTCCACAGCTCCATCATGGCTCTCGCCGAACGCGCCGGCCCTGATGGACAGATGCCTATTTTGCCTTTCCTACAGCATACTAAAGGAACGGTGGAGGACAGCGGAGCGGTGACTGAGGGACTTGTGGGTGGTGGGGTGGTGGGTGGGGTGGGGGGGGTGGCTGACTCTCCCTCCTCTCGGAATCCGCTGTCTGCGTCTGCGATGAAGCGGAGACTGATCGAGAATGCGATGATTCAAGGGCTCAATTCGCCCTTAGCCAAGGAGGCCAGCCTGCGCCGTCAGGAGACTATTAATGAGCTGTATCGGGAGCGGTCGCAGGGTGGAGAAGACACCGCATGGGAGGGCGCACGTGACGCCCAGGATACGATAGCAAGGGGACCCAAAATCTTCAAGGTAGCGCTCACAGGCGGGCCATGCGCGGGCAAGACGAGCTCGCTCTCGGCGATTGCAGACTACTTCAAAGGCCTCGGATGGCGCGTTTACGTCGTCAGGGAGGCGGCGACGGTGATGTTGTCGGGGGGGATCAACTTTGCCTTCATGAATGGGGAGCAGATATTCGAGCTTCAACGCTCTATTGTCAGTCTGATGATGTGTCTGGAGGACTCGTACGAGAGAATCTGTGCTAAGTGTACCTCTGAGGAAAAATGCCTAATAATCTGCGACCGCGGAATAATGGACGCGTCGGTCTACTGCGATAGCGAGACTTGGTCGCGGGTAACGAGGAGCGTCGGGCTCGATGCGGTGTCGGCGTGCGACGCACGCTACTCCGGTGTCGTCCATCTCGTCACTGCTGCCGACGGCGCCGAGGAACATTACAACCTAGACAGCAACGCAGAGGGGGTGAGGAGTGAGACAGCCGAGCAAGCGCGCGAGCTGGACAAGAAGACGGGCGCTGCCTGGTCCTCCCACCCTGCCTTATCCATCATCGACAACTCTACGGACTTCAACACCAAGATCAAGCGGGGCATTTCTGCTATCTGCGGGATCGTGGGCGAGCAGGCACCAAACTACGCGTTGCGCAGGCGCAAGTACCTTGTCTCATCAGCCAACCTCCGCGCGGGCGGCCTCCATGTGAAAACCTCGGACTGCGACTACACCTACCTCATCTCCTCTGACCATAAGCAGCATCGGTTGCGGCGGCGGGTGCAAGACGGGACGTTTTTGTACACGCACATTCGGAGGGTGATCCTCGAAGATGGCGCCACCATGGATCTCAAAAGTAATATCGACCGAACAAGATACCTGGCGATGTTATCGTACCAGGACCCAGAGCGGATGCTGATCCGCGTCGTTCGCGAGACGTTCATGTACAAGAATCGCCAGTTCTGCCTCAATCACGTTCTCGGGATGGCGCCCACGGTGATGGGGCGGCCCTCACCGCGGGCAATCGGCAACGTGATGCTGCTGAGCGTGTGGTGCGAGGACGACATTGAAATTGACCTGCCGCCCCCAGAGTGCCTTGGCATCGAAAAGGAAGTCACCGGCCTCCTCGAATACTCGCTCTTCCATTTATCCAAGACATCCGATGTTGCGGCGCAGAGCGCGCCGTCCTCCCCTATCAAGAAGCCGAGGGGCGCCTCTGATGTGCTGGCGACCGGGGCTCGCCGCGAGGGGGATTTGCCCGCGGAACTAAACCTTGCGGAGCTAAACCTTGGGAGCTAAACCTCCCATTGCGACCAGCATAACCGCGGATACTTAGATCACTCATGTAACTGATATCTTCTTCTTAATGAAAACCTGAGCGCCAACCCTCGATCGAGGGCACCTCGCACAGAGACGTGGTGGGCACTCGCGCACTTCGCCTCCCAACCTCACACCTCGCCAACTTGGCCTTCCAACCTCACACCTTCCCCCATGTAATATAGGGGCCGCGGGGGTGTAAACCCTGGCTAGATCATTCGCGCCCTGAGCTAGATCATTGTAAACCCTGGCTAGATCATTCCCGCCCTGAGCAATCCGGTCCCTGATGCGCTTGGCGCCTGCCAGGTCCGGAGGTTATCAGGAAACACCGTACTTTCAAGTCCTTTCCGTTATTGATAATTCCTACGAAACTCTCTCTCTCTCTCTCTCTCTCTCTCTCTCTCTCTCTGCCTCTCTCTCTCCCTCTGACTATGAGGCGCGGACTCGGACCCTCTCAGGCTCGCACCCCGGGCCACACATATACATCCAAAAAGTTCGAGCCTGAGTTGAGAGAGAGAGACTCGGAGAGGGACTCGGATTGAGAGAGTTGAGCTCAGGCTGGGAGGAAATGTGCAGTCCGGAGTCCAGTAAATGGTACAACAGGTCGAGGGGACATGAGAGTGCATGGCGGCGGGGCGGGCGGGATGTTGCCTGGTCGCGGTGACGGCGGGGCGGGCGGGATTGTTGCCCGCCGCCATCGGAGCAGCTGCCGGTTCTCGCACGCGGACAGCCCCCGGGGCAAACCGTGGCGTTTACCTACCTGTACCTCGCTCCTGTGGCCTATCTGTCGCTTCAGATTGATTTTTACAATAATAAAACTACATGTAAGGACATAGTGCAGCCGCGACTTTGCTAATGCTTTTCAAGGGCCTTGAGTCCCTCATCAATGTCGCGAATCTCCCGCTTTCCCCACTTCTTCCCGACATAGGACCCCACAAAGGCACCAATGGCCGCGCCCGCCGCCATGCCCACGGGTCCCCCCACCACTCCCACCACCCCACCGACCGCCGCTGCCGTCGCTCCGCCTTGTGTGTGTGTTTGTGTGACAGACAGAGAGAGAGAGAGAGAGAGAGAGAGAGAGAAGGAGAGCGAAGGCAGAGAGAAGGGGGTGGTGGCAAGTGACGGAGGGGAAAGGAAGGGAGAGGAGGGGGGGGGGCAAGTGGGGGCAGGTGAGGAGGTGGGGGGAACAGTGACGGAGGGGAAAGGAAGGGAGAGGAGGGGGGGGGGCAAGTGGGGGCAGGTGAGGAGGTGGGGGGGACAGAGGTTGCGAGACGTGAGCGAAGACGGGAAGCTGTGCGCGCGCATGTAGGCGTCCCAACACAGACTGGAAAGTCTGTGTTGACACACATGTATCCTCCTCCTCATATGAAACACATGCATGTAGGCATCCCAACACAGACTGGAAACAGAGAGGGATATAGAGAGGGAGATACGTGGGTAAATAATCATAAGTGGGGCGTTTTCGACGGCGCGGAGAGGGAGTGGGGGAGAGTGGGGGGGGGGGGGCGGAGAGAAGAGAGATGGAGGGAGGAGAAAGGGGGGGGTGGGGGGGGGGGGGGGAGGGAGGGAGGGGGGGGTGGGGGGGGGGGGGGGGGGGCAGGGAGGGGGTGGGGGAGGGCTAGGCGGGGGCAGAGGC
>Ga0315899_10008531_pt1 | contig 10989 bp, 9 predicted proteins | sample LakEriMetagenome_2_FD_203518 | JGI IMG/M metagenome (GOLD analysis project Ga0315899, IMG submission 203518) | Freshwater fungal communities from buoy surface, Lake Erie, Ohio, United States - Buoy 4 MA112 | ecosystem: Environmental > Aquatic > Freshwater > Lake | place: USA: Lake Erie, Ohio...
CACACGTTGGTGACAGAAAGCGCCATGACGGCATTTTATGTCATGCATGGAGGACTGACAGCGCTCGATGCCGACGGCAAAGCTATCGGCTACGACAATTGCCTGACATTGCTGGACTATTGTGATCGCTATTACCGCGATATCGGGATGCCAGCCGATTATATCGAGCAGTTTGTCCGCTGAAATAGTGCGCGGCGGATCGCTTAACTAGGATCGAAACGCACATGCAGATGATGCGGCACGCGCATCATCGCGCCTTTCAACTGCGGCGGCGGCATGTCAGGATCGGCTCGTAAATGGGGGAGGCGATCGAGCAATGCCATGACGGCCCGCGTCATCTCGATACGTGCTAGATGCTGGCCAAGGCAAATATGCGGCCCGCCAGAGAAAGAAAGATGGCGATTGGCATTTGGTCTGCGAATATCGAATATGTCCGGATTTTCAAAACGCGCTGGATCACGATTGGCCGATCCTGCAACCACATGGACAATGGAACCCGCTGGAATTTTTACACCCGCTAGTTCGGTATCTTCCGTTGCCCAACGCGACTGCTCAATCACCGGACCGTCGAAACGCAAGGCTTCTTCAATTGCATTGGGTAGCAAAGAGCGATCCTGACGTAGCGCTTCCAATTGATCGGGGTTTTGCAAAAGCTTGGTCAGCAATACACTGGTCCCACGGTAGGTGGTATCCCCCGCCGCATTGATCAATTGCCGGAAAAAAGAGACAAGCACGTCTTCTGGTAAATATTCGCCTTCCACTTCGGTGGTGACCAGCAGGCTGACCAGATCGTCTCCTGGATTGGCACGGCGTTGCTCGATCAGCTTGGGGAAGAAATCCCCTAGTTTCTGGGAAGCTTCTGTTCCCTTATCCTGAAACATCGAAATCAATGTCTGGGTCACGGCAAGCTTGTGAAACACCTTGCCCTCTTCGACGGGCAGGTCGAGTTGCCTGTAGATCACGCCAAAGGGGTACAATAATGTGAACTGGCTTACCAGATCGGCTTTGCCGTCCTTAATGAAGGTAGCCATCAGTTCGTTGACAACGGGGTCGACAACTGAGCCGCCCCATTCTTTTACGAATTGCGGTAGGAATACCTTTTGAAAGATACGTCGATAACGCCCATGTTCTGGGGCATCCATCGTCGAAACCGAACGACCAAAGCTCGCGCCGAGGTTGAAGCTATATGCCTTATTCGAGAAAGTCTGAGGTGTCAGCAGCACTTTGGAACAAGCAGCATGGCTTAGGACCAAAAAATGTGGGGCTTCCGGTGGATGGGTAATGTCATGATGCAACCCCATGGCCACACGATAGTCGCCCGGGATAACCTCGCCCTGTGCACGGAGATCAGCGAGGCGGGGGTAGGGATCGTCGTGATCACCAAACATCAGCGTTTCGGCGAAGAAGGGGTCGAACGAAGCATCGTCCAGATCCTGTAATTTTGGTAGTGCAGTCATTGGACTCTCCAAGTCTGGCGGTTCATCATAAGGATATCATCGGTTACGAGGTATATAGCAGCTCCTACAAGTCAAGCGCGCCTGGCTGACGGCTTGCTCCATCATCATATATGTGACTTGTGGGTAGGACACGAACGAGGCTTTGCGAAAAGAGGAAACGGCGTGCTAGCTTACTACTTTCGCGGTTTATGACGGTTCCAATATGCCGTCGGTTCGCACATTTATTGAGGGAGGTTGACAATGGAAACGATGGCCGATCTGTATGAGCTGCATGCGCGACGCTATCCGGATCGGGAGATTTATGTCTTCGATGATGTCCGCCGTACTTATGGGGAGTTTCTTGCCAGAATAAGACAATTGGCGACAGCCATTGAACGCGCAGGATTGCAGCGGCAGGATAGAGCAGCAATCATTGCTGCAAATTCTATCGAATATTTTGAGGTTTATGGCGCATGCGAGATAGGGAGCTTCATCGCGGCAGCCTTCAATGTTCGTTCAGCGCCGCCGGAGCTGGAATATCATATCAGCCATTGTACACCGAAATTGCTATTCTTTGACGCTGTGTCTTTGGCCGCCGTTGAAGCCGTGCGCCTCTCGTCAGCCGGAGTAAGCCGTTTTGTTTATATCGGGCCGAATTGCCCGGACTGGGCAACTCCCTTTGAGACATTTCTTGGCGAGGGCGATGTAGCAGGGCCTCGAACTCGGCCTCAAAGGAAAGATTATTGCAATCTGTTTTATACCAGCGGCACAACCGGTCGGCCAAAGGGTGTTGCCTATACCCATCATGCGTTGTTAGTCACTTCGGAGCGAACGGCGCATGAAGAGGATATGAGCTTGTTGCAGGTGACGCCCGCCTTTCATGTGGGGGGGCGCTGTCCGTCGCTAGGGGCGATATGGAATGCTGGAAAGACCGTTCTTCGGAGCAATTTTGACTCGGACGACTGGCTGAGCATTGTCGAGAGGGAGAGGATCAACACGACCTTCATGGTGCCAATGATGATGCAGGCGGTGCTTGATAACCCGAGTTTTGGCAAATATGATATTTCCAGTTTGAAGTGGGTTATGGCCGCCTCTACGGCTATTCCGCCACCCTTGTTGATCCGCGCAGTTGAATCGATTGGGCCGGTTTTCTATGTCGCTTATGGTTCTACCGAATGCGGCGGCGTTACACGGCTTCGCCGGTCGGAAACCCGGGCCGATGGTCCGCCGGAGATGACGGCAAGACTGGCATCGGTTGGCCATACAGAAACGCCGGTTGAGATCGCTCTGTTGGATGAAGCTGGCAATTCTGTTCCGCATGGCGAAGTTGGTGAAATCTGTGTCAAATCCTATTGCTTTAACGGCTATTGGAATGACGAGAAGGCGACAGCAGAGGCTATGCATGGGGACTATGTTCGCAGCGGCGATATGGGCCGCTTTGATGATCGCGATTATCTCTATCTTGTTGACCGCCGCAAGGACATGATCATCTCCGGTGGTGAGAATATTTATAGCCGCGAGGTTGAGGATGCACTGCATCGGCATGCGGCGGTGCAGTCCGCATCGGTAATTGGTGTTTCTGACGAACGCTGGGGCGAACGGGTTCTGGCTGTCATTGTCGTGCGGCCAGGCATGACATTGGACGAAGCCGAACTGATTGAGTTCAGCACGACGCAAATAGCCAAATTTAAATGCCCGAAAGAGGTCCGATTTGTCGCAGAACTGCCTCTCTCCGGAACCGGAAAGGTCGACAAACTGGCATTGCGCGCACTTTATGCCGGAGCGGAAAACAGAGCATGATGACCGGACGCTTGGCTGGTCGTACGGCGATGGTGACCGGCGGGGCAGGCGGCATTGGGGCGGCTTGCGTCTTCGCCTTGCTCGACGAAGGTTGTAAGGTCATTGCCACTGCCGTGAGCGAGGCGGAGATCAACCAGTGGCGTAGCGATCCAAGTTATGCGTCGGTTGTCTGGCATGAACTCGATGTGCGTTCTGACGCAGCGGTGGAACAGCTCGCTGCAGCGACACCTTCGCTCGACATTTTGGTGAATTGTGCAGGTATCGTTTTGCGTGGCGAGGCCGCCTTTTCTGAAACGGGCTTTGCAGACGTGATGGACGTGAATGTGGCGGGGACAATGCGATGCTGCCGGGCGTTCCTGCCGCATCTCAAAGAACGACCGGGAACGATTATTAACATTGCTTCGATGATGAGCACATTTGGAAGCGGGACAGCTCCGAGCTACGCGGCTAGCAAAGGTGCGGTCGCCCAGCTCACCAAAAGTTTAGCTATTGCATGGGCTCCACATGGAATTCGGGTCAATGCGATTGCACCCGGTTGGATCGAGACTCCCATGTCTCGCGCGTCAATCATTGAAACTGACAAGGCCTATTATGATCGCGTAGCGGCGCGCACGCCGATGGGGACTTGGGGCCTTCCGGAACATATTGGACGGGTCGTGCCATTACTGTGCGACGATGGCGCAGCTTGGATCACTGGCGTCATCTTGCCTGTCGATGGTGGCTATTCGGCCTCCTAAAAAATAAAATTTTGGGCGTTGGTTGAAGCCAACGCCCTTTTTACAAATAAAGGTGACACAATCAGCCGTTCAGTCCATTGCGGCCCTTGGGCAGCATCCGCCGTCCATTGGAATACATGATCTGCTCAATCTGTTCCGGCGTCAGGCCGGTACAGCCTTCAGCAACAAAGTCGATTGGCGAAGGCACACCTTCGGCATGGGGATAATCGGAACCCATCAATAGGCAGGTAACGTCGCCGCCCATCTCGTCGGCAATCTTTTTGATGTCGTCTTCAGGGTAGGCAACAACGAAGCAATTCCGTTTGAAGATCGTCGATGGGCGTTCCTTCAACTGGCCCATTGGCCACCAACCGCTGCGCGCCATGCCCCGCATCTTGTCCATCTTGTAAAGGAAGCGCGGTAGCCATTCGGCACCATTTTCCACACTCGCCATCTTGATGTTGGGGAAGCGCTCAAAGAAGTTCCAATACACGAATGAAGCCATTGTCATCATCACCGGAATTTCACTGTAAGAAAACATCCACTGCCAAGCCGACTGGCCGATGCGGCGCGATTGAAGCGGTTGTTCACCCCATTGCCGCACCAGCGGGTGCATGAAATTCGCTTCGGACACGTGGAAAGTTACAACAACGCCTGCGTCATTAAGCACCTGCCATAACGGGTCGAAATAGGGATCAGCGGGGGCCTTGCCATGCGCCGGTCCCATCGGCATTACCACGACGCGAACGCCATTCTCTACCAGCCATTTGGCTTCTGCAACTGCCCAGTCCAGATCCCAAAGCGCAAGCACGGCTGTAGAGTATACGCGGTCGTCCGCGTTCAAGTCCCACTCTTCAACCAAATACTGGTTCCAAGCGTGAAAGACTGCATTGGCTCCTTCGGGGCCTTTTTCGTCAGCCAAAACGCCAAGCAAGCCCAAAGTCGCCACGAACTCGCCAATGAACATGACCGATGATTCAACGCCGAATTCATCCAGCTTGGCGATGCGGGCGTTACGTTCGCCCATATCGGGCGTCGGCGTAAAGCCCTCTTCAACCATATCGCCTGTGGCAATTGCCTTCAGCCATTCTTTCAGCTTGCCCGGAGGCGCAATCTTGCCGGTTGGGTTTGCCTCCGCATTTTCGACGCGGCGATCGCCTATGAAAATACCGAAAGTTCCGTCCGGGCCATATCTGCGCGCCGGCAGCCAGTCCTTGTGAAAATGTTCCGGAATATTCTTCTTAAAGAAGTCGAAATTCTGTTCCTGAATATGGGTGTCTGCGTCAAAGATGGGGCCGGAGTAGACCGGCGCTACAGAACCAGTTGAACGAAGCGCGGATACGGAGCTGGGCACAGATTAAGTCCTTCATAAAAAGTCTAAAAAATCTTAAATTTGCACGCTATTTGCTTAGCAGCAATTGGTCTCTCATTAGCTTTGGAGGTCCAGCGATGCAATAAATAACCTATCATTCGATAGGCTCCTAGAATTAGCGATTATTGCGCAAAAAAAGACTAACTTTCAGTAATTTGTGGGTAAAAAGACGGCAAAACATAAACATCGCAATTACAACACATATATGAAAAGTCATCAGGGTTGCTTCCTCCGTAGCGGTGCTGCGCCGGATAGCGACCATTGGATCGCCCAGCGCCTGATCGCAGATCTAGGACTATTCCACGGTATAAATTGCTTCATATCCCTTTCCTTATGCGTCGAAGCGGAGCCAGAGATGCTCGGGCGAGCGCAAGGTAACGGACAAGGCTGGTCCCGGGCTTTTCGCGCCGCTGTTTTAGCAAGGTCTAAACAGGCAAAGGCTCGGGCAATAGTAATGGCTTTTTAAAATGGATAGCTATCGCTTCTTGCATTGCAGCTACAAATTCGCCTTCTCGTTCGGTCAAAACGGAGGTGAGACCGCCCACACCAAGGATCATTTGCTGTTCATTGCCATATGTAGGTAACGGCATGCCAATAATCCCCCCTCCTGGCGTCACGCTGTCATAGCTGGACACCCATCCCTGGGTCCTTGCAAGATTAACCCGATCCAGCAAGGTAGACATGCAGATATTGTCGTCGGTTTCGGCATTGTGGCGCAACGTCAACCGCTTGATCTCTCCGTCTGAAAGACCGGTCAACAGGGCCAAACCAGTGCCCGAAGTAACCAACGGCCTGCGCGCGCCTTTTATCAAGAACATGCGCAGCGTGTCCGTCGCCTGTAAGACATGGATGTATTCAGACCATGTGCGGTTGCGCACGGCCAACACCACAGCCTGCCCGGTTTTCACATTAACCTGCTCCATCAGCTTGGTTAACTCATTGCCTCCGAAATCTGGTCCGTTAATCCAATTGCCTAACAGGGACACCCTGATTGTCGGCCCAAAAGCGCGCGTTTCGGGATTGAATGTTAGATACCCCATTAGCACCATGCTGCGCAGCAGTACCGATGTGCTAGATTGTGGTAAGCCGAGCAACTCGGACACTTCGGAAACCAAAGATTCTCGCCGCAATACATCGAAAAGTTCGAGAATGCGTAGCGCTCGTCCAGCTGATTTGACGACATGTCCGTTCTCATCATCATTGTACTGGATAACTTGCGGTTCACCCAACACGCGGGATAAACTGGTCATTTTCACGGCATTCTCTCCTCTGTTGAGAACAGCCTAGCGATCGATAGGTTTTAGATCAAGCCCAATTGAGATCGACTGCCAAAGGACAATATGGCGCTGTTTTCATCCTATGTCTGGCGCGCCCTGCAGAAAGACGGTGAGAACTGGTTGGTCGTAATACCAGAGCGAGTGCTAGCGTTTGCGACTTCGGAATAACAATTCATAAATCACTGAAACTTAGAAGATTTGAACTTATGCAAGTCCGTCGATCATTCGACACATTTTCTCCGTCTACATCACTTGGCGGCTTACGACCGGAGGTGTTGGTTCCCCAAATGCTTGTATATCCGTTTCTAGAGAAGTAAGATTGAGAGCGCCAATTGCCCACTACAAGCGGGGCAATTGGCGCCGTCCACTCTGCGCCCGACTACGCCGCCAAGCGCCCTGCAGGCGTATGCCACGTCAGCCTGTTTAGAAGAAACGGTCATGCCTAGATTTAGGGCAGGGGCCTATATAGTGGATCGAACCGCAAGTGACGTTCAGAACCGTGTGCTGTCTCGCCCCATGCAAGCCATCGCACCGGCTTGCGCGTTTCGCCGACGCGACGGATAATTCCTTCCTGCTGGCGATTGGGCGTGTGCGCGGTAGGAAGGATACGCAGGTGCTCGGCCTGAATCACTTCCCAAGCCTCGCCATCGACATCTAGCTCCACGCGTTCGGACCAGCCATTCTCCAGCCTATGTATCTTGGCAGCCACAGTGGAAGACTGGACCAACAGACCCTTCTGATTAGATACGATACCTATTCCAAGCCGGTCATGGCCGACAATGAAATGGCCAAATTCGAACTCGCCGTTTTCATATTCGGTAGCAAAGCTGTACCAAGTCAGGTGTGTTTCCGCGCCGACCAGCACGTCGTTTACCATGTAAAGTACGCTGTCCGGTTTCATATAGGCCTGCTCCACGAACAGGAAACCGCTGACGGGAATACCCAACACGGTACCGTCACAGGCAAATGTTTGCGAGGTGTAGAACAGGCCGTTATCGCGGCCGGGCAGATACCATTGCAGGCCAGGCTTCAGCGAAGGTCCGCCAACGTCGATCAGGCCATCCTCGCGATAATCGAGCCGGTCTGTCCGATAGGTTCCGTGAAGTCCGCGCCGACGCTCATCTACCTCCTCGGCGTGCCATTCCATTTGATCATCGTTCCGGGTGACAGTGACATCCGTGTTGTACCCTGTTGCCATGGATGCACGATCGACCTGCAATTCGCCCTCTTCATTCTGATTGAAAAGCACGGCTCGCCGGCCAATTGTGCTGCGCACGCCGGGTTCTTTGGGTGGTTGGGTAAGGCCATTGAACGGCAGTCGGCGCATGAAGATATAAACCTTGCCACCGGCATCTCGAAACGTGCCCCACACATAGGTGGCTTCAGGAACCAGCCCGAAATAACCACGCGGATCAGCCGCGCCGTTCAGCGTGGGTTCGAACGAGCCCGACACACCGTGCCATTGGAAATCTCCGCGTTGCGGAACATTTGTCTTCAGCATACAGACCTCCCATCCACTCTAGACAGTTGAGTAATCATTCGGATCTATCGGTACGAATATGCACTCCCAAACGGAAGAGTTGTTATAATGCATCGCAGTCATGATGATATTCCTGGGTGCCCTGCGGTCACAATGCCGTTCCATAATGCGTCCCAAAAGCTAGGCTTTGCTTCACGCAGTATGCCATCGTGGGCTATGCGCTGCGGTTTTCAGCTCACTAAAAATCCTCCGTCAACCGCCAGCGATTGGCCGGTGATATAGCTTGCAGCATCCGACGCAAGGAAGATGCAGGCTGTTGCGATTTCGACCGGTTCGGCGATCCGTGCGAGAGGTAGCCGTCCGGGCGTCGCAATGGGACCAGCCAACGCCAACCCATCTTCTTTCATTTTTGTGGTAGCCTGCTGCGCTCCGGCCGTGGCAACTCCACCGGGTAGAACAGCGTTGATGCGGATCGCATCCGCCGCCACCTCGATTGCCATCGATCGGGTCAGATTAGTCACGGCCGCTTTGGATGCGCCATAAGCTGAATTGTTGGTCACTAGGGCTCGCTCTCCGCTGGCGGACGAGATGTTTACAATCGATCCACCATGACCAGCAGCCTTCATCGCCTTGATCGCCTCGCGCATCATCAGAAAGGTGCCGCGCACATTAACAGCCTGGATCTCGTCCCATTGTGTCGCAGTCATGCTTAGAAAGTCGCGCTTGGGAAAGATCGCAGCGGCGTGGATGAGGATGTCGAAACGCTTATGCCGGGCCACAATATCGGCAAACATCTGTTCGACCGCAGCTTCCTCGGAAATATCGGCGCATTGCGCACGGCCATGTTTCAGGCTGGCGGCGACGCTCGCCGCAAGATCGCCTTCCTTGTCACAGACCTCCACTTTGGCCCCGGCTTCATCCAGCAGTTCGCACACAGACTGGCCGATGCCGCGACCGCCGCCGGTGACCAGGGCTATCCTACCATCTAGACGCAACAACTCTTCCATTTTGCCCATGGGACGACTCCTCGGTTATGAATGATATTTTGGCAAACTCTCCATCGGACGCCAGCTACCATAGATTTTATCGCAATACCGATGCATTTTGCGAATCGGTTGACCCGACCCAAGGGATGCAGGACCTGCTGTCATGAAGGAGTCTGTTATGAGCCAATTGTCGAATGTCGTTGTAACGCCCGCGCCCTCGCATGTTCCGCCTGAATTAGTCTTCGATTTCGATGCTTTCCGACCGATGCAGGTGGGCGAGACATATCATGATGCCTATGCACGCTGGCATGCCAAAGGCCTGCCAGAACTTTTCTGGAGCCCTTATAATGGGGGGCATTGGGTCGCCGCGGGACGCGAGTGCCTGAGCCTGATCTTTGCAGATTACGATAAGTTCACATCCCGGCTCGGCGTCTCCGTCGATTCGCCGATCTCCGCTGACGAAGACACCGCGCGCCCACGCCTAGCCCCCATCGAGGAGGATCCCCCCCGCCAGCAGATCTTCCGCAAGCTGTTCTCGTCTGCCTTTGTTGCCACCGCTGTGCGCCAGCGCGAGGAGGAGGTGCGCACGCTAGCAATTGAGCTGATCGACGGTTTGGAGCCTATGGGATCGTGCGAGTTTGTTACTGAGTTTGCCCAGCACCTGCCGATAAAGATATTCATGCGCATGGTCGATCTGCCGGACAGCGACCGGCTGAGCTTGTTGCCGCTGGCTCAGGCGCAGGTTGCGGTAGATGTGCCCAAGCAGGAAATGCTGGCCAAGCTGTTCGAATATGTAGGCAAACGGGTTGGCGAGCGGATGCAGGCACCTGGCGATGACCTGATCAGTAAGATTGCCACTGCCGAGATTGAAGGGCGACGGATTACCGCGCACGAGGCCATCGGCGTATGTTCGCTGCTGCTGATTGGAGGACTGGACACGGTTGCCTCGATGATGGGGCATATCATGCAGTTTCTCGCCGGGTCGCCCGAGCACCGGAAGCAGCTGATCGATAACCCTTCGCTGGTGCCCGGCGCCGTCGAGGAGTTCTTGCGGCGCTTTGCTATGACCAATCCGGCGCGCACAGCGGCCTACGACCTAATGTTTCGTGGAGTAGATCTGCGCAAGGGAGACAAAATCATGCTGGCCACCCCGTTCGGCGCTCTTGATCCGCACGAGTATGAAGATGCTCGCAAAGTGGATTTTATGCGCAAATCCAACGCCAAGACAACTTTCGGTGCAGGGCCGCATGTCTGTCCCGGATCGATGCTGGCGCGCGCCGAGATCAAGGTATTGCTGGAGGAATGGCTCAAGCGCATTCCCGATTTCGCCATCGACACTAAGGACCCGCCGCGCATTCGCACCGGGGTTAACGGCAGCGTCGAACATCTCCGACTAGTCTGGGGCCATTAAGGAGTGCCAGAGGAGGGGGCGCTCGAGCGGTGCGCTTCGTCTGCATATCTGCCATTGAACACATCATCTACGATACAAAACGCATTAACCGATCCGGCCAAGTCAGGAGACCCAGAATGTCCATAGATTACAGCATTGTCCATGGCGTTGCCACGGTCGTCATCAACCGGCCGGAACGCAAGAACGCGATCACCATGGACATGCGGCGGCAGTTTCAGGACGTGTTCCAGATCCTGCAGGATGACAATGCGGTCCGCGCGATCGTGCTGACGGGCGCCGGAGGCGATTTTTCCGCAGGTGCTGACGTCGGGGAAATCGGGACTGGCGGAGTCGCGGGCAATCTCCACAATGCCCGTACCCGCACCCGAATGGTCCGAGCGGTTGCACATACCCACAAGCCGATCATTGCCGCAGTTGAGGGCGTCTGCATCGGTATGTCTTTTGCTATGGCGCTAGCCTGCGATTTCATTATCTGCGCACAGAATGCACGCTTTCAGTTTGCATTCCGCCA
>Ga0315899_10008532_pt1 | contig 10988 bp, 13 predicted proteins | sample LakEriMetagenome_2_FD_203518 | JGI IMG/M metagenome (GOLD analysis project Ga0315899, IMG submission 203518) | Freshwater fungal communities from buoy surface, Lake Erie, Ohio, United States - Buoy 4 MA112 | ecosystem: Environmental > Aquatic > Freshwater > Lake | place: USA: Lake Erie, Ohio...
GTTGTACTGCATCTCAGACCATCATCATCATTGGGTTGAATGAAGTTAATGCATTCTATCAAATCGAGATGTATCCAAACCCGAATAACGGACAGTTTACTCTGAGCATGACCGGTTTAACAGGTGAAGCGGTTAATTACACTGTATTGGACAATAGCGGACGTGTTATACTTTCAAAGGATTTGGGAAGCGTAGGTGCATCACGCGTGGAAAGTGTTGAAATGCATGGTGCAGCCGCAGGACTTTATCAGTTGCGCATATCAGTTGGCGGCCAGGTTCAAAGTCGTCGCTTCGTGAAGCAATAGACTATATAGATTGAGACATTAAAAGACCGCCTTCATAATCGAAGGCGGTTTTTTTTTAAAGAATAGTTTCATTGAGCATCCAACCGGTAATGCTCTTTCTTTCCCGATGTGTGGGAAGCACTTCGTGTTCTATTTCACTTAGGAAGAGAATGAGTGAACCTAATTGTGGTTTTATGAGCGAAGCATTGCTTTCTCCATCATAAATAACCAACTCCCCACCATCTCCTTCTTGCCAGTCAGCATTGAGATAAAACACCGAAGAGACAACGCGCGATGAACCTTTTGCATGACGATCGCTGTGTCTTTTATAAAATGCCCCAATGGGATAATGTGCGTAGTGACACTCATAGTCGCGAATGCCCAGGTAGAACTGTCGGTTTAGGATGGAAATAATATGGGATATTTCAACTATATATTTCGAAGTATATGGCATCGCATTGATGGGGTCTATCCAGCTGATGAAATCTCCCCTCTGAGAAAGATTAATATGTTTATCACCATCTTTACCAATCGATGCACGGTGGAAGTCTTCCTTGGATTGAACTAATTTCATTTCTTCCAATAGGCCTTGTGACGAATCAAGGGGGAGGAAATCTCTCAGTTCTATCCAGCCTTTTTGTTCGAAGGCATTAACCCAATCATTCATGACGCGAAAATAAAAGACATTTACCTCTGTAGTAAGATGCATATCTTCTGAGCTAAGACTAAATTTGGCCCACATTCATCGACTCTTGTTATGGATAAAGTTGTGCTTGTTACCGGGGCTAGCAGCGGAATCGGAAAGGCCGTTGCAGAATTGTTAGCAGAAAAGGGGTACATTGTTTATGGTGCTTCTCGTTCCGGTCAGACTGGCGCTGGATCCAAAGTTAAATCGTTGATTATGGATGTGACTGATGAAGGCTCCGTTCTTGAAGGATTTAATGAAATTCGAACGAGGCACCAAGCCTTGTATGCTGTTATCAATAATGCCGGTCTTGGCATGATTGGTTCACTCGAAGATACCTTGTCTACAGACTTACGATTATTGTTCGACACGAATTTGCATGGAGTCCATCACGTTTGTCGTTATTCTTTGCCTTTGCTTCGCTTATCGAAGATGAGCTATATCGTCAACGTTACTTCAATGGCTGCGCAGATGGGATTGCCATATAGAGGGGCTTACTGCTCCAGTAAGTTTGCCGTAGAAGGATACTCTGAAGCTCTTTCGCAAGAGGTACGATCGCAGGGAGTGCGAGTAGTTATTGTGGAACCAGCGGATGTGAGAACATCAATCAACTCAAATAGAAAGTGTGTCTCTTCTTTATCGGAGTTGTATTCGTCCAATTTTAAGGAAATTCATGAGCAGGTGAATCAGGAGGTGCAAAACGGAATGGAACCTGAAAGGGTCGCCAAAGTGGTGTTGCGCATTCTTGAATCTAATTCGCCTGCATTGCGATATAGGGTTGCGCCATCAAGAGCGAAGCTCGCTTATTTTCTGATGCGATTCTTACCCGACAGGCTTTTCGAGTCACTCATCATGAGACACTATGGTATCAAATGAAGAGAGCTGCCAAGGCAGCTCTCTAATAGGTTGAGTTCGCTTATTAGTGTGCGCTTTTTGATTTGTCTTTTGTATCCGTTTCCGGTGCATCAACGTCGGCATGAATAGTCACGACCGTTTGTATTGGCTCCGTGTTAGCGGTTATCGTCACTGTTTTCGATTGCTTTCCTTTCTTTCCGGCTGAGTTGAATTTCACTTTAATGTCTCGTGATTCCCCTGCTGGAATGGGTTCTTTTGGATAGTCAGGAACAGTGCATCCGCAAGACCCATGGGCTTCTTCCAAAATGAGGGGCTCTTTGCCCGAGTTCGTTACTTTGAACGTGCATTCAACGGAGTCTCCTTGTTTGATTCTACCGAAATCGTGCTCCTTCTTGTCAATCGACATGGTAGTTTTTGCTCTCGTTTCGGATAACTTTCCGGATTCGCCCTTCATCGAAGTGCCGTTTGAGTTTACTCCTGCGGCATTCGCTGAACTTTCAATTCCCGACAAGGTAGTTGATTCCGCAGGGCGTGATTCAATTTCGTGACTGCCTTTCTTAAACTGAGAATATCCCAGAAAACCAAGGGCTCCGGCAACTACTACCAGAATCCCGACTTTTAATCCATTACTCATCTGTAAGCGTTTATTAGTGTTGTTATTAAGAATTTCAAAATTACAATGACTATTTAAAATCGGAATAGGCAAGTTTCATCTTTTCAAACGTACCATCTTGAAGAACTTGAATTGCCTTTTTCAAAGCTGGGTTGAGCTCATTGATGAATACATAAAATGCTTCTCCATCGTAAAGATTTCGTGCAATGAGTGCTTTCGTTCGCAGTTTAATGGCATGCTCTGAGGTTTTGAATTCTTTCTCATTGTACACAACCTTTTTCTCGGTTAGTCGGGCAATCATTTCGGACATCGCATTTTCAGGGAGCTGATATTTTGCAGAGAAGTCTTTGATAGTTGGATATTTCTCTAGTAGCGCTGAGCGATTCACATTGGTGTATTCCATGACCCAATCGTTGTTTACTCCGGTGCGCAACATTTCGCTGAAGTAGTTGCTGTTTTCAGATGTGTCGAGCGGAACAAATATGTCGGGGAGGATACCTCCGCCACCATACACAGTGCGTTTTTTCAGATTCGTAAAATACTTCAGCGAATCGGGGAGGTTCAAGCTGTCAAGGCTGAATAACTCGCCATTTTTAAATCGTTTTTCTTTATCTTTTTCATATTCGGCCAGTCCGTCTTCATACGACTTTTGAATACAGCGACCCGAAGGTGTGAAATATTTCTGAACGGTTAGGCGAACCATGCTGCCATCGGGAAGTCGAACGGGGCGTTGCACAAGCCCTTTTCCAAAGGATCGTCTGCCGATAATCAGACCTCTGTCCCAATCTTGCACAGCACCGCTCAAAATTTCACTGGCAGAAGCCGACGATTCATCAATGAGAACAATGAGACGTCCTTTTTCGAAAATTCCTTTCTTTTCCGGATTGGCTCTGCGTTCGTCACGCGGGAAGGATCGGCCTTCGGTGTAAACAAGCAACCTGTCGCCCGAAATAAACTCGTCGCACATTTCAACTGCAATATCGAGAAGGCCACCACCATTGTCTTGCAAATCGATGATTAAATCTTTCATTCCTTCAGCCCGCAATTCATTGATTGCTTTTCTCATTTCCTCCGCGGTCGTTTGAGCGAAACGGCTGATTTTGATGTATCCAATTCCGGGTGCCGCCATGTAGGAAGCATCGGTAGAGTAGATTGGGATTTTGTCACGGGTGATTGTGTAGTAAAAAAGATCCGGCTCTCGGTTGCGCTCAATACCCACGGTGACCTTCGTTCCTTTAGGCCCTTTGAGTTTTTTCATAACGTCACTGTTCTTAATACCGATGCCGGCGACATTTTCTCCATCGATTTTCACAATCTTATCGCCGCCGCGAATTCCCAGCTTTTCAGAGGGGCCACCTTGAATGGGTTCGATGACTTGTATCGTATCGTGAAGAATCTGGAATTGCACACCGATACCGTCGAAACTACCTTGCAGGGGCTCGTTTGCAGCAGCCACTTCTTCTTTGGATAAATAAACAGAGTGAGGATCCAGCTCTTCCAGCATGTGCACAATGGCTTTTTCTACCAGTTCAGATGAGTTGACAGTATCGACATACATCAAATCGATGTAATTCATAAGTGTCGAAAATTTATCGGTCGTTTCCGCCGTGTTTTTGATTTGAGCATTGACTGTAAGAGTGCCCAACGAGAACAACGTAACAAGTTTGATTGTAATATTTTTCATAGAATTGGGTGTAAAAATAACCGCGCTGCGCCGCGAAAAATATAAAATTTGGTTAAGATACTTCCTGCTCACCAAATTGACATTGAGCTCAGCCACGCCTTTCGAAGACTAACACTTTTTCAAAAGATAATGTTCATTCAACCTCCTTTAAAAGGCATATTTGCGGAAATCAAACGGCTATGATTTTACTCGACGGACTTGCTACATCAAAAAAAATCAAATCTGAAATTGCAATTGCCGTTCAGGGGCTTGCTTCTTCCGGGCGACGTGTTCCACATTTAGCCGCTGTTTTGATTGGTGATGATGGCGCGAGTTTGACCTATGTATCATCCAAAGTAAAGGCATGCGAGGAGGTTGGTTTTCGTTCCACGTTGATAAGACGCGAATCGACCATTGCAGAGTCTGAACTATTGGAGCTCATTGCTGAGCTTAATGCCGATCAAACTCTCGATGGTTACATCATACAGCTTCCGCTTCCCGGACATATCAACGAAAAAAAGATCTTGCTGGCCATTGATCCTAAAAAGGATGTAGATGGGTTTCACCCGGAGAACGTTGGGCGAATGACTCTGGGTCTGCCTTGTTTTTTGCCTGCTACTCCCGGTGGAATTATCGAATTGCTGTCGAGATATCAAGTAGAGACCGAAGGCAAGAATTGCGTCGTGATTGGGCGCTCTCACATTGTGGGCCTCCCCATGAGTATCTTGTTGCAGCGCAATGCCAATCCAGGCAATTGCACGGTAACTCTGGTGCATAGTCGTTCGAAAGACATCAAGTCCGTTTGTCTGAATGCTGATATCATCATCGCAGCATTGGGTAAGCCAGGTTTTGTAACGAGCGATATGGTAAAAGAAGGCGCTGTAGTTGTGGATGTTGGTATTACCCGAATTCACGATGCTTCGAAAAAATCGGGCTTCCGACTTTCGGGTGATGTCGACTTCGAATCGGTTGCACCGAAGTGTAGCTTCATTACACCGGTTCCCGGTGGAGTTGGTCCAATGACCATTGTGACGTTGCTCCAAAACACGCTGAAGGCGCGTCTGGAAATTTCCCTCGATTAAAATGTAACCTTTTCGATTTTCAATCGTTGCAAGGAAACACTCTGTTTCTTATGGTCTCATTTAAAATCGTAAGGCAATGGATACAAACACGCGCTTTGAAAAATCGAGGAGATGGGTATTGTTTTCATTATCGCTCATCTCGACTTGGTTGTTTCTTCGTCCGTAATCAAGTTAGACTTTTTCAATTTTTTTGAAACTAACTCTGTTATTGGCCGTTGAAGTGTTGGTACTGTATATAACTTAAACAATTGAAACAATGGATCCAATCAATCAATGGAAGCATGAGGTTTTGCAACGGCTGATTATCATTTTTCTCGGCCTACTAACCTTGGGTGCTGCAATGCAATCCTGCGGAACAACTCATGCTTCGTGCTCTGCATATGGACAGAGGCAGCAATGCGAAATTCCCAAATAGATCGATGTTTTTTGGTTTGATTTGGCTAGTCCCAAATTTTAACTGAGAATTCTAGCTCTTATTCAAAGCATCTATAATGATGGATGCTTCCTTGGCTTCGCGCACATCATGCACGCGAATGATTGACGCCTGGTTCATCAATGCAATCGTGTTCGCTACGGTCGTAGCGTTCAGAGTTGCACTTGCGTCTCTATTTATCAATTGTTGCAAGGTGCGTTTTCTACTGAGGCCCGCCAGCACCGGGTAGTTCAGCGCACTGAATAGATGAAGTTCTTTCAGTAGTCTCAAATTGTTCTGTAGTGTTTTCCCGAATCCGAAACCCGGGTCAATGATGATTTGATTCACTCCAACACTCTTGAGTTGTTCAATTTTCTCATTGAAATAGTTGAGTACTTCTGCAACCACATCGATATACTGCGGGCTATTCTGCATGGTTTGCGGCTCGCCCTGAATGTGAGTCAGAACGTAGGGAACATTGCATTTCGCAGCAATTGCGAACATCTGCTGATCCATTGAACCGCCACTAATGTCATTGATGATATTAGCACCAGCAACGCAAGCCGATTCAGCGACCGTGCTGTAAAAAGTATCCACCGAAATACAAATAGAAGGAAATTCTTTACGCACCGATTCAATTGCGGGAATAACACGCTCCATTTCTTTATGGGCATCGATTCTTTCAGAACCGGGTCGAGTGCTTTGTCCACCTAAATCCAGAATATCTGCACCCTCTTCAATCATCTGACCGGCTCGATCGATCAGGTCGGCAATGCGCATTACACGACTGTCGGAATAAAAAGAATCCGGGGTAACGTTGAGAATCCCCATGATGCGAGGCTGATCCAGCGAAAGACTGCCACCCGGAAAGGTTAGTTCATAAAATGAGGATTCTGAGTTCATGCATTGCTGTGTTTGATGCACTCTTTCGTGCAAATTTGCGTGCAAATATGGATGAGTCTTTACAACACACCGCTAATCAATTTGACCAAGTCATAGCTCAATGCCGTGAATTGTTTTCGAAGAAGACGAGCGATTACGGCACGGCATGGCGCATTTTGCGTACACCGAGTTTGACCGATCAGATTTTCATTAAAGCCCAACGCATTCGCACCCTGGAAGAGAAAGGGCAGAGTAAAGTAGGTGAGGGTATTGACGATGAATTTGTGGGGATCATCAACTACGCTGTAATGGCATTAGTACAAATGCGATTGACTGAAACAACTTCCACTGAATTATCAGCTGAAGAAGCGAACGCCCATTATGATGAGCAGGTTGCAATCACGAAATCACTCATGTTGAACAAAAACCATGATTATGGAGAGGCCTGGCGCGACATGCGAGTGTCTTCATTCACGGATTTGATTTTGATGAAGCTTTTGCGCATCAAGCAGATTGAAGATAATCAGGGTAAGACAATTGTGAGTGAAGGTATAGATAGTGGTTACCGGGATATTCTAAATTATGCGGTTTTTGCCTTGATTCAATTGGGACACGCCAACAGCGCTCGAGCATGATTTCCTTCGTTCTCCGCAAAATGGGTTACGGACTCTTGGTCTTGTGGGGAGTGGTATCACTTGTCTTCTTTCTTTTCAATCTGGCGCCCGGTGATCCTGTGCGAAATCTTGTGGGTGAAAATGCATCCGAAGAAGTTGTTGCCAATATGCGTCGAAAGTTTGATCTCGATTTGTCGGTCGCACATCGGTATGTTCTTTACTTGAATGACCTGTCACCTTTGGCTATTCATAGTAATGACGTTGCGTCGAGAGTTTATTTCAACTCTACTGAATATTCCGGATTTCGAATGGGCCTCGGTGGTGAAGGCAGAGCTATCTATCTCAAGACTCCTTATTTGAAGCGTTCGTTTTTAACGGATAAGAGTGTATCGAGCATATTGGCAGAAGTGCTTCCAGGAACCGTTGTGCTAGCTGTTGTTTCGATTGGATTGGCCTTGATTGCCGGTTTGTTGCTTGGGATAGCAGCGGCGCTGAGGAAGGATGGTTTTTATGACCGTATGATTCTCTTTATCTCAGCGTTGGGAATGGCAGGCCCTTCTTTCTTCGTTGCAATTCTCGTTGCATGGTTGGGAGCTGTGGTATGGCGAGAGCAGATTAACGTCAGTTATGGAGCTATCTTTATTCTCTCAACAACGATTATCGCGGCCATTCTCTTTCAAAAAACAAAACGAGCTATTTTCTGGTTGATGCCTTTGTCGGTTTTGATCTTGTTTTTCGCGAATGTATTTCCGATGCGAATAGTAGCAATGACTTTACCAGGTACAGGATTGAATATGACAGGAAGTCTCTATAGTGTTGACGTTTGGGAGGGAGAGTTTTTAGATTTTCGAAACCTCATTCTACCTGTTGTCACATTAATGATTCGTCCGTTGAGCGTCATTGTTCAATTAACGCGTAGCTCCTTGTTAGATGTCATGCAACAAGATTACATCAGGACAGCAAGGGCAAAAGGACTTTCAGAATGGGAGGTTATTTTCCGTCACGCCTTGCGCAATGCACTTAATCCGGTCATTACAGCCGTGAGTGGGTGGTTCGCTTCATTGCTGGCAGGAGCCATCTTCGTTGAGTTTGTATTTGGCTGGAAGGGACTGGGACAGCAAATGTTCACGGCCATCGAAAATCAAGACATGCCTGTTGTGATGGGCGGCGTCATTGTGATTTCAGCTGCCTTTGTGCTCATCAACATTCTGGTTGATTTGCTGTATGCCTGGATTGACCCTCGCGTGCGATTAAGCTAATCAACGAAAACGCTCGATGATCTGTTTTAATTCGTGCGCTGGCACGACGCCGGATTGTCGCCAAACAACTTTGCCTTGTTTGAAAGGGATAAGCGTAGGAACCCCACGAATTTGGAAGGCGCTGGCTGCTTGTTGGTTTTTGTCAACGTCGATTTTGATAATCTTGGCTGATTCTCCTACTTCTGATTTCAGATCTTCCAGGATAGGAGCCATCGATTTGCATGGGCCACACCATTCAGCGAAGAAGTCGACCAACGTGGGGGTTTCACTTTGTATAATTTCTTGAAAAGATGAGGCCATTATTTACTTTTTGGTTGAACAGGTGTTTATTCCAAAGGGGGTATACAATGGGCAAAAGCTAACTGCGCTGGTTATTACAAAGACGACGGAAAGAGTCATTAGTACAATGCCCAAAGTTCCACCAGTGGTTTCAGTGAAAAAAAGTATAGCGAAAATGACCGCAAGTACTAAACGAATGATGCGATCTAAGGAGCCCATGTTTGCTTTCATTAATAATGTTTTATGAGTCAAACATGCTGCTTCCATGGTAATCGTGAAGTGACTTTTGTTACACGATTGTGATTTTGTTGCGCCCCAGCTTAACCAAACCCTCTATCTCCATTTGTTTGAGCAAGCGTGAAACAACAACACGTGCTGTTCCGAGTTCCGCAGCCAATTGCTCGTGAGTGACTGACAGTATATTCGATTGTGTTACTTCTGACTTCTTCTCCAGAAATAGAAGTAATCGTTCATCCATTTTTTTGAAGGCAACAGCATTGACCACTTCAAGCAGTTCTTCAAATCGTTGATGGTACAATCGGAAAATATAGTCGAGCCATTCCGGGAACTCCCGAATGAGCTCTTTTACTTTATTGACCGGTACGAATAGGATATCGGTTCTTTCTTCAGCAACTGCTTTGACCTTGCTGGTGTCGTTGTGTAAGCCGCCTAAAAAAGACATGATGCAACTTTCACCGGCTTTGATGTAGTAGAGTAGTATCTCTTTTTCATCACCTTCAGAACGCATTACGCGAATACTTCCTGAGGTTACAATTGGAATGGAGCGGATGTGAGCGTTTTCTTGCAGAATGACTTCGCCTTCTTCAAAGGTTTTCGAGATACTTAGCTCCAAAATTTTGGAGATCATTTGTGGCGATGCTTGGAATTCTATGATTTGATCCAGTTCCATAGGGCTTGATATAGCTGCGAAAATAGGTATTATGATATGTCTATGCCATCAATGCTCTGTTCCGTGATTTATATTCACTTAGAGAGTGATACTGAAGTTACTTTTGCAGCCAATTATTTAGAACTTACACATTCATGAAGCAAATTATCGCCCTTTGTCTTTTTTTCCTTGTCACGTTGGCGCAAGCGCAAAAGCCATATTTTTTAATGAAAGCACCTGAGAAACCATTGCCGGGTGTAAAGCGAGTCGCGGTGCTTGACTTTGCTGAAGAGAATAACAAGAATTATTATGACAGTTATGACGGACGTGGAAAGAAGACTACCGACCAACTTCTACAGGCCTGGATGCAGGAACAGCGTGGAATTGACAAGGTGAGTGTAGGGCTGTTTAAGGTAGAGGATGGTGAAACGTTTCAAAAGGGTGTGAAGACTTCGATTTTCTCGTTCGTGGAGCGTACAGAAATGGAACGTATACTGAAGGAACAGCAATTGGGTATGTCGGGTGTTATCGATGATTCACAAGCTGCAGCAGTCGGTAAAATTCTGGGAATTGATGCCATTATATCGGGCAGTACCAATTGGAATGAGAACTATGAAAATAGCTCCACCCGACGTGTTCGGAAGGTGAGAGCCACCATATCGATGAAGGTAATTTCGGTTACTACTGGTCAAGTATTGGCCATTTTTTCCAAAGATGCCACACGTGAGTCTTCATCAGCTTACGATGCGAAATCGGGCAATTGGACAACCATGACAGCAACCAATCTGCTCGTTGATCAAGCGTTTGATGCATTGGTGAAAATGGCAGCAGATTATGTATCTCCTATTTTCGAACAAGTGAAGCCCGACTACAGAAAAGTAAAGGTGAAGGAGCATTCTGCTCAAGGGAAGAAGGCCATGGAATTACTCGAAGAGCAAAAAGATTTTGAGGGAGCCTTCACCATCTATAAAGGAATTGTGGAAGCTGATCCTTATTGCGCTGAAGCTGTATGTAACATCGCTCATATCTATCTTACCTATGGTAACTTCGAAAAAGCTGTGGAATACTATAAAATGGCTGCTGAAATCGATCGCGAGGAATACGGCAAAGAGCTGGAGTTTGGGCAGAAGAAGTTGGACGAAGTAGCAGCTTTAGCATCGATTGGTATTAATCTGCCGGTCAATGAACTAGCAGGAAATGCGCATTCAGCTTCTTCGAAGTCAGTAAAGACGCGCGGAGGGAAATCGGATCGTTATGAGGTGTTGGTTGGACCTGAGAAAGGTGCCTCTGTAGTAAGCAAAGTTCCAGGTGATACTGAATTTGAAGTACTCGGTACTAGCGGAGAATTCGTCAAAATCAAGTTGATGGGCGGCAAGGAAGGGTATATTTTGAAGGATAATGTGAAGATGTAATTGCATCCGGCATCAACCGAATAAAGGTTGGAAGTAGTGGTTGTTTAACCGATGCTTCA
>Ga0315899_10008538_pt1 | contig 10982 bp, 7 predicted proteins | sample LakEriMetagenome_2_FD_203518 | JGI IMG/M metagenome (GOLD analysis project Ga0315899, IMG submission 203518) | Freshwater fungal communities from buoy surface, Lake Erie, Ohio, United States - Buoy 4 MA112 | ecosystem: Environmental > Aquatic > Freshwater > Lake | place: USA: Lake Erie, Ohio...
TTCATCTTCACCGGCGGCGACATCGGTCCGGTGCTGCACGCGCTTCCCCATGAAATGATCATCATCGGCGGCGCAGCCGTCGGCGCGCTCATCATCGGCAACAGCGGCGCGGACCTCAAGGCGCTGGGCGGCGGCCTGGGCAAGGTGTTCAAGGGGCCGCAATATAAGAAGCAGGATTTTCTCGACTGCATCTTCCTTGTCAGCAAGCTCATGAAGACGCTGCGGGTCGAAGGGCCGGTGGCGCTGGAGCCGCATATCGAGGATCCGGCCAGCTCGACCATCTTCTCCGAATATCCCAAGCTGATGAAGGACAAGACGCTGATCCACCTTATCAGCGACACGCTGCGCCTGGTGGTCGTGTCGTCCGGCACGCTCGATCCCCACGCGGTCGAGGAGGTGATGGACAACAGCCTCAAGACCCATCATCACGAAGCCCTGAAGCCCGCCGACAATTTGCAGGGCCTGGCCGACGCCCTCCCCGCGCTCGGCATCGTCGCGGCGGTGCTGGGCGTGGTCAAGACCATGGGCTCGATCGACCAGCCGCCATCGGTGCTGGGCGCGATGATCGGCTCGGCGCTGGTCGGCACTTTCCTCGGCGTGCTGCTTGCCTATGGCATGGTCAACCCCTTCGCCAATCGTTGCCGCGCGGTGATCGAGCAGGACGGCGCCATGTATCATGTCGTCAAGCAGATCATCATCGCCTCGCTCCACGGCCATCCCCAGCCGCTGGTGATCGAAGCCGCGCGCTCCAGCCTGATGCACGCCAATCAGCCCGGCTTTGCCGAGGTGTTTGACGGCATGCGGGGCAAATAAGCGATGGCCGAGAAGAAGCGCGGCGCGAACGAGCCCGAACCCAGGCCGATCATCGTCAAGAAGATCATCGTCGATGGCCATGGCGGCCATCATGGCGGCGCATGGAAGGTCGCCTATGCCGACTTCGTGACGGCGATGATGGCCTTCTTCCTGCTGATGTGGCTGCTGGGCGCGACCACCGAAAAGCAGCGCAAGGGCCTGGCCGACTATTTCACGCCGACGCTGGTCGAGCTGAAGATGGCGTCGGCCGGTTCGACTGGCTTGATGGGCGGCGACAGCATGATGAGCAAGGAAAATTACCCGACCACAGGCGGCCAGGGCAATCTTGCCATCACCATCCCGCGCGACGCCACCGGCACCAAGGATCAGGGCGGAAAGGCGACGCGCGCCGCCGACCGGCAGAAGTTCGAGGCGATCAAGAAGAGCCTTGAGGAGCGCATGGCGAAGAAGGGCTTGGCCAAGCTGCGCCGCAACATCCGCTTCACCGAAACGCGCGAGGGACTGCGCATCGACCTGATCGACGAAGCCGATTTCGCCATGTTCAAGTCGGGCACGGACCAGTTGGTGCCGCAGGCGCGGGCGCTGATCGCGGAAGTGTCGCAAGCGCTTCAGACCATGCCCAACCCATTGATCGTGCGCGGCCATACCGATGGCCTGCCCTATGCGGCCGGTCGGACGATGAACAACTGGATGCTCTCTTCCGCACGCGCCGAATCGACGCGTCAGGTGCTGAGCCAGAGCGGTATTCCCAACGCCCGCTTCGCCCGGATCGAAGGGGTCGCCGACCGCGAACCCTTCATCAAGAACGATGCCTATGACCCCCGCAACCGACGCATGTCGATCATCCTGGGCTGGACCCGGGGCGGCGGCAGCGGCGACGACGAAATGGACGCGGAAACCCGCGCCGCGATCAAGGAACGGGACGATCCGGCCAGGGTCGCGAAGGAAGCCGCGCGCAAGCTCGACATGGGCGGCACCGCATTGCCAAGCGGCGTCCAGCTGATCAATCCCACCGCCAGCAGCCATGAAGGCAAGGTCGGCAAGCATTAAATATACGGGCATTGGGCTTGCCGAGGGCGACGCCGCCTCCCTTCCACATGTCGGGCACCAGGGCGCTGCCCCTGTGCTGTCGTGGAAAATCAACCCATAGGGGCACAGCAGCGGATGGGCGTCGGGATCGGCGGCATCGCTCCTGAGGCGCGGGCGCGGGACAATATTCGACCACCGCCCGATGGTGTCGGATGACAGGCTTGTCAGTGCTTCATCCGACATGTCACTTGCACATCATCGCACAGTACCGCTTCAACCGCAGGACGAGCCCGATGATAAATTGCGAATTGCTTGATCTAAGGGCCTTGGTCGCGGTGGCTGAAGGCCGCAGTTTTCATCGTGCGGCACAGCAACTGAACCTGTCGCAACCTGCGCTCAGCAGGCGTATTCAGAAGCTGGAGCATTCGGTCGGCACTGTCCTGATAGAACGCACCACCCGCCACGTCCGCCTCACCGCGGCGGGTCGGGAAGTGGTGCCGCTCATCCGGCGCATGCTGGATGAAGTGGACGGATCTCTGGTCGGGCTAATGGCGGACGGCGAACGGCAGGCAGGCCGCATCACGCTCGCGAGCGTGCCAAGCGCGACCGTGCGTTTCCTTCCTGAAGTGCTGCAACGGTTCGGGCAGGACTATCGCAACACCCGCGTCCGGATCCTCGATCTGTCCGCGACGGACTGCGCGGAAGCGGTCCGCACCGGGGAGGCCGAATTCGGCTTGTCCTTGCCGGTGTCGACCGATGCCGACCTGTCATACGAGCCGCTGCACGACGATCCCTATGGTCTCGTCTGCCGGAAGGACGATCCGCTTGCGTCGATGGCGGATGTCGCGTGGAGCGATCTGGCGGATTTGCGCCTCGTCACCGTGCATAGGGCCAGTGGCAACCGGACGACGCTGGAGGCCGGGTTGGCGGCGCAAGGCATTCATCTGACCTGGTTCTATGAAGTCACGCGGCTCACCTCCGCGCTCGCCCTTGTCGACGCGGGGCTGGGGCCGTCGATCCTGCCCCGGCTCGCCTGCGCCGGGCCGGAAGCGCGCGACCTTGTCTGGCGGCCCTTGGGAGAGCCCGTAATTTTTCGGACCATCGGTCTTCTCAAACGGCCGTCCGCGCCCATTTCTCCTGCCGCGGCACGCCTCGTCACGCTTCTGGCGGAGGCTTGGCAGGCGGCGTGATCCGCTCGATCCGGGCTCCGTCCCATCGTGCCACCAGCAAGGTGGCGCTGATGTTCGCCAGACCGCTGGTCGTCGCGCGGATGGGCGAGAGGATGCGATCCACCGCGATCAGCATCGCAGCTGCGCTCAAGGGGATATCCGGCAGCAGGGACAAGGTCAGCAAAAGCGCCGAGAAGCCGCTGCCAGTCACGCCGGCCGCCGTCTTCGACGTCGCCAGCATGACCAGCAGGTAAGGCGCCAGCCTGTCGGGCGGCAAGGGGATGCCGAGCGCTTCCGACAGGAACAATGTTGCGACAACGAGATAGACAGCCGTTCCGGCGAGATTGAGCGTGTAGCCGAGCGGCACGGTCAGGCCGACGACCGCCGGACTGACGCCCATCGCCTCCAGCTTCGTTATGAGCCGCGGAAGAACCACTTCGCTCGACGACGTGCCGACCACGATCAGCAATTCGTCCCGGAAATGACGCAGCAGCGCCCAGCCATGCAGGCCAGTGGCGATCTGTACGGTAAGGACGAGGATGCCGGCAAGAACGAGGCAGGCGACCGCGAGCGTGGCGACCAGCATGCCCAGTGAACCGATGAAGCCGATGCCATAGGCCCCGACCGTGTAGGCGATGGCGCCGAAGGCTCCGACCGGGGCCAGGCGGACGAGAAAGCCGAAGATCGCGAACTGCAACTGCGTAAGCGCTCGAAGTCCCTTCGCGATCGGTTCTCCCGCCGGGCCGATGCGGATGAGGCCGAAGCCGACCAGCCCGGCGATGAAAAGCACGGGAAGGACATCCCCCGCCGTAAAGGCGGAGAAGAAGGTGTCCGGAATCATCCGCAGCAGGAAATCGCCCGGTCCATTGATCGGCGCGCCGCTCTGCTGGACATGCGGCGCAACGTCCAAGGCGACCGACCTCAGATTCAGCCCCGTGCCCGGCTGCATCACCATGCCGACCATCATGCCCGACAGCAGGGCGACCATGGTTATGGCCAGGAAGATGACGAGCGCACGGGCGATGGTGGAGCCTGTGCGCAATGCGCCGCCATGGAGCACGATCCCGTTGACGATAGTGCAGAAGAGGATCGGGGGAACCATCATCCGCATGATCTTTATGAAGGCAAGCCCAAGCGGCGCGAGCGCGATGCCCGCCGCCGGCCAGGCATAGCCAAGCACTGTGCCGGCCAGCACCCCCACCACCATCTGCACATAAAGCTGACGGAACAATCGCGCCTCCCCATTTATGCGCAAAATGGATCACATGGCCCATTCATTGCATTTGATAAAAATATTGGGCGGCGCGTAGATCGTCAACACAATGCGCTGCCGGTCGCGTCACAAGCGGCCACAGCGAAGAGGCCGAAGAGAGGAGAGGCGGCAATGCGCTCGCCAGATGAGCGACTTGGCATGACCGGGTCGACACGCACGACGCGGCGCGCATTTTGTCGCATGCCGATGCTGGCGGCGGCAGCCCTCCTGCTGGCCGGCTGCCAGACCCATGCCGGCTCCTCGGCGCGCCCCGCCGAACTTCACGTCTTTACCTCGGGCGGATTCAGCGCCGCCTTCGACACCCTGGCGTCGCAATATAGCGCCCAGACCGGCATCAGGATCGTGACCGGCCATGGCCCGTCGATGGGCGATACGGCCAACGCCATTCCCGCCCGCCTCGCCCGGCGTGAGCCCGCCGATGTCGTCATCCTCGCCCGTTCCGCGCTGGACAAGCTGGCCGCCGCGGGTCAGGTGGCGCCCGGCACGGAGATCGACCTTGGCCTGTCCAAGATCGCGGTCGCGGTAAAGGAAGGCGCGCCCCTTCCCGACATTTCGACGGCCGAGGCCGTACGGGCGACATTGCTCAAGGCCAAGTCCGTCGCCTGGTCCGACAGTGCCAGCGGCGTCTATATCCAGACGACCATGCTCGACCGGCTGGGCGTCGCCGATCAGGTCCGTCCCAAGGGCACGATGATCCCGGCGACCCCGGTGGGGGAAATCGTCGCCCAGGGCAAGGCCGAGATCGGCTTTCAGCAACTGTCCGAGCTGAAGCCGGTCAAGGGCATCCGCATCGTCGGCCTGCTGCCCGATTCGCTTCAGAAAGTGACGCCCTTTTCCGGCGGTGTTGTCGCCTATTCGCCTCGCCAAAAGCCGGCCAAGGCGCTCCTCGCCTATCTTTCTTCCCCCAGGGCCTATGCGGCGATCCGCGACACGGGCCTGGAACCGGCATCGCAAAAGGTGACCCCATGACCGCGCACAGCATTTCGTCGTCCACCGATCGTCCGGCGGAAGACGCCGAAAAGAAGAAGTCGGCCTTCAAGTCCATTTTCATCGTTGCCAGCGGCAACTTCCTGGAGATGTTCGACTTCATGGTGTTCGGCTATTACGCCACCTACATCTCGAAGGCGTTCTTTCCGACAGGCAGCGAGTTTGCGTCGCTCCTGCTGACGCTGATGACCTTCGGTGCTGGCTTCCTGATGCGCCCCGTCGGCGCGCTGGTGCTGGGCGCCTATGTCGATCATCATGGTCGCCGCAAGGGGCTTTTGCTGGTGCTTGGCCTGATGGCGCTGGGCACGCTCGCCATCGCGGTCACCCCGACCTATGAACAGATCGGCCTTGCCGCGCCGATCATCATCCTGGTCGGACGCCTGATCCAAGGCCTGTCCGCCGGCGTGGAGGTGGGCGGCGTATCCGTCTATCTCAATGAAATCGCACCGCCGCACCGCAAGGGCTTCTTCACGTCGTGGCAATCCGCCAGCCAGCAGGCAGCGGTGGTGTTCGCCGCACTCATCGGCCTTGCGGTTTCGACCAGCCTGTCGCCCGAAACGATGCAGGCCTGGGGCTGGCGCGTGCCCTTCATCATCGGCTGCGTGATGATCCCCTTCCTGTTCGTCATCCGCACCCATGTCGAGGAAACCGAGGCGTTCCTGAACCGCAAGGAGCATCCGCAGATCGGCCAGATCATGCGCATCATCGGCGCCAACTGGGGCATCGTCCTCCAGGGTGCGCTGATGGCGGTGATGACCACGGTCTTTTTCTACATGATCACCGCCTACACCCCGACCTTCGGCAGCAAGGTGCTGAACCTGGGTGCGGGCGAAAGCCTCTTCGTCACCGCCTGCGTTGGCGTCACCAACTTCGTCCTGCTGCCGGTCATGGGCGCGCTGTCGGACAAGATCGGCCGCCGCCCGCTGCTGATCACCGCCACGCTGCTTGGCGCGGCACTCGCCTATCCGCTGATGAGCTGGCTGGTGGCCGCGCCGACCTTTGGCAAGCTGCTGGCCGTCGAGCTTCTGCTGGCGGCGATCTACGCCACCTACAACGGCGCCTTCATCGTCTATCTGACCGAAGTGATCCCCGGCCATGTCCGCACCGTCGGCTTCAGCCTGGCCTACAGCATGGCGACCGCGATCTTCGGCGGCTTCACGCCGGCGATCAGCACCGCCCTGATCGGCGCGACGGGGGACAAGGCGATCCCCGGCGCCTGGTGCGCCGCCGCCGCCTTGCTGTCCCTGCTCGCGCTGCTGATCGGCAGCCGGGTCAACCGGGCAAAGGCCGAATAACCGCAGATTGATCGAATTCGACATAACAACATAAAATTGGGAGACTGAAGATGAACCGCACTCTGAAAGGCATGATTTATCAAGGCGCGGCACTCGCGCCGCTGGCGATCGCGCTGGCCCTTGGCGCGCCTGTCGCCGCGCAGGTGCAGGATGCGACGCCCCCCGCCGCCGAACCGGCCAGCGCCACGCCCACTGACGCGGCGGCGCTGGACGCCAGCGCCGAAGCCAGCGCGCCTGCCGCTTCCGATGGCGACATCGTCGTCACCGGCAGCCGCGTCGCCAACGGTTTCAAGACGCCCACGCCCGTCACCATGGCGAGTTCCGAACAGCTGCGCGTCGCAGCGCCGACCAACCTTGCCGATGGCCTGAACCAGCTTCCCGCCTTCAACGGCAGCACCAAGACGTCCAACCCCTCGACCACCAACAGCCGTGGCGGCAGCAGCGGCCAGAACCTGCTCAACCTGCGTGGCCTGGGTGCGCAGCGGACGCTGATCCTGCTCGACGGTCGCCGCCTGCCCGCGACCAACAGCGGTGGGTCGGTGGACATCAACATCATTCCGCAGGGATTGGTGAGCCGCGTCGACGTCGTGACCGGCGGCGCGTCGGCCGCCTATGGCTCGGACGCGGTGGCCGGCGTCGTAAACTTCGTGCTCGACACCAAGCTCAAGGGTTTCAAGGCCGAAGCGCTGACGGGCATTTCGACCCATGGCGACCTGCCGTCCTTCGGCGGATCGCTGGCTTATGGCACATCGGGCGCGGACGACCGGCTGCGCTTCATCGCTGGCATCGACTATTTCTACCAGAAGGGCCTGCGCGCCGACCAGGAGACCCATCGCGACTGGTTCGACGACAATGCGGGGCAGATCGTCAATCCGGTGGCGGGCGCCCGCCCGCTCAACCTTATCATCCCCTCCATCCGCAGCTCGATCGGCACCTATGGCGGCCTGATCAGCGCAGGGCCGCTGCGGGGCACGCAGTTTCTCGAAGGTGGCCGCTCCGCGCCGTTCAACTATGGCACGATCACCGGCACGGCCTTCCAGAGCGGCGGCGATGGCGCGCGCGCCAATATCGGGCTTCAGCCCACGCAGGAACGCTATAATGGCTTTGCCCGCGTCGAATTCGAAGCGTCACCCGCCTTCACCCTTTTCGCCGAAGGGCTTTACGCGCGCAGCCATACCAACCAGGGCGCGTTCGTCAGCCAGAATGTGGGCTCCAACGCCGCCTACACCATCTATCGCGACAACGCCTACCTGCCCGCCGACATCCTGGCGCGCATGATCGCGGCCAACGTCCAGTCCTTCCAGCTCGGCCGGTTCGAAGGCGAATTACCGCTGGTCGAGAATGAATCGACCATCGACGTCTATCACGCCTCCGTTGGCGCGCGCGGCGACATCGGCGGAACGTGGAAGTGGGACGCTTCCTATAATTTCGGCCAGTCCGATCAGGAGTTGCGGTCCAATCACCTTACCATCGCCCGCAACCTCTACGCCTCGGCCGACGCGGTTCGTGCGCCCTCCGGGCAGATCGTGTGCCGTTCGACGCTGGCCGGCCTCGACCCGGGCTGCACCCCGCGCAACCTCTTTGGCCCGCAGGCCCCGAACCAGGCGATTAGCGATTATGTGACGGGCGACAACGTCCTCAACCTGCGGCTGAGGCAGCATGTGGTGTCGGCCAATATTCGCGGCGACCTGGGCGAAAATCTGCAACTGGCCGGTCCCATCGCGGTCGCGGCTGGCGTTGAATATCGCAAGGAATCGGCCGATCAGACCACCGATGCCCTCTCGCCCACGCGCATCGATTTTACCGGCATTCGCGGTGGCCCGGCTGCGCTCAACGGACGTCAGGGCCCCTATCGCTTCTTCAACCCGCTTCCCTTCTCCGGCGAATATGACATTCGCGAAGGCTATCTGGAGGTCGCGATCCCGGTCCTCAGGGACAGCGCGATCGCCCAGTCGCTCGACCTGAACGGGGCCATCCGCTACGCCGACTACAGCACGTCGGGCGGCGTCACGACATGGAAACTGGGCGGCAGCTGGCAGGTGAATGACGCCGTGCGCTTCCGCGGCACCTGGTCGCAGGATATCCGCGCACCCAACCTGCTCGAACTGTTCAATCCCGCGACGCAGCTTAACGGCAATGTCGTTTACCGGGGCGTGACGACACCGCAGGTGAACTTTGCCACCGGCAACCCGAACCTGAAGCCGGAGCGCGCCCGCACGCTGACCTTTGGCGGCGTCTATCAGCCTGGCTGGCTGCCCGGCTTCCAGGCGTCGGTCGACTATTACAAGATCAAGCTCAAGGACGCGATCACGACGCTAGCGGAACAGCGCGTGGTCGACGAATGCGCGGCGGGCAACCAGACCCAGTGCGCCAACATCACGGTGCTGCCTTCGGGATCGCTCAGCATCCTGCGCCCCAACCTCAACCTGGCGGTGCAGACCGTCGCCGGCATCGATTTCGAACTCGGCTACAAGACCGAGTTTGCCGGCGGCGACCTTAACGTGCGACTGATCGGAAACCACGCGACCGAAAACAACTCGCAGACTCCCGGATCGCCGGTACGCGAGGCGCTGGGCGAAACCATCACGCCCAAATGGAGCGGCGTACTTCAGGCCAACTGGTCGAACGAGGCCTTCTCGCTGTTCGTGCAGGAGCGTTTCATCAGCGCGGCGAAGCTGGACGCGACGCGGATCGAGGGTATCGACATCAATGACAATACGACGCCCGCGGTCTTCTACACCAACGTCACCGCAACCTATAATCTCAATCTGGGCGGCGGGAAGCAGCAGGTCTACCTGTCGGTCGCCAACCTGTTCGACCGCGATCCCCCGCTCTCGCCGCCGCCCGTGACGACTTTTACCACAGCGGCCAGCAGCGCCTATGATCCGATCGGCCGCTACATCACGGCCGGCGTGCGGCTATCGTTCTGATCCTCCCTATGGGGGTGCGGTCCGCCGCGCCCCCGCCCTTTTATGGAGCATTCCATGGTCACCGCCCCACCCGCCGGCATGAGGCCGGTGCAACGGCAAGTGCTGGATCATATGCTGGCCCAGATGCGCGGCCAGACGAGCGATGTTCTGATGATGCAATATGGCATCAGCTATAATACATGGCGCAAGATCCGGGCAGGCGATCCGATCCGCAACTCGGTCGCCGAACGATTGGAGCAGCGGGTTTTTGACGGTATCAGTCGGTAGGGCATCGCGATCATTGGAGGTGAGCCGGGGCAATTGTCCTTGCTTACCGCATGTCATCGAATTTTGGTCGGCCCATGCCTGATTCCCCCCGCTCTTACCGCGTCATTGCCCTGGTCGTCGCGTTCGCGCTGTTCATGCAGCAGCTGGACTCCACCGTGCTGTCGATCGCCCTGCCTGCCATGTCCCGCGACTTCTGCATCCCGGCATCGGGCCTCAGCCTCGCGCTTACATCCTATCTGGTTGCGCTTGCCGTGTTCATTCCCGCAAGCGGCAGCTTGTCGGACCGGTTCGGATCCCGCACGATTTTCTGCGCCGCGATCGTTGTCTTCATGGCCGGCTCCATCGCATGCGCGCAATCCTCCACTCTTGCCGCCCTCGTCACCGCGCGCTTTCTGCAGGGGATAGGCGGGGCGATGATGGTGCCCGTCGGGCGGCTGGTGCTGCTGCGCAGCGTCGACAAGGACGATCTGGTCGCAGCCCTGTCCTGGCTGGTCATGCCGGCGCTCGTCGGCCCCATCGTGGGTCCGCCGATCGGCGGCTTTATCGTGACCTATCTCGACTGGCGGTGGATTTTCTACATCAACGTGCCCATTGGCCTGGTCGGCCTTGCTCTCGCGATCGGCCTGATACCCCAGATCAAAACGACGGTCGCGACGCGGTTCGATTTGCCGGGCTTTCTGCTCTCCGGCATCGCGCTCGGCTGCGCCGTCTTTGGCCTGGAACTGGCGAGCCATGCCGTTCCCACCGCCTTGATCGTCGGGCTTCTCGCCTGTGGCATCCTGTTCGGGGCCGCATATGGCCGGCGCGCGCGGCGCGTTGCCGATCCGATCCTGGACCTGTCCCTGTTGCGGATACCGACCTTCGGTCTATCCGTGGCTGGCGGGACGCTCGTCCGCATCGCGCAGGGAGGGCAGCCGTTCCTCCTGCCACTCCTGTTCCAGCTCGGTTTTGGATTGTCGGCCGCCACCGCAGGCACGATCATGATGGCCAACGCCCTGGGCGCTCTGGCGATGAAGCCGCTCGCGCCTGCAATCATTCGCCGGTTCGGTTACCGCAACAGCCTTACCGGCGCCAGCATCGGTGCCGCGATCGCAATCGGCAGTTGCGCCCTGTTCAGGCCTGATTGGCCCCACCTGGCGGTGGCGGCGATCCTGTTTGCGTCCGGCTTTTTCACATCGCTGCTCTTTACCGGCTACAACGCCCTGGCCTTCGTCGATGT